>Ga0099828_10000108_pt1 | contig 43324 bp, 63 predicted proteins | sample CZO8metaG_2_FD_79338 | JGI IMG/M metagenome (GOLD analysis project Ga0099828, IMG submission 79338) | Vadose zone soil microbial communities from the Eel River Critical Zone Observatory, Northern California, USA - CZOApr15con2H1.8 metaG | ecosystem: Environmental > Terrestrial > Soil > Vadose... | reverse complement strand
TTTTTTTTTTTTTTTTTTTTTCCTTTATTCCCCCTCCTCTTTTTTTTTTTTTTTTTTTTTTTTTTTTTTTTTTTTTTAAAATAATAAAAACAATAATAAAAACCATAATAAAAGTTATAAGTCGTCCACTGACGAATTTGGTGCTTGACGGCCGGTTCGATTTCTGGTAGAGTGAATTAGAGAGATAGACCTTGATACCATATGTAGTGCTTCGCGTCGGACCAGACCACAAGGGCTCGGTCAGCGCGATGGCACATTCCATGCCGTAGAACACTTATGATAGTTTTTATCGTTCAGCATCCTACTGGTTACATCGTCGAGGTATTTTCCATTGAGTCCTACGCGCTCGGCTACGTCCATCGGCATAAACAAGAACAATTAGAAGTTATTGCTCGTGAAGTTGATCGTATTTCACTGAATCTCAAATCTGAATCAATTCCGTCGCGTGAAATGAATAGTTCGGAACAGAAGGGAAAGTAAGATGTCCGCTAAGAATCACACTCACAAATATCACAAGGTTCCATTGAATCGAACAATGGTATGGGCCTGCGCGTTATCTGATTGCACGCATTACATGCCAAAACATCTTGAACATGTCATGAAAAACAAAAAATCAATTTGCTGGAAATGTGGTGAGGAATTTGATCTTTCCGTCGCGTTAATGCAAAAAGAAGAACCAACATGCTTTGATTGCTCGCCGAACCAAACGCGATTGATTGACGTAATTGAAAAACTTGGTATTTAGCTCATTCCACTCGCTAAATATTGAATGATAAGGAATGTTATGAATAATGACCGGCTAATTGGTTTGGCTTACGTTGCAGAACGGTTTCATTCTGGCCAATGGTCCCGCGGTTATCGCCTTTTGTGTCGTATCCGATGGAATCCACGTTCAGATAATACATGGCATCTGAAGCCGAATGACGAATGGTCCGACGCGCGTCAGTTCGCAGCGCATTACATGAAAATGGCGCGTTCCAATCCTAAATTGTTCTGATTGAACCAATATGAGACGAAAATCAGGTCCGTTGTATAAGTATTATCTTTACCGGAAGCACATAAGTGATATGGGATCAATCTACATCAGAACCATGTACACCAATACCAAACCAAGTTTCGATAATGGTTGTTGGTTCGATTCCATGAATGGTAAGTGGGCTCGGTATGATACCGATCCATATCTCAAGTAACTTGTATGAAACATTCATTCACTCGCTCCGCGACTGATAAGTTCCTATGTGGAATTTGCCATCGCAATTACCTTGTTCATACCAATATTGCATCTTGTGATTCATGTGCTCGTATCACAACTTGTGAAATCTTTGGTCAACCAAGTGATCTACGCGCTCCATTGCTCTGCGCGGAATGCGAAGCACGTGAAAAGTTGGCTAATAGCGCCATATTGATGCATACGCAAGCAACCATCAACCAATCCATCCATCCTGATAAATCAGATGGTGCTGCGCATGGAAAGTTAGATGTATGGGGTTTCCCTACCGATGGATCATATAGGACATCCACGCAAGAACTAATCGCTAAATCACGTTCAATCGATCAATCAATCAAAACGAATGGTGACTTTTTCAACGCGGATACCATCGCGATCAATCAAATCAAACAAACCATAATGTCCGATCCGAACATTCCATCCGACGCGAAGCAATTTGTTTATCAAGAGGAATTAACCATCCGATTTGAACAATTAAGTAAGGTGATATTTCAGCATGATACCGATAAGCACCGGCTCGTAACTGCGCAACTTGCCATAACCAACGATCTAAGAAGTTTCGGTAACTCGTTAAGAAACGATTTAAGAGAACGAATTAAGGCAAGTGATACCAATTATTCACCACCTTCTAAGTCAGTAGTGATACCTAAGGTAGTGAAACCGAAGGTTTCAGTCGAGGATCGATTGATTGAAATGAAGGCACTAATGGATGGAATAAGTAAGGAACAAGCACGAGAATTGCTTCGCAATCTTCAATCGGCACAACATAATCAGGGTGAGAAATGAAAGAATTTGGTGATTTCATAATTGCAGTTCTCGCAACAATTGGTTTGTTTCATTCAATCGAAGCATTTCGCCTGCGCGTTTCCATCCGTCAATCAAGATCGAAAGAAAACAATGAAATGTGATTACATCGCCGAACGTAAGTGGTTAAATAACACCATCGGGTTAGTTATGGTATGTGGGCCATTCTTTCTATTTGATCGCTATGCAGCGATGGTAATTTCAACGTTACTATGGATCATTTGCGTAATGAATGGTCCTCTTTCTGATCGTAAATCAATAAGTAAATAAATGAACAGGCAAATAGCAACCAAACACCTACGCGATCTACTTGACGTGCAAGGATTGAATGATTGGCACATCCGGCTTACAACGGATATCACCAAGCCATTTCTTGGATTGTGCAGTTATAAAGACCGAACCATCATCCTCAACGCATTTCATATTGATACACATCCTGACGTAGAAGTCATAAATACCATAAGGCATGAAGTTGCTCACGCATTAACAACTGGTCATGGTCATGACGCTATTTGGCGAAGCAAAGCAATTGAACTTGGCTGCGATAATACGAATGAATGTGCGAATTATTTCCTTAGTGAAGATGCAATCGACGCGATTAGATCCGGCGCGACGCTCGAAATTACATACGAAACCGAGATCATTCCTGAACAAATCATTCGTAAACCAATTCATAAAATAAGCCGATTGCAGGATAAGTGTGAAGTATGTGGTAAAGTTGCGAAAGTTAAGTCGCGTGTTGAAGTTCGCACATCGGCAGGAATGAAAGCGGTTATCACACTTGAATGTTTACATGTAATATTCCGTGATGCAGAGTCAAGCTCCGCATTTGATCTGATTACATTCGATGGTTCACCAACATGCCAGCATGAATGGGGAACTGGTAAGGACAGAACAACATGCGCGAAATGCGGAGCACATAAATTATACGATTATCAGATAACCGGCGCGCAAGCACTTGAAAAAGCAAATGGTCGCCTCGCGATATTTGATGAAATGGGGCTCGGCAAGACGCTACAATCATTAGCATATCTTAAGTTCCATCCAGAAGCATTTCCATTCTTATGGATCACTAAGTCTGGTGTGAAATACCAACATGCATCCGAAATTATCCGTATTCTTGGTAAACAAGCATTCCCACAAATTTTGCAATCAGGTAAGGACAAATTGATAAATGGCATGAATGTCATTGCAAGTTACGATATCTTTCGTAGGCTTGACTTATCAATGTTCACGAAGCATGGTTTCAAATCAGTAATATTAGATGAATGCCAAGCTATTAAAAATACTGATACCTCACGCACACAATGCATACGAACAATAGTTCGCGACGTTCCACGCATCATTCCATTAAGTGGCACGCCTTGGAAAAATCGTGGTAGTGAATTTTTCGTCGTTCTTAACATGTTAGATCCAAAAAGATTCTGGTCATTCAAATCATTCAAATATCAATGGGTAGATGAATATTGGGATGGTGGCCGGTTGAAAGAAGGTGGTATCCGTAATCCTGTGAAATTTAAGGAATTTATTGCTGATCTCGCAATCCGACGCGAACGAAGCGAAGTAATGCCAGAATTACCACTAATAAACCGAACACGATTACTTGTAGCCGTTCCAGAACATGCAAGGAAAGTTTATCAAGAAGAAGAAAATAACCTTATTCGGACATTAAATGATGCTGCAATTGACGGAACTGATGATTCATTCGAGACGAATCAGAAAGTTATGGCATCGTTAATAATTATGAGACAAATAGTTGGTATTGCCAAGGTGCCAACAACAATTGAATTCGCGACTGAGTTCCTTGAAGAAACTGATCGTAAATTGTGTATATTTGTTCATCATAAAAAATGTGGTGAGCTAATTGCTGCACAACTCGCTCAATATTGTGAATCAGAAGGAATGAATTTTAAACCACTAGTTCTTACGGCGGATTTAGATGGTGAGCGACGCGCTTCGATAGCACAACAATTCAACTCAAATGGTAATCGCTTATTGATTGCTAGCACATTAGCAAGTGGCGAAGGATTAAACTTACAATCATGTAGTGATATGATACTTCATGAACGTCAATGGTCACCAGCAAACGAGCAGCAAGCTGAAGGTCGTTTTATTCGCATTGGTCAAACTGCAACATCGGTAAATGCAACATACGTGCATGGTGATGATACTGTCGATACGATATTGGATGGAATCGTTGAGCGCAAGCGATTAGCATTTGACAGCGCGATGAATAAGAACGTAGTGCCCACATGGAATGAACAATCGATTATAAAAGAACTTACTGATACAATTCGCAATCGTAACAAAAAATAATCAAATCAAACAAATAAGGAAATAACAAATGGTAAAACAACAAACATTACTAGAAAAAGCAAAAAATAGTAATCCAAGAAAATCATCAGAGAAAGATTATTCAGAAGAAGAAATCGAATTAGTTAAAGCTTGGATTGATGGTGGAATTACTTTAGCTCAACTTCAGAGAGTTAAAGGATTCAAATATAACAATGAAGCTTACGCATTTGTAGCATTTGTTTGCCGTTCAATTTTTTCTGAACGAAATGGAACAAGAAAATGAGTGAAAAAATGAGAATTATAGAAAATAACGTATTGTTTGATGCAAAACAACTATGGAAATATAGAGATACAGCAACCGAAAGTGAATTTATAGAATTAGCATACAGCATGATAATGCAACGATATCATATCGGCGCCAGCGTGGCTTTGGACGAAGCTCGTATCATTCTGAAAAGTGAAATTAATAAAAATGATCATCAATTTCAACAAGTCAATAAAGAACAAATCAATTAGGTCATACTTGTTGCGTCAGCAACAACCTTACTGGATTCCAATTAAATATGGTAAACGATGGTTCCTAATGACATTTCAATACAATGTTTATCAGGTGATAGTGAATGAACAATGAAGCTGTTTTGATTCATAAAGTATTTGCTAATATGATAACTGAATTGCATGATTTAGAACCACAAATAGAAGATGTAATGCTAAAAATCAGAATACGTGCTATTATACATCGTCATGTAATAGAAATGAATCAAATCATATTTCCATCCATTCCATCTGAAATTAACAAATCATGATTGTCAAGAAACCTAAAAAATTAAAAGTAAAAGGTGCTGACTATACATGGTCTTGTGGATGTTATATGTTCTGTGGTAATTTGATTGCTTGCTCAAAACATTCACCATATCCATTCAAAAAATAATGAATAACGTAATCCTTGACGCGACTGTGTTTACATCCATAACTGCTTGTCCACGTCTCACAAATTATGAATACAATCGTTCTCTCGTTCGTATCGATGGTAAAACCAACGCGCTCGAATGTGGTTCATTAGTTCATATCATACTTGAATGGTTCAATAAATCATTAATTTCTGGTTCTAATCGCGCTGTTGCTATTGAAAACGGATTTACCGCGGGCAGGGAATATATCAATGGTTATTTACCAATTAATAAATACTTAAAAGAAGATGATGAATACATGCTGAACACACCTGAGAAGTCAGTAAGCGGTGAAATTGGTTGGCAATATGTATTAGATACGATGGAACAATATTTTGACTTTTGGAAAAATGATAGTTGGACCGTACTCGCGGCGGAAGAAATTCGATCCTTAGTAGTATATGAAGATGATGATATGCGTGTTATGTGGAAAGCTAAGTTCGACGCGATCTGCGATACCAATCAAGGTTTCATATCGATGGATCATAAAACAATGAAACAACGCCGTGATCCTCTCAGCCTAAATAATCAATTTATTGGGCAATGCATAATTCTTAAATCACGCAACGTAGTAATCAATAAAATTGGATTTCAATCCTCATTAAAACCCGAAGAAAAATTCATTCGATCCACAATAAGTTATAGCGCAGATCGGTTAGCAGAATGGGCAAATGATATAGTTCCATTTTACGCTCGCATGTACTTAGCATATAACACCGCTGATAGTTGGCCCGCCAACTACTCACATTGCGAAAACAAATATGGTATGTGTAATTTTAAGGAAGTTTGTGAATCTGATCGCGGAATGCGCGAAGAAGTATTGAAAATTAATTTTAAAACTCGTCGTAAATGGTCATTATAATTCATGACCATAAATGAAGCTATCAAAAGATTAGAATTTCTTAGAAATGAACATGGTGGAGATTTGCTAGTAGAAATTGATTGCAGTTTTTGTGGTAGATCAACTATACCCAATAAAATAGTCATTGATCCTAAGATTGCTCACTTAAAAGAAGAAAATGATAAGTAATAATGATGAAGCGAAGCTATTAATGAAAAATTTGAAAATGCTAACAACGATGCATCCAAAATTGGATGTGCTGTTAGTAATTAAAAGTGGTAATGAAACATTCATAGAAACCAATATTTGTTTGAAATGTATTATTGATTCATTAGAAGAATTTATTGATGATGAAGGAATCGAACATGTTTGTGAATATAGTCAGTTGGATAATTAATTTATTCCGTAAGCCATTTAAAAGAAAAAAACCAGTAACTAATTTACAAGTTAGTCATCAATGGTTGAATGAACATAAAAGTAGAACTGATAAAAAGGAACAATAATTATGTCAATTTTCTTTACAACTAAAGAAATAATGGAATGCAAGAAATTAATTTGGGAACATGAATGTGGGCTAATATATATAATGATGCCAATACGAAATTACATCAAACAAATAGCTGATTTGATCGAGGAAGAATAAATGTCACAAACAATGGCTGATAACATCTCTGATGAATTGCATTGCTTGCTAAAAGGTGAGCCAAATCATGCAAGATTTGATTGATAAAATCAAATTAAGAACTACAATCGATAAATCAACTGGATGTTGATTGTACACCGGCGCGTTAAGTGATGGATACGGAGTTGTATCGCATAGCTCAACTTATAAGGTTCATCGTATTTCTGCACATGTCTATCTTGGATTCAATCTAAACGATGAAACAATTCAAGTCAATCATAAATTAATTTGCCCTAATAAGAACTGTTGGAATCCAGAACATTTATATGTCGGTACCCAGAACGAAAACAACGCGGATAAACAACAAACTAAAAATGCTACTGTTGGTCCTTGGGGAAATGCTATATATGAAAGTATAAAAACACATTGCCCACATGGGCATGAATACACCCCTGAAAACACAAAAATTCAAGCCAATAAAGGAAGTAGACAATGCAGAGAATGTGATAAAATTAGAAAACGAGGAGGAAGAAAACCAAGAAACCTAATTTATGGAAAAAGTTATTCAAATATCAAAAAATCATAAAGGAAATTATAACAATGACAACGATGGCAGAGAACATTTCTGATGAGCTGTATTGTCTTTTTAAAGGAGAGCCAGGCCTTAGAAAATCGACCTGCGCATTATCTTTTCCAACACCACAATATTGGATAAGTACCGATAGGAAAATGAACGCGCTGAAAATTCCAATGAAAAATTGGGGAATTGATGCGAAGCAAGTTCATTACGATGATTATACTGATTGGAATTCAATTCGCGTTCAGCTTGAAAAATTTCAAGTAAGTTGCCCATACAAAACAATCATAGCTGATTCAATTACATCAATTGGTGATGTAACAAATAACCAAACAAAAGCATCAAAAAGCGGTATGACAACTAAAGCAGGCGAGGAAAAAGGAATGCGCGTTGGTGGAATACCAGTTAATACATTAGAAGATTACAAAGCAGAAGCCAGCGCGTTTCAGTCACTTATAGCATTAACCAAAGATATCCATGTTTATCATAAAGTCAACATTATTTTGATAGCGCATGTTATTGGTGAACGAAATAAAGATGATGCGAAACAAAGCACGCATTTTGCACGGATCATAGTTACAGGTGGTAAAATTATTAGCGCGAAGATACCTGCATATTGTAGCGAAATTTATCATTTCAACGTCGAATCAGCAGTTGATGTAAGTAAGGAGAGCCAATATGGATTATTGACAAGGCATACTGGTGATGACTACGCCCGCAGTACATTACCATTACCACGTAGTATCATATTTGGAAACGATCCATTATATGATAAGTACGTACTACCAGCAATCAAGCAACTAAAAGAACAACCATCAATAACACTAATCAAGTAACAAAAGGAAAAACAAAATGCCTATCATTGAATTCAGTGAAAAAGATATTCTTCGATCAAAACTCATACCACCAGCTTGGTATCGTGTTCGTATCGATGGTGTAGCTGAAGCACTTAGTAAAGATGGGGATAGCACAAATCGACTAATTGATGGAACAATCTTGTTCAACGCAGATACAGGTGATAAAGAGTTTGCAGGATGTCCAACACCTTACTGGAATTTCAATAGCAAAGTACCAGGTTTTGCAATTGGTTTCCTTGCATCATTTGGTGTAGAAGTAACGCCAACAAGCCGAAGATTTGAATTGAACAATACGGTCAATAAGGAATTGGACGTGTTTATTGAAAATGCGATGTTTGAAGGTCGTCTTGTGAATCGTATCAATCACAAGTACCGACCAATTCGTGCCATCGAAACCGTGTAATTAGTTAAGTAGGATACCATCGAAATAAGCCAATTCCGGACGAATAAGATGGGATCATTGAATCCGAACCAATGATATTCGCTATCCTACAATTTTTTCATATCAGGAATGAGGAATAATAATGATTAATATAAATGATATTCGCAGCGCGTTTGACATCGCGTTGGATGAAATTACCAATGAGAATTGTAATGAAGATGACATGCATCGCTTCAAAAAGCGATTTGATAAATTGTTCGAAGGATTGATTGATGAAATTGAATTACCTGATGAAAAATATGAAGATGAAGATGAAAAACTTATCAATCAAGTTTTAATTCCTTTTGACGATTCAGAAGTAATTGCAGATGAAGAAATAATCGAAGAAAAAGTTGAAGATTCAACTGATGAACCTAACCTTGAAAATGTTCCTGATTTAAAATCTGATTGACCTCCGTCAGATTAATCAGCGCGTTAATTCGCTAAGTAACATTTAATCATAACATGGGCACAGTTGAATAAAAAGGGCTGCGCGTTGTTTCGTGGACCTTCTAATGAAGATAAACCACCAAAACGAATCGCGCAGCCCTTACGTCTTTTTGGCAGGTATTGCTGAGCTGCTTATAGCAAATAAGGTGGAACAATGAAAAAAACTAAGCAATCAACTTACAAAGGTTTACCATTGATAGATGCTGATGAAGATTTGAATATTGAGGTATTTAAATCTGATGTAAGTAAATCAAAGAAGAATGATCCTGCTAATTGCGCAGCAGCAGTCGCGTCAAAGCGGATTTTGAAGACAGAAGTAGAAGTTCATATCTCTCGAACGTACGTTAAAGATCCTAAAAAGAAAGCATGGATACGTTTCGTCACACCAGCATCAGTCGGTAGGGAAATAACATCATTTGATCGTTCAAGCATATTTGAACCAGGTAAATATGTTTTAAAAGCTATTTCACCAAGTCAAAGATTAGGAGTGCGTACTAAACGTAGGGGAATTGATACTGGAACTGGAAAAAAAAGAATTAAGGCGCATATTACAGCAAACATAAGAGAATCAGCTAAGAACTCAAAATAATATGTATACCAAACAACAATTAGAAGTAGTATCATTAATTCTAATTAAGAAATTTCCAAAAATGAATAGGATGGATATGATGAATTTAGCTGCTGACATACTCGACGCGCTTGATTATCTGAAAGAAAAATAAAATGGTAGTAACCGATTTGATTGATCAACTCTATAAATATGGAATGGAACGAACTGTCAAAATTCAATATGAAAGGTTGATGAATATAAAATTAATTAGATATGATGAAATCAAACAAGAAGTAATTATCGAAATAGAATAATGCCTGATATTTATATTCCTGGTATTGGAAATAAAAATGCAAAAATTGTTCTCGTGGGCGAAGCACCATCATATATTGAAGAACAAACACTAACACCATTCACCGGTCCAAGCGGTAAATTATTGAATGAATTACTTCATGATGCTGGTATCAATCGCGCTGATTGCTGGATTACTAACGTTTCTAAGTATTTTGTTCCACCAAACATTCCACCTAAAAAAATACCATTCAGTATACGTGCGCATTCAGTTGGTATAAGCATAGAAAAATGTATTGACGAACTTCGTATCGAATTGCAACAATTACAGCCGAATATCGTAGTAGCATTAGGTGCTACAGCCCTTTGGGCTCTTACGGGTAAATCACGAATACAAGCATTTCGTGGTAGCATTCTATCAGGTATGAATGGTCTTAAAGTGGTAGGCACCTACCACCCAGCCCATATTTTACATCAAGAAGGTGAAGTCAAGGGATATTGGAACAAACAAATATTGTTTTTTGATTTAAAACGTGTTAAGCAACAGTCAGCATTTCCTGAAGTAAAATTACCAAGTCGATCATTAAACATTTGTGCTAATAGTGCTCAATTGTATGACTTCATTCGACGGAATAAAAATAATGATAAACCTGCCATTGACATTGAGGCTATGCATTGCATTCCTATTTGTATCGGGATTGCTTTTAACCGTCATGAAGGGCTTACAGTACCTTTATGGAACTCAAACGAAATTAGTACTATTCCCACTTCTGATTTGGTTAGTATATGGAATTATCTTAGTGAGTTATTGGCTAAGCATAGAGTGGTAGGTCAAAATTTTGGTTACGATCGCGATAAAATTCGTCGTCTTGGTCTTATAATAGGTGGTTTAGCCAGTGATACGATGTTAAAGTCATTCGTAATAAATCCAGAATTACCAAAAAATTTAGCATTCAATACATCCATTTATACGGAAGAACCATATTACAAAGATGAAGGAATGTACGAAGGATCGCTGCGCGACCTTTTGATTGGTTGCGCGAAGGACGCATGCGTAACGAAGGAAATTGATGACGCGATGGACAATGATCTTGATGAACTTGGTGCGCGTGATTACTATGAGAATTTCATATTAAAACTTCATGATTTGTATTTATACATCGAAAACAATGGTCTACGTGTCGATGAACAAGCACGATTAGAATTGATTAAAAAGTACATAGAATGGGATGAAAAGATACGTTATGATTTATTCAAATTGACAGGTGAATACGTTAATTCTGGCTCACCAAAACAAGTAAGTGAGTTACTATATGGAAAGTGGAAGCTGCCACTTCGATCAGGAACGGGTGAGGAAATATTAACGGGTTTATTAAATCATATTAAGAATCCAGTTCACAAGATAGGAATTGAATTAATACTTGAAGACCGACGCGTCAAGAAAACTCTTAATACGTATTTATATGCGCTAGTAGATTATGATGGTAGGATGAGGACATCCTATTTCATATGCTTGGATACTGGTCGAAGTAGTACAAATCAACAAGAAGCACCAATCCGTCCATCAGTGGAATATCGTGACATAGAAACACGTACGAAGAAGAAGCAAGCGCTCGGAATGGCATTTCAAACAATTACAAAACATGGCGATATCGGCGCGGATGTGAGAACAATATTCGTTCCTGATGAAAATGAAATTTTCATGCAAGCCGATTCGAGCCAAGCTGAAGCGCGTGTCATATTTTTGTTAGCAGAAGATTATCAAGCATTAAAGGATATTGATGAACATGATTATCACGCTCTTACTGCTAGTTGGTTTTTCGGTGGTACTGAATCTGATTATTCTAAAAAGATTCTTGGATACGAAAGTCCAATTAGATTTGCTGGTAAAACATTACGACACGCTGGACACCTCGGTGCGAGTAAACGTAGAGCTGCTATCGAACTTAATACTCAAGCCAGAAAATACAAAATTGATTTTAATATCACTGAAGGACGTGCCGAACAAGCCTTAAAAGTGTTTCATCAAAAACAACCACGAATTAAAGAAGTATTTCAATCCGAAGTGAGAAAATGTATTGAAAAGAACCGAAAGTTAATTGCGCCAATTCCTCACGGAGTGAATGCAAAAATTGGTGGAACACGTATCTTTTATGAACGATATGGAGAAGAATTATTTCGTCAAGCATTCAGTTATTTACCACAACGAACTGTAAGTGAAAATACAAAATCCGCCGCGCTACGCATTCATTCGCGAGCAAATTGGATTAAAATATTAATTGAATCACATGATAGCCTATTGGTATCAGTTCCAATTGAACGTGCCGATGAGGCTGCTATAATTCTTAAGGAAGAATTTGAAAAACCGATCGATTTCAGTCAATGCAGCTTATCTCGTGGTAAACTGGTTATACCATGTGAGATTGAAAAAGGATATAACTATAAAGATTTAAGTAAATTCAAATTTCATGAGTTGATTGCAAAATGACTGAATTTAAAACTGGCGATCGAATTAGAATGAAATATTATGATGGATGGGCTTATGGTGAAGTAACTATAGTAACAGAAATAGAATGCAAGGTATTATTCGATGGAGATTTTGATTTAGCTTATTGGTATTATCCAAAAAATGAATTAGAATTAATAATTGAAAAAGAAGAAGAAAAAAATGAGTGATTCATTACAAAACATTCCAGAATTTGTTGAGGATCGCTTCCTTGTAAAGCATACGTCAAAATGGTGGATTATGTATCGAGAAAACGATCGAGAATTGGCACTGTGTGGATGGAGTGACGAGCAAGTTGCTCGCTCTCGCTGCAAAATTTTGAATGATTTGTTTTATGATGCAATAATTAATTACAGAGATAATAAAATGGCGTAGGTATAAATTTGGTGATAATGAAAATTCTGCCAAATTCCCAACAATGATAGCTATTTTTGGTCAAATGAAATGAAATTATCCGAAGCAATCAAAAAATTTGAGCAATTAAAAACCAAATACGGAGATATCATTGTTGAATGCGAATGCCCTCATTGCACCAAATTATTTGTTTGCGATTCGGTTGTAATGGCTCCAGTAGTTAGATTAATGAAAGGAGAAAGAAACGAAGAATAAACTAATAACATTGAAAGCGACAAATGGCTACTACATGGCTAGATTTTATTCTAGAACAACACAAAGAACTCGAAAGCCCAGAAAGCTTCTGGTTTTGGAGCGCGTTGAGCGCGGTTAGTGCTATAGTAAAGGATAATATATGGTTTGACAAACAAGCTTATAAGTTGTATCCAAATATTTACGTGATGCTTCATGCAGATAGTGGTTTAAAAAAAGGCCCACCAATCGCAATGGCTAAACAATTAGTTCGCGCCGTCAATAATACCAATATCATAGTTGGTCGATCATCAATTCAAGGCATATTAAAGGATATGGGAACTAGTAAGACAATTCCAGGTGGTCATATTGTCAACAATGCTAAAGCATTTATTTGTTCCTCAGAACTTGCATCGTCGATAGTTGAAGATCGCGTCGCTACTACCATTCTTACAGATTTATACGATCGTCAATGGAATGAAGATAACTGGAAATCACTTCTTAAGATCGAACAATTCAATTTGAAAGATCCAACGATAACAATGTTAACCGCAACAAATGAAGCTCATAGTGATGAATTTTTCGTGAAACAGGATGTTCAAGGTGGTTATTTCGGTAGGACATTCATCATCTATGAAAATAAGAATGAAGTGGTCAATAGTTTAATGTTTCCACTCAAATATAAAATTGATTATAAGCAATCTGCTGAATATCTCAAATCAATTGCACTTCTTAAGGGAGAATTTGATGCAAGCGATGTTGTGAGGCATTACATAGATGATTGGTATGTTGATTTTAGGAAAACAACGCACGAGATGGACGTTAAGGATAAAACAGGTACATTGAATAGATTTGATGATTCCATGCAAAAAGTTGCAATGGTAATCAACTTAGCACGTGAACGAGGTTTACAACTGGAATTAGAGTCAGTTAAAGAAGCAATAAATGTATGCGAGAAATTAGTAGGTAACGTAAGAAAAGTTATGATGGGTAAAGGTAAAGCAGCGAATGCACAGCAGAAAGCCGTCGCGATTCAAGAACTTATCGAACGCGAAAACCATATGATAAGTCGAACGCAACTCAATCGGAAATATTATTTACATGCTAGTGATATTGAATGGGATGATATTATGCGTCAACTTGAAGTTGCAGGTATTTGTCGAATTGAAACTGTTGGGAATCAGATCTGTTATAGGATGACTGATATTCAAGTAAGTGAATGGAAGAAGCATTTATTAGGTAAGTAGCTTGATTAAGGAGAGAAAATGACAGAATCATCATTTCGTGAAATCGAATTTCAACATACCGATATTGTTAAAATTCAAATTCGAGAAGATCCTGATTTTAAGGGAATTTATCTGACTAGTAGAAATTCGGTGATAATCATTCCATTCAATAAGGCAGAAGAATTTATTGAATGGTTTAAATTATCAGTAAGCGAATTGAATGAGCAAATTTGATTGGTTAGATGAAATTGCTCATCAATATTTATCGCATCAAGATAGAAATGTAAGAACTATGGCAATATTTGTTATTGGAGCTTTGACAGAAATGATGAGTGCAAATCAAGAAAGACATCTTTTATCAATTAAAGAAACATTTATGCGATTGGTTGATGCTAAATATCGCGCTGGTCAAATTGCTCATGGTGGCGATCTGTGGAGAAAAACCAGAGAAGAATTATTGGATGAGGCGATAGCCGAATCAATTGATCAAGTTATTTATTTACTTACTTTAAAAGAAAAAATGAGAATTAAGGACTAAGCATTTCTGAAACTTTTTTGTATTGATATTTAATTGATTTAGCTGCTGGTGTTGCCCATTCAACAGTATCAAGCAATGCGCCTTCCCAATTTCCTTTTGATAATTTATTGGCTACACCATAAACAGCATCACCAAACGCGCCCCAAATTGATGTGGGAATCATATGGAGTGGATTGACATGAAATGTTCTTATTCCGGCGCCAACACCACCTAACGCTAAACCAATACCACCCACCATTCTTGTAGCGGCTTGTGGATTATTCTTCATATTAGCAGCAATACGCATATATTGTTCAACAATTTTAGCTGGTATTTGTTTAAACTGACCACCCAGCGCACTTCCAACTTCACCACCTATCAAATTGCTTTCTGGTGAAAAACCTTTCATACGACGTGCTGGATCAATCGTTTGACTAACGCGCTTTGTTTCTCTCAGCGCATTAAGGCTGGCATCAGCCTCATTCATTCCTTGATCAAGAAACATTTTTTTGTAACCATGATAACCTGCTGCTTTATCAACATAATCAGCCATTGACAGAAAATTTGACATTGAATCAAATTTTTCCATCGTTGTTTTAAATGCAAATGGTCGAATTTCTTGTTGTAACAAGCCTAATTTTGCTGCTTCATGCCATGATTGAATTGGGCTTTCAGCTAATTGTTTCAATCCATAAGTAACATATTTAGCACCAAGTTCAGGATATAAGTTAGCTGCAACACGTGCCAAATGCAATGTTTGTAATGGAAATGAAAAACCAAGCAATGATCGACTTGTCGTTCTTGCAATTGTATTAGCCCAATCACCCCATGCTTTATGTAATCCTGGTAAGGAATCATAATTACTGTAATTCCGTACATACCACGTAGCTAATTCTTTCAAATTGCTTTTTTCAGGAATATTAGCTAAATGTTCAGTAGCAGCTTGAATTGCAGGTTTATCAAATATGACACGCGCCGCAGATTCAATATATGCTGGAAATACTTCATTCACATCATAATTGATATTTCGCAAGTTACCTGTTCGTTCCTCAACATATGGCGAGCTTGCTTCGCGTGCTCTAGCTTCGCGAATATTTGTACTTCCAGGTACTTCAGTTGATAATTCACCAGATTTAAAAATACCGAAATGATGATCAAGAATACGATTCAAAGCTGATTTAATATCGGTTGGTTGTTGTTCTAAATGAGTAAAATAATTCTCAAGATAACCAACATTTTCACCTGCTTTTGTTGATCCTTCAGGAAACATATCATGTACTGCATCCAATATAACCCGTGCTTTACCAGCGCGTTCCATCAATTCCTGTGGTCCATTAGTGATATTTCCATCAATCAACTGACCTAAAACTGTTCGATCTTTCTTATTTAACCCGGTGCTTAATTCAGATAATTCACGCTCCGTAGTAGCAATCCATTGAGTTTTTTGATCTTGTGCTTTCGTAATAATATCAGCAATTGGTTTAGTTGAATCAAATTTTGATAAAGTTTGATCAGGTGATGTATAATTAGCTGTAAATCCACTAATATCTTTAGTTGGTTTTGCTTGACCTGCTTGGGGTAATATCAGGTCATTTGTTGTTTTTGGTGCTTGTGGTACTGGTATATCAAGGGGTGCTTTTGGTTCAAATGTAACTGGAACAGCTTGTTTACCAGCAATAGAAGTTGTTAACGGACGCGCCGCACCTTGTTCATGTGTTTTGAATTGTTCAGGTAAAAGCGCGTTGAAAACTGTAGCATTTGTTCCTGGTGGTCTAAGTCGATTAGGAACATGTTGTAATAATGGATCGTATTGGGTACTTGGTGATAAACCGAATTGTGGCGTATTATATATCGGTGTGCCTGATTTTGGTGTTTCTAATTGTAATGCTGTTTCTGGTTCAATTGGTAATTGTTCTGGTAACTGTAATTTTGGTAATTCAGTTGGCCCTTTGATACCACGTAATCCTAAACCACCCAAGCCAGCTTCAAGTCCACCAGCTACTTTACCACCAATAGTAGGTTCTGTTGCTACATTATATAAGCCATGACCTACCATACCACCAGCAGCTATTTTACTTGGTATAGCTAATGAACCTGCAATTTTAGGAAAACCAGCGCGCATAGCTAATGATTCACCACCTGTTAATCCCATCAATCCTAATTGTAATGGCGAACTAGAACCTGTCATCAAATTTGTAAGAAATTCACCAGCTCCACCAATAATGGGATGTTCTTGACTAAACGAAGTCATTGCCTGATGTGTTTGTGGTGATACATCTACAAGTGGTGTTAGTAATTTTTGAATCGTAGGATGTTTCTCTAAAAATGTTTTTTCCTTTTTTGGTTCTTCAGTATCTGCAAAAAAATTAGGTGTATCAGATTTAGGTTCATCAGCAAAAAAATTTGGAACAGGCATATTACTTTACTTCAGTATAACCAGCTTTCTTAGCCATTTCAACGTCCGCGCGTTTCACTGGCCCAACTTTGCCTGACATTGGATTACCTGCTTCTACTGGATGTTTCATCTGAATCGTTTCTGATTCAGTTGGTTTTCTAATTGATGGTTCACCAGCTAGTAATTTACGCGCCGATTCATAATTAGTTTTATCCTCACCAGTTTTCCATATCCAATTTTGTGGTGGAATCATTTCACCAGTTGGTTTTTTGTTACCACCATATACAAAATACTTCTTGTATTCAGGATGATCATTAATTATCTGAATCGCTTTATTCACTTTATCAGTTGCTGCTGCCGCAGGTGTTAGTTCTTTCGGACTAATCGATGGTCTTTCAACTGGTTCAAGATTTTTACCTGGTATTGTTTGTTTTAATTGGATTCGCGCCGGTTGTTTAATTCCTTCTAATTCAGTTCGACCAGTTTGTTTCAAATCTTCAGTTTTTCTTTGTTCTTCACCAGTAGCAGCTATTCCTTTCAATCGACCTTCAATTTGTAAATTAATTTTATCAGCATCTGATAAATGTTGGCTTTTGATAGGAGTTCCATCATCATAAGTAAGTATTTGTGACTTCAAAGTAATAGGATCGGTACCAATCAAATTACCATCATCACTCACTCTTATAGTTGCACCATGCGCTTTTGCTTCATATGTTTTACTACGCGCTTCTCTAACTTTCAGATTTTGTTTTGCTATATCTTCAGTTTCCTTCTGATGCCGTTCCTTTTCAGTTTCAGTTCTAACATCACGTTCTTGCTGACGACGAAGTTGACCTTCACGAACAGCATTCATTAATATGCTATTAGCAATATTCCGTTCATTAACATTATGCGCGCTTTCAATTCCTGCTATTTTTTCTAATGGTGCTAATTTTGTTTCCCAATCCCCTAATGCCCTGTTATAAGGTGCTTCGTTAATTGCGCGCTGCGCTGCAATTCCACCAGCACTATCTGGCTGATAACCCAACGCGGCACCATGATAATATGTTGACGGTCCACCACTTCCTAAATTGGATAGGATACCAGCAAACTGACGCATCTTACTTGGTTTATATTGAGCGCGCTGGGGCATATTAGCAATATGTTGTTGCAATTGCTGTTGCATTGCATATGATGGATTGAACATCATTTGCAAGCGATGCATCATTTCTTGTTCATCATTTGGTTGTTGTTGACCAGTTGGTTGTGGTGATGGTAACATTGATTGATCAATCGCGCCGATATCAGGTGATGTTGGTGATGGTTGACCAATTTGTGATAAAATATTTTGTAAACGAAGATCAGGTATCATTATGGTGCTCCACCAATAATATCACCCGCTTTTTTAACTAAACCAAGAGTACCACCAATATTACCAAGTGCTTGCTGATAATTGCTTGGAACTTGACTTTTAGCAATTTGACTACCAATCAATCCCAAACCAAGTTGATTCTGTAATTCTTGTAAATTAATTTGTTGTTGATTTGCTTGTCCTAATTGCTGACCATATATGCTTGGCATTCCTGGTGCTTGACCATATAATCCTGTAGCACCACCTAATGCTTGTCCTTGAGCACCTAATCGTGCTAAATCGGTTTGATTCATTCCACCTAATCCTGATAACTTACCTTGCTGAATTAATTGTGCAATTGATGCATTTGCATTCACATTCGCATCAGATGTTGCATCAGCTAACCCACGCGTCAAATGCGCCGTCGCGGCGGTATAATTTGGTGAATAACCACCTAAAGCGCGCTGGCGATCGATATTACTCTGCGCATTCTGATAAACAGCTCTTGTAGGAGCGATTGCGCGAGCACGTATATCAGCGATACTTTGTGGCGAGAAACCACCAGTTTGTGCAAATTGGCTATAACCAGCCATTTGTGGTCCGAACGCGCCACGTGCTTGACCAAGCAAATCACCATATCCACCCATTAATCCACTATAATCCTGTCCACTTTGATTAGCAGCGGTATTAAATCTGTTCTGTAATGCTTGATTTTGTGGTAATAAATTACCACGTACATTACCTAAATAATTCTGTGCTTGACCACCTTGATAATTGATCGCGTTCTGGACACGTCCCGCATCTCCTTTTGCCATAATAACTTCCTATAATTGCAATGTTAAAACTTCTTCAGAAACAAATCCATTTCTTATTAAATGATTTTTCCATTCTTTATCACTAGTAAATACATTCAAATTGTTATAACCATTTCTACTAGCTATAACCTTACTAGCATCAAATGCTTCGTATAGTGCATTAACACGCTTTCTAACTGATTGATTTTTATCAGTCAGTAATATTGATTCAACAATAGTTCTTACACCACCTATTATTACTGGTTGATCATTATTGGTTATGGTAAATGCACATAAATACTTATCAAGAAAATTTGGACATGGCATCTCGTTTTTATACCATTTTTCCCAAATATCACATATCCAACTAGCATCACCTAATTGAATTGGTCTAATCATTTTCTGCACGTTCTTTTGGAGGAATACAATATATCGTTTTATTAGTACAATAATAACCACAATGAGGACAGAGATAATCCTGTTCATTCCAAATAAACCAAATTAAATCAATAAACCATTTAATCATTTATGTATATTAAAAAAAACATGATTACCAATTGTTTTATCACCATATCGATCAATTGCCCAATCAGGTGGTTTTTCATCAAGCAATTTTTTAGTTACGTAATGACGCGCACCATTCGTATTATCACTAATCGCGTAGGATTTAATTCCTGCCGCGATATACAAACATTGTCGAAGATGTGAATTAGTAATAACTTCTTCTTTCGCCAATTTATCTGCTAATTCCATAAGCATAGAATAGTTTGGATCATTTTCATTCCAACAACTAAACTGTTCATTTTCCAAACATACTTGACCAAAAGTTACATATTTACCAGTACTCATCCTATTTCTTATTACACACCCCACAGCTACTTGCCCTTCTATTGATTCCCCACGCGCTTCACCATAAATAGTTAATCCTAATATTTCTTGTGGTGACAATTCCTTTAATATCCGATCATTTATCATACTGGTAATTCATTAATTAAATTGGTAATTCAGCAAATAATAATGTTTGTGATAACAACGCACCACTCGCTGCACTCGCTGTAACGAATACAGCATTATTAGGTGGAATAATCAATGAGCCATGAAAATCATATTGCATTAATATAGCATTAATCGCGCTGGCTGCAATTGCAGCATACTCACTAATACCTAACGATTGAAACCATGTCGCCGCGATCGTAGTTGCTGCTAACGTACCACGTACTACACCATTATTACCACCCATTAACTGATTTACTGGTTGTGTATCAGCCCATGCTGTAATTGGCGCGCCTGCGGCACCAATTGTGCTTCCAGCATTCGGTAATCTACCTAATCCAATAGAACCACCAACAGTTGTACCACTAACATAACTCGCAAGGTATAACAAAGGAACGCAGTTCTTACCAGAACCAGCAGGATTCCATAATCCAAATGTTTGTGCCGTAGCAGTACTAATTGGTATGGCTACGCCAGCTACTAATGTGCTTAAATTAAATACAGCACCAAGTTTTGTTAGATAATAATATTTACCAAGTAATTCACTTACAAGTGCTTCTGCAAAGTCACCACCTGGTTGATTCTGTATTCCACCACCTGCTTTAGCACCTGATAATGGCACATAATTCTGATTCTGAGGCATCTTATTTTTCCTTATCTGACCGCATAATAAGAATCATCACGGAATTCTTTGTCAATATCAGAAATAATACCACCATTAGCTACCATCGGAATCAGATCATTCATAATCCGTAATTCAGTTCGAATATCACTCAATAACGGAATTATTTGATCAGAAAATACTTGAATTAATGTTTGTCCTTCTTGAACCAAATTGGTGGTGCTAAATGGTGTTCCATCAGCATTGAAAATGATGACTTTAGTTGGTGTTGGTAATATCATTTTTTCATCAGCAATTTGTTGTGTAAATTGCGCGAATTTTTCAGCTACTCCTACTAAATTTAATATAACTTGATAAAGCGCGTTGTTATCTTTCGCTAATTTTGAATCTAATAATGCCGATTTTAACCTACCATATTCAGTATTATCAACTAATGCCATTTCACTGCTTATCTGGATAAAGAATAGAATCAATTCGTTTTAGTAAAGTTCTTGCATCATTTCTTAATGGTTCATGATGAATTGGCCATCTTGACTTAAATGGATTCAAGGATCGTTTATTTTCTAAAGCCATATTTGAAAGTACTATTCTACAATCGGCTAACACTGCTCTAAGTATTTCTTCTTTAGTCATGATTAACCAGGAAAACTTGTGTAAATTGGTTTAACATAAATAATAATTCGATTAATCTTGAATGTTTCATTTATCGCCGTTGTACTAACTTTCAACTTACCTCGTTGACTTACAAAATTGGCCAATCGAAATGGTTCTTTATCAGTTGTGCCACTCATAATAAATGGTACTAAATCTAATTGTTTAATATTATCAAGGCTCTGGAATTTCATCCTTAAGTTACCACTACCATTTACTCGCATACGAACACCGCCGAAATGAGTAATATTTTCATCAGCCATTTTCAGATGATTCACCGGATAAATAAGTGGTACCAAATGGCTCAGGAATAGCTACGTTACCACTATCATACAAGCTATCAGATGTTTTACCTGAACCTGAACCTGAACTTGGAACAATTTTATATAATCCACTATCTGCATTTTTCGGTAACGATGGCCCAGCAATCGCGACGCGCATTACCAGGAATGGACATGATTTAGAACTTCCAAAACTAGGCCATCCAGTATCTAGATATGGACCAAGACCAGCTTGAAATATAAATTCATCAAAAGTAGTTAATATAGAACCATCAGAAACTTTAAACTTGATAAAACGTGATCTTAAATTATATCCTGATACAGGTGAAACAATACCACCCTTATCCCATAACCAAAAAGCAGATGAATCATCTTCAGCATTTATTGCTAATCTTAAATCACCAGAGTTAATATCACTAGCAAGTGTTGATAAAAAAGTTCTTACCAAAGTTCCATCTGGATTATATTGTCTAAAAAGTGGCGTAGGTGCTGACGGAGTAAGTTTAACCCAAGTTATTAAAATATCACCATTAGCTAATACCAGAGTATCAAATCGCGCAGCGTATCCTGTTGGTGCGGCTACTAAATCACTTAATGCAATATTATTGACTAAATCCCATCTTTTCATCGGATCATTAACATTACCACGTGACCAATACAATATAGTATCATTTCTATTTGGTGCAATTGTTCTAGCTATGGTAGGTAAGGTCCAAGTGGTTCCACCAACTACATTAGCACTACTGACCGTACTAATAACACCTGTAACAGGGTCTGCAACATAGAATTTATCATTTCCATTTCCACGTATAGAAGGACGAACTGCACTAGAACCAATCGTTAATGCTGATCCTATAAGAACCATTGCCGCACTGTATATGAATACTTTATGAGGAAGACCCTGATCATCATTGGTTAATGCAAATATACCTGATGGTAAAACATCACCAGCTTCACCATTTACTAAGTTATAAAATCTAAGAGCTGAGCCATCTGTAGCCGAAAGTACAATAGCAAAAAATTTATCAGTATCATCATTGATTAGTAGTGATCCGATTGGTATTGCTAATCGAGGCGATTGTTTACCAGTAAGCGTTAAAATCGCAGGACTAACGGGTGAACCGTAAAATGATTGAATTTGCAAATAATAAAGCGCGCCGGGAGTTACCGGGATTTGTATAGGTTTATTAATTTGTTGATATATATTAAGATAATTAGTTACACCATCTGATTCCCAAATGCTTATTGAAGCCAAATAATCTGCAATGTTTCCATAAGCAAAAAAACTAACAACATCATCATTTGACGCAGCGGTATACTTATACCATACATCATACGTAGTTCCACCGAAGTTTACATCTTGAGTTATTGTTGCAGGCAATGTGCCAACGTTGGTAGCACTCGCTGCATCAATATTTGTTGGAGCGGGCATCGTTCCCTACTGATGTTAAATTGGAATACCAGATGAACCAATTAATAATGTATTAGTATCGGTTAGCGCGATAGAATTAACAGGAATGGTAAATGACCAAGGCGCCCATCTAATTTCCTTCGGAGTCATTCCATTGCTGTAGTCACCAATTAACATATTTCCATCTGTTGTTACTAAATATAAGGTTTGTGAGATAGGATCATTTTTGATTTCAATTTTATTAAATTTATTGCGCGCTAGCGCCAACCAAAAATCCTTAATTTTCCAGCTAAGTTCCGGCCGTACATATGCGCCATTGAACAAGAAAATGCCAGAATAATCAGTTATTTCCAAATAATCAACATTAACACCACCGCTATCAAGTACCGTCGCGATTCCATGTAATGACGCGCCAATTCCTTGATCAAGTAATGTCATTGGCCAACTTGATGGAACATCACCATTATCAGTCCATGCATTCGTCTTAGTTTGTTTAAATAAGTAAAGAACATCTCGAAATTCTTGACCATTCGTAATTGGTTTTCCATCAAGTGGGAAAACGAGAAGACCATCAATTTGATTAATTGCTTCTGGTTCACCCGGATTACTTACAATACATAATGAAATATCAGAATGAGTGCTATAACCAATGAGACGATTATGATAGTTTCCAAGACCCACCACCGCAGGAATTGACTCATATAAATCTTGCAAATGATCAGCACTATCTAGCAATTCCGAATCAAAAAAGCTCACCGATAATGTTGTTGTTCCATTGGTAACGATCGCGCCAGGAACGAAATAAAATTGATAACCAGTTAAATCACCAGTGAAAAAAAGTGGATCAATAGCTCGCGTTGCAACAATATGCACTTTTGTAACTGATGCGCTTCCACTAACAGATATTGAACTTATATCAACTTTCTTACCACCTGGTGCATCAATCATCACCGCTGGACCAATTGATGTTAAGAATCCTGTATTGGTTTCATAAACCACAGAAAATACATGAATACCTAACTCAACATTTCCAGCAGTACCACTATTTACTACAACCGGCGCGGTTAATGGCGCAGCTCCGCCCGCACGACGAGCAGCAGCACCCGCACCATCATAAACATAAATAAATTCACCAACCAAACCAGTAATTCCATTTGATGGTGATAAGTAAGCCCGACCATTCATACTAACAAACGCGAAATCAGTCATGTCCTTCACATGAAGTATCGGTCCTAGAACTGTTGTTCCTTGTACATCATAAATGTTGTTATTATTGTCAAGTACAAGAACTGATTGACCACTTTCCTGTACGAACGTGTACATCCGAACGATATTGTTTATTGTTGTATTGTTTCCAAGGAACGTATCAATACCGTCGCGGCTCCGAAAACCACCATGTATAAACTGAATATTATCACAATCTACGAAATGGTCCGGTGGTGTACTATCTTCTCCACCACGTTTCCACAAACCATTGAAATTCTCGATTATGACTGGATTATGCCCGCGCATTTTACTAATTCTGCGTGTTTTTTAATTGTATGCGCAGCCCACAATACACACGAACTAATTACCAACTACATAAACCAAATTAACGTCAAATTTTCCGGCAGTCAACGCGGCCACAGCAATTGAAGTAGTGATAGCGCCAGCAGCAGTCAATTTAAGGAACGTAGCAGCAGTGAAAATTGGTACAATCGCCATCTGCCCAGCAGTCCAACTAGCAACCGCTGTTAATGCTTTAAGGGATGCACTCGAACTTCCTGCTGATGTACCAACACTTATGGTAGCGGCGCCACCAGATGTTAAGGTAGTTGTGATATCAATAGTTCCACCCAAAATAATTGATTTAGTTGGTAAAGTTGGTCCCGCCGGTGTAATAGTGCTAACAGCACCACCATCCACTGCAAAATCATATGTAGCTTTAGCTATGCCAACATTACCTAATCCAATTGTTGCTGCTATTGGCGCGTTTCCCTTCCATGTTGGTGATGCTTTCGTTCCAATGTTAACATAAATTATGCCTGTTACAACATCGGTGTACGTTGAGCCGATTCCAGCAAATCCCGCTCCGGTTCCTGACGTGCCATTCGTAGGCGCGCCGGAATCCACAATTGGCCATACATCATTGTTTGCCTGCTGTTTCAATGCTGACCAAATGTTTTTCCCAAATTTGTAAGCCATGTTTTCCTCACTTCTTTTCGTGAAGCATTATGATCTTAATTGATCATAACAAGGTGCTGCTGCTCAACGGCGTCGATAAGGTTTCCTTTTCGTAGCAATGTTCTGACTAGCTTTGATACTAATACCAAGTAAACTATCCATAGCACGTATCGCATTCGCATTCAATGAATCAGCACGTTCTTTATTTTCACCAATAAATTCCGCACATAATGCTGCATTCCGATATTTCAGAAAATTACTACTATTCAAAACTCGAATTTGTGAATTTTCATCAATCATTGCGCTTAATGGATCACCAATATAATCAATTTTAACTTCCACAGCACCATTAGCACCTAATAACTCAATTATTTGATTTTTCCATGAATAAACGCGCAAGTATGCAGTTATGACGTTTGTTTTTGGTAGGAAACCGTATCGGCGCATCAGAACGAAATCATTAGTTGTGTTAGCAGTTCGTTCCCACAATTCATAGATATCAATTAAATCAATTGGTAATTCGCCATCAATCTTAGTTGTTCCTGTTGGTATGTTAATAGTAGCAGATGTAAAATTACTAATCGGAATGTTACTATCCATCAATTCTTGTCGTAAGTCTTCATAAGCAATTTTCAAATAAGGAAGTTGCGCTGCGTAGGTGAATGATGTTAAATCGCTATCATTCAATAATGCTGCGCTACCATTCAATATGTCACTTACATTAAAAGGCATTACTTATTCATGTTCATTAAAAATTCATTTAAGAATTTCAATTTTACCACAAGTTCTGCATTTCATTCGACTTTCACCAATATATTCAACTGAATGTAATCTCATCAAATGAATTAATCGATGTATCCATTTTTTTATCATATAGCAAATTTAATATTTAATTCTTTAGCCTTAGCTTCATTAATTACCATTTTGCAATTGCTACAAATAGGATAATTTGGATTCACCAAGTGACCACATCCTTTGCAGTTAATTAATTGTGCTGCTTCAAAATTCTGTAACCACGTTTTTTGTAAGTTCAATTTATTCGCAGCTAACCTACTGTCATCAGAAATAGCACGCGGATTACCATTCGTACGAGCCCAATCAACATCTGCTAATTTAACTAATTCCATATACCAATTTTTTTGTTTGTTCCGTGCATCTTCTAATCTCTGCTTGAAATTTGGTACCGCCATCACTGTTATTTTGGTATATTCACCTGGTATGAAAAATAAACCAGGCATACTATTATGCATATCACAACCAATTAAGCCATTCGCATAATCACGTATGATTGATTCCGCTACTTGAATCGAACTATTCTGAATTTCCAAATATGGCTGGCCTTCTTCAGTTTCTTTGAACCAACTTGATGGACCAACTACTAATAACTCAAATGAATCATCCTGTGCGGCAGGAATGACGAAATTACCAGGAAATATCGTATGATTTCTTGATTGAATAGCGCGATGATAAACTGATACGATAGTTGACTTATCTAATGGATTAATTGGTATTCGCGCTGATCTTACCGGTGCTTGATTGAACGTTGCGAACCCAGTTCCGACTGTTGACATAATTCACCATCAATTAAATTTTGAATCATTTCGTTTGCGAATACCATAACCAACTGCTGAATCATACCTTAAACTATCTTCAATTCTGCTACTGTCACCGAATAATTCCTGTTCCATTATACGTATTCGTTCTTCAGTTGCTTCCTTCGTTGGCAACATCAATTCATCTTCCTTTTCAATTTTCTTTTTATGTAAACTACTATGAATTGTATAAATTAGTATTTCAATCGCAGCCCATGTTGGCATCAATGCATGTCCGAATTTATCTTCGAAGGTCCAAATCGGTTCCATGCTTAATTTGGTCGTTAGTTCTTTGTTAGTTGATGGAACCGGACAAGCCTTTTCAAGCACATATTTATTATGAATATATGAATATTTTCTAACTTCGCGTACTTCAGGAATCGATAATTCAATACCATATTCAGTAAAATCGCATAATCGTTTCTCAAATTGATCTTCGGACCAAACCAATCGATAATTAGGATGGTCCGTTCCTTCAAATTTACCAAAATAATCAAGCAATCGTTGATTAATTATTTCTACTGATTCTATCATTTTTTACCATGCGTTTTTATTGGATGCGCATCCCCCACCAACGTAATTACTTATACGACCGCTGACACCCAATACTTGGCAGTGCTAGGATCGTATTGTAATGCGATAGGTCGATTAGTGATTGGTGTGTATGCGGTTTTGATATTTCCCGTTGTAACAAACGCGCCGGGTGATGCGTCGGTGAAGCACAACAACAATTCATGATGTCCAGTCATTGGTGCTGTGATCGTCGCGATTGAAACTGTTCCTGTAAGAAATGTTAGGCGCGTCGTTGGTGCGATGGTTGCTGCTGATGCTATCGTTGGCGGTAATGGCTGAAGCGAGCTTTGCGTCGGTGAAAAATTATCATGTGCTAAATCAACTGATACGGCCATTTCATCATCTCCTTTTATAAGTCATTATGCTTCAATATCCCGTGGGTGTTAATAACGCATCAATGTATGCGGCACCGGCAGGATTGGTCACGAACGTTTGCATACCAATAACCATGTAGAAAATTTCAGCAGCAGCAATACCTCCACTACTTGAACGAATTTCAAAAATATTCCTTCCATCAGTTTTATAGAAACCAATTGGAAGAATTTCACCACGCCCCCAAATTGAATCCGTAACGAAGTCAATTCGAGTTTTGTCCCAATTGTAAGATTTACGAAGTGGTGCGCCTGCCAATTGCATTCTATCGAAATACATGTCCAGTGCCTGTTCCTTTGCCTCCTTATAAATCACAGAAACTAATTGACCAATTTCCTCGTAAGCCGCTGCTTGACAAGGATGGCACCATGCATTAGGTGAGAAATCATTGTCAATTCCAATTCTGTTACCAATTTTATTGATTGCCAATCGTGGTAATGGTAATGACAAGCTCGCAGAATTACCATTTACACGATTTGCCCGAATCTCAGGAGTTGTAGAACGTGCAAAACCTAACCAAGTTCCCGTACTGGCATTAGAATGGTGATATGGTACACCAAATAATCCCTGATTAGCAGTAGGATCACTAATACCATTTGTTACAACAATATCAGTTGCAATCGCGCCGGAAACTGCTGGTGTCACTCCAACCGTTTTATTTTCAACATCCTGCGCGCTAATCACACCACTACCTCTTAACGTGACACCAGTAGTATCCCATACCTGTACAGTTTGTCCGAAACGCATGAGGCGCACACCGAATCCATCAGTCGTGCATGTATAGGTATCAACACCTGCCGTTGTAGTAACTGATGTAATGGTACCAATCTGACCACTACCTGATTGCATCATCTGTGCATCAAGTTGCCTACGCAATTCATCAAGGGCTGTAGCGGTGAGCCTGCGAACCGCGTTCTGAACAGCTTTACGCGAATCATCAGTTGCCCACTGTACCAATTTCGTGTATTCAATTGATTCACTCATGAATACACATGATAGCACAGCCTTATCCCACGATGGTCCGCCACCACGTCCTAGATCACCACCATCAGCATTGAAGTACTGAAACGATCCACCAGGACGAATTTCAAGAGGAATACGCATCTGTCTATTGCTAATTCGCTCAACATCCCGCTTCTTGATATTCGCATAAAACTTATCATCTCGTTCGAATAATACACGTATTTTGGGAAGTACTCTTTCGAGTTCTGTAGCAGCTACCTGGGTATCTGAAACTCCCATAATTTCACCTCAATTAGCTATAAATCAATCTAATACCCGTGAGAGCACCACCGGCAGTTAATACAAATGCCGCCGCGCTTGCTAATCCAATACTTGTCGGATCAGTTAGGTGTAATGGTACGCCAGTATCACCTGTTAATCCCTTTAATGTAATGGTAACAGCATTTGCGGCAGGTGGTATAATCGTAACTGCCTTCGCGCCGGTTGGTGGCGTAATTGTGTTCGCGCCGCTGCTTAAATTGGTTAAAATATCATTGCCAGAACCACTGGCGTTAACAGCAGCAGCAAACTCCTGTGAGTACTTAATATCAGAACTGAACTGTATGGTTATTTTGCGATTTGATGTTACCGACATCTTTGTTCAATCCTGACTTAAAAAATCTAACGTTGACATACCACGTGGAATCTTACCATCTTTTGTTAATCCTGATTTGCTGGAACTATTAGATGGTTTACCAGAACTAATCGGTTTCTCATCCTTACTTTCACTCGCTTCACGAGTTCTTGTAGCATTTCCTTTAAGAGCAGTTGATTTAACTTTCTGAATCACACCAGGTAAAATTGCTTTCGCCTTGCTTATCAGCGCATTCCTAATTTTTAATTTACTAACTTCTGAAAAGTTATCACGCGCCGATGCTTCCCACATCTTATCCAACATTGCTCTAAATCTCATATCAGAACCAATTGAACTTCGTACTTCAGTCATAACATCATCAATAGCTTTATCCTTAACATACGATGTCATAACTCCTTTGACATCAATATATTTATCAACCGTTGATTTAATCACATTATCAGTTCGCGTCGTTACATCACTAACTGCTGTTGTTAACTGTTGCTGAATGAATGATCTTTCGCGCTGTTGTAATCTTACTTCCTTCTCATCTGGTTCTTTATTCGGTTGTGGTTCAGGAAGAGTTATGTTATGATTACCATAAATGAATTTATGTAGCAGTTGCGCCGCGATTTGCAACTGTTCATCTTCATTTTGCTTACCAGTATTATAAGCAGTTGCTATCGCATTTTTCAGTACATGATTTAATGTACCATAATATGCCTTTTCATCCACCTTCTGTAATGTTTGTAGCAGTCCACTTGTAATCTTGCTAAATGCTTTATCATTAGTTCCTTTAACTGATCGAAGTACACCCTCAATGTTACCATCAAATAATTCATTCTCAAACGCCTTAAAATCATCAAGCCGTGCATTTGCTTCTTTCGCATCATCTAACGTAGGAAATATTTCCGCGTATTGTTGTTCACGATAAATCGCATGTTCGATCGCGGGGAACTTTTTGAATAATTCAGGAAATTCCTTTAATATAGCTTGTCGTTTTGGTATTTCTTCGTATTTCTCCTCTTCTTCAATTTTGATTTCTTCTTCTTTTTTATCGTCCGTTCGTCCTTCATCTTCTGTAATAGGTTCTTTAATGCCTTCTTCTGTAATTTCTTCCTTTGGTTTTTCGTTAGTTTCTTCTTCATTTTCTTCATTTAATTTACTAAGTATATCATCTGATGTTAATGGCTTTTCATCAATTACTAATTCATCAGCCATTTCTTCCACCTTGTATCGGTTTCAATTGTGGTTTCGCCATTGGTCCTGGCGCAGCTTGCGGAGGTTGTGATAATTGCTGTAACATTTGAATATGAGCACTCAAATGAAGCAACACATTTTTATAACCATCTTCGTTGCTAATTTTAGTTTGTCTACCAATTTCACTTACGAGCCATTCACGAGTTATATCAGCTTCTATCTTATGATTATCAACATTTAATTCAGGCATTATGCTCGGTTGTTCTTGTGGTTGACCTGCTTGATCTGGTGGTCCTTCTATTGGTGCTGACTGCAAAAGAAGTTGGATTTCCTCAAGTTGTTTTTCGCGATCATCCTCACCTGGTAATATAAAATCAGTTAAACCAATTGCGTCCGAAAGGACCTGTAAATTAGATGGTGAACCAATCGCGTCTAGTATTTGAGGATTATTAGTTTGTATAAGTTGCATTACTGTATCTTTAACTTGTCCCCAACTATGAGGTATTTCATCAGCTCCAGCTAATGTAATCGCTCCAATCTTACCATCCAATTCTGATTTCCTAATCATTACATTAATAAATGAATTATGCTGTTCCTTAACTAATCGTTCATCTTCCAACATATTCTTAATGTAAGCTGGAATGACCTTCGCGAATGTATTCTTCCACCAATAATTAATCATCTTCCATGATGTTTGCAGTCGCTGTAATGCTTGATTCCTACTCATGCTGTATTGAGCAGCAGTTCTACTACTTGAAGCTTGAGCACCACCGAAAAGTGATGGTAATGCACCAGATACGAACTGTGCCATTTCTTGAATTTTATTCGCGAACGGTTCAATTTCTTGACTTAACGTAGCAGTACTAATCGTATAAAATCCCTCAGCTAATGATTTACCACCTTTAGCACGCGCTGGATAAATCATACCTGGTGTTGTTTCCATATTACCATATGCAGTAAAGTTCAGCACGGATGGATCAGCAAATGTTTGTGGTATACCATGTTCAATTGTTTGTAGTATTAAGTTAGTAAGTTCGTCAGTAACTTCTTGTATCGAAACTAGAAGTTTACCAAGAGGATCAAAATGTACGTACTCACTAAGAGGATTGTAAGTAATAGTCCAATGATCATCTAATGCCTCGTCTTTTGCCTCGGCAAATGTTTCATTCACCCAAACGCATTTGGTTCCATTTTTGAACTTCTTGACTAATTTCTTTCTTGTTTCATCATCATTAATTAATTCAAATGAACTCGGACGGAGCCACCAATTTCTTACAGTTGGTGTATTAATTGGTTCATCAGTATGATATTGCGATGAAAGGCGGCCCCATCGCTCATAATAATCATTTCCATTAGATGATGATTCATCTAACTTTCCGCGTAAATGTGGATATCGTTCATAAATATTGCTATAATGTGTTTCATAACAATAAGCTAAATATGGTATGTCGGCTTGTGACCGGGCATAATTTGGCACCTTTACGTATAACCCACCTTCTACCTTAATTATTTGTCTTGATTTTGGCTGTTTCGTAACTCCGGTTAATCGTGTTACTATTACTTTATTCGTTTGCTGTTGTGGAATAACTTGTTGGCCACATTCAGGACAAGTTATTTCACTTCCCGTGTTAGCCAAGTTACTATTACTATTAGAATTACTATCAGGGCTAAAACTATTAGAAGGATCATATTCATCATCATTCATTGATAACAATTCAGTACCACAATTTGGACATGATTGGCTCGTCACATCCTGCTCAACATCCTCATATTTAGCTACATCAACAGTACCATACTTTTCATTTTCATCCGTGTAATTATACGCAGCAACCATGCCTTGTGTACAATAAATAAATAATGCTTTGCACCATAAGAGCGGCGCGTCTATGTGATCATATATCAATTCCGCAATCTTAGTTCCACCTTTCGCCGTCAATACGTCATTAATATTATCTGCATCATCTGGTTTGCATTTGATCATTGGTACCGTAACTGAAAGCGCAGCGATGATTGATTCTAAATAAGCGCGGAAAACATTAATTTGTTTTCGTTCTTGATCATCCGCTTCATTCCATATTCGCCAATCATGTGCCTGCTCTGACCACCATATGTTAGTAATTCCATTCCAATAATAATTAAGTTTTTTCCAAAGGCGTATTTGACGATACCGTACTTCTTGATCGTCTTTTTCGAACTGATCAACAATGCTCTTAAGAGCTATTTGTAATTCTTCGTCTACATCATCAACCATCATTTGCCAACATTAATAATAACCTTATCAGTTTCCTTCAAATCAATTGTAATGCGTGCAAGTGAATGGACCATCAATTGCCAAAATTCATAACCAAAAACACGTCCTATGTGTGCAAGGGTGAGTGACGCGCCGGTTTCCAATTCATTACAAACATCTTCGAATTGCGATCTATTGATCGTACTCACTTCATTTGCCTTGGAGCATATGATTCATGTGGCAATATTATATCGGTTGCACGTTTTCGTTTGGTAGTTGGTTGCCAATAAGCACGCATCAAATCGTACGTGTCCATAGCTTTTTCACCAACCTTACCAATCCCACGCGCCGCAGCAACTAATGGCGTTGCTTCCATCATATTACCAATCAATTCATTCATGTTCCAATCGTTCATCACAATTTATTTCGCATCAATTTTGATTTTGTAATACTTGGTGTTTTAGCTAACATTTCTTGCGCTACCTGTTTGCTTGGTCCATATTTATTATTCAATGAACCATTGCTTGCTTTCGCAAACATCATCTTTAATTGCTGCTTACTTTTTATTGGCATGCTGGCTCCATTCACAATTTATAAAAATGAACTAATATCAGATTGTTGCTGTTGTAGTATCATTGGTTGTATTTGTTGTGGACCATAACCGCCCATTGCTAATGATGTTCCTAAATTACGTGGTATTGCTTGTTGACCATCTTGTCGCATTTGCATCATCATTTGCATAATGCGTTGCATATCTTGTGGTCCAATTCCCTGTTGTGGTCCCATCATTTGATTACCACCACTCATTTGTTGTTGCCTACCAGATAGATTACCAACATCACCAGGACCAGGCTGATCCGTACCTGTACCACTTAAATCTGCGCCAAGACGGTTATTGATATAATTCCAATCATTACCAATTTTACTATTCCAATAAGATGCATCACCAAAACCAGAACCAGCCGCGCCGGGTGTCATTATGCCATGTTGTTGATATAAATTGGCAAGGCGTGGATCAATTCCTTGCCATGCACTTTGATCCATTTGTTGATCTTGTGGTTGTCGATTCATCAGTGGTACTTGTTGATTATTCATTTGTTGCGGTTGTTGTGTATTCGGTGTACCCCAACCAAAATTACCCTGTTGTTGATTTTGCTGAAATGGTTGCATCGCAGATGAAATAGCAGTACCCGTATTGGTCGGTGCGGCCCAACTATTTCCTTGCAGAGCACCACCTTGTTGCATACCACCAGAACCAGATTGATATGGTTGTATTTGTTTAGTATAACGCGCGCCGGTTGGTGCTGTTACATTGGAACCAGTTGAACCAGTTATATTAGATGCTTGTTGCGATTGACCAAAATTATTCTGCGGTGCGTATGGTGAATTTATCATCTAACAGCTCTTGTTCTAATTCATCAATTGATCGCGTAGCTGGTTGGTTTTTTAGTTGATGTAATTCGCGATCATCTTTTTCAAGTTGTGCTCGCTTTGCGGCCCACGGAACGCGCTGATTCAATGGTTTATATCCACTCAAATCAACTTCTTTTTCATCCGATTTATTTTGTTCAAGAATATAATCAAGTAACTTACGTTTTTCAAGTCGTTCCTTTTCAACCTCTAATTTGATCCAATCTATATGATTATCATAATTAAATTTACCTTCCCACCATCTTATAAATGCTCGAATGATAGCTTCGTATAATTCACGTAACATAATTAATGAATCCTACTATGATACCGTGATACACCTTTAGTTTGTTCTTGGCTTTCTAACTGACGCATACTACGGTAGTACTGTGTCATGTCTTGGGTTTGAGTAAATTTACTAACAATTTCTTCTGTACGCTTCAATCTATTTTGTTCTTCTAGAGCTAATCCAAAAAAGGTGTCGGCTCCGTGGAGAAGCATCCTGAGCATGTCGTAAGAATCGTCTCCCTGAAATTCTGCTACGTCTTCTTTTTTCTTGCCATCTGATCCAGATTTCTCATACACACATGCCTTAATCGTATCACAAATTACCTTGACATCTGGTGTATTGAAAAACTGTAATTTTGGAATTTCCTCATTATTACTTATTGGATTGAATGATTTTAAATATTTGTTGTATTCCTCAACACCTTTATTTCTCAATATTACCAGCGCGAGTTCATTATCAAATGTTCCTACGTCACGTTGCATAACGGGCTTGGCCCGCCATCGAAGATATTCATGAAGTAACATTTTACCACCGACGCGATTCCTCTCACCTAACCTTACTGATACGCCTAATGCATCGGTAACTTGTTCAAGTATTGTGTGAGGATCACCACGATGCTGATTTGCGGAATGACAAATCACTACGTCTTCTGGTTTTTCGCGTTCTACAAAATAACTTACTTCTGGAGCCCATTCCTCTATTTTCTTACCAAAAAACATCTGATGCCGATATACGTACAAACGTTTAGATGGAGAAATCGCACCCCACCCAACAGAACACATCGCGCTATAACCCCAATCTATTGCAACAATTTTTGGCCACCAACTTGGTATATCGAATGGTGGTATTACATGTAATGCATTCTGAGGCTCATCAGGATAATTCTTGTCGCGAAATTCATCAAATACCTGACCAGAATATGCATTCCAATCACCATATTTTTTAGCTCGTTTTTCCGCTTCAGGTAATGCTTCCAATGATTGCGCGTAGGCCGGATCAATGTGTTCCTTATTATCAACTAATGTTGCAGTAATAAGAATACGTGTATTCCCACCTTTACCAACAATTTTTTTATTGCCGCTTGGATAGGGATCAATAAATCTCTTTCTAACCCATGAATGACCTATTCCACCAGGCATTCCAGCCGTTCTAATTATTGCAGGTAATTCTTTATTACTTGAACGTACGCGAGTGAAACCTACATATAAGTAAATAAATTCTGTTAACGATGTTATTTCATCTGGTGTGAATAAATTCACTTCCATCGAATCATACTGGTACACGTCCGACTCATTCTCACAATGTCCTAGAAAAATAAGAGCGCCAGATTCAAAAGTCCAGCACATATCAGTCTTATTGAAAGTCGCGCCGAACTTCCTATAAATCTCCCTACTACGTGGTACGATCTCATTGCGTAATTCTGGGAACGAGCGTCGCATGAATAATTGCTTGAAACCTGCAATCTTGTACCAACCTCTCACGATTGGTATCATCAACAATAATTCTGATTTTCCAGAACCAGCACCACCTAAATAACCTGCTTCGCGAATTGAATCAGGAATAGCTAAAAATTTCTCTTGTCGGAGATTAGCCTTCCATACGCCTTCGGAATTAAATGGCATAATGAATCACAATAATTCCGACGCGAACCTCCGGTTCGTGGTCACTTACTTACCGTATCATAAGATTCAATTTGTTTAACATGTTCGTAATCACTAGCTCGCGCACTGCGCCGTTGTGCTTGTAATCCAGTTGTCAATGCTTTCAATTCACCAATTTGTAATGCTTGTGATTCCAATCGTGCTTGCAGTTCCCTTAAAGCGCCATTAGTTTGATTCTTAATGTCAACTAAATGAAGTTTGCCTTGCCACGTAAGGATGATCTGAATGATCGCGTAGGTAACGACTGGTATGAGAATTTTCAAATCATCAATCGTGTAGTTCATCATCATTTATTACCAATCACTATTACCAACTATATGATCATTGATTATCACGTTTCTAGCTTCTTGATAACGAACTGGCCAAATAATTGTTGGATCATTGTAAAATAATGAAAGGGCGATTAATCCGGGTACATAACTTCTATCATTATATTTCGGTAATTGATTATGAATTGTTTGTTTCATTTTATTATAACGAATGCGCCGTTTCCGATTCCTTTCATTTCTTGCATTTTTACTTTCATTAATATAACTATGTCGATTCATTTTCTCGCTCGCTTCGTTTTGCTCGAATCATTTATAAGCCATTCAAGCACCCTAACATATGCCACACCTACAAGCGGTGCAAGCCAGCTCAAAGCAGCTATTGTCATTAGATCCATAATAATGATTATTGAATTACACGAACATTATATGTGGTGCTAGTTGGTGTAATCACCACCAATGCACAAACTTTAACTGTTACAGTATTTGCAGCACTGACATAGGCTGACCAGTCAGTACCATCTCCAGGATAAGTTACTGGACCAGCTATAGCAATCATTGATGTAGTCGCGCCAGTAACTGTTACGTTACCAGATGTACATGCACCTGCTGCGAGAGCACCGCCACCTATCGCACCCGTAGTACCAGTTAGTACTGGTAACATAGGATTACCAGCAACTGATAATGTTGGCGTGATATTTGTATTAGTACCAGTAATAATAATATGAGCTCCAGCAGGCCCACCAATACCCGCGCGCCATACGCCAGAGGTCGTACCATTTCCAGCATATGAAGACCAGTCGCCCCCATTTGTAGTTCCATCACCAGCTGCAGAGTATATGTGACCACCTACAGTGGCTCCGTTGCCCCCATACAGATAGAAATAGCCACCGTTGGCTGTAGCGCTTTGACCAGATTTAAGAAGCAACGTGCCACCAGCTAATACTGAATCCTGTCCGATAATATCAAAACCGCTGCCTCCAGCTATTTGCGTAGGCGGTAAGGTCAATTCGACACCTTTGGTTCCATCGCCTAGTTCTTGCGTGAACGTGCCATTACTTGTTTGATCATTTGGACCAACAAATTTAGTACCATTCCAACTAACCATTATTGATGTTGTATTCGTACTCGGCGCATTCGCTCCAAGCGAGGCATCAGCAATATTATCTGTATATGTTAATGAACAAGTATAATCCAATAATGCCACAAATTTATAAACTGAACCATTTGCTACTGTACGATATAAATTATATCTTGGTGAGTAACCATTACAATTGAATGGCTGACTCACCACTACTTGCCCATTCATCGTCGCGTCAGTTACTGTTACTGTTGTGGTAGGTGTTATCGCGGCGGTTTCATTTCCATCATTGTCAAGTTGAGTTAATTTGTATCTATAAACACCATTCGTTAAATTACCTGCACCAGCACCAGCAAGAACCGGCGCAGTTAATGCCGATGCGTCGATGTTTGGTAATTTCGTTACCATCGAATATGTTTGTAATGTTTTATTATATGTAAGTAATGAACCACCGAATGAAGCAGCATCATTGAATTGTAATTGTGTAGTTGAACCACCTGGTGTTGTGGCTGCACCACCACCACCACTGCTCAACGAACTATAACGTTGACTTAATCGCAATGAAACAGTTGCTGTACCAGATGTATAAGCAGTAAATACGACGCGCGCCGAACTCATTCCAGCAACATTTGCTGAAAATATACCAGTTGTAGTTGTACTTGTAATGAGAGTACTAGTTGTATCCGCGACGGAAATAGCGCGCAGACTGACATACGTTGAGTTATCAACCGAACTTTGAAATGTGATGGTACCAACGAATGTGCCAGTAATTTGTATACCTAATGTACCATTACCAGCTATATCGATTGTAACACAACCCGCGCCGGGGCATGTCGTGGTACTAATTGATGCTGCATCACTTCGTGCTGCAACCAATGCTAATAATGCTATGATAATTACTTTTTTCATTTCAATTCCCAAATTTGTGATAACCGACGCGGCACTTCGTGCCGTCACGTTTTTATCAAATCATTACTTGTAAGCACATTAACTATCGCAATGAACAACTTGTCCTTCTTACGTTGAGCTAATGGTAATTGATTATAAGAAACCAAATTTGGATGAATTTTGCTCACGCGGTCAAGTTGGGTACCATAAACCCATTCCTGTGAAATACGTTCTTTCATCCAACTTTCATGTTGTTCTTCTGGTGTACTACCTGATAAAACCTTTTCAATTCCAATACGATATGAATTTTTGTAAGATTCATCAAGATCATTCCAACTTGGTAATATAGGATCACCAATTGCAATGCAATAAGCACTATTTGCTTCGTGTACTACTCGTGCTACTGCATCAATTTCTATTGGTATTGTAATCATTTTTTCCCCAATATGGCCAACGCGTTCCTTCGGAAACGCGCCGGTTCTTATCATAACATAACCAATCAACGCGCCGGTTGCTGGTCATTGATGAAATTATGAAACTAATTTCTCATGTGATTTATGAACTATGTTCACAACATCAACCACAGTTGATATACCATGTTTGAGCGCATCATCTGATAGGACCGGATCAACAAGTATTTTACCAGCTTGTTGATTAACCGCGCCAACAGATAGCTTTGCTATTTCAACTGCGTGGGTTAACTTATCATCTGAAGTCGCGCCGTGCATTGCTTCAGCGGAATTAATTCCTAATACAACAAATGGTGTTATTGGTCCTAATGGTGTTGCACCTAATATCACGGGAGCGAGTTGTTCGATTAATTTTAGCCAGCTCATATTTCACCAACTAATTAATTTTGTTAAATCAATTTGTACTACGAAAATGCCGACGCCACGGAAGACCGTGGCGAATTGATGATTGAAAAACGCGCCGGTAATAATCAATTGAAAAATAATTAATCATGTTTGTCAATAGAACGAACAAGTGATTCGATCATAACATGCAAACCACATAATTTAGCATGACCGAATTTGAAACTTTCATTACAATATGGACAAATACGATGTTGACGATCACCTTTCCATTCGATTTTTCTAAGTAATTCTAACATTAGTTTTTCGTTCACTTCGCTTCGCTCAATGATTAATTGTTAATTACTAATTGCATCAATAACATTGCCGACGCCGCGCAAGGCGCGCTGGTGATTATAAGTTCATATCAAACTAATAAAAATTATTCCTTTTCAATATTGATTACCAATGATTTCGCTGCATCAATTCTACGTTCTTCGAGAACTTGAGCACGATGTTGCATTTCTATTGCACCTTGAACTAATGCATCATGTAATGATTGTTTGTTTGTAATGAAATGCGCCGCCTCACTTAACAAATTAGCAATTCTTAATTCCCTCGATTCAATAGGACGTTTTGATTTGCATTTAGTACAAGATTCCATAAGTACTACTAGAGGTTCAGGAATCCAATCATGAATACATGGACCATTTAACCGGCAGTCATCTGTATGACTTCCATCGGTACCTTCGCAAAATGTGCATTGATTTTCGTTCACTTCGTTTCGCTCAGTGACTTCATTTGATTGCGAAGCAATCAATCATCATCATCATTATTCAAATTATGATGCGTAGCATCATCAAGAAGTGATTGAGTTCGTTCGATTAGATCATCAAGATATTCAGGTGGTAATTTCATTATGAAATCATCAATTTGTTTTAATATTTCTTTTCTTGGTATTTTCTTTTTAATCGATTTCTTCTTAACCATTGATCACTCGATATAACCGACGCCGCGCTTCGCGCGCTGTTCCGCCATGATTAACGCGTGTTGCACAATTAAACCGGCGCCAATCTTCGATTGCTGTTTCATTGCCACGCCGCACTCCGTGCGCTGTATCATGATAAGCCCGGCGTCACTCTGCGAGTGCTGTATTATAACTGATGGAACGCGCCGGTCTTATCCCATTGATCCTTATGGATTGACACATAACATCACTTCAAATTATTCCTCAACCACAATGGTTTCAAAGTCAGATTCATCTGATAATCGTGGCTTATAGATGATTACACGGTTTTGATTAACAACTACGGATGAATCTGGCTCGATGTTCTTAATGATCTGACTCATGTTCGCAGCAACTTGCGAAGCAACGTTGACTTTTGCTTTATCGAGCTTTTCACTTGTAATTGCTTCAATAGCTTTTATCAAACGATCTTGAGCAGGACCAATAATTCGCTGGCGCGTCTCGTTATTACTTCTAGCTAATTGTTCATTTGGTGAATGATAGGACGAAGTGGATGTTGCAGAATGCTTATAGGCAGAAATGGATGATTTAGAAATGTTGAATGATTCAGATAATTCATCAGGTGATGCACCAGCTATAACTTCCGATGCAATAAATTCTCGAACGATTTCTGGTGTTTCAGACTTACCATTCCGACCATGAACGATGGTAAATTCAGTAACTTGTGGTTTATCAATTAGTAATTCAGATTCGAATTCCGCGTCGGTTACGATTCCTAACATTTCATCATCCTGATTTTAATAATGATTAACATAAGTTATGGTCGGGCTACCTAACACAACCACAGGTTGCGGCTCGCCATGGTGACCATACGACAGCTTGACTTGAATGTCAAGTGTGTGGTAAGATTGCAACGCGCAGGAATTACACACTTATAATATAAATTATTGCTGAGCGAAGCGAAGGAAAAAATTACACAGTTATAACATTCATTATCATAATAAATTCAAAAATTTCATTTTTCTAAAATTTTTTCTTATTATAATTTTCTACTTTTTGTTATCAGATGTGATTTTCAATATTCCCGTCCGACCGAATCAGATGAGACTCTATGGTGGGCTGGTATGCGTGCTGCGCATGGTTATGAAATGAAACTACATATAGTATAGCAATAATGATTAGCACTACATCTTGTAGCTTGCAATTGATTGAATGTTATGTGATGATGCTGGCAGGCCAATACCGGCCATTGAGGTAATGAAATAAACTACATTCACATCACATCATCGGATGGCTACGTCATCGCTGTTCCGGCGCGTTTCCTATGGTCACCAATATTGAAATGGTCTGCCATCATGTGCGCTGGCTCGGATTCACATTTGTTGCTACAGCTCGAAGGAGCATTCGTTATCAAAGGAATCAATTTATGGCTACACAAATAGAACAAGCAACGATGATCGAAATTGAAATTATAGTGAATAATTGGAAAAGCAAACAAGTTCCCACGTGGCGAGCAATCGAGAAAATCGCTGCAATCATTCACGATTTTCAAAAAGCAGAATGGAAGCGAGAACATTCTTAAATCAGATTGACGGAGCATTCGTCATCAAAGGAAGGAACTAGCTATGACTGTGTTCGAGGTTCGTAACATCATGCACGATTCCGGCGGATTGTTTTCTACGCGCGAAAAGGCTGAAAGGCGCGCAGCTTATCTCACGAAGGTTTATGGCGAGCCGGCCGAGTGGCACGTAACTGAAATTGAAGTTGACTACTATGAAGGAATTGAGGAAATGGAATGACTTACATCTACGTCGTTTATTGTGAATCGACAGCCGAGAATCTGCTAGCATTCGCTACGTATGAATTAGCTGTCGCATATGTAGAAGCCGGGAATATACTTGGTGTAGATACGAGTGACTATCGCGTCGATAAGCTTGAACTTGTAACTAAGTAAAGGAAGGAACTAGCTATGCCTGTAATTGACACACGGAGCCCAGCTGTTACGTTCACAGCCTACGATCACGATGGACACGAACTAACTAGCACAATTGAAGTTGAAGTTGATACGAACGCGGCGGCCATTGAGTTATGGCAATATCTCAGAGTGCAGGCTGAAAATTGGGTTGAAAGGTTTGGAACTGATAAACAGCGATAAACAACAATAGCCACGTGGCTCTTACAGGCTTAACGTGGCTATTTTTTTGTCAGCTGATAGAACCGGCGCGTCTCACATCACTATGAAACGCGCCGGTGCTTCGCATTGTTTCGTAAATGGTGGAAACCGCTTCGTCCTACAGCCCGGCTGCTACCCGAGCAATCCTTTGCGGTTTTATGTGGCTTTCTACACAACCACCTATAGATGTTACGATTTGCTCGCAGCAAACGCTTCCGCTTCCGCCTGGTTAAACATCGCGGTTCCATCTGGCCGTTTCATGGCAAGCATTGCATCAATGAGGTTCTTGCGCTGATACTCGGGCGAAGCTTCGTATTGTGCCTTGAGATCCTTCGTGGCCGTCTGATAGGCTTGCGCCTTGGCTGATGTAAGCTTCCGCGCGTTGACGAACTTGAGGATGTCGCTATCGCCCGGAAAATCCTCGCTTGCCTTGAGTTCCGCGACGGTTTCGTAAGCCTCAGCGAATGGAACGCGCTCGGTTCCATCGCCGTTCTTGTCACCCGATGCATACTTGATTGGCTTGTCCAGTTTCTTGCCCTGGTATTCTTCGACCGTCCCGCTGAATGCAACTTTCTTCATGTTCGTTTCCTTTCGTCCGCGGAATTGCGGTAGGTGAAGTGTCTCATAGCTCGCAGAAGTTGTCAAGTGATTTTTTGGCTGGTGAGAGGATTTTTTGGCTGGCAATTATAAGTCGTCCGGCAGAACGCGTGTCGCTCGGTGTCGCATCGAGTCCTAGTGGTTTGGTCAGGTGCCGGACCACTACAGGTTGTGCTAGGGTATCTCTCTCTCTATCTCATTATGGAAAGTGCAGGGTGCCGTAAAAGTACAAATCCGTTAATGCCGCTCCGCGCTTCTTGTTTCTTTTTTATTTTTTTTTTTTTTTTTTTAAATTAAT
>Ga0099828_10000107_pt1 | contig 43344 bp, 45 predicted proteins | sample CZO8metaG_2_FD_79338 | JGI IMG/M metagenome (GOLD analysis project Ga0099828, IMG submission 79338) | Vadose zone soil microbial communities from the Eel River Critical Zone Observatory, Northern California, USA - CZOApr15con2H1.8 metaG | ecosystem: Environmental > Terrestrial > Soil > Vadose... | reverse complement strand
CCAAATGAATCGACGGCCGCGGAAGACACTTGGCTGGCTCAAGCCCCGCGAAGCCCTTGCCCAGCTACTCTCTGAGTCGCCCCGTCAGCCCCTTGTTGCATCGACCGATTGAATTCGCCCACCTGGATGTGCACGGTTGACGCCAAACGTGCGGAACTGGTATCAATCCCGCTTTCGTTTGGCCGCGTCGATGCGGCGTCTCGGCGGGGGCGTCAGCAGGGCCTCGCGCAGGTTGGCCATCCGCGCCTTGCTCAGGTTCGTCTTCATCACCCACGCGACATCCTTGTCGCTCGACCGCAGCCACTTCTCGAGATACGGCATCGCGTTCCTTGGCGCCGCGGCGGCGGCGACGCTCCAGCCGTAGCCGAGCGCCTGCCGGAGAGCACGGAACCCGTCCCCGCGACGGTCGTTGCTCGCCGCCATGGAATGCGTGATGTGGTCGAGGATGGCGAGCACCGCGACCGTGTCCTCGTTGCTCTTCAAGAGCGGCGGCTCGCACAGCCCCGCAACGGCCGCGCGCTGCACGAACGGATCGCCGTGGCTCCACTCCCTCATCTCGGCCAGCAATCTCGGCATGCTCTCCCGGCCCAACCGCTGCAGCGCAATGGCGACGCCTTCGCGGACACGCCAGCGCGGATCGGAGGCGAGCTCGCGCAGCCACTTCATCACCGTCTCCGGTTCCAGCAGCGCGACGCGACCCAGACCGGCCGTGCCGCACAGCGCAAGGAATTCGTCCTGCGAAGCGGACAGCCGCCACAGCCGGTCCGCGTCGGCCTCCTCGGCGACCGCTGTCACCAGCTCGAGGTTGGCCCGCGGCCCGGGCAGGCCCGAATGCTTTTTCAGGTAGGGCTCCCAGTCCTTGAGGTTGCGCAGCTCCTCGCGGTACGTCTCGATGCGGCTCGGCATGCCGCAGCGATCCTAGCTGGGCCACAATCGCGCGGTGGGAATTTCGCGCGCCGAGGCACTCAGGGGCGGAGTCCGCCTCGAGCGCTTGACGGTCGCCTGGATGGCGGCCGAAGCGGCAATCGCCATTGGCGCCGGCATCGCCGCGCGCAGCGTCTTGCTCACGGCTTTCGGCGTCGATTCCATCATCGAGCTGCTGAGCGGCGTGGTCCTCTATCGCCGGCTGTCCGCGGAATCGACCGGGAAGACTGACGCCGAGGTGGCGCGCCTGGAGGCAGGGACGATCCGGATCTCTGCCGTCCTTTTGGTGCTGCTGTGTTTTTACATCGTGCTGTCGTCGATCGCGGGCCTGCTCCTGCGCGTCATACCGTCGGCGTCGATTCTCGGATTGGTCGTCAGCGCCGTCGCCCTCGTCGCCATGCCTCTCCTGGCGCGCGCCAAACATCGGGTCAACCGGACCCTCGAGAGCCCGTCACTGCGCGCGGACGTCGCCGAAACGATCAGCTGCGCTTACCTTGCGGCGACCACGCTCGCGGGCCTGGCCGTGGCCACGGTTACAGGCTGGTGGTGGGTCCAGTACGTCGCCGCCCTGGCACTCCTCGTCTGGCTCGTTCCGGAGACACGGGAGGCGTTGGAGAACTGGCGGCATAATGGGCTCGACCATGGGGGTAAGGGGTAAGAGATGAGCGACGGCAGCATGGACCACCCGAGGCGTCACCAGGAGAAACGCCGCCTGATGCTCACGCAGCTGTTGCGGAGCCCGGTCCTCAACCCGGCGGGCACCGAGGTCGGCCGCGTCGAGGACTTCATCGTCAAGCTGGCCGACGGTGCGTACCCGCCGGTCAAGGGCCTCAAAGTCCGCGTCGGCGCACAGGACGTGTTCATCGGCAAGGACCTGATCGAGCGCCTCGAGCCGCGCGGCGTGCGCCTCAACACGCACACTATCCGCACCGAGGCCTTCCAGCGGCGTCCCGGCGAGGTGCTGCTCGCGACCGACGTGCTCGGTCGCCACCTGGTCGACGTCGCCAAGGGCAGGATCGTCCAGGCGCACGACCTGGTGCTCGCCCCGAGCGAGGAGGGCTGGTACCTGGCCGGCATCGACCGAAGTCCGCAGGCGATGCTGCGCCGGCTCGTGCCCCGCCGCGGGCGGCCGGACCTGAGGCGCCACGCCATCCTCGACTGGAAGGACGTGCAGCCGTTCGTCGGCCACGTGCCGACGGCCAAGCTCCTCATGCCTCTGCAGCGCCTGCGCCGGCTGCACCCGGCCCAGATCGCCGACATCGTGGAAGGCGCATCGCACGAAGAGGGGCAGGAGATCATCGAAGCGGTCGAGAGCGATCCCGCGTTGACCGCCGACATCTTCGAAGAGCTCGACGCGGAGCACCAGGTCGAGTTCATTCGGTCCAAGTCGAACGAGGACGCGGCCCAGATCCTGGAGCAGATGGCGCCTGATGACGCGGCTGACCTGCTGAGCGAGCTGGACCAGGACCGGCGCAAGCCGGTGTTCGACATGATGTCGGCGAACAAGCAGCACAAGCTCCGCAAGCTCCTTCAGTACCACCCGACCACGGCCGGCGGAATGATGAGCCCCGACTACGTGTGGGTCGAACGCGGATCAACCGTCGACATGGCGCTCGAGGCGGTGCGCATCGATGACAAGACGCCCCACCAGCTGCTCAACACAGTGTTCATCACCGAGCAGGATGGACGATATGTCGGGACCATTGGAATAGTCGACCTGCTGCGGGCCGACCGTTCCGCCAGAGTTGACGAGCTGGAGCTGACCAGCACCTCGGTCCATGGCAACGTTGATTTCGTCGACGTCACCCTGGTGATGGCCGATTACAACCTGACCGCCCTTGCGGTGACCGACGCCGCGGAGAACTTGATCGGAGCCATCTCGTCAGACGATGTCATCGAAGCGCTCGTGCCCGAAGAGTGGCGCGCGCGTGTCGAGGCAAGCACCGGCGTATAGACCGCGATGACTGAGCGCGAGCCAAATCAGAAGGACTCGCGCTTGAAGCCAACGTCGGCCGTGCTCGACGAGATGCATCACGGCGACATCCACGGGGCGTTCGGCACCATCCGTCTCAGCGACGTCGCACCTCGGCGAACGTGGCGCCGCCGTGTCCTCACTCTGCTGGCAATCGTCGGCCCCGGCCTCATCGTCATGGTGGGCGACAACGACGCCGGTGGCGTCTCGACCTACGCCCAGGCCGGCCAGGATTTCGGCTACTCGCTGCTCTGGACGCTGCTGCTCCTCATCCCGGTCCTGATCGTCAACCAGGAGATGGTGGTGCGGTTGGGCGCCGTGACCGGCGTAGGTTACGCGAGGCTGATCAGTGAGAGGTTCGGTCGCTTCTGGGGCTGGTTTTCGGTCGCGGGAATCTTCTTGCTCAATTTCCTGACCATCAGCACCGAGTTCATGGGGATCAGCCTGGCGGGCGAGTATTTCGGGTTGAAGCCGGGGATCGTCGTGCCGGTCGCAGCTCTCCTTCTGATCGCCATCACGGTGAGTGGCAACTTCCGGCGCTGGGAGCGGGCGATGTTCGTGTTCTTGTTCGCGAGCCTCCTGGTGCTGCCGCTGGCCCTCCTGAGCCATCCCGCGGGGGATGCGGTGTTGACGGGTTTTCTGGTCCCCGGCGTGCAGGGCGGGCTGACATCAAACTCCGCGCTTTTGATCGTCGCGGTGGTGGGGACAACTGTCGCCCCATGGCAGCTCTTCTTTCAGCAATCCAACGTGATCGACAAGCGCATCACCCCGCGGTGGCTCGAGTACGAGAAGGCAGACACGGTGATCGGTGCTTTCGTGGTCGTGATCGGAGCCGCGGCGATCATGATGGCCACCGCATCGGCCTTCAGCGGCACCTCAGGATTTGGCCACTACCAGGACGGACTGCACGTGGCGCAGGGCCTCCAGCGGTACATCTCGCCGGCCGCCGGCGCGATCTTCGCGGTCCTCCTGTTCGATGCGTCGATCGTCGGCGCGTCGGCCGTGACGCTCGCCACCTCGTACGCGTTTGGTGACATGTTCGGCCTGAGGCACTCGCTGCATCGCGGCATCCGCGAGGCGAAGTTGTTCTACGCCTCTTACACGGGCATGGTCGCTGTCGCGGCGGCGATCGTGCTTATACCTCACGCGCCGCTCGGGCTCATCACCACCGCGGTCCAGGCGCTTGCCGGAATCATGCTGCCGAGCGCGACCGTCTTCGCCGTCCTGCTGTGCAATGACCGCGCGGTGCTCGGACCCTGGGTCAACCGAGCATGGCTGAATGCCGTGGCCGGCGTGATCGTCGGCGCGATGCTCGTGCTTTCGTTGATCCTCGTGCTCTCCACAGCCTTTCCGAATCTCGACGTCACCACGCTGTTGTTGGTTCTCGGGCCGGTCGCGGCGCTCGCCCTCGTGGCCGGCGGTGTCAGGTCCTGGTGGGCCGGTCGCGGCGCGCCAACGTTCCCCCAGGTCTCCAGGGCAGAGCGGGAGAACTGGCGCATGCCCGCCCTCGCGCTGTTGGAAAGGCCGGTCTGGTCGCTCGGCCGGCGGGTCGCGATAGGGGCGCTGAGCGGTTATCTCGTGCTCTCGATCATCCTTCTCGCAGTCAAGGCTGTACAACTTGCCATGCATCGGTAGAGTCGCCGGTCCTTGAGGAGCGTTAACAGCCCGCTTACAAAGGCACACCGCGCGAAGGTCTAGAATGCTCCCCCGTGCCTCTCGGCTTTCGACCGGGGCACCGCGCCAGGGCATCACGCCGGCGGCTTAGCCCTCTACGCACAAGCTTTCTCGCCGTCCTTGCCATCCTGATGTCGTCGGTGGCAGGCGGTCTCGCGTACTTCATTCCGGCTGCGCAGTTGGCGATCGAATCGACGGGACAGGTGACGCGCGTCACACCGTCACCTAGCGCGCTGTTCTCTCCGTCGCCTTCGGGCTCACCCGCCGCTTCGGCGGCGCCCATCACGGACGCCTTCACTGTCTTGCTTTTGGGCTCGGATGACGATTCCAAGTTCAGCTCAGATCACGTCCTGACCCAATCGATGATCCTCGTCAGGGTGGTGCCCTCGACCAAGCAGGTCACGATGCTCTCCATTCCGCGTGACCTTTACGTACACCTGTCGACGGGTGGCTACGGAAAGATCGATGGAGCTTACTCGTACGGCGGCGCGGGCGCGGCGATCGCTACGGTCGCGCAGGACTTCAACGTCCACATCGACGACTACATCTGGATCGGCTTGCTGGGCCTCGTCAAGCTGATCGACGCGATCGGTGGGATAAACGTTGTGACCAGCAACCCGGTGCTGGACGATTACTACCCGTCCGACCTCTACAGCAACTGGCCTTATGACTACGAACGCGTAGCGGTGTTAGGTGGCCCGCAACACCTCGATGGCGTCCACGCGATGCAGTACGTTCGGTCCCGCCATGGCGACCTGCAGAGTGACATTGGGCGGTCGCAGCGCCAGCAACAGGTTTTGATCGCGATCCGACAGAAGGCAAAACAACTGTCACCGGAGGACCTTCCGGCGATATCTCAGGCGCTGGGCGGAGAGCTCAAGACCAGCATTGGTCTTTCCAAGGTCGCCCAGCTCCTGCCGCTGGCGGCGAGCTTCGACAACATCGATGCGATCAACCAGATCATCCTGGCCAATCCTTACACGCACGGCTGCGGCTGCCCGCAGACCTACCTCACCCCGAACTGGGGCCTCATCCTGCCCCTCGTTCACGAGTATTTCCCGTGATTGCACGCTTCTTCCTCGCCGTCGTACTCGCTTTGGTCATGGTTTTTGTCGGCATCTCAACCTACCTTTATCTCGGCTCGCGCCAGTCCAGGGTTGCGACGCCGGCCGAGAAGCCCACTGCTTCGGCTCCGCGGCCGCAGGCTTTTGTCCTGCCGGGCACTCTGTACCTCACACAGGCCGGTGCGATTTACAGCTTGAACGCCGGTCGTTTTCATCAGCTGACGCCCGAAGCCGGTTGGGGCCAGCCATCGCTGTATCCAGACGGCAGCCACCTGATCGCAATCAGAAACGGCGGTTACTGGTCCGATGTGTGGGTGCTGAATCTATTTGGCAAGCTGGACCGGATGGTCGTGGCCAACCAGGGAAGCACAGGGATGGCAAACCCGAGTGCGAACCACTGGTCGTTCTATCCCCGACTGAGCGCGGACGGCCAAACGCTGTGGATGACCTACGACGGATTGAAGTGCCAGGACTGCTACGACTTGAGTCCTGCCGTTTACGCAATGCCATTTGGCGGAACCATTCGCCAGGCGCGCGCCTGGACGGACGGCGGCTACTACTCTGGCGGTGACCAGCAACCGATCCCGGTTTCGGGCGGCGTCATCTACACGAAGTACAGCTTCGGGCCTGATACGAAGCTGGTCGGGCAGCTCTGGTTCACCAGTCGCCCGGGCGCGTACGGACGAGCGCTCACCGACCCCGCCGAGGACTGCCGTACGCCGTCGTTTTCGCCGGGCGGGACAGAGATCGCGATGGTCTGCACCTACGAGAAACAGGTTTCGTACCTGACGATCGCATCGTGGGACGGATCGAGACTGGGCCCGCGCCAGAACATCATCACCAACCAGCTCGTCGCCCAGCCGACGTGGGCGCCCGACGGGTCAGGTATCGCCTATCTGGCGCCCGGTGTGGGGGCCGGACCTTTCCAGCTGTGGTGGCTTCCCAAGGCCGCGTATGCGCCGCCACCGCCCAGCCCCTCGCCCAGCCCGACCCCCGGAGGCCCCCACAATGGGCCACTGCCCAGTCCCTCGCCCCCTCCACCGGCTCCACCTGTGAAGCCGATCCAGGTGACAACCAACAACGGCTTCGACGCGACCTCGCCCATGGCCTGGCTCGGTTAAAGGCTCTTCGGTGCGGCCCCGCCGTCGGCTTCGCCGACACCTCCCCATGAATGGGGAGGACAGTTAGCAGCCCGGGCGATCTGGCCCGCGTTCCAGGACCGGCTCGGCGGCGGCGGCCCCGGCCTGGGCGGCCGTGATGTAGTGCTCTGACACCATCGCTCTCAACACCTGCGCTCGGCGCTGCTGCGCAAGGTCCGGGTTCACGGTCGGGTCGTAAACCGACGGCGCCTGAGTCACCCCGGCGAGCAAGGCGTACTGGCCAAGGGTCAGGGTCTGCAGCGGCGCCCGGAAATATGCGCAGGCGGCGGCCGTCACTCCGTACCGCCCGTATCCGCTGGTGATCTCGCTCAGGTAGTCGGCCATGATCTGCGGCTTGGTGAGCACGCGCTCCACCTTCAGCGCGAGGGCCATGCTCGCGAGCTTGTTGTAACCGCGGTCGGTTCCGCCGAGATAAACGTCCTTGACCAGCTGCTCGGTGATCGTCGAGCCGCCCTGGCAGAGGCAGGTGTTGACCACGTCGTAGAGGAAGGCCCGCCCGAGGCCGATCGAGTCAATCCCGTGGTGGGAGTAGAAGTGCTCGTCCTCCACTGCCACCACGGCCAGGGCGAGCAGCCGCGGCACATCGTTCTCACCCAGGAGGGTGACGCCGTAGGAGTCGGTGAGCACGTGGACGCGCTCCTGCACGTCCGACACGTCAGGAGTCCAGATCCACAGCGTCGCGGCGCTTGGCCCGAGCAGGGCGCCGATGACTGCGACGGCCACGGCCAGCCGGCGAACCATCGCCGGCGGCGATCTCATCGCGTTCCGCCCACGTTCGTTACGAACGCTGCGGGAAATTCAGCGGTTACGGCGCAGAACCATGAACTTCGCAAGTTCCATGGCAGAATTCCGTCCGCATGACCATCAAGTGGAAGATCGCCCTGGTGGAGGACGACCGGCGCCTGGCGCGGGCGGTGGCCACCGGGCTGGGAGAGGAGGGCTACACCGTCCGGGCGGTTGAGTCAGCCGGCCGCGGGCTCGATCTCGTCCGGCAGTGGAACCCGGACGTGGTGCTGCTCGACCTGATGCTGCCCGACAACGAGGGCCCAGAGCTGTTCGAGACCTTTCGCGCGGAGACGGACGCCGCCCTGGTGGGCATCAGTGCCCGCTCCTCGGTCAGCGACCGCATCGCGGGATTGAAGCTGGGGGCGGACGACTACGTGACCAAGCCTTTCGCCCTCGAAGAGCTCACGGCGCGGGTCGAAGCTGTGATCCGGCGGCACCGCGGCAAGGGCGGCTCGAAGCTCGTGTCCGGCGACGTGGTCGTGGACCTCAGCGAAGGACGGGCCAGGCGCGGTGACAGACAGCTCGCGCTGACCGGGATCGAATTCCGCGTCCTGGCGGCACTGATGCGGAGCAGCGGTCAGCTCGTCACGTACGCGCAGCTCGCGGAGGCGGTGTGGGCGGTCACAACAGGCCCCGAGTCCAACTCGCTCGAGGTCCACATCTCTCGAATTCGACAGAAGCTCGAGCAGGAAGGGGGCTCGAGGATGATCCAGACGGTCCGCGGACTCGGCTACAGGTTCAGCCCGGAATAGGAGCAGAGGAGATGAAAGCGAGGAACGTGTTGGTCGGAGCGCTGCTGGGGGGCGCGATGTTGTTCGCGGGGGGAGGGGGGGCCTCGGCGAACATGGCGTGGTGCGTGTCTGATCCGCCGATCCAGGTTGTAACGCCCGGCGGCCACAACCTGCTCGTCAACAACCAGGTCTACCTGCCGCCGTACGCGAAGCATCTCAAGGACCAGATCATCGACGACGCGATGGCGACGCCGGACGGAGCCGGCGGCACGTTGATCACGGTCTACGTTCATGTGCCGGCGCATTCTCATGTTGTCTCGTCGGAGAACCGTTATCGGGTTACCGCTGAACGGGACGGAACGTCGCTCATCACGCTTTACCTGGACGTTCCAATCAGCTGAAGGCGACCATCCCGGCCTTCACGACCTTTTCGAGGCCGCTGAAGGCGGTCGTCATCGCGGTGCCCATCGCCGGGGTCGTCCTGGCGGCGGTCGCCGCGGTGATCGGAGGCTTCGCGGCACCCCAGCCGTGGCGCTGGGCACTCGTGCCGGCCTGCCTGGTCGGGGTGGTGCTCGCGGAGAGGTACCCGGTCAAGATCGGCCCGGAGCAAAAGGTCAACCTGGGGGCGCTGCCCTGCCTGGTCGCGGCTCTTCTCCTGCCGCCCGGGGTCGGGCCGGCGACTGTCGGCCTCAGCGTGCTCGCGGGAAACCTCGCGGTGCGTCGGAGCTGGTACGAGGGCGCGCTCAACTCGGGCAACGCGCTGACGGGCGCCGCCATCGTCGCCATGGTCGGCCCGGTGGGGCAGGACGTCGAGGCGATCCACGCTCTCCGGGCGGCGGCGGCAGCGTTCCTGTACCTGGCGATAAACCTCGGCGTTGCGGTGCTTCCCGCGGCGCTGCACAACCGCGGTGCGTACCTGGCCATGCTCAAGCAGGGTGCGCTGGCGACGTGGCCCGCGTCATTGACCCTTGGCGCGTGCGCGGTGAGCATCGCGGTGCTTGCGGTCGAGGCCCCGATCGCCGCCCCTCTTCCGCTGGTTGTGCTGCCGATGATCTACCGCATGAACCGCGCCATCGAGGCGCAGGCACAGGCGAACGCGCAGATCGCCGGCGTGCTGGCGGCGCAGCGGCGCTTCCTGACCGACGTCTCGCACCAGGTGGCGACCCCGCTGGCCACGATCATGACCAACCTCGCCATCCTCCGCCGCGCCCACCGCAGTGGCTCGGCCGGCGAGGCTGTGGCCGACAGTGTGGCGGAGGCGGAGCGCATGAAACGCATGCTGGGGCGCCTGCGGTCGTTGGCCCACGCTGACGAGGATGTACCGCTTCGCCGCGAGCTGGTCGACCTCGCCGAGCTGACGGCGGACGTGGTGCGCGCCTACACCGCGCAGGCCGCGACATCCGGCGTGGACATCGTCACTGAGGTGGGTCAGCACGCTCGCATCAACGCCGACAAGGACCTGCTCCGGGAGGCGGTGGCCAACCTGGTCGACAACGCCGTCCGGGTAAGCCCGCGCGGTGCGGAGGTGAGGCTGCGCGTAGACCGCGGTTCGACCGGGCCGGTGATCACCGTCGCCGACAACGGACCCGGCATAGAAGAGGAGCGGCTGCCGCGGCTGTTCGAGCGGTTTCAGCGCAGCGACGCGGGCAGCGGCCTGGGGCTCGCGATCGCGCGGCGGGTCGTGGAACGCCACGGCGGGACGATCCGAGTGAAGACGGAGCCCGGAGCGGGGAGCACCTTCACGATCGAATTGCCGGGTTAGAGTCCCCCCACCCGGCGGCTTCGCCGCCGACCTCCCCGGCGAGCGGGGAGGTGAAATCTGGTTAGCGGACCAGGCCTCCGTCGTTCGCCTGCCCGGCGACGGCGTTGAGCCCGCAAACCCACTTGAAGACTTGCTGGCCATTGCCGCCGCCTTGCACGGTCATGCTCTGCACGATCACCGAGCCCGTGAATGACGGGCTCGAGTTTCCGTCGCTCACGTAGGGACTTTTCGGGAGGTAGATGATTCCGCTCATGTCGGTCCCGGCGTGCGGGCCGATGGTGACGCCGGCGGTGTATGGGTTGGAACCGCCGCCCCAGATCACGAAGTTGTGGGTGCCCATCGGGTCGCGCAGGCCGACATAGGTCGGCGGAGGCGGGTTCAGGTCGTCGAGCCCGTTGAGGACGGCCTGGCTGATGTCCAGCCCGCCGTCCGAGCCGTCGATGACGATGGCGACGGCTCCGCCCGGATCCGCCATTCCCGACGGGGTGTAGGTCGTGTTCGTGATGTTGCCGAGCGCCATGCTCGGCGCGTTGATGATCTTGTAGACGCCACCGAGCATCGTGCCGCCGCTGGGCGCAAACCCGTTGTAGATCCCCGGCATCCAGTTGCCATTCGAGTCGAGGGCCGCGGCGGCAGAGCTGTAGACGGTGCTCGGCAGAGCAGGCCATGTGACGACCTCATAGTTGTTAGGCGGAGCGATGCTGGGGTTCTGGGGCATCGGGTTGCCGTCGGTCGTGTGGTAGTCAAGGGAGTTGGTGGTGCCCCCGTTGTCGAGGCGATTCGGCAGGCCGCAACGGGTGCCGTCATAGTTGGTCTGCACTGACGGCACGCCGGTCGAGTGCGGGCCGTTATTGGCGCCGAAGGACCCATACGCGTACACGGGACCGGTGACGGTCTGGAAGGCGGCGCCTCCTCCGTTGATCAAAGCATCGCCGCTGACGGCGGCCACCGCGTAGACGGCGCCGTTGAATTGAGGTCCCGGCTCGGTGGCGCGCGCCGAGGCGGCGGAGGTCAGCAAGGAGAAGCCGACCATGCGGGCCAGGATGCTCGGCTGTTGGTGCGAGATGACAACGTCGAGCACGCTCGGATAGGGCAGGATGCCGTTGACCCGCCACGAATCGCTGAGCGTGACGGTGTAGCCGTTCACCGAGTAGGTGCCGGCGGGACAGTTGGCTGCGCTGGAGCAAGGGCCGACCGGCGTGCTGAACCCCAATGGAGCGCTCAGGTACTGCATCGCCGTCCAGTGCGCGCTGCTGGTCCCAGGCCCGTACGAGCGCGCGCCGGCCAGCGCCGAGGCGTCCGCGTAAGCCTGCAGATTTCTGCGGTCGGACATCGCGAGTCCCGCGTCGAACACCATCACCCCGAGCACGGTGAGGGCGATGATGATCGCGACGATGATCACGACCGCCTGTCCGCCTTGAGATCGGCGTTGGCGACGCGTCATCTCAGTACTCCGCCAGCATGGTCGTGGACGAGGCGATGCGCAGCAGGTTCGGCGCCGCGCTGCCCAGGAACGGGACCAGGCTGTCGTAGCGATAGATGACCGTCACCACGACCTCGAAGCAGCCCTTGTACTGCGGGTTCGAGTACTCGGCGTTGCGGGAACCCAGGTCGCCGGGCATGGGGTCCCGCCCCAGCCCGCTGCGCGCCGCGGAGCAGTTCGCGTAATTGCCCGCCGCGCCCTGCTCTGAGGGCCAGATGCACACCTGCGTCGTCCCCGCCGGCGGGGTCGGGCAGGCCGAGGGCGAAGCCTCGGTCATGCTCGAGCTGCGGCTGAAGCTGCCCATCACCACGTCGACCGTCTCGTCGATCCGGTTGTCGGTCAGACACCCCGAACCGGTGGCAGAGGGCGTCAGCTGGACGCCGGAACAGGTCCCGGTGGGGGCGCCGAACGCGTTGTCTGTCGGCACCTCGTTGGGCACTGCCTGTCGCGCCGCCTGACGCGCGGCTTCGGCCACCGTCGAGGTGATCCAGTCGACCCGGAAGAGGTCGATGGAGAGGGCGAGGATGAAAAACAGGATCGGAAAGACCAGCGCGAACTCGACCAGCGCCTGGCCTCTTCCCCGCTTGCGGGGAAGTACCCGCCAAAGGCGGGGGATGGGGCTGAGCCGCAGGCGCATCAGTACTCGGTCCTCTGTGATGAGGTGACCTTGATCGGGAACGATCCGCCTGTGATCGGCCACAGGAGCGGCGTGACGATATTCATCGGCTTGGTGATGCTTGCTGTGATCGAGTCGGAGCCTGGATCGGCAGGCCCATTGCCGTTGCTCGTCGCATTGGTCATCGCAACGCCATTCAGACAGTGGAACGTCACCGTGAGCGTCGCGCCGGCGATCACCGAGCCGGCGGGCGTGCCGTCCTTCGAGCTCTCCAGCGCCGCCTGATTTGCGATCGTCACGATCGCACCGCCTGACGGCGGAACCGCCGATGTCACCGTGACCGCGAACGGCCCGCCGCTCGTGCTGGCGCACACGTTGTTGGCGGTGCTCTGCTGGTAAGAGGACACGGCGATGCGCAGCGCCTGGCGCACCGAGTTGGTCACCGCCTCGCGGTAGTAGAAGGAGCGGCCGAGGTCGGTCACTCCGAGCGTGAGCAAAAGCACGATGGGCAATGTGATGGCGGCCTCCACGAGGGACTGGCCGCGCGACCTTCCTCTCACTGACCGGTAAAACGGCATCGCTGGGAGCGGTCTTGCAAGCGGTGCGAAGTCTTATGACTTCACTCGCCAATCGATTAAGAAATCGACCCTCGCTAATTGATCACACTTACATCCGTGGCGATCATCGTCTGCCCCCAACCGCAGGCCGCGGAGATCGGGCTCGACGTGATGCGCAGAGGGGGCAACGCCGTGGACGCGGCGGTGGCATGCGCGTTCGTGCAGGGCGTCATCGACCCCCAGATGTGCGGCATCGGCGGCTGCGGCGCCATGCTCGTCCACAGCCCACAGGCGGGCGGTGCGCTGATCGAGTTCTACGGCACGGCCGGCTCGCGCGTGCGCGAGGACCAGTGGGAAAGGATTTTCATCCGCGAGGCCGCCGACCGGTACGGGTACGTCCTCGAGGGCTGGGTCAACGACGTCGGGTATCAGTCGGTCGCCGTTCCTGGCACGGTGGCCGGCCTCTACGAAGCGCTGACGCGGTTCGGCTCGATCTCATGGGAGGAGGCGATCGAGCCCGCCATCGGTCTCGCCCGGGATGGGTTTCCGGTCAGCGGTTTCATGCACGGCTACTGGACGACCGACTACGGGCCCGACGTGGTGCCGAACGCCCAGCGCATCCAGGTGACACCGGCCGCGAAGGCGATCTACACGCACGACGGAGCGCTCTACGCGATCGGCGAGGTGATGGTCCAGGCCGACCTGGCGCGCACGCTCGAGCGGCTGGCGAGCGATGGGCCGGAGCTGTTCTACAAGGGCGACATCGCCGACAGGATCGCCGCTGACTTCGCCGCCAACGGTGGCTTCATCACCAGGGAGGACCTGGAGTCGTACCAGGTGAACGTGACCGAGCCGATCCGCGGAACCTACCGGGGCCTGCAGGTTGTGGCGGCGGGCCCGCCGGCCGGCGGCCTGACGCTGCTCCAGATGCTGAACTTCCTCGAGGGCTATGACCTCGGCGTTCACGGGTGGCCCAGCACCGACGCGGCGAGGCTGCTGATCGAGTCGATGGCCTGGGCCGTCGCCGACCGCGAGCTGCACATCGCGGACCCCCGCTTCGTCGAGATCCCGACCGGGGCGCTGGCGGACAAGAAGTACGCCGCGAAGGCTCGGCAGGTTGTATCGAGCGGGACCAGGGCGCACGACCGTGCCGACACGACGCACGTGTGCGTCGTCGACGACGGCGGCAACGCGGTGTCGCTCTCGCACACGCTGGGCTCGGCGAGCGGGGTGGTCACGCCCGGGCTGGGCTTCGGCTACAACGACTACATGAACTGCTTCGACCCGCGGCCTGGCCGCCCCAACTCAATCCGCCCGGGCAAGACACGGGTGACGATGATGACGCCGACGATGGTCTTCGACGGACACAGGCTGCGTATGTGCATCGGCGCACCGGGCGGGACGAAGATCGTGAGCTCGATCCTCCAGGTCCTCGTCAACGTGATCGACCACAAGATGTCGCCGGTCGAGGCGGTGAGCGCGCCGCGCGTCGACTTCCAGGGCGACGTCGTGCAGGCGGAGGCCAGGATCCCGCGGGCGGTATGCGATGGGCTGGAGCGGCTCGGCTACGCGGTCAACCGGCGCACCCTCAACTACGACGCCTACTTCGCGCGGCCGCAAGTGGTCGTGGCGGAGAAGGACGGGTACCTGTCCGGGGCCTCCGACCCGAGGAAGGACGGAGGCGCCGCTTTCGACACGGAAACCCGATGAGATTCAAAGAGCGCGTCGTGCTGGTCACCGGTGGAGGACGCGGCATCGGGGCGGCTACCGCGGAACGGTTCGCGGAGGAGGGGGCGCGGGTCGCCGTTTCCGACCTCGACGTCGGGCCGGCGGAGGAGGTGGCGCGGCCCATCAAAGCCCTGGCCATCGCCTGCGACGTCACCGACCGGGAGCAGGTCGAGTCCATGGTGCAGCGCGCGGTGAAAGAGCTGGGCCGCCTCGACGTGCTGGTGTGCTGCGCCGGCATCATCCGGGACAACCTCCTGTTCAAGATGACCGACGAGGATTGGGACTCGGTCATCGACACCCACCTGAAGGGGACTTTCCTCTGCGCCCGCGCGGCGCAGAAGCCGATGGTCGAGCAGAAGTACGGCAAGATGGTCTTTCTCTCCTCCACGTCGGCCCTCGGCAACCGCGGACAGACCAACTACTCGACGGCCAAGGCGGGCCTGCAGGGGATGGCGCGGACACTGGCCATCGAGCTGGGGCCGTTCAACATCAACGTCAACACCGTCGCGCCGGGGTTCGTCGAGACGCGGATGACCCGCGCGACCGCGGAGCGGATGGGTATAGATTTCGAGGCGTTCAAGATCGGCGCCGCGTCGCAAATCCCACTGCGCAGGGTCGGCCAGCCCGAGGACATCGCGAGCGTGATCGCGTTCCTGTGCAGCGACGAGTCGAGCTTCGTATCCGGCCAGACGATCTACGTCCGGGGCGGCCCCTAGAACCCAGCGCTGACCCCAGCAAGGAGCTGCCTTTACTGCCGTTGATCCTTATTAATGAACCGGCTACTCGGGCAGGTCAGGCGACGTTTCGGCGGTCGAACTGCTGTCCGGCGGCGTGGCCTTTGGCGGCCAGGTCCTCAAATTCGAATTGAGTTCGGACCTCGTGGCCAGGCCGTGCCCGCCCAGCTTCCTATTAGTAGCCGTTCAGGGTTGACTGGCCCGATAAAGGTCTGTTAGGGTGGCTCGGTCTTCTGGGGGATTCGCCCACCGCCGGGCGGGTTCACAAACTTAGGGGTAGGCATTGCGAGTTAATCGTTACCTGACCCATGCCGTCGTACTCGGAATAGCAGTGGCGATGTCGAGTTACGCGGCGATGGACCGTCACTATTCGACGACCCTGACGGCGAGGTTGGGCCCGGTGAACGCTGAAGCGGTGATGGTCGCGGAGGGCGGGGAGTACGGCGACGTCACGCTGGGCCGCTACAGCACGATCATCAAGCCGGTGTCGATCCCCACGGCGGCGCCGATCAGCCATACCCCGACTCTCTACACGGTGGCGGCCGGCGACAGCCTGACCACGATCGCCGCCAAGCACGGCGTGACCGTGGCCGAGATTCGCTGGTCGAACAGCAACCTCTATTCGACCGACACTGTCGCCACCGGTGATCAGATCGTCATCCCGCCCGTGCATGGCATCGTGGTCACCACGAAGTCAAGCGACACGGTCGAGACCCTGGCGACCAAATACTCGGTCGACTCGCAGGCCATCGTCGACTTCAACCGGCTGCGGACCACGCAGTTGAGCTCCGGCATGACGCTGGTCATCCCGGATGGCGTGGGCGGAGCGTTCCCGCCGCCGCCGGCCCTCTACCAGATCATGCACGCCGGACCTACCTCGAACTTTGCGGTGCAGGTGCTCAACTGCTGCCTCGGCCCCTACGTCAACAACAAGTTCCCGGTCGGCTGGTGCACCTACTACGTGGCGACCAAGCGCAACGTGACCTGGAACGGTGACGCCGGCTACTGGTATCAGAACGCTTCGTACCAGGGCTACGCGGTCGGACCGACGCCCAAGGTTGGGTCGATCATGGTCACGTGGGAGAGCTGGGCGGGACACGTGGCGTACGTCGAGTCGGTGAATCCGGACGGCTCATGGGTGGTGACTGAGATGAACTGGGTGGCGTTTGACGTGATCGATCAGCGCACAATCAAGCCGGGGCAGCTCGGCTCCAGGCTGGTCGGGTTTATCTACTAAGCGCCGGTTCCGGTTCTGCTTTCGCTTTTCTCGCCGCCCACTCCGCTTCCATCTGCTCCGTGTCGCGCTTGATTGTGGCGAGCCCCGTGGCGGCTGCGACCGCCGCGAGGACGAGGAGCGTAGGACTCGTGATCAGCAGCGCCGCCTGAAGGTTGCCGCCGAGCAGGTCGGACAGCTTGCCGATATCAAAGGTGGAGTGCGAATCGCCCAACACGTGGGCGACGAGCAGGGTCAGCGTGACGGCGCTGGCGCGCAGACCAGGTGACACGACGTTCTGGGACACGGCGGTGAACGGGCCGGCGTAGAGGTAGAGGCAGATCACCGTCGCGAGGAAGACCGGAACGAAGACCGGGATGGGTCCGATGTTCATGGGACTGACCAGAGCCACGGTGATGAGGACTGCACCGATCAGGAAGCCGGCGATGCCCACTTCCAGCGGCGCCGTCGGGCGCGTGGGGGCCCATCGGTCGGCAAGCCAGCCCCCGGCCAGGGTGCCGATCAAGCCACCGACCACGATCACACCGCCGGCCAGCACTCCCGATTTGCCCTGGGTCAGCCCGAAGTGGCGCTGGAGAACGCTGGGCAGCCAGAAGGCGTTGGAGGCGAGCACGAAGAAAAGGAGGGTCTGGGCCAGGATGGTCGCGCGAAGGGTGGGGATGCGAATGAGGTCGACGAACTTTCTGAGGTTGATTTCGTTGGTCTTGTGTACGGCCGGACCTTCTTTTTCCGCACTGCCTCTAAGCGGCTCCCTGAAGGCGAAGGCGAGCACCTCGAAAAGCAGGCCGGGGATCGCGGCGAAGTAAAAGGCGGTCCGCCAACCGAATTTCTCGGCGATGTACGCGCCACCCGCAAAACGACTGCGATGCCGATCGTGCTGCCGCCATTCCAGATCGCCATCACGCGGGCGCGCTGCTCTTTGGGGAAGAAGTCGGACAGGAGCGAGGTGCCGGCGGGGTAGTAGCTGGCCTCGCCGACGCCGACGATCGCGCGGCTGAGGAAGAGGTGGAAGTAGGAGCGCGCAAAGCCCGTGAACAGGGTGGCGAGGCTCCAGATGGTGACGCCGACGGCGATTACGTTCTTGCGCACGCCGCGGTCGCCCCAGTAGCCGAAGGGGAGGGCAGCCACGGCGTAGACGAGTAGGAAGGCGGTGCCGACCAGGCCGAACTGGGCGTCGGTGAGGTGGAACTCGTGCTCGATGGGCGTCGCGGCCGAGGAGGCGACCCAGCGGTCCATGTAGTTGAGGAAGTTGATGCCGATCATGACTACGAGGACGTAACGTGCGTAGCCCGCGTAGCTTCGAGCGCCTCGCGCCACGGGAGGAATTATGGGGTTGGCCTAAACTAAGGCCTCTCCGCCGAATCTTTGCGCACTGGGTCGGCAAAGGGCACGTGGCGAGCCCAACGGTCTGTAAAACCGCCGCGAAAGCTTTGGGGGTTCGACTCCCTCCCGGCCCACTCCATCAAACAAGAACATAGAAACGGCCCCCCTTCGGACTAGAAGCAGAAGGCCCACGACATGGCAGCGAAGAAGTTCACGCGCACACTTACAAGCGCGAGAACGAGCGCAATCACACCCAGCGCTCGAAGGCTTGTCCGCGAACCGTTAGAAGTACTTCCGCGTGACGCGAGGACCAACGTTGTAATACCGCCCCCCGCGAAAGCTATTGGAACTAGAAGCAGGACTAGAAAGCCCCAACCATCTACGGGGTTGGGCGTGGGTCCGCAAGCGTTGCTTCCGCCGACCGCGATAACGATCAGATCAACGATCGTCGGGACAGCGACGGTCAGCCAACCGATCGTGAGACTGGCTCGACCATGCGCCCCAACGGCCGGTGATCTACGGAGGGGACCCGATCGATCGGTTGAAACTTAATATCAGAAGCCAGAGGTGTCTGCGGTACAGCGGCTGAAGTCGCACCGCCGGAGGTTTCTGACTCTTCCGTTCCGAGAACAATGCCTGAGGCCAGTGCAGATCGACTGGGGATCCATCGAAAGAGGCTCGTCAAGCCCAACCCCGCGCCCACGCATCCAAGCGCAAAAAGCAGCCATCTTATAGCCTCATGGAGCGGCCAGGTGGCTGGTGTGAAGGGCGTAACCGCATCGCCGAAAATCGAGTCCGTCCAGGTCCCGCGCCCAGACTCGACCGCGAGGGCGCTAATAACGGGCGCGCCGGACTGGTCGTTGACCCCGAGTTGATCCGCCTCGGCGAGGATCTCAACATCGTCTGCGACCCTGACGTCCGGCAGCTGTGAATAGCTGGTGTCGGAGAAGAAGAAATCGAAAGCTGATCCGCGGAGCTTGACGCGAAGGCCATCTCCGGGCTCTGCGTGGACGGAAGCCACAGTGCCTGAGTAGATGTCGATCCCCGGTGAACCCGTGTGGAGGCTCATCGCGATCATTCCACCACCGGCCGCCAACCACACGACGATGAGGGCGGGTGCCGCCACTCCTTTGCCTTCACGGAAATCGCGTCGAAAGCGTTCGCTCAAGCCGTGCAACCCGAGCTTCACAGCCGATGCCCCTGTGCCTGTTTGAGTCTGTTTGTCAGGCCGCATTGCAAGCGGATGCGCGCTCTAGTGCCAATGCACCCAGGCTCGATCGCGGGGTTGTCCAAAGGTGCCCCCTCCCAAATGATCTAGCCGCGCGCGGCGTCGAGGAGGCGGCGGGCCGTGTCGTGGTAGTCACTGAGGTCTGGCCGGGCCAGGCGCACAACGAGGTGACGCGCACCCGCCCGGCGGTAGGCCGCGAACCATTCGACGGCCGACTCCAGGGTGCCGGCATGGCACGCCTGCGCCCTGGCCATCACCTCGGCCGGCATGCCGTAGTACCCGCGCATGTAGGCATCGAGCGCGCGGGCAGCCTCGCCTGGGTTGTCGGCGACGGCGACCGTGAGGTAAGCGCCGGTCGGGATGCCATCCGGATCTCGCCCGGCGCGTTCCGCGGCCTCGCGCACGGAGCGAAGTCCTGACGCGTACTCGGCGGGGGTCGGACTGAATGGCAGCCAGCCGTCGAACGTCGTGCCCGCCAGGCGAAGCATCCGGGGGCCGCTGCCTCCCAGCCATATCGGAGGGCCACATGGACGGAACGGTCGCGGCTGCAACTCGACGCCGGATTCTTCGTTTCGCCACAGCCGGCGGACGCGCTCGATGGCGCTCAGCATCGCTCCGACTCGGCGATCGCTTGCAAGACCAAGCGCCGCCAGCTCGGCATGCGTGCCGGGCAGCTCCGCACCCGGTCCTACTCCCACGATCAGACGGCCCTGGGCGATCCGGTCGAGGGTGGCCAGGGCATGCGCGAGTGAGAGGGGGTGCCGGAGCAGAGGCAGGAGCACCGCCGTGCCGAGAGTGACGCGTGTCGTCGCGCCCGCGACGCCGGCGAGGATTGTCAGCGGCTCGCCGCGGGGACGCGCGAGCAAGGAGTCGCCGACCCACACCGAGTCGAAGCCGGCCTCCTCGGCCCGCTGTGCCGCCTCGATCAGAAAGGCCAGATCGCCGCCGGCCCAAAGCAGCACCTCTCGGGAAGGGAGGAGCAAACCGGTTTGCTGTGATTGCTCGGGCACTACAACAGCGAGCCTATCAGCGACTTCAAGGTGGGGCTTGACCTTCAACCTAGGTCGAGGGTTTAGGCTCGATCAAAACCCTAGAGGAGGCCCGCCCAAGTGGTGACCTATCGCGCAACATCGGAGACGATCATGTGCACGCTTACCAGGGACGAGCTGAAGGACACTCGGTCAGCGTGGCAGAAGCTGTTCAGGACCGCGTTGATGCTGCGAGAGGAGATCCCCGGCGGGCTGCGCCTGGTGGTCAACGATGCCAGTGCGGAGACGCTGGCGCAGCTGATCGAGATCGAGCGCGATTGCTGCCGCTGGATCACATTCGAGCTGGACGGCCCAGTCGTGTCCATGACAGCGGAGGGAGCGGGTGCCGACGCACTCCGGTTGATGTGGGTGATACGGTCGACGAGCGATCAATGCTGCAGACCGTAATCTCGCGGAAGATCGAGGAAAGGCTGAAGCTGCAGCCCCTGCCCGACTGCTGTCACCTCGGCGAGTGCACCTGCTGGTTTCCCGAAGCCTGCTGACAATGTGCTGAAAGCAAACAGGGCTGGCTCCGAGTCGCGCATGGCCGGCATCATCGAGCGGATTCGACGGATCCCCAAAGGCTCAGTCCAGACCTACGGCGGCATCGACCCCGAAGCCCCTCGTCTGGTCGGCCGTGTGCTGGCGACCACGCACCAGGACATGCCGTGGCATCGAGTTGTGCGAGCCGACGGCAGCATCCCGCAAGGGCAGAAGCAGCGCCAGCTGCTCCTCAAAGAGGGCGTGGCGATGCGCGGTGACCGGGTCGACATGAAGAGGGCTCGCCGCTCAGCGTTTGAGCTGGACGGACGCGACGGCGCGGACCGGTGATTCAGGTTGGGCTCGGACTTCGATCGGTCCAGCCTGCTTGACGCCGGTCACCTTGAGGATCTCCTGCTCGTCCAGTGAGTCGCTGCGCAGGAGCGCCCGGGCCAGCGCGTCGAGCTGCGACCGGTGCTCCGTCAGCAGCTTTTCGGCGTCAGCCTGACATTCCTCGGCGATCCGCCTGATCTCCTCGTCGATCAGCTGAGCGGTCGCCTCGCCGTACGGGCGCTGCTGGAACATGCCTCCGTCGCCGTCGCTGAGATTCAGCGGACCGACTTTCGGCGACATCCCCCAGCGCACCACCATCTCGCGCGCGATTCGGGTCACTTGCTGGAGATCGTTCTCCGCGCCGGTTGTGACGACTCCATAGACCAGCCGCTCCGCAGCGCGCCCACCGAGCGCGCCCACCATCCGCGCTCGGAGGTAGTCCTCGCCGTAGTTGAAACGGTCGTCGACAGGGCTCTGCAGCGTCACGCCGAGTGCCTGGCCACGAGGGACGATCGTCACCTTCTTCACGGGGTCGGCGCCCGGCACCAGGAGGCCGAGCAGCGCGTGGCCTGACTCGTGGTACGCGATCCGCTCGCGGTCGAGGTCGCTCAGGATGATCTTGCGCTCGGAGCCGAGCAGCGTCGTCTCAATCGCGTCCGCGAAATCCGCCATCGTGACGGCCGCCTCGCCATTCCGGGCAGCGCTTAGCGCCGCCTCATTGACCAGGTTCTTGAGGTCGGCGCCGACCATGCCCGGAGTCTGCGCGGCGACCTGGTCGAGGTCGACCTCGGGCGCCAGGGGGACCTTGCGCGTGTGGATGCGCAGGATGGCGGCTCGGCCGCGACGATCGGGCGCCTGCACCGTGATGCGGCGGTCGAAACGACCCGGTCGCAGCAGGGCGGGGTCGAGCACGTCAGCGCGGTTGGTCGCGGCGAGCACGATCACGCCCTCGCGCGAGTCGAAGCCGTCCATCTCGGTGAGGATCTGGTTGAGCGTCTGCTCCTGCTCGTCATTGCCTCCGAACCTGACGGCCGTGGACCGGCTGCGACCGATCGCATCCAGCTCGTCGATGAAGATGATCGCCGGCGCCGCAGCTCGCGCTTTGCTGAACAGGTCGCGGACCCGCGAGGCGCCCACGCCCACGATGGCCTCGACGAACTCCGAGGCGGCGATGCTGAAGAAGGGCACCTTCGCCTCGCCGGCGACAGCGCGCGCAAGCAGCGTTTTCCCAGTGCCCGGAGCCCCGATGAGGAGAACTCCTTTCGGCATGGTTCCGCCCAGGCGCTGGTACTTCTGGGGCTCGCGCAGAAAATCGACGACCTCCTGCAGGTCGGCCTTCACCTCGTCGATGCCCGCCACGTCCTCGAAGGTCACATCGGGGCGCTCCGCGTTGTACAGGCGCGCGCGGCTCTGGCCGAAGCTGCCGAGGATTCCACCCGCCCCTGCTCCCGCTGCCCGTCGGGATAGATAAAGGAATCCCAAGACGAGCAGGATCGTCGGTCCGAAGCTGAACAGCAGCGTCTCCCAGAGTGGCGTGGTCGCGTTCGGGTCTCTGGCGTTCATGACCACGTTGTTCTTGATGAGAAGAGACTCGAGGTCGTCGGTGGCGAAGGCCGGCCGTTGCGTCTGGAACTTCGTCGACTTCGTCCCACTCGACTGGTCGGCCACGGGCTTCTTCGTGACGCCCGTGATCGAGTCGGCCGTGCTGGTCACGCTGACGACGTTGCCGTTGTTGACTTCGGCGAGAAACGCGTTGTACGAGATGGTCACGGTCGGGGGCTGTCCCGCCGACATCAGCAGCTGGCTGATGACCAGGTTGGCCGCGATGAGGATCGCCAGCATGATCCAGAAGCGCGTCGAGCGCATAGGCGTGAGCAGATTCGGAGCGGGCTTCTGTGGCGGCTGCCCAGGCTTGGCCGGCGGCGGGTTCTGGGCCATTGCCTGATCCTACGCGGCCACGGACTGCTGCAGCAGCCGGGCTATCGTTGGAGTCGGTGGGCCGCACTCCGCAAGCCGGGATCTTCGCGCTTGGCACCGCCTCCCACGCCTATCTCGAGCTCGACGTCAAAGAAGGCGTGCAAGGCCGCGCCCTGGTCGAAGGCGTGGCGAGCCTTCGCGAACCGCGCACGACGATGGGTGGCGTCAACCTCGTGGCGGGATTCCGGCCGGAGCTGTGGAAGGCCTTTGCCCCGGGCGATTCTCCTGTCGATCTCGAAGGCTTCAACCGGCCCATCGTCGGTGCCGGCGTCACGATGCCTGCCACGCAGCACGACGCGGTGCTCTGGATCTCGGGCAGCGCGTACGACGTCGTGTTCGATGTGGCTCGCCAGTCGATCGGAGCGCTAGGTGACGTCGCCCGCATCGCCGAGGAGACGTCCAGCTGGCCGTATCACCACGACCGCGACCTCACTGGATTCATCGACGGGACGGAGAACCCGACGCTGATTGAGGCGCCCGACGTCGCGGTGATCCCCGAATCAAGTCCCGGCGAAGGTGGCTCCGTCCTACTGCTCCAGAAATGGGTGCACGACGCGGCGGACTGGGAGTCGCTGCCCACGGCGCGACAGGAGAAGGTGATCGGCCGCATCAGGCTCGACAGCGCGGAGCTCGAAGACAAGCCCGCCGACTCGCACGTCGCACGCACCGACCAGGATGTGTTCGGCAAGATCTTCCGCCGCAACATGCCCTACGGCACCGTGACCGATCACGGCACGATGTTCGTGGGCTTCAGCTCAGAGCAACGCCGCCTGGTTGCGATGCTCGAGAGCATGGCCGGGGGCAAGGACGGCGTCCGGGATGCACTTACGAATTACGCAACGCCGCTGACCGGCGCGTTCTACTTCATCCCGTCCGTACGCGGCCTGACGCGCTAGCGATGAGTTTCTGACGAGGCCACCGTCTAACGAAGCGACGAAACTCGTGTGGAGGTTGAGATGAGGCTGGTCGCAACGGAGTACCTGTCGCTCGACGGCGTGTTCGAAGAGCCCGGCCACTGGTCGGGTCCCTTCTTCGACGACCAGGCGGGCCAGTTCAAGTGGTCGGAGCTGCAGGCAAGCGACGCCCTGCTCCTCGGCCGCAAGACCTACGAGGGTTTTGCCAAGGCGTGGCCCACGATGGAGGGCGTCGGCGAGTTCGGCGTGAAGATGAACACGATGCCGAAGTACGTGGTCTCTTCGACGCTGGACCGAGTGGACTGGACGGGCTCGAAGCTGATCAAAGGCAATGTCATGAGCGAGATCCGCAAGCTGAAGCAGCAGCCCGGCCAGGACCTGCTGCTCTCCGGCAGCGCGCAGCTCTTCAACGCGTTGATGCACGAGGACCTGATCGACCTGTATCGCCTGATGGTGCACCCGATCGTTCTGGGCAACGGCAGACCGCGCCTCTTCGCGGACGATGCGCCTCAAAGGAAGCTGGAGCTCAAGGAAACCAAGCGGTTCGCGAAAGGGATCGTCGTCCTGGAGTTCGAACCGGCGAATTAGCTCGGAGGTGCTGCTTCTGGCTCCATGACGTGTGCTCAACAGTCGCCGGTAAAATCGCTCTGATGCAGACCGCGACCGTGTCGAGCCCGCACGCCTTCGGTGAGCTGGAGCAGTATCGAGGCGAGCTGACCGCCTACTGCTACCGAATGCTCGGATCGCCCTTCGACGCCGAGGATGCGGTGCAGGACGCGTTTGTCCGGGCGTGGCGCAGCCGAGACCGTTTCGAGGGGCGCTCCGCGATGCGCTCGTGGCTGTACCGCATCGCGACCAACGTCTGCCTTGACATGCTCAAGGGCAAGGAACGGCGCGCCAGGCCGATGGACCTCGGTCCTGCATCCGAGCCGATCGAGGCGAACCTCAACGTACCAGCCGAGATCACCTGGCTCGAGCCCATCCCGCTCCACCTCATCGCGCCAGGGCGCGACCCCGCTGAGGTGGCTGTGGCGAACGAGTCGATCCGGCTCGCCTTCGTTGCGGCACTGCAGCACCTGCCCGCGCGACAGCGCGCTGTGCTGATCCTCCGTGAGGTGCTGGACTGGCAGGCCGCCGAGGTGGCGGAGCTCCTCGGCACCTCGGTCGCTTCGGTCAACAGCGCGCTTCAGCGCGCCCGCGCCACCATGGCGAAAACCAACGCGACGTCAGAGCAGAGCGCCCAGCCGTTGAGCGATGCGGACCGGGCGATGCTCGAACGCTACGTCTCCGCCTTCGAGCGCTACGACATCAAGGCGCTCACCTCGCTGATCCGGGAGGACGCGCGACAGTCGATGCCGCCTTACGACATGTGGCTGAGCGGTCGCGACGACATCCTGGCCTGGTGGTTTGGCCCCGGCATCGGCTGCCAGGGTTCGCGTGTGGTTCCGACGTTCAGCGCGAACGGGATGCCCACGTTCGGCCAGTACAAGCCGAGCCCGAACGGGGGCTACGACCCCTGGGCGCTCCAGGTGCTCGACCTGTCAGACGGGCGGGTCGGGGAGTTCACGTTCTTCCTCGACACCGCAAGACTCTTCCCGCTGTTCGGGCTGCCACTTCACGTCGACTAGGCGGGCGCCAAGGACCTCGGCCAGCCCGACCAGGTCGATCAGCTCAAGCAGCTCCGTGTTCGGGTTGGCCAGGCATGTCTTGCAGCCGCCTCGCCGGAGTCCGAGGGTGAGCCTGGCGAGGTAGTCGATCGCCGCCACGCCGGGATCCTCGATCCGAGCGCAGTTCAGGATGACCGTTCCGGTCGCCATCGATATTCAGACGGAATAACCGTCCTCAACTCATCGGTTGGGCACCGATGAGTCACGGCGGTGGCCGTCGTCTGAATGAGCATGAAGAACTCACGCTGGCTTTCCCTGTACGTCCTCTGCACCGGATTCCTGCTGATCGTCGTCGACATGACGATCGTCAATGTCGCGCTGCCGTCCATCCAGAAGGACCTCGGCTTCTCGCAGGCGGGTCTGGCGTGGGTCATCAACGCGTACCTGATCGCATTCGGCGGACTCCTCCTGCTTGCGGGCCGCATCGGCGACCTGGTCGGGCGCAAGAAAGTCTTTCTCGCCGGCCTGGCCCTCTTTGTCGCCGCATCCCTGCTGTGCGGCCTCTCATTCGACCAACCGATGCTGATCGCCGCCAGATTCGTCCAGGGCATCGGTGGCGCGGTCAGCTCGGCCGTGATCCTGGCCATGGTCGTCACGCTCTTCCCCGAGCCTCTCGAGCGCGCGAAGGCGTTCGGAGTCTTCAGCTTCATCGCCTCGGCGGGCGCGGCGGTCGGTCTCATGGCCGGCGGTCTCATCACCGCGGCGGTGAGCTGGCACTGGGTCTTCTTCGTCAACCTTCCGATCGGGGTCGTCACTGCCGTCCTCGCGGCACGCCTCCTCGACACAGACCGGGGAATCGGGCTGGGCCAGGGGGCCGACGTCCTCGGCGCCGTGATGGTCACCGCGGCGCTCATGCTCGGCGTTTACACCATCGTCCAGACGTCTGACTACGGGCTGACCTCGCTGCGCACCATCACCCTCGGCGCTGTCGCGATCACGCTGCTCGGGGCATTTGTTGTCCGCCAGGCGCGGGGGCGCAACCCGATCCTTCCGCTACGCATCTTCCGCTCGCGCAGGGTCGCCGGGGCCAACATCGTGCAGGCCCTCATGTCGACGGCGTTCATCGGCTTCTTCTTCCTCGGCTCGCTCGACCTGGAGCGGGTGATGGGCTACGGTCCGATGGCGATCGGCCTCGCCTTCCTGCCCGTCGCGGTCGTGATGGCGCTGTTCTCGATTCGGTTCTCCGCCCAGCTGATCGCGCGGTTCGGAGCCGGCACGATGCTGGGGGCAGGCCTGGTCACGGCGCTCATCGCGCTGACCATGGTCGGCTTAGGACCGGCGAACGCCAACTACTCCGTCCACCTCCTGGTGCCGATGGTCCTGTTCGGCCTGGGCGGGGGCCTCGCGTTCCCGTCGCTGACGTTGATCGCGATGGCGGACGTGGCGCCGAACGAGGCAGGCCTCGCCTCCGGACTTCTCAACACCACCGGACAGGTGGGCGGCGCGTTCGGGCTGGCGGTCCTGGCCACCGTGGCCGGCGCCCGCACGCTGGACCTGGTCCGCAGCGGCGTCGACGGACCGGCCGCGCTGGCCGGCGGCTACCACTTCGCGTGGCTGATCGGCGCATGCGTCGTGGCGGTCACGATCGTCGTCGCGGCGGCCCTCCTCCGCTCCCGGGCGCCGGCAGTGGCCGGGTCCGAGCCGGTCGAGGACGCGCCGGAAGAGTCCGAGGCGGTCGCCTGACCCCCGCCCTCCTCATTCATGGGGAGGTGGCCCGGAGGGCCGGAGGGGCCGCCTGAACTGCACTAAGTGAGCGCCATCGGGTGTGACCTGAGTTACGTTGATGCGTGGGCAAAATGGCGGACGGCGACGACGTCTATTTCTCCGTCCCAGGCGTGGCCACGGTCAGGTGGGACGGGCCGCACGCGACGGTCTGCGTGGACTGGGACGGCTGGGCCAACACCGCCGAGTTCAACGGACTCCTCGACGCTGAGGTCAAGGCGATGAAGGAGCACAGGGGCTCGCGGCTCCTGGCTGACTGCCGGCGCCAGCGGATCCTCAACCCGGCGGACCAGGAGCGCGCCAGCCGGGAGTGGGTGCCGCAGGTCCTCGAGGCTGGGTTGAAGTGGTTCGCGATCGTGCTGCCCGAAAGCGAGATCGCGGCGGCCCACCTTCGCGAGCGCCTCGCCGCGGTGCCGCAAACCGCGATGCAGATCGCCTATTTCGCCTCGGTCGAAGAGGCGAGGGAGTGGCTCGCCAGGTAGCTGCCAAAAGCAAGGCCGCTCTTTTCGACCTCAACGTCGAGAAGATCCTCGACCACTGGGGCGTGCCGGAAGCGGCCCGCGAGGTCATCGCCAATGCGCTCGACGAGCAGGCACTGAGCGGCACCGCCGAGCCTCGGATCGTGAAGCGCCGCGACGGCTGGCACGTCACCGATTTCGGCCGCGGTCTGCGTTACCAGCACCTGACGCAGAACGAGAATCCAGAGAAGAGGCGCCGCTCCGAGCTCGTGGTCGGCAAGTTCGGCGTCGGGCTCAAGGACGCGCTGGCGACCTTTCACCGGCGCGGCGTCGAGGTGCGCGTCCGCAGCCCGCACGGCGACATCACGCTGCAGCGGGCCGCCAAGAGCAACTTCGCCGATGTCAAGACGCTGCACGCCGCGATCACGCCGCCTTCCGAGCCGAAGCGGCGTGGGACCGACTTCACCCTGGCCGGGCTCTCCGACGCCGACATGGCGGTGGCGAGGAACTACTTCCTGCGCTTTGCCGGCGACAACGAGCTCGAGCGCACCGAGCTGGGCAGCATCCTCGAGCGCCGTCCCGACGAGCCCGCGCGGATCTACGTGAAGGGCGTCCGCGTCGCGCTCGAGGATCAGTTCCTCTTCTCGTACAACATCACGTCGACCACCACGCAGCTCCAGCGGGCGCTCAACCGTGAACGCAGCAACGTCGGACGAACGGCCTATCAAGACCGGGTCAAGGCGATCCTGCTCAAGGCAAAATCCGAGGCGGTCGCCGCGGAGCTCGTCGGGGACCTCACGCGCATCCCGCTCGGCACCAACCACGACGAGATCACATGGCTCGACGTGCAGGAGCAGGCGGTGAGGATCCTGGCCACCAGGGGCAAGACGGTCTTCGTCAGCTCGCAGCAGATGTTCACGATGGGCTCGACGATCCAGGAGGCCAGGGCCGACGGCTACAAGGTCGTCGTCATCCCCGACCGCTTGCTCGGGCGTCTGTCCAACCTGCGCGACCTGAACGGCGATCCGATCCTCGACATGACCGGCTTCATCCAGGTCTGGAACGCCTCGTTCACCTACAGCTTCGTCGACCCGGCCAAGCTGAGCCGGAAAGAGCGCGAGTGCTGGGCGATCCTCCCCGAGCTGATCCGTCTCGCGGGTGATCACGCGAAGCGGGTCAAGGAGGTGCGGATCTCGGCCACCATGCGGCTCGATGAGGGGGCCTATGAGACGGAGGGGGTGTGGGATTCGCCGAACATCGTGGTCAAGCGGTCGGTGCTCGATTCGACGCGCCATTTCGCAAGGGTGGTGCTGCACGAGATCGCCCACGCCAGCTCGGGCGGCAACCATGGCAGCCTGGCCTTCATGGCGGCGATCGACGACCTGGCCGGCCTGGCCGCAGTCGAGGCCGTGCAGCGTTAAGCAATGAATTTCGCGTGTTAAGTCGCATAGTGTTGCGTCATGGCCGAGAGCCATAGTCAACGCCTGGCCGCGATCGCCGAGGCGGCCGGCGCCTTCAGCGACGCAGTCCCCGACATCGAAGCCCTGCTGAACATCGTCGCCGAGCAGATCTCTCGCGCGACCGGTGACTTCTGCGCCGTCGTACTGGTCTCGGCGGACGGCCGCAGCATCGAGCCCGTGGCGGCCTATCACCCGGATCCCAAAGTCATGGAGGACGCCCGTCACTTCGTAGGCGTCCGCATGGACATCGAATCCTCCGGCGTCTGGAAAAAGGTTGTCCAGGACCGGCGACCGCAGGTCTTCGACCTCGACCCAGACCACCTGCCGCCCAACCTTGCGCCCCACCAGCGACGCCACATAGAAAGGTGGCGGATGCGCCAGTCGGCCTTGATCCCGATGGTCGCGGAGGACACGCTGGTGGGCGGACTCAACCTGAATCGCATGGAGGGAAGCCCTCCCTTCAGCCAGGCCGACCTCGACCTCCTGGGCATCCTGGCCACACGCGCCGCTCGCGCGATTGCCACCGCCCAGCTGCTGCGCAGCCAGAGGCTGCTCGCGAGTGAGCTCGAGGTCATGGTCTCCGAGCGCACAAAACAGTTGAGCGACGCGCGGGCCGAAGCCGAGCGCGCCAACCGCGCCAAGAGCCGGTTCCTGACGAGCATGAGCCACGAGCTGCGGACCCCGCTCAACGCGATCATCGGGTTTTCGGAGCTGCTCACCGACGAGATGCCCGAACGTTTTGACGCCGCGACACGCCGCCGGTTCATGGAGCAGATTCACAGCAGCGGCAAGCACCTGCTGCAGCTGATCAACGACATCCTCGACCTCTCGAAAGTGGAGGCGGGGCAGATGGAGCTTCACCTGCAGCGGGTAGGTCTGGATGACTCCGTTCGCGACGTGCTGGCCACGTCAGACCCGCTTGCGCGGGCCAAGGGCATCAGTCTGCTCAGCCAGCTGGAACCGGGGTTGGAAGTGGTGGCGGACGCCTCGAAGCTGAAGCAGATGCTGTTGAATCTCGCCTCCAACGCCATCAAATTCACCCCGGCCGGAGGTCGTGTGACGATTCGGTCCCGGCGGGCCGCCGACTGGATCGAGCTCGCGGTGACCGACACCGGAATCGGGATTGCCAGAGCTGATCTGCAGCGCCTGTTCGGTGAGTTCCAGCAGCTCGATCCCGGGCCGGGACGCCGGCAGGAAGGGACCGGGCTCGGCCTTGCGCTGACGAAACGCTTTGCCGCGCTGCACGGGGGAGATGTGAGCGTAGAGAGTGAGGTTGGCAAGGGGTCGACCTTCACGATCCGACTGCCCGCAGAGGCCAGGCTCCCCGCCGGCTCGCCGGTCCACGAGCCCGAGCCGCGCGGCGCAGTCGATTTGAGCCGGCCACTTGTGCTCGTCGTCGACGACAACCCGCAGGCCGCCGAGATACTCGGCCGCCACCTGGAGGTTGGCGGCTTCCGCATGGAGATCGCCCGCAACGGGACCGAAGCGCTGCGGATGGCTCGGGAGCTGAAGCCGGTCGCGGTGACCCTGGACATCCTCCTGCCCGAGATCGATGGTTGGGAGGTCCTCACCCGGCTGAAGCAGGACGAGTCGACGCGCAACATCCCGGTGGTCGTCATTTCGGTGGTCGATAACCCGGAGCTCGGCCGGGCGCTGGGCGCGGTCGATTACTTCGTCAAACCAGTGGACGGAAAGGGACTGCTCTCCCGCCTCGACCAGTTCACGTTCACTTCCAAGGTGAAGCGCGAAGAGGTCCGCGTCCTGGTGGTCGACGACGAGCAGTCAAACCTCGACCTGATCGAAGGCCTGCTTGGACCGGCGGGCTTCAGGGTGCTGCGGGCGAACGGCGGCCGGGAGGGGATCGAGATGGCCAGGTCCCGGCGGCCCAACCTGATCCTCCTCGACCTGATGATGCCCGAGGTAAGCGGCTTCGACGTGGTGGAGCAGCTTCGCGCCGAGGAGGAGACGCGGACGATCCCGATCATGGTCCTCACCGCCAAGACGCTCACCGACGATGACAAACGGTCGTTGAACGGCCACGTCGCGGCGATCTTCCAGCGGAATTCGGTGGCCGGGGCCGAGCTCATCGAGTGGCTCAGGGGCATCGTCCTGAAGACCACCCTGCATCCAGGTCCGCTCAACTAGCGCTTCTCGGGGTCGCTTCTCCGCGGTTCGTCAGGGTGGCCGGTGTTGCCAAACGCGATGCGGTCGCGCACCACCGGAGCACGGCCCAGCAGCCTTGAGCGCTGGACCGCGTCTTCGCCAAACCGATCGCGCAAGGCGTCGACCGCGGCCTCGAGTCGCTCCTTGCGTGGCAAAACCGCCTCGCCGAACAGGTCGAGCTGGCCGGCTCCGCCGTCAACCAGGTCCGACAGCCCTACGCCGAGCGTGCCTACCGTGCGCCGCGGGTCACGCGCGGCGAGAAGCTTGAGCGCGGCCTGGTAGATCTCGTCCCCGGTGGAGATGGGCTTCGGCTGTTTGGCCTGCTTCGAGAAGTGGCCCACGTCCGGCCTGTAGACGACACCCACCGAAACCACGCTGCCCCGCCTTTGCGCCGCTCGCAGCCGGCGGCCGACCATGTCGGACAGGCGCATGAGCAGCTCCTCGAGGTCGCGCTGGGAGGCCGTGGCGCGAGCGAGCACGTGCGAGTGGCTGTAGCTCTTGCGCCTCGTGGTCTCGAAACCGCTGACCTCGAAACCGCGCAGGCGCATGGTCCAGCCACGCGCGACCTCGGCATGCATGCCGGCCAGGCGCAGGCGAGCCGGGGTTGCCCGCAGGAATTGAACCGGGGAAAGGATGCCCGCGCGAGCGAGACGGCGCGCTGACGCGTCGGCGATTCCGGACAGGTCGGTGAGCTGGAGGCGCTCGAAGACGGACACGAGGTTGGTGTGGTCGATCCGCTGCAGGCCGTCGCGCTTGTCGAGGTTCGACGCCTGCTTGGCCATCCAGATCGAGGTCGAGACGCCAACGGACGCTGTCACGCACTCCCCGATCTCCTTTCGAATCGCCGTCTTGACCGCCCGCCCGACGCCTTCGGGCCCGAGCTTTTTCAGGTCCGGTGTGCCCGCCAGGTCCAGCGAAGCCTCGTCGATCGACATCCGCAGCACGTCGGGCGTGTGTCGCTCGATGATCTCCATGAGCTTGTCCGAGACGGAGCGGTAGAGCGGCGGGTTGGGCTCACGGACAAGGACGGCCGGAAAGATCGCTTTGGCCTCGAACACCCGCATGCCGGTCTTGATGCCGAGGTCGCGTGCCTCGCGCGAGGAGGAGACGATCGTCGCTGCATCGGTGGCGTAGGCGGCGATCGCGAGCGGGCGGCCGCGAAGCGCCGGGTCGTGCTGCTGCTCGATGGAGGCAAAGGCGCAGTTGAGGTCGATGACCAGGGTCGTCGGATCGGCGGTGTTCAGCCCAAGCTCGATGGCTTCGCGCGACGGTTGGACCACAACGAGCAAATGTTCGCACCATCTTCCCCACCTGTGGGGAAGTCGGCGGCGCAGCCGCCGGATGGGGCAGATCCAGTACCTAACCCCAGACCGAGCGAGCCACCCTTCCCACCAGTTCGAGCTTCTTGCGCTGCTCCGCCGGGGTCAGGCGGTTGCCCTCCATGGTGGAGGCGAACCCGCACTGCGGGCTGAGCGCCAGCCGCTCGAGCGGCACGTGGCGCGACGCTTCCGCGATCCGCCTCTTCAGCTCGTCCTCTCGCTCGAGCGCCGGCTTCTTGCTCGTCACGAGGCCGAGGACGACGACCCGGTCCTCCGGTACGTGCCTCAAGGGCTCGAACCCGCCCGAGCGCTCGTCGTCGTACTCGAGCAGGAAGCGGTTGAACCTCGTCCGTTCGAAGATGCGGGCGATCGGCCCGTAGTCGCCCGCCGCATAGAACTTGCTCTGGTTGTTGCCGCGGCAGATGTGGATCGCGAAGGTCACGCCGGGGTGGCCCGCGATGATGGCATTGTCCATCTCGATGCACGTGTCGATCAGCGTCTCGGGGTCGCTGCCCCGCTTGCGGTATCCCTCGCGCAGGTCCGGGTCGAGCAGCGCCGCGTACTGCGGGGCGTCGATCTGGATGTACGTGCAGCCGAGTCGCACCAGCTCGTCGACCTCGCGCCGGCTCAGCTCGACCACGTCGGCGAGATATGCGTCGCGCGTCGGATACGCCCCTTTCGACTTCTCGGGGTCGTAGTAGGCCGCCGCCTGCTGCGCGCTGATCATCGTCACCTTAGCCGGCACGCTCGTGGTGCCACGAAGGTAGGTGAATTCTTCGGCGGCCATGTTGCGCAGCGGCCGGAGCTTCTCGACCACCACCGGGCGTTTGAAGACGAGCTCCTCGCCCTTCTCGTCCCGGAACGGGATGGCCCAGCCGCCGTACTTGTCGAAGCCGGCCATCGCGTCGACGAGGTGGCCGAAGAACGCGTAACGGCGCTGCTCGCCGTCGGTGATCACGTCGATGCCGGCCGAGGTCTGGACGCCTATGGCCTCGTCGACCGCCCGGTCCTCGATCTCTTTGAAGTGACTCGGGTCTAGCTCACCTGCTTCGAGCCGTCTCCGCGCCGCGACCAGGAAGTCCGGCCGCAGGAGGCTGCCCACGACCTCCGCCCGCACGTCGTGACCCATCGCTCGCCCCTCCCAACAGATCGAGAGCATGATGACAGGTGACTCGAAGCTGAAAGCGCCGAACCGACCTCCGACCTCATTCGACATCATCGCGATCGCGGCATCGGCGGGTGGCGTCACCGCGCTGACGAAGGTGCTCGCTCACCTGCCCGAGACGCTCGGCGCGATCGTCGTGATCGTGCAGCACGTCGACCCGCGCCACCGAAGCCTGATGCCACAGGTGATCGGACGCCAGTCCCGGCTGCCGGTCGTGCACGCCGAAGACGGGGCGCACCTGGAGATCGGCCACATCTACCTTGCGCCGCCTGACCGTCACCTCGTTATCAAACGCGACGCGACGCTCACGCTCACCGACACCGAGCTCGTCAACTTCGTCAGGCCTTCGGCCGACCTGTTGTTCGAGTCGGTCGCGGCCGCCTACGGGCCGCGTGCGATCGCGGTAGTGCTCACCGGCAGCGGCCACGATGGGGCGCTGGGCGTGACCGCGATCAAGCAGCGCGGCGGGACGGTTGTCGCTCAGGACGAAGCCACGTCAGAATTTTTTGGTATGCCGTCCGCCGCGATCAAGACCGGTGATGTCGACTTCATCCTGGCGCTGGACGAGATCGCACCGAAGCTGGTGACGCTTGTGGCCGCGGAGGCGCTCACGTGACGCTGGAAGCCGGAAACGATTTCGAGCGCCTGATCGAATACCTTCGCGACGCCCGAGGCTTCGACTTCACTGGCTACAAGCGCGCCAGCCTCATGCGCAGGGTCGCCCACCGGCGTACGGAGCTGGGGATCGACACCTTCCGCGCTTATCACGACTACCTGCAGGTCCATCCCGACGAGTTCGTGACCCTCTTCAACAAGATCCTCATCAACGTGACCGAGTTCTTCCGAGACCCCGCCGCCTGGGACCTGCTACGCGACGAGCTGGTGCCGCGCATCGTGGCCGGGTCCGGCGAGATCCGGATCTGGAGCGCGGGGACGTCGTCGGGGGAGGAGGCCTACTCCGCGGCGATTCTGTTCTGCGAGGCCCTCGGCGAGGCGTCCTTTCTCGACCGGGTCAAGATCTACGCCACCGACGTCGATGAGGAGGCGTTGAGCAAGGCTCGGGCGGGCTACTCGGCCAAAGAGCTCGAGTCCCTCGACCCTGAGCTGCGGGAGCGGTACTTCGAGCACCAGGGCGAGCGGTTCGTCTTCCGCGCCGCGCTTCGGCGGGGCATGATCTTCGGGCGGCACGACCTGACGCAGGACGCGCCCATCTCGCGGCTCGACCTGTTGATCTGCAGGAACACGCTCATCTACTTCACGGCCGAGACCCAGGGACGGATCCTTGCGCGCTTCCATTACGCCCTGAACGACGACGGCTACCTGTTTCTCGGCCGCGCGGAGATGCTGCTCACAAATGCCGCGCTCTTCACCCCGGTCGACATGAAGGAGCGCCTCTTCACGAAAGTGGCCAGGCTCCAGCTGCGCGAACGCTTGATGGTGCTTGCTCAGTCGGGCAACGCCGAGGCGTCCAACAGTATCGCCCGCCAGCTCCGCGTCCGCGAGCTCGCGACGGAGGGGGCGCCCTTCCCCCAGATCGTCGTCGACGCGATGGGCGTTCTCGTGAGCGCAAACCAGCCTGCCCGCGAGCTCTTCGACGTGCCCCAGATCGACGTCGGCCGAGCACTCAAGGACCTTCAAGTGTCCTACAACCCGGTCGACCTGCGGACGCCGATCGATCGCGTCACCCGGGACCGTCAACCGACGACGCTGCACAGCGTCGAGATCAAGCATGGCGACGGGACCCGGGCGATTTTTGACGTCCACGTCAGGCCGTTGATTGACGAGGATGGCTCGCTGGTCGGAACCGCCGTGAACTTTTTTGACGTGTCCCACCTGACGCACCTACGTGCGGATGTCGAGCGCTTGAGGCAGGAGCTCCAGTCGGGGAAGGAAGAGCTGGAGACGACCAACGAAGAGCTCCAGTCCGCCGTCGAGGAGCTGGAGACGACCAACGAGGAGCTTCAGTCGACGAACGAGGAGCTGGAGACCTTGAACGAGGAGCTCGAGTCGACCAACGCCGAGCTGGAGAGCATCAACACCGACCTGCGGCACCGGACCGATGAGGTGGAGCGACTGAACACGCTGCTGCTCGCGATCACCGGGAACATCGAGCTCGGCGCGGCGGTGCTCGACGGGTCGTTCCGGGTCCAGGTGTGGAACGAGCGCGCCGCGGACCTATGGGGCGTGAGGTCGGACGAGGTGCTGGGGAGCTCGTTCTTCGACCTGGACATCGGGCTCCCGGCCGATCAGCTGCGAGCGATGATCCAGGCCGGCACGGGCGGCCGGCCCCTGCGCGGCGAGCTCGTCGTCGTGGCGACGACCCGAAGGGGCCGCCAGATCCACTGCCGCGTCATCGCCCACACGCTAGGTAACGGCGAGCATCCGACCGGGGTCGTGCTGGTGATGGAAGAGCTGAAACCTGAGGAGTCGCGACGCTAGGCGACCGACGCCATCGACGTCCGGATCGACGCGCGCCATCTGTCGACGAGCTCCTCGAGCATCTCCACCTCAGTCGCCAGCTGGTATCGCTCCGCCGGCGGCATGTCGTAAGCCGACACTCGCAGCTTCGCCGCCAGCTTCTCGGCCATCTCGACCAGGCGCCGGTAGGCCACCAGCCAGTAGTCGGGAATTGCCGGTGATCCCCAGCGCAACACGGATGACGAATACGAGTCCTGCGCGTCATCAGCCTCCACCCGCATGTGCTCAACTCGTCCCCGAAGCGACTCGAGCGGTCTGAGGCTCAGCCGGCGCTCGAGCGTGGCCAGGATGAGACGCTTTGACTGCAGCATCAGCAGGCGGGCCGAGATCAGGGTCTCTTCGACCGACACCGGCTCGGTCATTCCCCGTCGCCTCGACCCAGGCTTGCGATGCCATACCCGCGGTTTCTTTCCACGGTGATGACCTCCTCCAGGCCGACGGCTCGCAGCCGGCTCCGCAACCGCATGATGTAAGTACGGACCTGCGCGTCCGAAAGGCGCGAGTTCTGCCATGCAAGCGTCGCCAGCTGCTTGCTCGTGAACGGGCGACGCGGATGGCGGAGGAGGAAGTCGAGCAGGTCGGCCTCGCGCCGAGTCAAGGGAAGGGATTTTCCCGCGTAGGTTAGGGTGTGGTTCTTGCGGTCGATCACGACTCCAGCCAGCTCCGCGTGGCGGTCTCGCCACATGGCCAGCCGCTGCTCGATCCAGCTGAGGTCGCTCCCGAGCGCGTCCGCCTGGCTTGCTCCATCTGCCCGCGAGATGACCGAGCGCAGGACCGATGCCATCTCCTCGTAGATCGAGATCCACCCCGCCACCTCGGGCAGGGCGGAAGTGGTGAGGTCCTCACCCGGGAACTCGCGCCAGTCGCGATCGGCGGCCGAAGGCACCCCGGCCTCCATCCGACTGAATCTACACCCGCCAGCGGATTTTTGGCCCGGAATGTTGCGCACCGCGACCTATCGTTTGGCCCAGCATGGCTGCGCGGGGCAGCTCGATCGCCTCAACACGCCGGGGGGCACATACAGGGCAGGGGGCCAAGGCCCGGAGGGAGGGTCTGGCCCCTTTGCCATCTTTGCGGCCACCTGCGCCGCCGGTCACACGTATCGCGGAGATTGCGCGCCGAATCCGGGTCGTCATCGTCGAGAAGCATCAGCTTGTCTCAGAAAGCCTCGGCCTTCTCCTCGACGGCCAGAGTGACATGGAGGTCGTCGGCAAGGCGAGCTCCGTGGCCGAAGCTGCCGCGCTGCCGCGCTTCTTGACGCCCGACGTTGTCGTGATGGACTCTCATCTGGGCGACGGCACAGGTCGCGACGCGGCCATCGCAATGCGCGAGTCGTTCCCAAAAGTGAGATTCGTTTTCCTGAGCTGGGACGAAAGCGACGATGCCCGTCTGGCCGCAATCGAGGCGGGGGCCAGTGCCTACCTGAACAAGTCCAGTCCGGCAGCCGAGGTCATCGCCGCGGTCCGCACGGTCGCGCAGGGAATCAGCCTGATCACGCCGGCGATGATCGCCGGACTGGTGAGCCGGGGCAAAGATCGTGGGCACCTCCGCGAGAGCTTGAGCCCGCGCGAGCGTGAGGTGCTTCAGCTGATGGCTGACGGAGTCGCGACCCGCCAGATCGCCCGCGATCCGGGTATCAGCTAAACCGTCAAGACGGCGACCTCCACGCGGCGTGTCCGCGGCCCGTCCCACTCGCACAGGAAGATCGCCTGCCACCTACCCAGCGCCAGCTTGCCGTCGCGCACCGGGGCCTCGCACGCGGGACCGATCAGCACACTCTTGATGTGCGAGTCGGAGTTGCCCTCGGCGTGCTGAAAGGCGGCCTCCTTCGGCACCAGCTCGCCGAGATGCGTCTCGATGTCGCGGGCCACGTCCGGGTCGGCCCCCTCGTTGATGGTCACGCCCGCCGTCGTGTGCGGCACGAAGAGGTGGCATATCCCGTCCCGCACGCCTGAGCGTTCCACGGCTTCGGCGACGCCCGCTGTAATGTCGACCAGCTCGGCACGCCGCCGGCTGCGGACCTCGAAATCAAGCCACCCCACCTTCGCGGTCAGGGCCGGGCCGGAATCTGCTCCAGGACCGCCAAAGACTCCCGGATGAAGGCGGGGAGGTCGGAAGGCTGCCGCGACGTCACCAGGTTGCGGTCGACGACGACCTCCTGGTCGACGACGTCCGCTCCGGCCTTCCTCAGGTCGCCCTGGATAGTCTTCCAGGCGGTCATCCTGTGGTGCCGGAACTCATCGGCGGTGAGCAGAAGCTGGGGGCCGTGGCAGATCGCCATCACGGGCTTGCCGGCGGTCATGAACGCCTTGACGAACCTCACCGCCTCGTCGTGGGAGCGCAGCTTGTCCGGGCTGCCGCCGCCCGGAATTAGAAGTGCGTCGAACGCCTCCGGCTTCACGTCCAGGAATGACTTCTCGACGGTAGTCGAGACCGTCCCCTTGTCGCCCTGGAGGTTGGCGCCGGCCTCGAGCCCGACGATGGTGACGTCATGGCCCCGTTCGCGCAGGGCGTAGTAAGGCTGTTTGAACTCCGAGTCCTCGAACTTGGGCCCAAGCACGCATGCAATCTTCATGAACCCCACGTTACTCGCCAACAGGGTTTGTGGGGGCGCCCTCGCGGGTAAACCAGGACTGCATGCAACTCCAATCCTCCGTCTCGCTGTGGCTGGACCAGGCCGACGACGAAGATCGAGCTCCCGGGGAGCTGGCCGACGCGCTGTCTGAGATCGAAGACCGGCCGCGGCCGGCACCCGAACCCCGCCAGGCCGACCCGGACGACGCGCTGGGAACCTACCTGCGCGAGATCGGACGGGGAACCCTGCTCACCAAGCAGCAGGAGATCGAGCTGGCCAAGCAGATCGAGGCGGGTTCCGACGCGGCTCGCCGCCGCATGACAGAGTCGAACCTCCGCCTCGTGGTGTCTATTGCCAAGAAGTACCAGGGCCGGGGCATGCCCCTGCTCGACCTCATCCAGGAGGGCAACGTCGGCCTGATGCGGGCGGTCGACAAGTTCGACCACCGGCGCGGTTTCAAGTTCTCCACCTACGCCACCTGGTGGATCCGCCAGGCGGTGCTGCGTGCCATCGGCGACCAGGCACGGACCATTAGGCTGCCGATCCACATCGGAGACCAGACCAACAAGCTGGTCCGCATCACGGACCGTCTCCGCGATTCACTGGGGCGCCAGCCGACCGATGAGGAGGTCGCCGAGGAGCTCGGGCTCACACCGGTCGAGGTCGAGGCGCTGCGCCAGACCGCGCGCGACACCGTCTCGCTCGAGACGCCGATCGGTGAGGAGGGCGAGACTGAGCTCGGCCACCTGATCGAAGACTCGAATGCCGAATCGCCGGCCTCGGCTGCGCTGGGGGCCGACCTGAAGGACCAGGTGGATGCGGTGCTGAGCACCCTCGAGCCGCGCGAGCGGCGGGTGATCCAGCTGCGGTTCGGCCTCACCGACGGGCACCAGCGGGCGCTCGACGAGGTGGCGCGGCGGCTCGGCACGAGCCGGGAGACCGTGCGGCAGCTCGAGCGCCATGCGCTGGACAAGCTGCGCCGGACCGGCCGCGCCGAGAGCCTTCGCTCGTACTCCGCGAACTAAAGGCATCAGGCTCCTCCCCATTCATGGGGAGGTGGCGCGAAGCGCCGGAGGGGCAGCAGGTGCTCCTGCCTGCCGACGGCGTATGCCTCCTGCAGCCAGCCGGCCACCTCTTCGTCGACCTCGGTCGCGGCGTGCAGGCGAAACTCATGCACCTGGTTGCGAGGTGAGACCTCGTAGATCCGCTTGAAGCGCGAGCTCGGCAGCCGTCTCGCCAGCACCACGTGGCCCTCCACCCAGCGTTTCTTGAGCGTGAAGGCGGCAAAGCTCATCCGTACCTGAAAGGCGATCCTCGTCTTCTCAGGCAGCACGGTTACGTGACCGCTGCGCCGCGCCGTCTTCAGCAGCGCCCGAAAGGTGGCCACGACCTCCGGAGCCCGGCCGGCGAAGTGGTCGGCCAGCCGGTACCGCCCGCAAGCGTGCGACTGGTTCATGTTGGCGAACTTCCGTCCGCAGTCGGGGCACCGCCACAATGAGCGCACGATGATCGCCTTCGGATCGTACCTGGCGTTCCTCGGTGTTTCGCTGCTCGTGATCTGCACGCCAGGCCAGGACACCGCGTTGACCATCCGCAACACGCTGCTTGGCGGCCGCGCTGCCGGTGTGGCCACCGCGTTTGGCGTGTCGACGGGTCAAGCGGCGTGGACCGCAGCCACCAGCGCCGGGCTCGCGGTGGTGCTCATGACGTCGGGGCCGCTGTTCCTCGCCGTTCGGCTGGCCGGCGCCGCCTACCTCGTCTATCTCGGAGCCCGCTCACTCCTCCGCGCGATCAGCCGCCGCGACACGCGCGGGCCGGCGTCGCCGCAGCCGCGGCAAAAGCTGTCGTCAGAGGCGGCTTTCCTGCAGGGATTCGTCAGCAACCTGTCGAACGCGAAGATGGTGGCGTTCTTCATCGGGCTGCTTCCGCCGTTCGCCGGAGCACATCCTTCCTTTCTGCTCTTGACCGCGCTTGGCCTGAACTTTTGCCTTCTCACCCTGGTGTGGCTGGCCGGCTACACCTTCGCGGTCGATCGGATGGGCGGCTGGCTTCGGCAATCGTCGGTGCGGAGGGGTCTCGACGCGTTGCTCGGCGCGGTGCTGGTGGGCCTCGGCCTGCGCGTGACCGCCGAATCGCTCGCGTCTTCTTGACGAGGCAGGCTTAGACTAACGCCGATTTCGACCGGTTCAGATCAGGAGGTTTTGGGGGATGCCAAGAGCCAAGCAGCTGACGCTTTCGGTCGCCGACCGGCCGGGGATGCTCGGCGAGATCGCGACTGCGTTGGGTGAGAAGAAGATCAACATCGTCGGCCTGTGCGCGGCCACGCAAGGCGGAGGCGGGATGATCTGGATGGTGGTGGACAAGCCCGCCGCCGCCAAGAAGGTCTTTGCCCAACACGGCTGGCAGGCGAGCGAAGAGGACGTTGTGGCAGTGACCCTGTCGAACAGTCCAGGTTCGCTGGGCCGCTACGCCTCCAAGCTCGGCAAGGCGGGCGTCAACATCAGCTTTGTCTACCCGGGCTCGGCAGGAAGCGCACGCAAGCTGAACGCCTACTTTGGCGTTTCGGACCTGAAGGCGGCACTCAAGGTCAGGGCCTGACCGCGTAGTCGCCCAGGCCACGCTCCAGCCGGCCGAAGGCGCGACGGATCTGAGACCTGGCGTCGTCCACCAGGGCCGTGCCTCGGCGTCCGGCGAGCACGCTGCGCCGGATGTGGTCGACGAGCGCACGATGGGCGCCCATCAACGCCGCGGCCGCGGCCAGCGGCTCGACGTCGGCGGGGTCGGTCCTGGTTTCGGCGGCGAGCAGCTCGGCCAGGCGTCGGGTGTAGCGCTCCACGATCTCACGTTCCCGCGCCAGCAGCGAAGGGCTCGCTGACACTGTCTCCGCCGCCTGGACGATCGCTCCCATCCGTTCCCGGCTGCGCAGCCGGTCGGTGGTTTCCAGCAGCCGCCGGCGGAACGCCCTGACGGCCGACTCGCCGCGCGGACGGCTGCGCACGGCATCGAGCAATTCCTCCTCGAAGAACTGCATGCCGCCGTAGAAGAGGTCTTCCTTGGTGGGGAAGTAGTTGAACACCGTCACCTCGGAGACGTCAGCCGACCGGGCGATGTCGGCGACAGTCACCTCGTCGAACCCGCGCTCGGCAAACAGCCGCCGCGCAACTTCGAAGATCGCCTGCCGCGTCTGCTGCTTCTTCCGCTCCCTCAGTCCAAGCTGCGTCGCCATCCGCTCACCTCATTCTAGCGGAATATCTTGAGCTACCAAAAGCTTTAAGCCACCATAAGTTTATGGTAGCCTAAAGACAAGGCTGGATTCGAGGAGGTTTGCGATGGGTCTTTATTCGGTTGCGCTTTTCGTTCACATCGTCGGAGCGTTGTTGCTCTTCGTGCTCCTGACCGTGGAAGGTGTGGGGCTCCGCGTCGGCTTCGCGTCCGCGCCGATAAACCAGGTCCTGGGACCGATCTCGGCGCTCGCGGTCCTCGTTCCAGGCCTCTACATGATGAATGTGGCCTGGGGCTGGACGGGATGGGTCGCCGTCGGCATCGCGGCCTGGGTCCTGATCGCGTTGTTCGGCGCAGTCACCGGCGTCAGCGTCATGAGGGGACGCATGAGTAAGACGGCCGCTGCGCTGTCGTGGTCGGTGAGAGTCGGTATGGCGCTTGCCGTCGTCTTCGACATGACGGTCAAGCCAGACCTGCTCGTCGCCGCAATCGCGGTTGCCGTAGGCGCGGTGCTGGGGGCGGCGGCAAGCCTCGTCCGCCGGCGTGAGGTGTCGACGACATGAGCGCGGGTGTCCCCCCCATTCATGGGGAGGTGGCCCGGAGGGCCGGATGGGCGCCGACGGAGGGGCAGCCACAACCGGATCGGCGGCGCTGGGTGGCGCTAGCCTTCATCGCGCTGGCTCAGCTGATGATCGCGCTCGACGCCACGATCGTCAGCATCGCCCTGCCCTCGGCGCAGGCGTCGCTCGGCGCCTCCGACGCCGACCGGCAGTGGGTTGTCACCGCATACACGCTCGCCTTTGGTGGGCTGCTGCTGCTCGGCGGCCGGATCAGTGACTACCTCGGGCGCAAGCGCGCCTTCCTCACCGGCCTGGCGGGGTTCGCCCTGGCTTCGGTGGTCGGGGGCGCAGCTCCGGATTTCACCGTCCTGGTCGCCGCCCGCGCGCTCCAGGGTGCCTTTGCTGCCCTGCTGGCGCCCACCGCGCTCTCTCTGCTCGCCGTGTCGTTCACCGAACCTCGAGAGCGGGCCACCGCCTTTGCGGTATACGGCTCCATCGCGGGCAGCGGAGCGGCGATCGGCATGCTCCTGGGCGGAGCTCTGACCCAGTACTTCGCGTGGCGCTGGTGTCTGTCCGTCAACCTGCCGATCGCGGTCGTCGCGGCCGCCGGCGGCTGGATCGTCCTGCCCGGGTCGTCGGGCCGCGCCCGCCCTGCATTCGATGTGCCCGGAGTGCTGCTCGCCGGCGGCGGGCTGGTCTCGCTCGTCTACGCGTGCACCGAGGCGGTCAGGTCGGGCTGGTCGTCGACCACCGTGATCGTGCTCCTCGCGGCAAGCACCGCGATGCTACTGCTCTTCGTGCTGCGCGAAGCGCGCACGGCGAATCCGCTGCTGCCGCTGCGCATCCT
>Ga0099828_10000106_pt1 | contig 43493 bp, 47 predicted proteins | sample CZO8metaG_2_FD_79338 | JGI IMG/M metagenome (GOLD analysis project Ga0099828, IMG submission 79338) | Vadose zone soil microbial communities from the Eel River Critical Zone Observatory, Northern California, USA - CZOApr15con2H1.8 metaG | ecosystem: Environmental > Terrestrial > Soil > Vadose... | reverse complement strand
CGATCTCACTTTCCGTATGGCCGTACTCGGTGATATAGCGCGGATCGGGAGGGTCCAGGGTCCCGGCGATCAATGGGAGACACTCGACGAGCGTGCGCTGGATGATCGGTGCGAAACGCTGGGGATCGTCGCGCACGGCTTCTTGCAGGACCTTGATTCCGAAATTCACGTGTCGCGACTCGTCGCGCGCGACCGCCGTGAAGCCTCGGTAGAAGCCGCGATCGGTGAGGCCCTGCTCGCGCATGGCCTCGAGCTCGAATCGCTGACCTGTCAAGGCGATCGTCGCTTCGATGACGATGTGGTAGAGGGTCACGCCCTCGACAAACGCGTCGAAATCCTTTGGGTTGCTGGCCAGGCGCTGCGCCGTCGCCGGCAGCCGATCGTAGAAGAGCGTGTTGTAGCCCTCGTTGGCCTCGGGACGGATCTCGGCGAGCAGCTCGGTCATGTTCTTGGCACCGGTGCCGACGACCTCGTGCCACCAGCGCTGGAAGAACGCCGTATGCCGTGCCTCGTCCACCATCTGGGTCGAGAGGAAGATCTCGATCTCCGGCGTCGGCGCCGCCCAGACGAACGGCGCGAGGGTCGCCGTCACGCGTTCCTCGCCGTTGAAGAAGAGGCGGTGTGACCAGAGAGTCGCCTTGCGGTCCAGGTCGCTTGATTCGAGCCAGTCCTGACGATCCAGGCTGAAATCGAGGTCGGCGACCGCCCACTGCTGCGCCTCCCAGCGCCGGTACAGGTCCATGTAGCTCGGCATGCGCTCGATCCCGCGGTCGATGAACGACAGGACGTCGTCGATCCGGATGTCGCCCAGCTCTTTGAGGCTCGCCCGGCCGATGCGTTCGAGGTCGACTGCCATGGCGTCCATTACACCAGAACGCCGCGTTGCCTTACGCGATCGTCGGAGCGGTCTCCAGCACCTCGTCCTTCGGCCAGTGGGAGGACGAGCCCCAGGCGTTACCCCGACGGAAGACATCCATTGCCTGGGGATCGTTCTGGAACTTGGACATCATGCTGTCGAACGTGGCGAGATCCTTGTAATCGCTTTCGAGAATGATGTAGTTGAAGTCGCCCGCGAGCGGAGCCCAGGCAGTCAGCTCAGAAAGACCGAGCCTGCGCCTGGCTGCATTGATCTCCGCGACCCAGGCCAATGCGTCGCGATACTTGCCCAGCTCAGCGACCACGTGCATGCGGTGACGAACCATTGGCGAGACCCTCCACGGCCTCCGCTTGAGAGCTGCGCCGCCCGGCCCGGCGGCGGGCGTCCCGATGATAGTCCGCCAATGCTCAAGGGTTTCCTCACGGGTCCGGCCGGGTAAAATCAGAACTGCACCAGGTTCAGCTTCGTGGGGGCGTCCGGTCTCGACGGGGCAGTTGAGCTTCGGGATTGCGAGCCGAGAGCCGCGTGCGTTACAGCGCAGCGTTCACAAACGCCAACAAGAACACCGCTTTCGCCCTCGCTGCGTAAGCAGTAAGGACTGAAGCCCCGGACCTTTGAGCCCGGGCGTCGCCCCCCGTCAATCCGGCGGACGGAGGAACGGCGTTACATAGACCGGATCGCCACCTCAGGGGCGCCACGGCCCTGAGGTGGGACACTCACCGCGGCTGGCAGAAGCGGATCCCGTCGGGAGGAGCCGCCAAGCGAGAACCAGAATCCCGGACACGCTCGTAGAGATCCCGGGGGACACTGCTTCGGACGCGGGTTCAACTCCCGCCGCCTCCACCAAGCCGGCCGCCCGCCGCTGAGATCGCGGTGGGGAAGATCCGCAAGGCACGATCACCCGACACAGAATGACACCCTCGATGCTCCGGTCCAGCCTTGCGTTCCCGAGCATGGTGATGCTCTGTGTGGTTTTGGCGGCTTGCGGCTCGGACTCCAACACGCCGACCGCCAACGTTTCGCCCGAAACAGCGCCCTCCCCATCGCCTTCCGCCTCGTCATCCATTGGTTGTAGCGCCGATCCACACGCCCACGTCTATAGCCCCGACCGCCTCCGGTTGCTCGCCCCCTGCGTCGAATTAGCCGGCACCATCGAGCTTGAGCGCGCCGAGCCGGACGGCGATTATCACGTCCGCCTCCACCTTGACCCAGGCCAAACCTGCGCTGGCCTGCCCTGCCTCGACGCCGACAACTTGAGCCAGCAGGCCGGTGATCTAGTCCTGGAGCCGGCGTGCGAGAACCCGATCACCCAGGCAGACGCCATGGCTGCCTGCCAGGGCTACCACAACCCACTCGTCCTACCGCCGGTCGGTAGCCACGTCAAGGTGATGGGACCCTTTGTGCTCGACACCGACCACGGCTGGAACGAGATTCATCCGCTGGAGTCGGTTGCGGTACTGCCGGCGCCGACCCCAGTCGAGTCGCCCAGCCCATCAACTACCACATCGCCAGTCGTGCTGACGGTGACCGTCACCGCTTCGACGTACGGCCACGTTGCGGCCACCACCGTTTCGTTCGCGTCGTGTACAGCCCAGGCGAAGCTGCCCTCGGGCCGGATCAGCACGGCGGCGGGGTTGGCGGTGACTGTTGTGGCAGGATCGGACGGCGCAGTGTCATGGAGCTACGGCACAGTGTCGACCACCAAGCCGGGTACTGGGACGCACACGGTCACGTGCACGCTGGCCGGAAACCCTGTCAGCGCGTCCGCACCGTTCACGGTCTCGTGATGGTTCCCGCACAACGCCAGCAACCATGGCTCGATTGGCTGAACACGATCATGGACGACCTCCACCTCGAAGCTCGCTCGGCAGGCTAGGCACGCCTCGCTTCGAGTTCAAACAGACCGTTTCCTGGTTAGGTCACGCCGTGTGAACGTTGTCTGTGGGTGACTGTTGGACCGTCCTCCAACGGCGACAAGCACGCTTTCTGGCTACGACCGATAAGTTGGCTGTGGGCCAGGAAGGCGTGGATCTCCGGGGTTCTAGGAGCGTTGCTGATCGCCATGACGCTGTACGTGCTGTGGGTGATCAGGGACCTGCCCGACCCGAGCCAGAACGTGCTCGCGGCCGGCGACGTGGTCGTGGTCGACCACAACGGCAAGCTCATCGAAGACTGGAGCCCGGCCGGCCACTACCACGTCACCTTGACCCTCAAGGAGATGGGTCTGTACGCGCCGAAGGCCGTGCTGGCGGCGGAGGACCGCGGCTTCTACAACCACGGCGCGATCGACCCGATGGCGACCGCGCGCGCGGCGTGGGTCGACGTCACCTCACGTGGGCTCAATCAGGGTGGCAGCACCATCACGCAGCAGCTCGTGAAGATGCAGCTCCTCACGCCGGAGAAGTCGATCTCCCGAAAGACGGAGGAGATCGTGCTCGCCATCGTGCTCGAGCAGCGCTACTCGAAAGACCAGATCCTGGGCATGTATCTGAACCGCGTCTATTTCGGACATGGCGCCTACGGCGTCGGCGCCGCGGCCCGCACATATTTCAATAAGGACGCAAAGGACCTTTCACCCGCGCAGGCGGCATTCCTCGCCGGACTGATCCAGGCGCCCAGCGCCTACGACCCCGCGGTCCGTTACGGTCTGGCACAAGAGCGCGAGCTGTACGTGCTGCAGGGCATGGTTTCGACCAACGCGCTCAGGTCCGACGAGGCGGACAAGGCGGCCGACGAGGATGTCAAGTCCGAGCTGCACATCCAGGCGACCGCGCGGCAGAGCAAGGCCCCGCACTTCGTGGACTACGTGCTGACCCAGCTGGAGAAGACGTTTGGCTCCGCTGCCGTGCAGCAAGGCGGCATCACGGTGCGGACCACGCTCGACCTCGACCTGCAGCAGGCGGCCCAGGACGCCGTCGCCGACGGCGTGCACGACCTCGCGGTGTTCAACGTCAACAACTCCGCGCTTCTCGCGGCGGATCCGAAGACCGGCGAGGTCAGGGCGTGGGTGGGCTCGGCGGATTACGGCAACGATTCCATCGGCGGCCAGTTCGACGTCGTCCTTTCTGTGCGCCAGCCCGGATCATCCTTCAAGCCATACGTGTACGAGGCCGCGCTGCGCGACCACAGGATCACGTGGGACACCATCCTCCACGACCAGCTGACCAACTTCAACGGCTACGTGCCCCGCGACTTCGACAATGGCGGCATGGGCGACATCAAGGCCAGCACGGCCATCCTCTATTCGCGCAACATCCCGGCGGTCGAGGTCGGGCAGACGGAAGGCATCAACAACGTGATCGACCTCGCCCACGCGATGGGAATCAAAAGCCAGCTCCAGCCAAACCTGTCGACCGCGATCGGAGGCAGTGACGTGACCCTCTACGAGCACGTCCAGGGCTATCAGACCTTCGCCAACTCCGGCCAGCGCGTCGACCTGCACGCGATCCTCGAGGTCACCGACTTGACGGGCCACTCGCTGTACAAATTTGAAAACCCGGCCAGCACCACCGTCCTCACGCCGGCGGAGGCGTACCTCATGACCGACGTACTGAAGAGGTACCAGTACCAGTGGGGCTTCGGCTGGAACGCGCAGATGGCAAGCAAGACCGGCACGAGCGATGACGGCAAGGGCGGGATTCCCGACTCGTGGATCATGGCCTACAACCCGAACATCGTCGTCGGCGTCTGGGTCGGCAACACAGCGCCGAATGGCGGTGGCGGACGGATCCGAGCCTACGGCGAGAACGTCGGCCTGACGATCATGAAGAGGTTCGTCAACGCGCTGCCCGCGGGTATGCGCAACTGGTATGCCCGCCCGCCGGGCGTGGTCGACGGCTGCCCGAGCAATGCGCAGGATCCTTTCCTGGCCGCCTGCCCGACGCCCTCACCTTCGCCGTCGCCGTCGCCGTGTGCGTCGCCGTCCATCCCGGCAGGTGCGTCGCCCTCGCCTTCTGCATCAGCATGTCCGTCGCCATCGGCGAGACCGTCGTCCTCGCCCTCGCCCTCGCCCTCGCCCTCGCCCTCGCCGAGTCCATCGCCCTCGCCAAAGCCGTCGCCATCGGCCTCGCCCACGCCGACCTGAGGCGTGGTATACGCTGAAAGCAGCGGGGGTCCTATGAATGCACGGTTCGACAAGGAAGGCAATCCCCTTCCTCATACCGAACATGGATGCGGCTGCCAGCAGTGCGCCGACTCCTACGCGGCGCGGTCGGGACTGTCGATTCGAGTGCGCAGGCAAGCGGCGCGCCTGATCGCATGGTTGGGGGGGCCGGCCCGACCTCAGCTCGCCTGAAGCCGATCCAGGTCTGCGACAGCGGTTTGCGGCCGGCGCCTGTCCGCGGGCTGAACCTGGTGCCTTTTCTGCTAGCGGCTGAAGTCGGTTAACCAAGTACTGGACTGCGAGAAACCGGAGTAACCTTCGCCGGGTGCCCAATTTGAGCCATTTCTTTCAGCGCTTTCTGCTCGCGTCCGCCCTGATCTTTGGCCTTCTCCTCGGCGTGGCCGGGACGGTCTTCGGGTACAGCAACACGGCCACGGTGAACATCAGCTGGTCGGTCTTCCGGCTCCACGACATCCCTCTGTGGACCGTCGCCGTCGTCCCCCTCGTGCTGGTGCTGCTGGCCGGCACCCTGTATCACTGGTGGAACAGCTTCCACCACTTCACGGAGCACATGCGGCACCGCCACCGCGTCCACGAGCTCGAGGCCGAGGTCACATCGCTCAAGGCGCACCTGGACCAGCTGCTCGAGATGCCCGACCACGCGACGGGCAGGCCGGCCGATAGGCCCGCCGACAAGCCGGCCACCCCCGAGATCACGCCGCTTCCGGGCGACATCACGACCCCGGATGCGCTCCCCGAACCGATGGCGTCGAACGGCGGAGACAAGGCCGCGAAGAAGGCCCGCAAACGCGTCTCGCTGCCCGTGAGCGAAACTGAGCCGGTCGCCGTGGCTGCCCCAACCGAGACGGTCACCGAAGCCGAGCCCCGCGAAGAAACGCCCGCAGACGCCTGATGGACGAGCCGGGACGCCGGGGAATCGCTGCTCGCCGTCGCGCCGGTCGCCTCGTCGTCCCGTCAGAGCAGGCGCCGGCGGACCGGTCGCTGCTGGAACGCAGCGCCATCGAGGAGCTCAGCCACCACGCCGACCCCTGGCGCGTGCTGCGCATCCTGTCCGAGTTCGTCGAAGGGTTTGACGCCCTCAACGAGGTCGGCCCCGCGGTCACCGTCTTCGGTTCGGCCCGCTCACATCCCAACGATCCCTACTACATCGCGGGTCGGAAGCTCGGCGAGGCGCTGGCGAACCGCGGCTTCGCGGTGATCACCGGCGGTGGGCCCGGCATCATGGAAGCCGTCAACCGCGGCTGCCACGAGGCCGGCGGTCTCTCGGTCGGCTGCAACATCGAGCTGCCGCACGAGCAGTCGCTCAACAAATATGTCGACCTCGGCGTCGAGTTCCGCTACTTCTTCGTGCGCAAGAACATGTTCGTGAAGTACGCGCGCGGCTTTGTGATCTTCCCCGGCGGATTCGGCACGCTGGACGAGCTGTTCGAGTCGCTCACCCTGGCCCAGACAGGAAAGATCGAGCACTTCCCGATCGTGCTTTTTGGCACGCCTTACTGGAAAGGGCTGCTCGACTGGTTGAAAGACCACGTGCTCTCGGCCGGCGCGATCGCGCCCGACGACCTGAAGCTGATGACTCTCACCGACGACCCCGAGGAGGCTGCCGAGATGGCGACGAGGCCGCTTCCGGTGCAGGTCGATGTGCCACGCGAACAGACCGGCGAACCGAAGGCGGACGCGCAATAACCCCGCTCGACTTCTATTTCCTGACCGACGGCGGGCAGACCGCCGACACGGTCGCACAGAGGGTGGCCGTCTTCCTCGATGGAGCGACGAAGACGCTGGACGTCGCGATATACGACCTGCGGCTGGACGACTCGCCCTCGGCCACGATCCTCAACTCCTTTCAGGCGGCCGTGAAACGTGGCGTCGCCGTCCGGCTCATCTTCAACCAGGACCATGCTCAGGCCATCCCGGTGCCACCGCCGCCCGAGATCGATTGGGCCTTCGTCGACCAGCTGCGGGCAGCCGGCGTGCAGGTCAAGCCGGTCCCGGGCGTGCCGGACCTCATGCACCACAAGTACGTCGTGCGCGATGCCGGGACGGCCGCCCCGGCGGTCCTCACGGGCTCGACCAACTGGACCAACGACTCCTGGAACCGTGAAGAGAACGTGATGTTCACCATCGCCTCAGGTGAGATCGCGGCGGACTTCGCGGTCAACTTCGAGGGGTTGTGGGAAAAACCGGTCGTCGCTCTTTCGGGCCGCATCTCCTCACCCTGGTCGTCGCTCGCTGACGGGACTCGCCTGCGTCCGTACTTCTGTCCCGGTCGCAGCCTCAAGCTCGTGCACGCGATGTCGCGGTCAATCGCCTCCGCGGAAAAGCGGATCCGAATCTGCTCGCCGGTCATCACGTCAGGTCCAGTCCTGGGGACACTCGCCGAGGTCGCCGCCCAGAGAAAGGTGGATATCGCCGGTGTGTACGATGCGACGCAGATGGACGAAGTCCAGCATCAGTGGGCAAGCCAGGGCGGCGCCGCCTGGAAGATCGCGGCATTTCACAGCATCATCACCGCGGTGCATTTCGGCGGTAAGCGCTCAACGCCGTACGCGAAAGGTACGGTGCACGACTTCATGCACGCGAAGATCCTCGTCGCGGACGACTACGTCTACGCCGGCAGCTTCAACCTCTCGCACAGCGGCGAAAGCAACGCAGAGAACGTGGTCCAGGTGGAGAGCGGCGCTGTCGCCGACCTCTGCGCCGCTTACATCGACAAGGTTGCCGCCCGATACGGCGGCGCGCCGGCCCGGGTGGCGTAACGACCCGCCCGCGAATCCTCTGGCTCGCGTCTGCCGGAGTCGCGATCCTCGCCGTGGTCGTGCTCTGGACGTTGCCGCGGCTGGTGCCCGCGACCGGGACGCTGGTGGTGGTCGCCGCGGGACGCTCGGCGACTGTGCTGCCCCCATCCAGGCTGACCTTGCACGAGTCGGGCGGTTCCTGGGTGACCGCAGGAATCGTCTCGGGCGACGTGCCGGCTGCGCCGGATCTGCGCCGGATCCTGGCTGTCCCGATGCGCACCGGCCCGTACGACGGTGTCGGGCTTGACAGCGCAACGCAGCGAGTCACCCTGAGCATCACCGCCGGCCAGGTCGAACAGCTTCTGCTCGGCATCGACTCGGGTCGGCTCGTGACCGGAGCCGTTTACGCCGGCAACGACGACGTGAACCTCGGACTTGGCGAGCTCTCCAGCAAGTTCGTCGCCCTCCCGGCCTTCAACCTGGTCGACCAGGGCGCCAGCCCGATCAACCTGAGCACGATCGCGGGCAAAGACGTCGTCATAGCGGCGTTTCACACGACCTGCCACGAGACCTGCCCGCTGTACACCGCGCTGTTTCTGCAGCTGGCAAAACGCCTTCCCGCGACGGCGATGCTGCTGGAGGTGACGACTGATCCGACAGTGGACACTCCCGCGGCGCTTTCGAGCTACGCCAAGCAAATCGGCGCGAACTGGACTTTCGGCACCGGATCGCCGGATGACGTTGTGAGTTTCTGGAAGCCGTTCGGCGTCGAGCTGGCGGCCGAAGACACACACACCTCGACCCTCGTGTTGGTCGACAGGCACGGGTATGTGCGGCTGGTCTACCGCGGCGTGCCGAAGGTCGGCCACGACATCGCACCCTCGTTGCTGACCTCGCTCAGTGCACAGGGCCTTGCCCAGCTAGGCTCCGGAGGGGACGGCTGGGGCGCGCCGGACATCCTGCAGGCCCTGCTCACCATCGCAGGGCCCGAGTCGACCGCGCAGTCCGGCGGGGGCAGGGCGAGCGCATTCACGCTGAACACGACTGACGGAACAAGGATCAGCCTCGCGGACTTCGCGGGCAAACCGCTGGTGATCAACTTCTGGGCGACTTACTGCCCGCCGTGCAAGGCGGAGATGCCGCTGCTCGACAGGTCGATCGGTCCCCAGTCAGGTGCGCGCCTGCTCCTGGTCAACGAGGGAGACAGCCGCGACGGGGCGCGGGCGTTCCTGGAAAACCTCGGCATTCATCGCGCCGCGCTCCTCGACTCGGACCTGCGTGTCGGCCGCGCCTACGGGATTTTCGTGACGCCGATGACCATCTTCGTCCGTGCCGACGGCACGATCGACCGGCGCCAGGTCGGCCAGGTCGATGAGGGCGTGCTGGCTTCCGAGCTGTCGATTCTGACCACTCAGTAGACTGGGCCCGAGTTGCTCTCCGCCGGGTTCTTCCGCCGCCTCGCTTTCACGACCGCGTTTTTTGCTTACCTACAGATAGCCCTTGGCGGCGTCGTGCGGGTCACGGGCTCCGGGCTTGGCTGTCCCGACTGGCCGCTTTGCCATGGCCGCCCCTACCCGCCCGCGGACGTCCACTCGATCATCGAGTACTCGCACCGAACCGTCGGCTGGTTGACCGGATTGCTGCTGATTGCCACGGTCGTGCTGGCGTGGATCGTGTTTCGTCAGCAGCGCCCGCTGGTCGCCTGGCTGGCGACCGGGTCGTTGGTGGCGATCGCCGCGGAAGGGGCGCTCGGCGGAGTGGTGGTGGCGCACGAGCTGGCGCCTTGGCTCGTCCTGATCCACCTCGGCCTGGCCATGATCATCCTGGGCTTCCTGCTGGCGACTTCGGTCATGTCGCTGCCGCGGTCGTCAGGCGTACCAGGCCTTGTGCGGTCGACGGGACTGGCCGCGGCCGCCACGTATGTCCTGCTGCTCACCGGGTCCACGGTCGTGGCGAGCAGCGCGGACGAAGGGTGCCACTCGTGGCCGCTTTGCGGCGGCGGCTTCTCGCTTGACTTCGGCGGCGCCAACGCATTCACGATGCTTCATCGCGGTGGGGTCCTGGTGATCGGAGTCCTGATCGTCTACGTGGCGATCGCGGCGCTGCGCGAGCGGGCGCTCCGTCGGGCCGCGGTGGCGACGCTCGCCGTGTTCGCCCTGCAGGTCGCGGTTGGAGCGGGCGCCGCGTTGACGGACGCGGCATTCTTCAATGGGATGCACGTTGCGATCGCGACCCTTGTCTGGGCAGGGATGCTCTCCGTCGCCCTCCTGACGCTGCCGCGCGTGGACCGGGTGCAGGCACTGTCGTGCCTGGCCGTGGAGAAGCGGCCCGCGTGAGCGTCGCTGAGGCACTGCCGCACCCACGAACCGCTGGCGAGCTGATTCGCGACTACCTCAGCCTCCTAAAGCTGCGCATCGTGGCGCTTCTCGATGCCACGGCCCTGGGCGTGATGCTGCCCGCTGCCCACGGCCACCCGCGACTGACTGCCGTGGCTGCGGTCTTCGCCGGCCTCACCTGCGCGGCGGGTGGCGCCAACGCGATCAACATGTGGTTCGACCGCGACATCGACGCGGAGATGACGCGGACTCGGCGCCGGCCGCTGCCTGCGGGTCGCATCCCGCCGTGGCACGCGCTGGTGCTCGGCATCGGGCTCAACGTCGTCGCGTTTGCCGTGCTCTGGGCGGGCGCCAACCTGCTGGCCGCGGTGCTCGACCTGACCGGAACCCTCATCTATGTGTTCGTCTACACGATCTGGCTCAAGCGATCGACGCCCCAGAACATCGTCATCGGGGGCGCGGCCGGTGCGGTGCCGCCGCTGGTTGGTTGGGCGGCGGCGGCTGGACGGCTCGACCTGACCGCTCTTGCCTTCTTCGCGGTGATCCTCTTCTGGACCCCACCGCACTTCTGGGCGCTCGCGCAGATGATCAAGACCGACTACGCGCGCGCCAACATCCCGATGCTGCCGGTCGTGGCCGGTGAGCAGTCGGCCAAGCGGCAGAGCATCGTCTACGCGGCGCTGACCGCCGGCGTGAGCGTCGTTCCTTTCTTCACCGGGTCAGCCGGCGCGACCTACCTGGCGGGGGCGATTGTTCTCGGCCTGGGCCTGGTCGGAATCACCGTCCTCGACCTCGAAGGCCGGCGCTGGACTCGGCGCCTGTGGACGTATTCGATGGTGTACCTCGCTCTTCTGTTCGCGCTTTTCGCGGCCTCACCTTTCCTGCCGTAAACGCCGTGGAGATCGTCCGTCTCCATCTCGCGCGGATCGACGCATTGAACGGGATACCGGTGCACGGGTTCGTCATCAAGCATCCGCGCGCCGGCGCGATCCTCGTCGACACCGGCGTGGGCTGGCCGACGGAGCTGGTGAAGGATTGGAAGGTGGTCAACCAGCACGCCGCGGACGCGCTGGCCGAGCAAGACCTGAGCCCCGCCGACGTCAAGATCGTGATCAACAGCCATCTCCATTTCGACCACTGCGGACAGAACGCGGTTTTCAAACACGCGCCGTTCTACATCCAGCGCTCGGAGCTCGAGCGCGCGCGGAAGCAGGAAACGGTGACTGCGCAGTGGTTCGACTTCGCCGGCGCTCGGTTCGAGCTGCTGGACGGAGACGCCGAGATCGCCGATGGCGTGCGAGTCGTCGCGACGCCCGGGCATACAGTCGGTCACCAGAGCGTGTTCGTCGAAAGCGGCGACGGAGTGGCGGTGATGATCGGCGACGCCGCGTACACCTCTGACATCTATCGCGACGTGGAGAAGGCAGACCTTTCCGCCTGGCGCGGGCAGCACGCCAACCGGCGCGACTGGACCCGCTCGCTGAAGAAGGTTCACGCATCTCACCCGAGCGCGGTCCACTTCTGCCACGACACCCGCGTGGCCGCCGGCTAGTGAGTTTCGGCCCTCTTGTCGAGGCCGGCTGGCTGCGCGATCAGATCGACGACGCGGACCTTCGAGTCATCGACTTTCGGTGGTACCTGCTGCGGCGCAACGGCCACGACGAGTACCTGGGCGGCCACATTCCGCACGCCGTCTTCGTCGACCTCGAGACGGTGACGGGGAAGGGGGCCGGCCGGCATCCAATGCCGACGGCAGCTCAGTTCGAGGCCGAGATGCGCAGAGCCGGCGTCGGGTCCCACAGCAGGGTCGTGGTCTACGACGACACCGGCGGCTCGGTGGCGGCCAGGCTCTGGTTCCTGCTCGGCTACTTCGGCCACGCGGCGCAGGCCGTGCTGAACGGAGGCCTCCAGGCATGGGGTGAGCCGCTCGAGGTCGGTGCTTCCGAGGTCTCGCCCGGCGATTTTCACGCGCGCGAGCCGGATCGCTTGCAGGTGCTCGATTTCGACGCGGTGCGCGCGCTTCGCGGCGTGCCGCTCATCGACGCGCGGGCCGCGGAGCGCTACCGCGGTGAGGTGGAACCGATCGATCCGAAGGCCGGTCACATACCGGGAGCCCTGAGTGCGCCGCTCACCGAGAACCTCGGCCCGGACGGGCGTTTCAAAAGTCCGGCTGAGCTGCGCCGACGGTACGAGGACCTGGGCGCGCAGGACGGCGCGGTGTTCTACTGCGGCTCAGGTGTGAACGCGACCCACCACCTGCTCGCCATGCAGGTCGCGGGACTTGCCGGTGCGCGCCTGTACGCCGGCTCCTGGAGCGACTGGTCGAGTCGAGACGCTCCGGTTGCCACCGGCCCCGAGCCCTAAAGTTATTGCCGCCGTGATTCTGAAAGGCAAACGAGTCCTGCTGGCGGGGATGTCCGATCGCCGCAGCATAGGTTTCGCCATCGCTCAAGAGGTGCAGCGAGAAGGCGCCGAGCTGCTGCTCACCAGCTTCGGCCGGATGATGACAATCACGCAGATGACTGCGAAAAAGCTCGACCCCGTGCCGGAGATCCTCGAGATGGACGTGACCAAGGCCTCCGATATCGACAGCGCAGTCGAGGAAACGTCCAAAAGATGGGATCGTCTCGACGGTCTCGTGCATTCGGTTGCTTTCGCGCCGGCCGACGCGCTCGGCGGGAAATTTCTGACTACGCCGTGGGAAAGTGTCGCAACCACGTTGCAGGTGAGTGCTTTTTCGTTCAAAGAGCTGGCCCGAGGATTTCTGCCGTTGATGCGCGCTCACGGCGGATCAATGGTCACGCTCGATTTCGATAATTCGACCACCGCGTGGCCGAAATATGACTGGATGGGAGTTTCCAAAGCCGCGCTGGAATCGGTTACCCGATATCTCGCGCGCGACCTCGGACGCTACAAGATTCGCGTCAATGCCGTGTGCGCGGGGCCACTCGCCACGCTGGCTGCGACCTCCATCCCGGGCTTCAAGGATTTCGAGGGTGAATGGGAAAAACGCGCTCCGCTCGGCTGGAGCCTGCAGGACCGATCACCCGTCGGCCGGGCGGTCGCCGTCCTGCTTTCCGACCGCCTGGACATGACCACCGGCGAGCTCCTGCACGTCGACGGCGGGTACCACGCGATAGGAGCTGAGCTGCCTCCAGCCGACTGACACCAGATGTTGTGCTCGCTTGGCGACAAGCGCGCAACATCGTGTTAGGCTCTTCCGAAATACCTACTGGGGCCCCCGCGCCGCTGGCGTGAGGTGGCCCATACGGGAGGAATGCAGTTTGCGGGAATGCCTGGTGATCTACGTGGACGCCGCGCTGGACAGGCACGGCCGGGCCGGATGTGGCCTGGCCGTTTTTGTTAGAGGTAGGGCCGTCTACACGGAGTCTTTCGGCTTTTCGCACATTGGTGGGTCGGCTCAGCTGGAGGCGCACGTTTGCGCCGGCGCGCTGGATCTTGCCGCCGCGCGATGGCCTTACCACCGGGTGATCGTGCGCACGGATTGCGCTCCAGTCGTGCGCAGCCGAATGCCCTCGAGCGACAGCTTTCGCGTTGCAGTCCACGAAGTCCGCGAACGGTGCCGCCGCGGGTGGCGCGTGGTGCGCTACGTCAGCCGTAAAGCAAATCCCGCGCACGAGCTCGCGCGCGAGGGACTGAAGAGTCTTTCCAAGCAACCGATCCTCGCCGCGGCCTAGAAGCACTCACAGAGCGATTTAATCGGGCGCAGCTAGAATTGCTGCGCTCGATTTATTTCTTGGCAAGGGAGTGGAGATGGCACCTGAGGAAGCACAGCAGAATGCACCGCGCCGGCGAGGACGTCCGCCTGGTTCTAAGACGAAACGCACACGGGGGAAGCGAGAAGTCGGTGGGGAGCTCGTCGATCGGCTCAACGCGATGGTCGCGCAGCTGATCAGCAAGAACAAGCAGCTGCAGCGTGAGGTCACCAAGCTGACGCAGCGCGCGAGCAAGACGACCGCGAGCAAGAGCGTCGAGCGCGGCCTGCGCACGATCTCGCGGCGCGTGCAGCGCGCGCTTGGTGGAAAAACCACGCGACGGCGCAAGGCGGCGGCTCCGGCGAACGGACGAAGACGCAAGACGGCGACCCGAAGACGGAGGAAGTCTTAGCCGCCTACTGGCCGAGCGTCTCCATGTGCTTGGCGGTGCGGTAGGCGTCGACGATACTGAAGAGATACAGGGCGCCCGGCCCCAGCTCGAGGGGCACACCGAGCGACAGTCCGATCACGCTCGCATCAAGTCCGAAGTCGAACAGCTGGAAGCCGACGATCCCCACGACAAAGCCGACTCCCTTGAGTGTGTGCCCGAGGTAGAAGTGGCCGCATCCCGGGATGAGGGCCAGTCCTGCCGCGAGCGCCGGGCTTTTGTGCGATCGAACCACCTGGGCCTGATACGCCCCTGAGGCCGGTGCACCGCATCGCGGGCAGGGTGCGTTCGGGTTGGTCAGGAGCGCTCCGCAGCGCCCACAGAGCACCTCGGCCGCCATCCCTGCCAGTTTGCCCTTTTTAGTAGTCTCCGAATCGTGGATCTCGCATTCACTCCCGAGGAGGAAGCTTTCCGGCAGGAGGTCCGAGGCTGGCTCGAGACCAACCTCCCCGCGCAGTGGGGGCACCGCGGCGTCGGCGGGTACCGCGAGGAGGAGGAGACCGACATCCAGCGCGACTGGCAGCGCCGGCTGCATGAGGGAGGCTGGCTGAAGCTCGGCTGGCCCACCGATGCCGGCGGCCGCGGCGCGACGCCTGTGATGCAGGCCATATACCAGGAGGAGATGGCGCGGGCCGGTGCACCCGGCATCCTCGGCCGGTTGGGCGTGACCCTGCTGGCTCCGACGCTCCTCGCCCATGGCACCGACTGGCAGAAGGAGACGTACGTCGAGAAGATCCTCAGCGGCGAGCTGATCTTCTGCCAGGGATTCAGCGAGCCGGACGCCGGAAGCGACCTCGCCGGGCTCCGCACGCGCGCCGAGCGGCGTGACGGTAGGTGGGTGCTGAGCGGCCAGAAGACCTGGTCCAGCGGGGCGCACTACTCTCACAAGAGCTTCCTGCTCGCGCGCACCGACCCAGGCGCCGAGCCCCATCGTGGGATCGGCTTTTTCCTCGTCGACATGCACCAGCCCGGCGTGGAGGTCAGGCGGATCAAGCAGATGACCGGCGGGGGCGAGTTCTGCGAGATCTTTCTCTCCGGCGCCGAGGTCGAGGAGCGCGACCTCGTGGGGCAACCGGGCGACGGCTGGAAGATCGCGATGACGGTGTTCGGCTTCGAGCGCGGAGGGCTCGCGCAGGCGGCGCGATTCGAGCGAGCCGTGGCCGAGCTCGCAGCGCTCGCCCGAGAACGCGGAGCAGGGTCCGACGCGACGACGCGGCAGAAGATCGCGCAGGCCCAGATCGAGGCCCATGTCTTCAGGCTGATCGGCCTGCGCAACCTGACCAAAACGCAGCACGGGCAAGCGCCGGGACCCGAGGCGAGCGTGACCAAGCTGTACTGGAGCGAGATGGACAAGCGCCTGCAGGAGGCGGCGATCGGTGTCGAGGGCATGTACGGCGCGCTCTCGCCGGAATCCACGCTCGCCATCGAGGACGGGCGCTGGCAGTACGGCTGGATGTGGGCGCAGGCGGAGACGATCTACGCAGGCTCTTCGGAGATCCAGCGCAACATCATCGCCGAGCGCGTGCTCGGTCTCCCGCGCGGACGGTGACCACCACGACGGCGGTCATCGACCGGCTGAGGTCCCGCATCGGTGCGGAGGGACCGCCCGTGACGGCCGTGGTCGAAGCCGGGCACGTGAGGCGCTTCGCGGAGGCCATCGGCGACTCCAATCCGCGCTGGACCCGCGAAGCCCCGCCCACGTTTCTCGTCGCGCTGGCGCCCGTCTCGCTGCACCTCGCCGAGGCGGAGGAGTACGGCCACGGCTGGCTCAACGGCGGCAACCGTTTCGAGTATTTCGCACCCGTGATGGTCGGCGACGAGATCACTGCCACAGGGCGGATCGCCGACGTCTACGAGAAATCCGGTTCCACGGGAACACTCTTGTTCATCGTCTTCGACACCGGCTACGTCAACCAGCGCGGCGAGCTGGTGGCGCGCCTGCGCGGGACGACGATCCGGCGATGAGCATCAGGGTCGGCGAGGAGCTGCCGGACCTGGTCAAAAACCCGACCACGCGCCAGCTCGTGCAGTACGCCGGCGCGCAGGGTGATTTCTACGAGATCCATTACGACCAGGCCTACGCGCAGCGGGTCGCGCTGCCTGGGGTGATCCTGCATGGGCTGCTCAAGGCGGCGTTCCTCGGCCAGCTCGTCACGGACTGGCTGGGTGACCGCGGGACATTGAAGACATTTGACGTCAGCTATCGCGGGGTCGACATGCCCGGCCACCCGTATCGCTGTCGCGGCCGCGTCACAAGCGTGGAGGGATACGACGTCGAGCTCGAGGTGTGGGGCGAGGACGAGGCCGGCAAACGCACCACCGTCGGTACGGCCACCGCAAGACTGCGCGACTGATGGTCACCTTCTACCTCGTCCTCAAATTCATCCATATCGCGTCGGCGATCACCGCCGTGGGGGCGAACATCACGTACGGCGTGTGGAACGTCCGCGCCCAGAGCAATCCGGCGCAGCTCGGATTCGCCCTCAAAGGAATCAAGTTCATCGACGACCGTATCGCCAACCCGGCGTACGGCGTGCTGCTGATCACCGGTCTGTTGATGGTCTTCATCCAGCGCTGGCCGATCGGATCGCTGTGGATCATCCTTGCGCTGATCTTTTTTGCAGCGCTGGCGGGGCTCGCGTTCCGGGTTTACTCGCCCCTGCTGCGGAATCAGATCAGGTTGGTCGACGCAGGAGACACGAGCTCGCCGGAGTTCGAGCGGCTCTCGCGCAGGAGCGCGATGGTGGGCCCCGTTCTTGGCCTGCTCGCCGTGCTGATCCTCATCATGATGGTTTTCAAACCCACCCTGTAGAACCAGAGCGCGCCCAGTACCGACGCGTCGATCACGCAGTAGCCGCCCGCGATGACCGACGGCGGATTGCCAGACGGGATGTGCGTCCACGGAGCGAGCGGCATCCAGGACCAGCTGCCGAAAGACGTGCCGAAGATCTCGAGCTCGCTCACGATGATGAAGATCGCGGCGAAGAGCGGCCAGCGTGGCGACCGCAGCAGGAAGTACGCGAAGACCGGAAAGCACAGGGCGCCCTGGACGTCCATCCTTCCGGTCACGGCCGGCAGCGCGGTCACCCCAAGCAGGCCCCACGTGCCGGCGACCGCGAGCACTGCATACGCGACGCGACGGCCGTGACGCCTGACCACCGGTGTCTGCGCCGCGAGCAAGCCGAACAGATAAACGATCCCGTGTCCGGGCGGCACGAACAGCGGTAGGTTGTGCAGCCGGTAGCGATAAACGCCCCAGACCAGCGAGCCGAAGATCTCGAAACAGGTCGCCACCGCGACGCACGTCCACACCTGCACGCGCTGCTCCCTCGGCGCCTTGAGGGCGGCGAGGTAGAGCACCGCGAACGTCAGCAGCCCGAGCACGTACTGCTGCCACTGTGCGGTGACGCGACTGTCGGCGAACAGGCCGACCGGCGTGTAGACGAGCAGGTAGAGGTGAAGCCAGTACGGCCTCAGCCGAGCAAGTGACACCGCGTCGATACTATCCGGAGCGATTCCCGACAGCGGCTCGTTCCGTCTTTCCTGAGTCGCGCCAACCGCGTGCCATGCGCGTCCCACGCGTGACGAGGACCAGCATGTCGGCCAGCTCGTCCAGGTCCGGATAGCGACCGCTGATGTGGCCCAGCGCGAGAACCTCGGTGGCGGAGATGTGGATGTCGGCGATCATCTCGAGCCTGCGCTGTTCGGCCGGCGTATCCGCCGGGTAGCCCCGCGCGACCAGCTCGGCCACGATATCCCGCCGCGTGTTGCCGGTCAGGCGCCGGCTCGAGTCGCCGAGCGGCGACCCGGGGTGGTGGCGCACGCGCATGGCAAGCCGGAAGACGTCGGGGTTGGCGGCGATGATCTCGAGCGGCGTGCGAAATTCCTGCCGGAGCCTGGCTTCGTCGTTCGGCGCTTCGAGCGCCTCTCGCCGCTGCGTGGCCAGCTCGCCTCGAAGCTCATCGAACAGCTGGTCCGCCAGCGCCTGCAGCAGGTCATCCCGGTTGTCGAAATGCTCGTAGAACGTGGCTCCGCCGACCCCGGCTCGTTTGGCCACCGTGCTCGCCGTGATCCGCGTCTCGCCGCCGGCCAGGATCAGCCTGCGCGCGGCGTCCAGCAGCCTCTGCCGTGTGCGTTGCTTCGCCTCGCGACGGGTGCCCGGGCGCTTCACCGACCCAACTCGATTCTTGCCACGCATGATTGACCGAGAGTACTATCGGTGAACCGCGTCTGGCGGGCAAGTTTCTTCTTCATTCGCGCACGAGACGGAGGTAGGAGATGGATTCCTCTTCGATCCGGCGGCTCTCCAGGTCGTGGGGGACGCCACTGCTGGTCGCGGTCATGCTCACCGCCGCTTGTGGCGGGGGTGGTAACAACGGCGGCACGAACACCGCCTCCGCGCCCGGCATCACGGCGACCACCATCACCATCGGCAGCCACCAGCCCCTCACCGGTCCGGCGGCACCCGGGTACAGCGAGATCGCGCAAGCCGCGAACGCCTATTTCCACTGGGTCAACGGAAACGGCGGTGTCTACGGCCGGTCGATCACGTACCTGTACGAGGATGACGGCTACAACCCGCAGAACACGTCGACTGTCGTCCACAAGCTGGTGCTCGAGGACAACGTCTTCGCCATCTTCAACGGCCTCGGCACGCCGACGCACCTGGCGGTGGTCGATTACCTGAACTCATCGAAGGTGCCGGACCTATTCGTGGCCTCCGGCTGCGACTGCTGGAACCAGCCCTCCAAGTACCCCGAGACGTTCGGCTGGCAGCCCGACTACATCATCGAAGGCAAGATCACCGGCAAGTACGTCAACGACAACTTCTCCGGGATGAAGGTCGGCTACCTGTACCAGAACGACGACTTTGGTCAGGGTGGCGTGACCGGTCTCGACTCGCAGATCCCCGCGGCGAATGTGGTGCAGAACGGGAAGCAGAAGTACGTGCCGACGAACACCAACCTTGGGCCGCAGCTCGCCACGCTGCAGGCAGCAGGCGCTCAGGTCGTCGTGCTCTACACCATCCCGGCATTTACGGCGATCACCTTGCTCACGGCGGCGGGTCTGCACTACCACCCGAAGTGGGTGGTCAGCAGCGTCGGCGCCGACCCCACGACGCTCGCTGGCCTCGTCGGGAAGTACTCGGGTGGGGCGGCCGGGGCGAGCCTGCTCGACGGCATCGTCTCGTCCGGATACCTGCCCGCAACGACTGATACGTCCAATCCCTGGATTGTGCTGTTCAAGTCGATCCACGATCAGTACCTCGGGCCCCTTCCGTGGGACGGCAACGTGGAGTACGGCATGGCGGTGGCCTACTCGTTCGTGCAGCTGATGAAGAAAGCCGGTCGCAATCCGACCCGGCAGGATGTCATCAACGCGCTTCAGTCAGGCCAACTCGACCAGGGTCCCGGGCTGGTGCCGTTCTTTTACTCAGCCAGCAACCACCTCGGTTATCAGGGCGTGCAGATGGCCGTGATCATGAATGGCGCGGCGCACTACACCGGCTCGGTCTACACCGCGAGCGTAAGTGGTGGAGTCACGGCGTGTGGAAGCTGCGCCTCGAAGCCAATGCCGACAAACGGAATCCCCTGACCGAAAGCCCGGCGATACGCTTGACGCTTGACCTACGCCGCCGCATTAGACGCTGAGGCGGGCCGCCCTGGCTCGCTCGAGGTCCGATCCCTCAGCGTCCGATTCGGTGGCGTGGTGGCGCTTGACGACGTCTCGTTGGACGTGCCCGATGGGCGGATCGTCGGCATCATCGGGCCCAACGGCGCGGGCAAGACGACGCTGTTCAACGTGGTATGCGGCCTCGTCCGCCCGCAAAGCGGCGACGTCATGTTCAACCGGCGATCGATCACAGGAATCCGGCCTCACGAGCTGAACCGGCTTGGCATCGCCCGCACCCTCCAGGGACTTGGCCTGTGGCGGGGCATGACGGTGCTGGAAAACCTGATGATCGGTGCGCGCCGCATTTCGGGTCCAGGGTTTGCGTCGGCGCTGCTCGGCCTTGGGCGTTCGGACCGTTACGAGGCAAGACTGAAGGCTGACGCGATGGCGCAGCTGCGCGAGCTCGGCATCGAGGACGTCGCCAATCGATACCCCGGGATACTCCCGTACGGCGTCCAGAAATGGGTCTCCCTCGGACGGGCACTGATCTCGCGACCGGCGCTGCTTTTGCTGGACGAGCCCGCCAGCGGCCTTTCCTCCAGTGAGCAGAAGCAGTTGATCACGCTGCTGCGCTCGCTGCGGGCGAGGATGTCGATCGCCCTGGTCGAGCACAGGCTCGACCTCGTGATGAACGTTTGCGAGCAGATCCACGTCCTCGACTTCGGCCGTTTGATCGCATCAGGTACGCCCGACCAGATCCAGAACGACAGGACCGTCACGGATGCGTATCTCGGCGGCGAGATCTCCGAACAGCAGCGCGAGGCCGAAGCCGGTGCTTGAGGTCGATGATCTCTGTGTCGCATATGGCGGGGTGACCGCGCTCGACGGGATCAAGCTCGAGGTCCCGACGCGTGGCATCACCGCAGTCCTCGGTCCGAACGGCGCCGGCAAATCGACGCTTCTGAAAGCGATCGCCGGACTCATCAAGCCTCTGCGCGGCCGCATCTCCTACAACGGCCAGCTGCTCGCGGGGCGCTCGCCCGAAGACATCGTCCGCCTTGGAATCAGCATGGTTCCGGAAGGAGGCGGTGTGATCCGCGAGCTCACCGTCGACGAGAACCTACGCGTGGCGCAGATGTGGCGTCGCGACGGACGTGACGCGAATCGAGCAGTCAGCGAGGTGATGGAGCTCTTCCCGCCACTGGCTCAGCGCCGCCATTACGCGGCCCACTCGCTTTCCGGTGGCGAGCGTCAGATGCTCGCGGTGGGCCGTGCGCTTGCCTCTCGAGCGGACCTTCTCCTCCTGGATGAACCGTCGCTTGGCCTGGCGCCGAAGTTCGTGGCGCTCATCATGCAAACGGTCCGCAGGCTCTGCGCCGAGCGCGGGATCAGCGTGCTGCTCGTCGAGCAGAATGCGCGAAGCGCGCTTTCGATCGCGGATGAGGCAGTTCTGCTTTCCGCGGGGCGCACCGTAGCAGCTCGCAGCGCAGGTGACCTGGCGAAGCACGAGGAGCTCTGGCATGCCTACCTCGGGTACTGAGAAAGTCCACCTCCCCGCTTGCCGGGGAGGTCGGCGGCGAAGCCGCCGGTTGGGGGGCTACATCCGACGTCGGGAGGCTCGATGAACTACTTCTTCGTCCTCACTCTGACCGGCATCGCCGCGGGAATGATCTACTCCGCCCTGGCGCTGGCGCTGGTCCTCATCTGGCGGGCCACCCGAATCGTCAACTTCGCCCAGGGCGCGCTCGCGATGACGACGACATACATCGCGCTGGCCGCCATCCAGGCGACCGAGAATTACTGGCTCGGTTTTGTGGTTGCGCTGGCCGCGGGGCTTCTGCTCGGCGCTGTGGCGGAGAGGACGCTCGTGCGCTGGGTCGAGGCCGGACCTCCTCTCAACGCGGTAATCCTGACCCTCGGCCTGCTGCTCATCCTCGAGGCGGTGGTGCCGATGATCTGGGGCGCGCAGATCCGTTCCTTTCCTGCTCCGTTCTCGATCGCCGCGACGCAAATCGGAGACAGGTTCATCGCGCTGTCGCCGTTCAACATCTTCACCATCGCCATCGTGCTCGTGGTGATGGTCGCGATGCTGTTGCTCTTTCGTTACACCGGGCTGGGCCTACGCATGCGAGCCTCGGCGTTCGCGCCCGAGATTGCCCGACTGCTCGGTGTGCGCGTCGGGCGGCTGCTGACCTTCGGCTGGGGCCTCGCCACGCTGACCGGCGCTCTGGCCGGCTTGCTGGTCGCGCCGACGCTGCTGCTGTACCCGAGCAACATGGACGCGATCCTGGTCTATGGATTCACCGCCGCCGTGCTGGGTGGGCTTGACAGTCCGGTCGGCGCGCTGGTCGGCGGCCTTGGAATCGGGCTGGCGCTCTCCTACATCGGCGGATACCTCGGCGGTGACCTCGAAGCGATCGGCGCGCTCGTGATCCTGATCGGGATCCTGATGATCCGGCCGCAGGGCATCTTCGTGCACAGCGCGGAGCGGAAGGCGTGATAGTCATGCAGCGGTTGAATTCGCGCGGCACCCTCGTGAGACACGCGCTGCTTGGTCTCGGATTCGTGATCGCCGCCGCCCTCGTGATATGGACGCTGGACCCATTCAACCCGTTCCTCGTCTACCAGCTGTCGAGCGTCACCTACATCGCGATCGCAGCGGCGGGTCTGACCGTGCTCACGGGGCTCAACGGCCAGCTGTCGCTTGGACATGGCGCGTTGATGGCGATCGGCGCCTACACGACGGCGCTTCTTCTCAAAGCTGCCACCGATCTCAACCCAGCGATCGTGATGGCGGTGGCGGTCGTCGTCACATCGGTTGGTTCGGTCATCGTCGGCGCGGCAGCGGCGAGGCTGCGCGGACCCTACCTCGCCGGCGCGACGCTCGGCCTCGCGGTAGGCCTGCCGGGGGTTGCGGTTCGCTTCTCCAACGTGTTCGGCGGCGACGCGGGCCTCAACGTGCCCGCGTTGTCGAGCCCGGACGCGCTGAGCACGATCCCGCAGGAGGTGTGGCTGGCCTGGGTCGGACTGATCCCGCTGGCGATCACGTTCGTCTTGCTGGCCAACCTGCTCCGCACACGCTACGGCCGCGACTTTCGCGCCATTCGCGAGGATGAGATCGCATCCGCCCTGCATGGGATTCGGGTCGCGCGTACGCAGGTGGTGGCCTTCGTTCTGAGCGGCGCATGCGCCGGGCTCGCTGGATCGCTTATGGCCTACACCTCGAACATCGCCGCGCCGGGGAGCTTTCCCCTGACGCTGTCACTCGAGCTGCTCGCGGCGATCGTGATCGGTGGCCTGGGCACGCTTCCGGGCGCCGCCTGGGGTGCTCTCGTCATCGTGTTCGTGCCCAACTGGATCGGCACGATGAACGACGCGCTTCACCTGCCCGGCCCTGTGCGGGGCCAGCTTCCGCTCGCGTTGTTCGGAGCGGTTTTCGTCGTCGCGATGCTGGCCTTTCCGCACGGCATCCAGGGCGGGATTCAGCGCCTGCTGCTTTGGCGAAAAGCCCGGCGGCGGAGCGCGGCGTCGGCCGAGGCCTAGTCGCGGGGGGGCTCTGGCGAGTCGTCGACGAGGGGAGGCTCGGGAAACCCCCAGCCCGAGGTGCCGGTGCCCCATTCGACCGGCGGGCCCCACTCGACCTCTGGCAGCTCCGGCTCGGGCGCAGGGGGCGGCTCGGCTGCCGCGGGCTCGGGCGCTGGTGGGGTGGCATGGGGCACTGGCTCGTCCCAGGCCGAAGGAACCGCTGTTGCGGGCGACGACGTGGGCGGGGTGCCGAAACCGGCAGAGTAGTCGGGCCGCATGGCACGGTGCACCACCGCCGCCGACGGTAGCGCGACAGGTCTCGGGCGCCGGACAACGCTGAAGAGCCAATAGCCAAGCGCCAGGGCGATCGCCACCGCGCCTGCAATGGGCAGGAACACGAACGGCGGCCTGGAGATCACATCGAAGCCGTTCAGCGTGGTGCCGACCGGCGTCGCACTCGGGGTCACCGTCGGATTGACCTCTGGCGAGGCACTTGGGGACGCGCTCGGCGAAGGCGAGGGGGAAGGTGTCGGGGGCCCGTTGATGGTGAAGTTGGCGCATGGATTAGGTGCCACGCTGGCGCAGAGGCGGTGCACCCCGGACCCGTCACCCGAGAACGGCTTGACCCGAGTGTTGAAGCTGCCATTGGCGTCGGCCGTGGCCGACCCCGCGACTTTGTTGGTGGTGTCCCAGTACAGCGACAGCTGCTCGTTCGGGAGGAACTGACCGCCGGTCACGTTGATGACCGTGTTCGCGTCACCGGCTGTCACGTCAAGGGAGAGGAACGCGTTGACAGGTGTCGGGCACGGTGACGCGCTTGCGTCAGAGCCGCACTGGGCGCGCACCGCCGGCGCCTGGGTGAAGAGAAAGAGGCTCGACGCGGCTGCGGCCAGCACGACCACGGCTGGCAGCAGCCGAATGGTCCTGAAGCGCATGAAGCGCGGGAACGATACCAGAGCCGGGTTGGTTACACCGGCGGCCAGGGGATCGACCACGCCGAGGTCGGCTCGGGAAAGCGCCAGCGCGGGTCGAGCACACCGCGCAAGCGGCGCTTGAGGACGCGGACCTCAGCCGGACTGAGCAGCGCGCCCATCGTTTCGGCGAGCCCTCCGCGTTCGAGCTGGACGAGCGTGCGCTCGATGTCATCACAGAGGATGGTCGGCAGAGGCTCGCCCGAAAAATCCCATATCACCGTGCGCAGCTTGTTGTCGACGTGGAATGTGAGGCCGTGGTCTATCACCCAGACCCGGTCGTCGGCGTCGAACAGGCAGTGGCCCGACTTGCGGTCAGCGTTGTTGGCGATCACGTCGAACAGCGCGACGCGAATCCAGGTCTCGCTGCGCGACTTGTTTTCGCCGAGGAAGTGCCGAGCGTCGGCCTCGACGAAAAGCTGCATCGCCCCGACCCCATGCGGAGCCTTCTCCCGCACGACGGTGGGCGGGATGTTGGGCCAGCCCAGGACCTTGCTCAGCTCGTAGGCGGCGACCTCCCGCCGGTACAGCGTGCCGGCCCCGAAGTCCCACAGCGGCGATTCGCCGCGCGCCGGCTTGTAGACGACGCGGAGTCCCGATGGCCGGTGTGGCCCCAACCGGGCGAGGAACGTGTAGTTCGACGCGCCGTGCAGAAGGCCGAGGATCTTGACGTCCGGCAGCCTGGCGAGGAGCTGCTCGGTGGTTTCAGAAGATTGGCCGGGCACCGTTCATGACCGGGCAGGGGTGGCTGGAAGGATCCATCGGGAGGCCGCAGCGCGGGCAGAGCGGGCGGCCGGCGGACAGGACCGACTGGGCCTGCTTGGAGAAGGCCACCACCTGGTCGTGGCTGAGCCAGAACCGGACGCTGGGTGCGTCGCTGGCCTCGGTGGCCTCTGTCGACTCGCCGACCGCGGCCTGGCTGGCGACCAGGACGAACATGCGCCGGTCCTCGTGATAGCCGAGGCCCATCTCGCCGATCTGCCATTCCGGGTCACCGGGCTCAGGAGTCGCGGCCAGCGGCGGGCCGGTGTCCTCCGCTGCCTCGATCTGCTGGGCCTCGAGCATCTGGTGGAGGCGCAGGATCAGCGCCTGGACCTGGGACTTCTCGCAGCCCAGCGTCAGGGAGCGCCCGGAGCCCGTCGCCAGAAGGAAAAACCGGCGCTGGCCCGGGTCCCCGACGGCCGCGACCTCGATGCGGTCGACCGGGTCGAGCTCGTAGATGGCCATCGCCTAAAGACTAGGGTTTGGGGCGTTTTAGGGCCCCCGAAGCGGGGAAGAAGATCAAAAGTAATCACTTCGAATTCAATCCATCCCACCTGGAGGAAAAGCGATATATGCCAAAAACCGTAGGAATCGACTTGGGGACGACCAACTCGGTCATCGCCGTCATGGAAGGCGGCGAGCCCGTGGTCATCCCTAACTCCGAAGGTTCCCGCACGACTCCCTCCGTGGTCGCCTTCACCAAGTCCGGTGAGAGGCTGGTGGGCACGCTGGCTCGCCGCCAGGCGGCCGTCAACCCTGAGAACACCGTCTACTCGATCAAGCGGTTCATGGGCCGTAAGTTCGCCGAGGTGGACTCGGAGCGGAAGATCGTGCCCTACCAGGTCAAGCCGGGCAAGGACGACCGCGCCGTGGTGTTCGTCCCAAGCGCGAACAAGGAGTTCACGCCCGAAGAGATCTCGGCCATGATCCTGCAGAAGCTGAAGGCCGACGCCGAGGCGTACCTGGGCGAGAAGGTGACCGACGCGGTCATCACCGTACCCGCTTACTTCAACGACTCGCAGCGCCAGGCGACCAAGAACGCCGGGCAGATCGCCGGCCTCAACGTGCTGCGAATTATCAACGAGCCGACCGCCGCCTCCCTGGCCTACGGCCTGGAGAAGAAGGCGAACGAGACCATCCTTGTCTTCGACCTCGGCGGCGGCACGTTCGACGTCTCCGTGCTCGACGTGGGCGACGGCGTCTTCGAGGTCAAGGCGACCAACGGCGACACCCACCTTGGCGGCGACGACTACGACCGCCGGATCGTGGACTGGCTTGCCGACGAGTTCAAGAAGCAGAACGGGATCGACCTGAAGACCGACCGCCAGGCCCTGCAGCGCCTGACCGAGGCGGCCGAGCGGGCCAAGATCGAGCTCTCGAGCCGGCTGGAGACCACCATCAACCTGCCCTTCATCACGGCCGACCAGACCGGTCCCAAGCACCTCGAGATGACCTTGACCAGGGCCAAGTTCGAGTCGCTGACGGCCGACCTGACCGAGCGCACGCGCGGGCCGTTCCTGGCCGCGCTGAAGGACGCCAACCTGACGCCGCAGCAGATCGACGAGGTCGTGCTGGTCGGCGGCGCCACCCGCACGCCGATCATCCAGCAGCTCGTCAAGGAGCTGTTGGGCGGCAAAGAGCCACACAAGGGTGTCAACCCGGACGAGGTGGTCGCGGTCGGAGCGGCGATCCAGGCAGGCGTGCTCAAGGGCGAGGTCAAGGACATCCTGCTCCTCGACGTGACACCGCTTTCCCTCGGCGTCGAAACCCTGGGCGGCGTCATGACCAGGCTCATCGACCGCAACACGACGATCCCGACCTCGCGCTCGCAGGTCTTCTCCACCGCGGCGGACAGCCAGACGTCCGTCGAGGTCCACGTCCTGCAAGGCGAGCGCGACATGGCGCGCGACAACCGCACGCTGGGCCGCTTCCACCTGGACGGCATTCCGCCCGCGCCGCGGGGTATGCCCCAGATCGAGGTGACGTTCGACCTGGACGCCAACGGCATCCTCAACGTCAAGGCGCAGGACAAGGGCACCGGCCGCGAGCAGTCGGTGACGATCACCGCGTCCTCGACCCTGAACAAGGATGAGGTCGACCGGATGGTCAAGGAGGCGGAGGCGCACTCTTCCGAGGACCGCGCCAAGCGCGAAGAGGTCGAGCTCCGCAACCAGGCGGACCACATGATCCACCAGGCCGAGAAGGTGATCAAGGACAACGAGTCCAGGATCCCCGACGACGTCAAAGGCGAGGTCAACACCAAGCTCGAGGCGTTGAAGAGCGCGGCCAAGGGCTCGGACATCAAGGACCTCCAGCGCAAGATGGACGAGTTCAACGAGGCCCTGCAGAAGATCGGCCAGCACATCTACCAGCAGGCCGGTGCTTCGGCTCCATCGGGTGCGCCGAGCGATGGCACGCCGCCCGAGGGTTCGGAGAAGAAAGAGGGCGACGTGGTCGATGCGGACTACCGGGAAGTCAACTAAATAGCCACCTGAGGGCTCGGGCTTTGGGTCCGAGCCCTTATTTTTGCGCGGGTGATCCGCTACGTCCGGGCCCGACGCCGGTTGTGGACCGCAGCCGGCCTTCTGGTCGGGGCGATGCTCACGGGCTGGAATCTGCTGGTCGCCGCGCCGGTGTTCGTCACCGGCTACGCGGTCCGCAACGATTTCCGGCTCGCCTACGGCGCCGCCCTCGTGGGCCTGCGCGGCGGCTATGGCCGGCTCTACGACCTTTCCGCCCAGCGGGAGGCGATCCTTGGCCTTGGCCCAGGTTTCAACCCGCAGCCCTTCATCTCGCCCCCGCCCCTGGCCTGGCTGGTGACGCCTTTTACCGTGATGCCGTTCACGGCTGCGCTGGTGATCTGGTCGGTGCTCTTGATTGCCGCATTGCTGTGGACCTGGTACCTGCTGGCGCCTGGCGAGGGCTTGTCGAAGGCCGCCCACCTGGTGCTGTGGGTCGGCGCCTTTCCCGTCGCTTTCGGTGTGATGGTCGGGCAGCCCGGCGCCCTGGTCGCCGCGGCTGTGGCAACCGCGTGGTGGCTGATCCGCGCCGACCGGCCAGTGCTGGCAGGGCTGGCGTTTAGCCTGCTGGTCTTGAAGCCTCAGCTGGCTCTCCTGGTGCCGGCGGCCCTGCTGGTCGCGGGTTATCGGAAGACGTTTGCATCGTGGCTCGTCGCATCGGTCGTGATCGGCCTGGTCGCCTTGGCTCTGCTCGGTGGCGACGGCGTGGCCCGCTACCGCGATGTCCTCGCGCAGACTCAGACCGCGGCGTGGGACATCACACGCCGCTACTCGATCTCCGGTCCGCTCGGCCTCGGATGGTCGCTGCGTGCGGCTGAGGTGGCCGTCCTGGTGGTGACTTTGGTGGTGGCATGGCGGCAGCGCCACAACCCAGAGCTGGTTATCGCCGCCGGCATCGTCGGCTCGCTTCTGTTCACCCCATACCTCGGTTTCCAGGACTTCCTGATGCTGTTCGTGGCCGGTTGGCTCGTGATCCGAGCCGGCGCGTCGACCTTGCAGGTCGGCTTGCTGGTTGTGGGCTACGCGCTACTCGAGCTGGCGCTGGTGGTGCTGGCGATCCCAATCCTGGTCGCGGAGGTCCTCCTGCTAGGTTCGCTCCTCTGGTCATTCCGCACGTCGGGCGTCACAGATGCGCTTCCCGGACCGTCGATGCGCGCGTCTGGCGTCAGACGTGCGTAATCGGGCACTCGGCTGGAGCCGACGGTGGGATTCGAACCCACGACCTGCCACTTACGAGGCGGCTGCTCTGCCAGCTGAGCTACGTCGGCAATTTCATCGATGAAATTTGGCGATGCTGGGCAGACCCTAGGCTAACATCGAGCGGGGATGCGAACACTCGACGTCGAACGTCTCGCCGCCGGCGACTATGCCGTGATCAGGCCCCTTCTCGTGGAGCTTCACCTTGGCGAACAGATCCACTACTCCGACCATCCGCAGCTGCCGCGCGAAGAGATCGAGCGGCACCTCACCCTGATCCCGTCCGCCTTCCACGGAGAGAACGTCATCTACGCAGTACGCGACGAGGTTGGGCAGGTCGTTGGCTTTTGCTGGATCGTGCTCTACGACCCGGGGACCGGGCTCGAGGGCGAGGTGGCGGAGCTGTACGTGGCTGAAGGCCACCGTGGGCGGGGCATCGGGGAGATGCTCGTCCGGCAGGCGGTGAGGCTTTTCGCCGAGCAGCGGGTCACCCTCGCCTATGTCTGGACTCGACCCGACAACGAGGCGGCGGTCAAGCTCTACAGTTCGGCGGGCTTCGAGCCGAACCGCCAGCTCGTGATGACCTGGTACCCGACCGAGCCGAACTCGTAGGCCAACCGGCCGCCGCCTAGTATCAACTGATGCGTCGCTTGCTGGCCGTCGCGGCCGGCCTTGTCGTTACCGCTCTGGTCGCCGCAGGGGTCACTCTGGCCGTCCTGCGCATCCAGTCACGGACCAACCCGCAGGAAGTGAACCTGCACAACGGCGTGACCCTGACGCAGGACTCGGCCATCCTGCAGGCCGCCGCCAAGGGCAGACCGGCCGTGGTCAGCATCGTCACCCAACGCCAGCCGGCAATCATCCGCGGCTCCGGGTATCTCGCGACCAGCGACGGCTACATCATCACGAACGTGGATGTCATCGCAGACGCAAATGGATTGACCGTCGTCGTGCCCGGTGACTCGAAATCGCATGATGCCCGGCTGGTCGACTACGACTGCCAGACAGGTGTGGCTGTGATCAAGGTCGACCAGGTCAACGGTCTCCCGACGCTGGCCTTTGCCGACCCCACCGTGTTGGCCCAGGGCCAGGTCATCGTGGCGGTCGCCGGTCCGGTGGAAGGCGGCGCGGTCACGCCCGGCTACGTCAGCGCCCTGCACCGTGTCACAGAGGCCAAAGACCCGATCAACGCGGGGAGGACGATTCGGTTCAGCGACACGATCCAGACGAACGTGGCCATCGACGACGGGACATCTGGAGGCCCGCTGCTCAATATCCAGAGCCAGGTCGTTGGGATCGCCATGGCATCGCCGGCCACGCTGGCGGGGTTCGGCCTCAACGTTGCAGACGTGCAGGACGACGTGCAGCAGATCCTGTCCACAGGCAAGGTCGTGGTTTCATCGATGGGCGCGACGACGACCGACGTGACGCCCGAGAGCGCCCTCGTCAACGGTCTGCCGGAGGGAAGCCAGGTCTCCGCGGTGAACAAGGGCGGGCCCGCGGCGGCGGCCGGCCTTCAGGCCGGCGACGTGATCACCCAGCTCGACGACGTGCACATCGACGCCGCGCATCCTCTTTCACTCCTGCTCCGCTCGCGCTTTCATGCGAACCAGCGGGTGACCGTCACCTACTCGCGCGGCGCGAGCTCGACCCAGGCCGAGCTGACGTTGAGCGCGCAGCACCCGAGCTGTTCATGAAGGCTGCCATCGACGGTGGCGTGCGCGAAGCCATCCACGACGCCCTGGTCAAGGCCGTGCGTGACCTCGGGGTGGATGGTGAGATCCCCGACCTCGAGCTGGGGCGGGCGAAGGTGCCCGAGCGCGGCGACTACGCCAGCTCTGCCGGCCTCAAGCTCGCGCGAGTCCTGCGCCAGGACCCGAAGGCGATCGCTTCGCGGCTGGCTGAGACGGTTGCCGTACCCGAACACGCCGCACTCGCGGAAGCCGCCGGCGGATACGTCAACTTCCGCCTTACCGACGACTGGCTGCTCGGGCTCGTGGCCGGCATCGGACCGGGTTACGGGGCCCGCGATGTCGGACACGGCGAGCGGCTGCAGGTCGAGTTTGCGAGCATTAATCCGACAGGGCCGCTGCACATCGGGCACGGTCGCGGCGCGATCCTCGGCGACTCCATCTGCAGGATCCTCGAGTTCACCGGACACGCCGTACAGCGGGAGTACTACGTGAACTCGGACAACACACAGACGAGAAAGTTCGGGGCTTCCGTGTACGCCCGGCTGCACGGCCAGGAACCGCCGGAAGGGGGCTACACCGGCGATTACGTGACCGAGCTGGCGGAGACGGCGCGCCAGGACCTGCCTGGTGTCGAGAAGCTGACCGAGGAGGAGGCCGAGCCAAAGCTACGGATGTACGCCCTGGCCAAAATGGTCGACCGGATCAAGGCGACGGTGGCGCGCCTCGGCGTGCGCTACGACGAGTGGTTCTGGGAGAACCGACTGTGGGAGCTGGGGTTGCCGCAAAAAGCGATCGAGCGATTGCGCGAGGGCGGCTATCTGAAAGAGAAAGACGGGGCGCTCTGGTACGGCGACCCCGCGGAGCAGGAGGAGGAGGACCGCGTCGTAATTCGTTCCAATGGCCAGCCGACCTACTTCGCGTCCGACCTCGGCTACCTGCTGAGCCGCTTCGAGCAGCGGGGCTACCAGCGTGTCATCGAGGTGTGGGGGGCGGACCACCACGGATACGTCCCGCGGATGAAGTCCGCGGTCGGCGCCCTCGGGTTCGACCCGGAAAAGCTGGTGATCATCCTCCACCAGATGGTCAACCTCAAAGAGGGCAAGATGTCGAAGCGCGCCGGGCGATTCGTCACCCTCGACGAACTGGTGGATCGAGTTGGTTCGGACGCAGTCCGCTACTTCTACCTATTGCGATCCCCCGACACCACCATCGAGTTCGACCTCGAGCTGGCCGTCACGCAGGGCAACGAGAACCCGGTCTACTACGCCCAGTACGCGCACGCGCGGCTCGTCAACGTCGAGACGGCCGCCGGCGAGCGTCATCCGCGCCTGCCGGACAAAGCCGACGTCTCGTTGCTCGTCCACCCTTGGGAGCTCGACGTTGCGCGCCAATTGGCGTTCTGGCCCGACGTGGTCGAGGACGCGACCGCGCTGCTCGAGCCCCATCGCATTCCTTATTACGTGCACGACCTGGCCACGTCGGTGCACCGCTTCTATCACGCGGGCAACGCGCAGAGCGAGTACCGCGTCGTGGTCGACGACCCGCAATTAACAAGGGCGAGGCTGGAGCTGTGCCGGGCGGCGCGTCAAACTTTGAAGACGGCGCTGGACCTGATGGGAGTCAGCGCTCCGGAACGCATGTAAGGACCCAAGGAGAAGGCATTGGACGTCACCTGGTTAGGACACGGCTGCTTTCGGCTGCGAGGGCGGGGCGCCGCGGTCGTCACCGACCCGTATCCGCCCGCGATCGGCCTGAAGCTCTCGCGCATGGACGCCGAGGTCGTGACGGTCAGCCACGAGCACGACAACCACAACTACACGCAGGTGGTGCGCGAGGGCGCCTACGAGATTCGCGGACCGGGCGAGTACGAGGTGGCGGGTGTGAGCGTGATAGGCGTTCCGACCTACCACGACTCGGAGAAGGGCGCCAAGCACGGTCGCAACACCGTCTACCTGATCGAGATCGACGACGTCAGGGTCTGCCACCTCGGCGACCTGGGCCACAAGCTCGACGACGTCGAGGCGGAGGCGGTCGCGTCCCCGGACGTGCTCCTGGTGCCGGTTGGCGGGCGGTCGGCCATGAACGCCGCCCAGGCGGCGGAGGTGGTTCGCCAGCTGGAGCCTCGCTACGTCGTACCGATGCACTACGCCATCCCCGGCTTGAAGCTCGAGCTCGACCCGATCGACCGCTTCCTGAAGGAGATGGGCGTCACCGCGTCGGAGCCGCAGCCCAAGCTGGCGGTGCAGAAGTCGTCCGTCACCGAGTACGAGACGAAAGTCGTCGTCCTGGAGCCAAAAGCAGAGGTGAAGGTTTAGCCGCCTGCGCGCTCCGGTAAAATCTGAAAAACCGCCAGGAGGTCCGTCCATGTCGAAGTACGTTTTCGTGACCGGCGGTGTCGTCTCCTCGCTCGGCAAAGGCATCACCGCGGCGTCGATCGGGAACATCCTGAAGGCCCGCCACCTCACCGTCTCGCTCCAGAAGCTCGACCCGTACCTGAACGTCGACCCCGGGACGATGAGCCCCTACCAGCACGGCGAGGTGTTCGTCACCGACGACGGCGCGGAGACCGACCTCGACCTCGGGCACTACGAGCGCTTCGTCGACGAGAACCTCACCGTCGCATCCAACGTCACGACGGGGAAGATCTACCAGGATGTGATCGCGCGGGAGCGCCGCGGCGATTACCTCGGCGCCACGGTCCAGGTGATCCCGCATGTCACCAACGTGATCAAGGAAAAGATCCTCCGTGCCGCCAAGGACCCGCAGGCGGACGTCGTGGTGGTCGAGGTCGGCGGCACTGTGGGCGACATCGAGAGCCTGCCCTTCCTCGAAGCGATACGGCAGCTGAAGAACGACCTCGGCCGGCAGAACGTCTTCTACGTGCACTGCTCGCTGGTGCCGGTCGTCCGCGGCCAGGAGATGAAGACGAAGCCCACTCAGCACTCGGTCCAGGCGCTGCGCGCGATCGGTATCCAGCCCGACGCCATCATCTGCCGCTCCGAGCTGCCGATCGACAACGACCTCAAAGAGAAGATCGCGCTGTTCACAGACGTGCCTCGTGAAGCTGTCGTGTCCGTGCCGGACGTGCAGTCGATCTATGAGGTGCCACTGATGCTCGAAGCCTCAGGGCTGGGCAAGGTGATGGCCAAGCACTTCGAGCTCGACACCGCGGCACACGTGCCGGACCTCAAGCCCTGGATCCAGCTGGTCGATCGGATCAAGCATCCGCGCGCGTCTGTGCCGATCGCCATCGTCGGCAAGTACATCCAGCTGCCCGACGCGTACCTCAGCGTCATCGAGTCGCTGCGGCATGCCGGCATCCACCACGGTCTCGCAATCGACATTCACTGGGTCTCCTCGGAGAAGCTCGACGCTGGCGACACCTCGCCGCTCATGGGAGTCGCGGGCATCGTTGTGCCCGGAGGGTTCGGCTATCGCGGCATCGAGGGCAAGGTCATCGCGTCGCGCTACGCGCGGCACAACCGGATCCCGTACCTTGGCCTCTGCCTCGGCATGCAGTGTGCGGTGATCGACTTCGCGCGAGAGAGGCTCGACGCGCCGGACGCCAACTCGACAGAATTCGCCGCGTTCACCTCGACCCCGGTGATCGACCTGATGCCAGAGCAGCGGAACGTCGACCAGATGGGAGGTTCGATGCGCCTCGGCCTGTATCCGTGCAAGCTGACGCCGGGGTCACTGGCACACAAGGCGTATGGGGAGGAAGTCGTCTACGAGCGGCACCGCCACCGCTTCGAGTTCAACAACGAGTACCGCGAGGTGATGAACGAGGCGGGCATGAACTTCAGCGGGCTGTCCCCCAACGGCCGGCTCGTGGAGATCATCGAGCTGGCCGACCACCCGTGGTTCGTCGCCAGCCAGTTTCACCCTGAGTTCCGCTCACGCCCCAACCGCGCGCACCCCCTGTTCCGCGATTTCGTGCGTGCGGCTTTCCTCCAGAGCGGGATCGACCAGATGGAGCTTCGTCCCGCCGAGCTGCTCGAAGAACCAGAGAACAACTAAGGAGCCATGGAGCAGCAGAGAAGCGGGATTCCGTCTTTCGAGGCGGCCCCATCTCCGCCTGGCGGCGGTACTTCCCCGCAAGCGGGGAAGGGGGAGCTTTCGCTCGAGCTCGTCCACGTCACCGAATCGGCGGCCCTGGTCTGTGCTGAATCCCTGGGCAAGGGCGATCCGGACCGGGTCAGCGAGGCGGCCGGGGCCGCCATGCGCCGGGCGCTCGAGGGTTCGGGTTTGACGGGGACCGTGGTGTTGAGCCCGCGGCATCAGACCCACCTGCCACACGGCATGGTGATCGGCGGAGGGGATCGGCACGTCGACCTCGGTGCGTACGCGGTCGAGGGCGCCAGCCAGGTGGCGCGCGGCCACATCAACTCCGTGTCGACGGTGGTCGCGGTCGAGCCTGGAGGTTTTGCGCGATTGCCCACCATCGCGCAGGTCGAGAAGTTCGTCGCCGGGCCGAGCGCGCGAGGCGCGATCGACCTCGATGACTCGATCGCGGACAACCTCCGGCGGATCGCCTTCGCCCACAACGTGCGCGTGCAGGACCTGACCGTCGCGATACTCGAGCGCCCGCGCCACCAGGAGCTCATCGCCGAGGTGGCCGCCACCGGCGCGCGCATTCGGACGCTGGAGGAAGGCGACTTCGCCAGCTCGGTCATGGCGGCGCTGCCAGGGACGGGAATCGATGCCGCGATCGGGATCGGCGACCTGCACGCGACCCTCATCGCCGCCTGCGCGGTGCGTTGCCTGGGGGGCGAGTTCCTGGCCCGGCTCGTGCCTCGCAACGATGAGGAAAAGGGTCTGCTGGGCGATCGCGCATCGCAGGTCTTCGGCGTCGCCGAGCTCGTGCCTGCCACGGACATCGCCGTCGCGATCACCGGCGTGACCGGGGGTCCGCTCCTGCCTGGGGTGTCCTTCGGCAGCGGCTACGCCGAGACGGCCTCGCTCGTCATGTCGAGCCGGCACGGGACTGTGCGCCGCCTTTTGACCCGCCACCACCTGGTGTAGCCGGCTTCACCTCCCCGCTCGCCAGGGAGGTCGGAGGCGAAGCCTCCGGGTGGGGAGGTGCGGATTAGCTCTAGCGTGTAGGGGGTATCAAATAAGAGGTATCACATGAGCCAGAACGACCCCTACCTGCCGCCTCAGAGCGGCCAGTACATCCCGCCGCCCCCGCCGTACCGGTCGACGTCGGACATCCCGCCCCAGTCGCCCTATCACTACTCGCCCTCGCCCCAGCAGGGCGACAACCGCGGGCTGCTCGGCTGGCTCGGTTCGGCCGCCCTGGCGGTGTGGGCGGTCGTCAAGTACGGGCTGGTCTTCCTGGTCAAGATTCCCGCGCTGACGACGCTGTTTTCGGCCATCGTCAGCTTTGGAGCATATGCCTGGCTGCGAGGCCCTGAGTTTGCGGCCGGCCTGATCGTGATGCTCTTCGTCCATGAGATGGGACACGTCGTCGAGATCCGGCGCCAGGGCATGCAAGCCACGGCGCCTGTTTTCGTGCCCTTCCTGGGCGCTGCGATCTTCCAGCGCCAGCACCCGACGACGGCGTCGAAACAGGCGCAGATCGGCATCGCCGGGCCGATCGCCGGAACGCTTGGTGCGACCGCGGCCTTCCTCCTGTATGGGTCGACCGGAAATCAGGCGTTTCTGCTCGCCGCGGCCATCGGCTTTTTCCTGAACCTTCTCAACCTGATCCCCGTCTGGCAGCTGGACGGCGCCTGGATCCTGGCTCCCGTGTCGCCGTGGTTCCAGGTGGTTGGTCTCGTGATGGTCGGCATCAGTGTCCTGGTCTTTCATGTCGCGAGCTTCCTGCTGATCCTGATTGCCTTGCTGGGCATCGGGACCATGCGTGCAGGGTTCCGCAACGCGAAGAACCCCTACTACACGTCGGTGCCCGCGAGCGCTCGACTCGCTCTCGGCGCCGCCTGGCTGGGTCTTGTCCTCTACCTTGGGGTGATGAGCCTGCAGGTCGAGAGCTTGTACGTTTCGTTGTCTCGGTAAACTACCTTCCCTGGAGAACCCATGAAGCTACAGATTCACCCCACCTTCTACGAAGACGCGGTCGTCACCTGCGCTTGCGGGAACACTTTCACGACGGGTTCCACGCGCAAGGAGCTGAAGACCGAGATCTGCTCCGTATGCCACCCATTCTTCACGGGCACGCAGCGGATCGTTGACACGGGCGGGCAGGTCGAGCGGTTCCGCAAGCGGGCTGCTAAGACCCGGGCGTAGATGCCGCCGCCGGAACCGGCCGCGGCGCAATCGGTAGACGAAACCCCCCCTCCGGCCGGGCTCGCAAGCGAGCCGGGCCACCTTCCCCGCGAGCAGGGAAGGGAAGCCGACCTCCCCGGCAAGCGGGGAGGTAAACAGCCGTTTTTCTATGGCGGCCAGGCTGTCATCGAAGGCGTGATGATGCGCGGCAAGAGCCACTACGCCGTCGCGGTCCGGCTGCCGACGATCAACCCTGACACGCTCACCAGGGAGATCGTCGTGGATCGCGGAGAGCTGAAGGCCCCGATCTACACGCACCCGATCTGGAAGCTGCCCTTCGTGCGCGGGCTCGCTCTCATCGGCGAGCAGCTCCATCTCGGCATGAAGTCGCTGATCTGGTCCGCCAACATGAACGCCGGCAGCCAAAACGTCCAGATCGGCAAGCGAGAGATCACCGGCTCGGTGGCCATGGCGGGCGTCTTCGCGCTCGTCCTGTTCATCGGCTTGCCCCTGTTCCTGGCGAACGCGGCCGTGCACCGGAGCGGGAGCTTCCTGTTTGTGCTGGTGGAAGGCCTCATCCGGGTCGGCCTCGTCCTCGGCTACCTGGCCGCGATCGCGCTTCTGCCTGACGTGCGGCGTGTGTTCCAGTACCACGGCGCGGAGCACAAGACGATCAATGCCTTCGAGTCCGGTTGGACGCTCGACGTTCCATCGGTGCGGCGGGCAAGCACGCTGCACCCGCGCTGCGGCACGGGGTTTCTCCTGGTCGTGCTGGTCGTCAGCGTCATCGTTTTCAGCGTGGTCGCCCTGTTCCACCCCAACCTGTTCTGGCTGGTGGCCAGCCGCATCCTCGCGATACCGGTGATCGCCGGCGTGGGCTTTGAGTTGATCCGCTTCATGGCGCGCCACCGCTATAACCCGGTCGTGCGAATCGCGCTCCTGCCGGTGCTGGGCACTCAGAAGTTCACGACCCGCGAACCCTCGGACGACATGCTCGAGGTCGCGATCGTCGCCTTCAACAGCGCCCGCCAGGGTGAGGAGGACAGCGCCGGAGCTGCAGCATGAGCAAGCACAAGGGGAGCCCCCCTTGTGGGGAACCCCCCAAACTTGTGTGTCGTTGATGCCTTCGTCGCGTCGGTGCGGTGGCACGGCAAAGCCGGGCCACGCGGGAAGCGGAAATGATTGACCGATTAGAGTCGATTGCCCGCCGCTATCACGAGATCGAGCAAGAGATGGCGCGCCCGGAGGTCGCGACCGACCACGAGAAGCTGACCCGCCTCGCCCGCGAGCAGCGTTCCCTGCGCGAGATAGTCGAGGCCTACGAGGCGTATCGCCGCGCCCGCAAGGAGATGGAGTCGGCGCGGGAGATGCTGCGCCATGAGAAAGACGCCGACATGCAGGAGTACATGCGGTCCGAGGAGCGCCGCGCGGCCGAGCAGGTCGCGCAGCTCGAGGAGAAGCTGAAAGTGCTCCTTTTGCCCAAGGACCCGAACGACGACCGCGACGTCGTGGTCGAGATCCAGGGCGCGGAAGGCGGGGACGAGGCCGCACTTTTCGCGGCGGACCTCTTCCGCATGTACACGCGATGGGCGGAGAAGAAGGGGTGGAAGGTCGACGTCGTCGACGCCTCGCCGACCGGCATCGGCGGCTACGACAAGATCGTTTTCGAGGTCCATGGGCAGGGCGCCTACTCGCAGCTGAAGTACGAGGGCGGCGTGCACCGGGTGCAGCGCGTGCCGAAGACCGAGGCGCAGGGCCGCATTCACACGTCGGCGGCCACGGTGGCGGTGCTGCCGGAGGCCGACCCGGTCGAGGTCGAGCTGAAGCCGGAAGACCTGGAGATCAAGGCCTCGACGTCGACGGGCCCGGGCGGGCAGAGCGTGAACACGACCTACTCGGCGATTCGCATCACGCACCGGCCGAGTGGCCTGGTCGTGAGCATCCAGGATGAGAAGTCGCAGCTGCAGAACAAGGAGAAGGCGATGCGGGTCCTGCGCGCGCGGCTTTATGAGATGAAGCTCGCCGAGCAGCAGGAGGCGATCGGGGCGCAGCGGCGCGGCATGGTCCGGAGCGGGAACCGTTCCGAGAAGATCCGAACCTACAACTTCAAGGACAACCGGGTCACCGACCACCGGATCAACCTCACGCTGTACAAGCTCGACCGGGTGATGGCGGGCGACCTCGACGATCTCGTCTCGGCGCTGATCGCGGCGGAAAGGACTGCTCAGCTGAACGGCGGCGACGAAGCCCAAGCCAGTTGACGATCGTTGAGGTCCTGAAGCTCTCCGCCGATTACCTCCAGAAGCACGGTTCCGATTCGCCTCGCCTCGACGCCGAGCTGCTCCTGGCGCACGCCCTCGGATTACGCCGCCTCGACCTCTATCTGAAGTTCGACCATTCGCTGTCAGAGCCGGAGCTGAGCGCGTACCGCGGCTTCGTCGCGCGGCGGGGCAAGGGCGAGCCGGTGGCCTACCTCGTCGGCCACAAAGAATTCATGGGCCTGGACTTCGAGGTCACCCCCGACGTGTTGGTGCCCAACCCGGACACCGAGGTGCTCGTGCAGCGCGCGGTCGCCATCGCGCGCGAGTCGACTGGCGCGATGCGAGTCGCCGACGTCGGCACCGGAAGCGGGTGCATCGCGATCGCCATCGCGCACTACGCGCCGAACACGGACGTGTGGGCGACCGACGTCAGCGGCAGGGCGCTCGAGGTTGCCTCGCGGAACGTCGCGAAGCATCGTCTGGAGGCGAGGGTTCACCTCGAGCGAGGCGACCTGATGCACCCGCTCGGCGGCGATTTCGACCTCGTCTGCGCCAATCTTCCTTACGTGGCCGCCGGCACCACCCTGCCCGCAGAGGTTGCGGCGCAGCCCGCGCGGGCGCTGTACGCGGAGGGCGGCGGCGCCGCGCTGATCGACCGCTTTCTCACCGAGGCGCCGACACGGCTCGGGCCTGGTGGTAGGGTGCTGGCGGAGCTCGACCCCTCGATCCTCTCGATGGTCTCGGCTTCAGCCGGCCGAAATCTTGCCGGACAGCGGATTCATCGCGACGTCAACGGTCGCGAGCGCGTGCTCGAAGCGTGGTTCTCCATCCCCACGAACTCAGAGCCCACGGCGTGAGTTCGCGGGGGCCCCTGTTAGTGAAGCCGACGCACGCCGGGTTGCTGAGGGCCGCCCAGCTCGTACGCCGCGGCGCGGTCGTGGCGTTTCCCACCGACACGGTCTACGGCCTGGGCGCCAGCGCGGACGACGAGGTTGCGCGGAGGCGCATCTACCAGATCAAGGGCCGCCCTGTAGGTCTGCCTTTGATCCTGATGGTGGCGGCTGAGTCGGAGCTCGAGGGCTACGTGCATGTCGATTCGCGGGCGGAAGCGATGATGCACAAATGGTGGCCAGGACCGCTGACGCTCATCCTCCATGCGAAGGGCGGCGGCACACTTGGCGTGCGGATACCCAGGCACAAGATCGCGCTCGACCTGCTGCGGCACACGGGGCCGCTCATGACCACCAGCGCGAACCTCCATGGGCGCGAGCCGGCGATGAGCGCACAGGAGGCAGGGACGCTGTCCGGCGTGATGGCGGTGATCGACGGCGGCGCCGCGCCAGGCGGTACTGCGTCGACAGTGCTGGACCTGACCGGACCTGAGCCGCACGTCCTCCGGGAAGGGGCGGTCCCGACGCCCGAGCTGCTTGGGCCTCCGCCACCGCGAGTCGGATAACCTCAGCTCGTGACTTCAAACATCACCACGATGTCGTTCCGCGCCCTGGGCCGCGAAGACCCCGAGATCGCAAATCTCATTCGCAACGAGTTTAAGCGGCAGTCGGAGACGCTCGAGCTCATCGCCTCGGAAAACCTGACAAGCCCGGCCATCCTCGAAGCGCTGGGCACCCTCCTCACCAACAAGTACGCCGAGGGCTATCCCGGACGCCGCTATTACGGAGGCACGGGCGAGGTCATCGACAAGATCGAGACCCTCGCGGTCGAGCGCGCGAAGCAGCTCTTCGGCGCCGACTACGTGAACGTGCAGCCGCACTCCGGGTCGCAGGCCAATGCCGCCGTCTACATGGCGGTGTGCAAGCCAGGCGACCGCGTGATGGGGATGGACCTCTCCGCGGGCGGCCACCTCACGCATGGCAGCCCGGCCAACTTTTCCGGGAAGCTCTACGAGATCCACTCGTATGGCGTCGACCGCGAGACCGAGCGCATCGACTACGACGCGGTGCAGAAGCTGGCCGAAGAGGTCCGCCCGAAGATGCTGCTCGCGGGTTTCTCAGCCTATTCCCGAATCGTCGATTGGGGACGCATGCGGCAGATCGCCGACTCGGTCGGCGCCACGTTGTTCGTCGACATGGCGCACGTGGCGGGCCTTGTCGCTGGAGGCGTGTATCCGTCCCCGATCCCCCACGCGGCCATCACGACGACGACCACCCAGAAGACGCTGCGCGGCGCGTGGGGCGCGATCATCCTGTGCCGCAACGATTGGCAGAAGGCCATCGACTCCGCCGTATTTCCCGGCACCCAGGGCGGCCCGCTGATGCACGCCATCGCGGCCAAGGCTGTGTGCTTTGGCGAAGCGCTGAAGCCGGAGTTCAAGGAGTACGCGAAGCAGGTCGTGGTCAACGCGAAAGCCATGGCCGGTCGCCTGGCGCAGCGCGGCCTGCGCCTGGTCAGCGGCGGGACCGACAATCACCTGATGCTCATCGACCTGCGTCCGCAGAAGCGAACCGGCAAGCAGGTACAGGACATCGCGGACACGGTCGGTATCACGCTCAACCGCAACTCGATCCCCTTCGACGACGCCTCCAAGTTCAACCCCAGCGGCGTCCGCGTGGGAACACCGCTCGTCACGACGCGAGGGATGCGAGAGGCTGAGATGCAGGTGATCGCCGACTGCATCGCCGACCTGGTCGAGCGCATCGACGACCCGGCGACGCTGGACTCGGTCCACGAGCGAGCGCTCGAGCTGTGCCGGAGATTCCCGATTCCATACGCGTTTGACTGATTTTTTCAGCGACCGGGCCCTGACCAACATCACGGAGCACCTGCTGCCGGGCCTCTGGCCGCTGCTCGTCGCGTTCGCCGTTTGCGTCGCCGCCGTACCCGTGGCGATCCGGCTCTCTCGCCTATACGGCTGGATCGCCCAGCCGGGCGGCCGCCACGCCCACGCCCATCCGACGCCGCTTCTGGGTGGCCTCGCGATGTGGGTTGGATTCGGCGTGGCCTGGCTGGTGTTCGTCCCGCGGACCACGCAGACGCTCGGCGTCCTGCTGGTTTCCGGGCTGGCGATGGCGATGCTCGCCATCGACGACAGGTGGCCGATGCAGCCGCTCGTCAAGCTGGGCGTCCAGGTCGGTCTCTCGCTTGTAGCGGTGGTCGTCTTCGGCATCGAAATCCGCTTCTTCAGCCTGCCCGGCGGTCACCTGATCCTGCTGGGCCTGCTGATGGCGCCGGTGAGCGTCTTCTGGCTTGTCGGCATGCAGAACACGGTCAACTTCCTGGACGGCGTCGACGGACTGGCGGCCGGGGTGATCGCGATCGTGGCCGCGATCCTCCTGCTCGCCGCCGGCGCGCTCAAGCAGCCGGAGGTGGTGCAGCTCAGCGGAGCGCTCGCCGGTTGCTGCGCCGGCTTCCTGTTCTTCAACTTCCATCCCGCGCGCATCTTCATGGGCGACTCAGGCGCGCACTTCCTGGGCATGGCGCTGGGCATGATCTCGATCCTCGGGGTCGCCAAAGTCGCCGTGGCGTTCGCCCTGGCCGCGCCGGTGCTCGCGCTCGCCCTGCCGATCATCGACACTGGATGGGCGATCCTCCGCCGGCGCTGGCAGGGGACGTCGGTGGCGCGGCCAGACCTGATGCACCTCCACCACCGCCTGCAAGCCTTCGGCCTTGACCCGCGCCAGACCTGCTACGTCTTCTACGCAGCCAGCGCGCTCCTTGGCGGCCTGGGTCTGACTCTTTTCGGCCATGGTCGGATCCTCGCCGTGGTTCTGGTGGCCACTGCAGTCCTCACCTCGACCGTGGCGGCCGACCTTGTCCAGCACGCCGGCTGGCGAGTCCCCGCGCCGTGGCTGCGGCGACTCCTGAACGTACCGGGTTCTCAGTAGAATTCGGAGGGGCATGGCGCCCAATTCGGGTTCAGGGCCGACGGGATCGGATCTGGCCGGGATCGGTTTTTACATGGCGGCCGCGGTTCTGATTCCTCTCCTCGGGGGCGTCGCGCTGGATCGGGCGTTGCATACCGCGCCCCTGTTCGTGCTCGTAGGGCTGTTCGTGGGCCTGGCCGCGGCCGGGGCTGGGATCTGGTTGAAAGTGAGGGACATGACTAGGTGAGGGAGGGCAACGTTCAGAGCCAAACCCTTGCTGCGTCCTTTGTCCTTGCGGTGACCGTCGTCGTCGTGGCCGCGCTGGTCGGCAGCATGAGCTTTGGCGCGGCGGTGAGCCTCGGCCTGGCAATCGGTTCAGTCAACGGTTTCATCATTCAGCTGATGCTCGATCGGCGCATGCCGATCCTCGTGACGAGCTTCCTTCGCCTGGCCCTCCTGAGTCTGCTGGCCCTCGCGGTCGCTCGTCTTTCAGGCCTTTCGGTGTGGCCCATAGTGTTCGGAGTCGGCCTGGCCCAGCTGGTCATGGTGGGCATAGGCGCGCGGCAGGGCCTACGAGCGTGATCCTGTCCGACGTCGGCACACACCCGACGGTCACTTTCGGTGGCTGCGGGACGCTGTGCACTTTCAACTACGACAGCCTGAT
>Ga0099828_10000103_pt1 | contig 44294 bp, 47 predicted proteins | sample CZO8metaG_2_FD_79338 | JGI IMG/M metagenome (GOLD analysis project Ga0099828, IMG submission 79338) | Vadose zone soil microbial communities from the Eel River Critical Zone Observatory, Northern California, USA - CZOApr15con2H1.8 metaG | ecosystem: Environmental > Terrestrial > Soil > Vadose... | reverse complement strand
CCTCAAGGGTCTTCTTGATCGTATCTCTGAGTTCATTCATGTTTCCGACTACATCCGAGGGAAAGATCTTTACTGATACCATTACGTTTGCCAGTTTGGTTGCCTTCTATGGTCCGGAGAAGCCGCACTTTGGACATTTGTAGGGTCGGCCGAAGCCTCGACATTTTTCGCAGCGCCAGATGGTTACTTCGCCGCATTGGGGGCAGGGAAACTTGACGGCGCCTTCGCGGGGCAGTATCATGCGTCCGCACCAGTTGCAAGAGGGCATTCGGACAGTACGGACTTCTGCCATCATGATGACCGCGACCGCCGACGGGTCTTCATGTGGATAATATGTCTTATCCGTACGAAATGGTTGGGATTACAGCTCCTTTGCTCCGTGATACTTCTGCCAGTGATTGCGAAGCCTGGCCGGTGAAGGCTAGTTTCGACTAATCACGATGGATTTCACAGGGATCTCCCGCCTAAATGTAACCGTCCGTCAAGTCTCCGGCCTGCAGAAGGTCCAGTGCATGGTCTCGAACGAGCCAGCCTTCAGAAAATAGGGACAACACGTCCCATTTACCTACTCTTAAAGCACGAAGATCAGAGAAAGGGAGACCGGACGCGCCAACCACATAGGGCAGAACTGGGAGGCCTGCGTAGAATGGTTCATCGACCGCTCCACCACAGGCGCAGTTACATATTCCATCCAGAAGGAGCTTTTTGAACTGGCACAACCTAACCCCGATACGCAGATAGTCCTTGGGATACTCGGTGGAATAGTCGGGATCGTCTTTGTCTACATCTCGCGATACACGGAGACTTACTGCTTACAATACTAAACTAGGAGCTTGCGCAGGATGAGATTGTACGTCCGTACTTCTTCTTCGAACCCATGGTATATGTTATGAAATCCCTAGGTGTGGTTGCAGCCGTAGTGGGGGCTGTCAGGAGCACGAAAGGGACACCCAAGTAGGAAGTTCCAGTGAAGGCTCGGAAGTTTAGCAGGAACAGGAAAGTAAGGGAGAAATTGAAATGATGGCGGTTCGATGCATAATAAGGCTTCACAATTGGAATTATGTAAGGTACAATCGTAGAGAATGCCTTCGGTGCGGTAAGCGTCAAAACGGACACCGTGGAGAGTTCTTCGAAATGGTATGGGAGAATACAGGCGAGGCTAAACCATGACAGCCACTGAAGATGAATGTCTGGAGTATGACTGCGATCTCTTAGCGGGTGAGCACAAGAAGTTCAAAGCCTACTTCGACCCAAAACCACTAAAACCAGTCATGCTTAGTACACCATACCAAAAGGGAGACATTTACGAGCAGGCAGAAAATATACGGTTGAGAAATCAGAGTCTAGGCCTGCAAAAGAGGGTCCAATAGCAATTCCCACGCCTACAATTACTCCAGAACAGGCGAACCCTTTGGTCGAAGCTAGAAAAGTAATGACTGACCCTCAGGAAGATGGCGGAGTCACAGTTCAACAGGCCCTTCCCAATCTGACAATTCAACAGTTCAAACCCAATCTCGCTATTCCTGTCGAGCAACTCGACCAGCCTACAACACCACTTGATAGAGTGATAGTGGTTCTCAAGAACGACCCGAACAATCCTGCCAGGTGGACTATACAGCGCATCGTGAAGGATGTTCAGGATCATGGCTGGGACGCGGCTGACACGAACCTAGTGGGTTGAACAATTGTTGTGGTGGGAGATATTGACGAAGGGGCATAACGGGAACTATCTCCGGTTCCATCCCCAGCAGGTCCAGATAGCAGAGGCTCGATCAGCACTAGGAGTGCAATGATGAGTGTCAAAAGTTCTCGAACAGCAACGGCTAAAATATCAGACTGACAAGCTCGCCAAGATACCAATCTGTCCAAGATGCGGATGGCATTGTGCTGTCTGTGTTCGCAAGAACCGGAAGGGAGGATGCTGTCTATCCCAATCTGAGTCTTGAGCGGGAGACGTTGAAGAAGGCTGGCTTCACAGCCCACTGTACGTCATGTCACATCGGCTTCAGTCCTGGCCAATTGACTCGAAGATCCGGAGACACTGGCAGCTTTACAAGGGCAAACCGCATAGACGACGGACTTGGCCTAAGGTTGAGAGCCCCCAGAACTAGTCAGGGCATTTCCAGACTATCTTCCAGCTCTTACAGACCGGACAATGGCCCGGGTCGCGGAGACCCACAAACATTTCATTGAAAGGGACATCACTGGTGTCGACATCATGGCGTTCGCGGCTCATCTCTCATAAGACGCGGTCTCCCTTGATGTCCAAGAAGGACTCTCTTCCTTTGGAGGAGAAGAAAGCCGACTCGCTGCTAGAAAGAAGCAACTTCCAAGTTCATCATTCATGCAGCATGTCCCCGGTCTCAAGATGAAGAACGAATATCAATGTCCGGTCTGCCACAGCGTCCTCAAGAGCGATAGTGCCAAGACTCTAATCAACAACCTAGCTCAGCACCTGAGAATGCATGAGAAACGTGGCGAAATCAAAGCAGGGCAAAAATTTGAGCAAATGCTGAACTCCATCAGAAACGAAGTTGGAAAGAATCAAAAGAAAGCGAGGAAAGATCGATAGTCGAGGGCAGTACGGGTTCTTGAAAGGATTCCCCAAAACGGAACAGATATCGGTTACAGATGAAGAGATGCAACGCCTTTACCTTGATGGGAAATCTATCAGAAAGTATTGTATTCAATGTCATGGTCCCAAACTGATGATGCCGTCCAGTGAGAAGACGCGTTACCAGCCTAGTTCCACATACCTAACTGGGATCCCAGCCAAAGTCTCAATTTCCTGCGGGAAATGTGGCGCGAAATACGCGGCGAAACTGAGTCCATGACAGAAGACGCCTGAACGTCATCGTGCTATTCCTACATTGCAACTATCTCTGTCTCAATTTTGTGCCCGAGATGAAGAATGCCGAAGGTATTTCCCTGTCTTCCTCGTCCGGCGACGGGAGATCCGGGATTGAATAGTAGGGTTCCATCCACTCGGACCGACATAGGAACGTGACTGTGACCAAAGACAATGCAGTCTGCGTCTTTCCCTGAAAACCCGTTGCGAGCTCTCTCAGCGGTGTCTGCACCTCTACCTTCATGGCCGTGTGTGATCCCAATTCTCCACTTGTCCAAGCTCAGGATTCGGGTTGAAGGGAGTTGTCTTGCTGCTTCGGGAAGGTCCATGTTACCTCTTACCGCATTGACAGGTGCCAACCTCGACAAGTCGTTTAGCACCTTCATCGATACAAGGTCTCCAGCGTGCAGAATCATTTCGCAGGACCCCGCCTCTTCTAGTAACTTGGAGGGCAGTGTTTGGGCTAGGCTTGGAACGTGTGTGTCGGAGACCACGAGAATCTTCATTGGTCCAATGTGGGGAGAAACCCTCTTGGCGTTATACAAGAAATTTGCGGACTTCTATACGGTCGGCCTACGACCTTCTTCTTTTCTGGCGACATTCAGCGAATTCTCTCTTGAGGGTGGCTGGTGTATTTGCTGTAGGGCGATGTGGCTGGTTGGGACTATCGTTTCTTGAATCTGGTTACGATGAATCGTCCCAAGGCTGTGACGCATATGGAAGGGTCTTGGCAGCCGCCGACCGGAATGTGGAAGAACAGTAGGAAGCTGTGTTTTCCAAGGCGAGCCATTAGAGTAGTGAGCAGGCAGTTTCCCTGTCCCGGGGCCTCTTTGGAAACCTCGAAGAGCAATTGCAGGACAGGGTTTCTCGCGAGGTTGCTCTTCGCGTGCAGCCTTAACATTCGAAGATCTGGGACAGTGTCCTCTCCGATGGGTTTTGCGATCACCAACCTACTGGTGGAGGGGTGCATCTTGCCTATTACCACTAGATAGTGGCTCTTGGGTATTAATTCGACCTAAACTTGGACCCTTTGGGGCTGAAACGGTCTTTCGTTCTCTGGTCTTGTCGAGTCTGCAGGAGGGTTTCCCTGCCGGCCGTGCTACAGGCTCTTGCCTTTTACACGGTTCGTCCGGCTTTGACCTTGCTCTGTTGCTTTGCGCGGCGAGAATTTTTGTTGCTTACGAGGTGACTTCTGATCAGTACTTTCAGTCGCTGGCGGGTTGACGTCAGGACTCTCTCTTCGCATGGAGTATAATCGGAACAGGCGGTTTAACTTCGTAGGCAAGGGGTCCGATTGGTCGGGAGTAGGCGTAGGTAAGCTGACTGTTACTTGGGTAGTTCTGCCACTACATTCTACGGGTCGGCTCTGGTTCTCAGGTTTCGCGTCTCTTCTCCCTTCGTTCTTGCTTTTGGACCCATTCGGGTATTATGACCGCCCTAAGGAGTTCCTGCAGCGTTATGCCTTTCTTCCTGGCTGTTTTCTCAAGCTCCTCGTAGACGGATTCATTGAGGGTCTGCATGAACTTGCGCACCAAGGGCACCTAGGGGTTTCCCCAGATATCAATATCCATTTCGAGGATGAAATGAAATGCTTGGTGTAACTCGCCGCGTTCGAGGGAGGGGGCCGGAAAACCCTACGTTATCATTGGGAGATTATGTCTTCTTCCAAACGACAGTCTTCCGGTTTCTTATCCGTCCTCAATGTGAGGAATCTTGGGAATCGGAGCTTCTTGTCTCTTGTGATGTTGGCGTAGCGAAGTTCACAGACTAGGCTGGGCTTGACCCAGATAACTGGCGTTGGTGCTTCGATGGGTCCTTCGAGGACTGGGGCCTTGCGGACTATTCTGTCGAGTCGCTGTTTGATATTCTCTAGGGAATCGTTGGTAAAGCCACCGCCTACGTTTCCGACATGGACAAGTTGGCCGTTCTTATCATAAGCAGCCACAACCAGGGACCCGAACGTTGACCCTCTCGCTCCTTCACCAGCGGTGTAGCCTACTACGACGCAGTCCAGGATCTTCGACCCCTTGATCTTGATCCAGAGACTGCTACGCACGCCCGGCGAATAGTTGGAGTCACGTTCTTTGGCGATGATTCCTTCAAAGCCGAGTTTCAATGCTTCCTTGTAATATTTCATGCCGGTCTTTTCGACGTGTTCGCTGTACAATAGATGTGGGCCTTCAGTGACTAAGTTGCGTAATTTTCTCTTTCTATCTTCCAGAGGAATTGTTAGAATGTCCTTTCCGTCTAGGTGTAGCAGGTCGAAGGCTACATACGTGGCAGGGTTTGTTCCACGAACAATGTCGACTCGTTCGTGATCGTTCAGTCCGAATCTGGTTTGTAAGCGGCCGAAGTCTGGGGTTCCCTTGTCTCCAAGGATCACTACTTCTCCGTCAATAATCGCCTTCTGGGACCTGATTTGTCGTCGGATGTCTTGAATCTCAGGGTAGGATGCTGTTACGTCCCGGAGGTTTCTGTTCTGGAGTTCCAGTTTGTTCCGGTCTTTGTAGAGGATAGCGCGGAGGCCGTCCCATTTTACTTCGAATAAGTAGTCTTCTGAATCGAACGCTTCTCCCGTCTTGGCCAGCATCGGACGGATCGGACGCTCTTGGAAGAGCGTCATCGTTTCTCGTTTGCTTTGATACTAGCCCTGAGGGCTTCCATCAGGTTCTTGGTCGGTTTGATCTCTGGAACGCGTAGCTCGATGACTTGCTCCTTCCCCTTCATCTTGGCCTCTACCAGTTTCATCAGAGATTCCTGGTATCTATCCCGGTACTCTTTGAAAGCGAACGGTTTCTTCATTATCTTGATTAGTTGTCCTGCGAGTTCTAGCTCTTCCTTCTCGACCTCGGGTGCCTTTTTGAGCTCTGGAAAGTCCTTGGTGCTTCTGACCTCGTCCGCATAGTGGAGTGTAGTCATGAGTATCGCTCCTTCGTATGGCCTCAACGCGACTAGGTGTTCTTTTTCGTGCATAATGACCCGGCCGACTGCGACTTTGTTGTTCTGTTCTAGAGCTTCGCGCATGAGATAGTAGGGTTTCTCGCCGTGCTCGTCCGGGATTAGATAGTAGCTACTGTCGAAGTATATGGGGTCGAGGTTTTCAGCATCGACGAACTGGAAGACCTCGACGAGTCGCCCTGATTTGAGCTCTAGCGCCTCTAGTTCTTTCGGTGTGATTGTAACGTACTTTCCTTTCTGCACCTCATAGCCGCGGACGACTTCTTCCCATGGGACCTCCTTGTTCTCTTTGGGACAGATTCGCCTGAATGTGAGGGGACTCTTGTCACGGGGACACATGAGTCGTAGTCCGGTCTTGTGTTCGGAGATGGCTCCGTACGTCTTGACTGGTATGCTTACGAGTCCGAAGCTGATGGCGCCTTTCCATATTGTCCGGGGAGGCATACTTTCAATCCTGACAGGAGTCGAGAATACTAGACTTTTCTAGCCTAGTCTGATAAGAGGGTTACTCGAAACCCTCTCGACGGACCGGGAGAGACTGTCTCTGAAGAAGATTGAGGAGGTCGTCCAGGTTGGGAGCCGGAAGATTGTCCTCTCGAACCTGGAGAAGCCGATGTGGAAGAAGGAGGGGATAACCAAGGCTGACGTGATTCAATACTACGCCACAGTCGCTTCGAGAATGGTCCCGCTAATCAGGAACAGGCCGCTGATGCTTAACAGGTTTCCTCACGGGGTTCCGGGGAAGTCGTTCGTCCAGAAGGACTGGCCCAGCCATCCGAAATGGGTGAGGATCGCCCCGGTCAAATCTCACAGTGTGAAAAGATCTGTCCGACACGTTGTAGCTGATGACGAGGCGACACTGGTCTGGCTTGCGGATATGGCTTGTTTAGAGATCAACCAGTTCCTATCTACGGCTCCCAGGACAGACTGGCATGATCTGGTCTTGGTAGATTTGGATCCATATCCACCGTCCGAGTTCGATGACGCTGTGGAGATTGCAGAGACGGTTCACACGGCTCTGGTTCAAATGAAGCTGCGACATTTGATCAAAACATCTGGCAGTGATGGATTCCACTTTCTCATCCCCATTGTCCCGAAGTATTCGATAGAAACGATCCGTAGATTTGTCCTGCTTCTGGGAATATTACTGGAAGAATTGGTTCCCACGAAGGTCTCGACTTCTCGAAATCGTGGTGATAGGGTTGGGAAGATCTACATTGACTATTTCCAGAATGGTTTGCAGAAGACCATCGCGGCTCCTTTTACTCTCAGACCCTTGCCTGGGGCGCCGGTCTCGTTTCCTTTGGAGGCGAAGGATCTCAAGAAGCGGTTTCAGCCTCTGGACTTCAACATTAGAACCGTGATAGAGATTCTGGATAAGAGAGATGTTCCGGAGTTTGACCCTAGCCCGAATCAGACGCTGGAGTTCGCGTTCGGTGAACTTGGTGCGTCGCCTTAGCTAGGCGTACTTTGGTGGGCCCGGAGAGATTTGAACTCTGTCGACCGATAGACCGTGTCCGGTTCTCGACCCCACGATTATCAGTCGTGTGCTCTTCGGCATGAGAGATCCGATGGTCTCAGTTAACCGTGCTGAGCTACGGGCCCAATAATTTCCCGAGCCGGGACCGGGACGCGTATTAAGACTTTCCAGAATTATCTCAGGTTTTCTTCTCCAAAGTCTTAAGACAAACAGCGGATGGCGCGCCTTATTCTGGGCCGGTAGTTCAGCCTGGTATACCGGGTGTCACTTGCTCGGGCCGAAGAACGTTCGGTTCGCATGGGCTGTTGGGCCTAGTAAGACCGAAAGGCCGCGGGTTCAAATCCCGCCCGGTCCACCAAACCTAGAGAACCCGAACAACGAACAATCATCTTGCGATATGATCCGGGTCTTCTAAGGAGCTCCGCTTGAGCAATCTCATAGGAGATATCGGTTCAAAGGCCATTCTTGCAACAAGAACCGACCGATCGATGTGTTCTGAGACTAAATAACGGGGGTAGGGGTGGTCTTAGTTATCTCAAAGCCTCCTTTCTGACTTGTAGCCTGGAACCGCCGCAGTGACCCCCTTCCCCCCCGGGGGGCTTGCGGTGGTAACGCCTTTGGTAACCGTGACTGGTAACCCAAACAACTCCGCCTAAAGATGATCTCTTTCTCCGTGAGAGTCTCCTTCTTTGCCCGGGCGAGGTACTGGAATCCTATTTAGAACAGTGGAGTCTCGATCAGGCGTTGAAGTTCCTTGATTAGAGGCCAGTATTGTCCTTCGTGCGGGAGAGCTATTGCAAGTGGGCTGGGAGCGTGCCCTTCGTGTGGCGCGATTCTAGGTCCAGGTCCTGTCTACGGGACCCAGAACTCGTACCCGAAAATTGTACCGCTATTCTCTGGTAACGGATACATCATCGAGCAGAAGATTCTGGCGTTGAGAGATACGTTCGGGATCAAGGACCAAAGCGGGAACCAACTGGCCTATGTTAAGAAACAGCTGGTAAGTTTCGGACCCAAGTTCTGGTACGAGAGCACAGACGGCCAAAGGCTTGGCGAAATACACGGCAAGATCCTGGCTCTACGCCCGACGTTCGAGATCTACGATGCGCAGGGACAACTTCAAGCCCAAGTTAAGAAAAAGATCATGAAACTGATAGGCGAAGAATGGTGGATGGAAAACGCGTCAGGACAAGAAATCGCCCGTATCAAGGGAAACGTGTGGGAACACGATTATCGCATTCAAGACCCGTCGGGTCAGATGATTGCTCAGATTCACAAGAAATGGATCTCCGTCCGTGACTCGTACTGTGTCGAGATTCTCAATCCCTCCTTCGACCCCTACCTAGTCTTGTCCTACGCCATTGCCATGGATAATACTGAGAAGAAAGGGGACAAGAAACTGGGCTTTGGCCCACACTTCTGATCCGAGAGACATGCATTCCAAACCTTAACGCCTCAGACCCGGGCTGGCCATAAACCGGTTAAACTCGGCCTTCGCCCAGCGAGAGGAGCGAGACTGGACATAGTGCAGGGTAGAGTAGTTGCCGAATATGGCTTTCTCGTCGCCTGGATTATCGTCGCCATCCTCGTCGTGATTCTTGCGCGTGGGTCCCCTTACTCTGTAGCGTTCTTCACGTTTGGTGCTGTCATCGCCGCCTCGCTGTTGATAGCTTGGGCGGCTGAAGCTTCCGAATTCTCTATCAGCCGAGGACTGGCCCTGGCAGTAGTCGCCATCGTCCAGACTATTCCGGAGTATTTCGTCGAAGGCACAATCGCTTGGAAGGCGGGTCAGGACCTTACAGGATTCTGGACAAGCAATGTGATTGCCAACTTCACAGGCGCCAATCGTTTGCTGACCGGCTTCGGGTGGCCACTCATCCTGTTCACGCTGGTCATTCAAAAGAAACGTAACGGCCAATCGGGACCCTCAACTATAGCTCTTCGAAGGGAGCAGAGCGTCGAGATGGTTTTCCTGCTTGTTTCCTCCCTGTACTATGTTTGGATACTAATCGAAGGCGCACTGACCATACTCGACTCCGCGATTCTAGGGGGCGCCTTTGTCGCCTACATGTGGATACTCGCACGACTGCCCGCTGGGAAGGATGAGCCCAAGGAGGTACTTGGAGCGACCAGTCTGGCGCTAGCTGAGATAAAGTCCCCGCGAAGAAAACTTGCCCTCATAGCCGCCTTATTTCTGTTTTCAGGCTTGACCTTTGTCCTGATAACGGATGCTTTCGTGGAATCAATTCGCGGTCTTGCAGAAACGTTTCTTGTCGGATTTCTAGGTTCGGGAGCTGTTTTCTTCTCGATTCAATGGATAGTGCCGGTTCTTTCCGAGTTTCCGGAAAAGGTGACGGCGTTCAACTGGGCTCGTCAGATTACGTTAGCTCCTGTTGCTCTGCTGAACTTTGTATCATCATCTGTGAACGAACTGACTGCCTTGGTGGCTCTCATACCCATCGTGTTCACGGTGAGCAGGGGAGCACTTGTTCCGGTTCCCGTGGCGGGACATTCAGTTGAGATTCTCTTGACCATGGCTCAGTCCTTGTACGCGTGTGCAACTCTCCTCGATCTGGAATATGATGTTGGCAACGCTACTGTGCTCTTTGTGCTCTGGGGAGTATCTACCGCTCTGGTAGAGACGCGCCTACCAGTCGCCGTCATATTTCTGATCCTTGCGGCTTTGGAAGTGGTTAGAACCCGCAAGCGCATTACAGTGTTTTCTGCTTTCAGACAAACCGTAAACGAAGGGCTTCGTCACAAGCTATCGAAAGACCTGCAGTAGATGTGGTTCAGACTTCTAGGCGAGCTTGTTCAGAGTCTTCTCCACTTCCGCCTCTGCATTGTCAGCTTTGATGAAGATGGGAACGTTCTCCATTCCAGTGGCTATGAAGCTTGAGAGCAGCCATTCTCCGGGAGCAAATTCCAAGGTCTTCTCGAGAATTTGCTTGTCGATGGTGAAAGTGTCACTAACGACGGTTCGATCATACGGTCGGGGTAGTGTTCCGACGAAGTATGTGTGCAATTGCTGAAGCGCGTTAGTGTTGAGATAGGCTATTCGCTGTGTTGCGAGACATCCTCCGAGGCCGTACTTGCGCCCTTGGCGAAGCAGGGTCTCGACCACCTTGGAACAATCTTTGTCAACGCCTGAAGAGCCTCCGAGGTCAGGAACAAATTCTTGGGCTTCGTCGAAGACGAACAGGACGTAGGGTTTGACCTTGAATGACCGTTTCCTTCGTTGGAGGAACTCCCTGGCCAGGTCGACGACGAGTTCCTTGATGACGTAAGGGTCTGATATCGAGATACATGTGAGACGTGAGTCCTTCTCGACTAGTTCTCGAATTCCCTCAATATCCAACCCTCCTGTAGTTTTCATCACTCTCTCAGCGCGTTTCAGGTTGTCCAGGAGAGTCAAGCGACTGGTTGCCCACGCGTAGACTCCGCTGCGATCTGAAATCTTGAACTCATCAACCGCCCCGCGTCCCCATCCGTCCAGTTCTTTGATGAACAATTCGTCGATTGGTCTAGAATCGGTCATGTCATGCTCTGTCCTATAGTCTGCGACGTTCTGACGGATCCGGTCGAGAGCGTTCACGTAGTGGGGTTTGTCAAGGCTCTCGCTCCGTTGCCGGTTCAATTCCTCCAAAATATCCCCATAAGTCGGGATTTTGGATTCAGGCTTGAGATAGTAGGTTATCTTCTTCTGGCTGAAGATTCGAGCGAAAACCTTCCTGACTCTATCATCGTCCTCATACTCGCGTGGCTTTACCACGCTCGCATAGAACTGGTCCGGGTTCGTTACCGGGTTTTCTAGTATGATCTTGGAATGAATCTTCTCATCAGCGAACAGGTCCATGAGAAGGAAGGGGTACTCGCTGGAGATGTCGAAGACGATCACTTTTACTTCGGGCTGATGGATTAGCAATCTTCGGAGGATGTTGGAGAGGAGGTTGGATTTTCCGGCTCCCGTGAATGCGAATATGCCGAAGTGGTACCGAACCATCGCTTCGAAGTCTAGGTAGATTGGAATCTTCTCCTCCAAGGATTCGAACATCTGAATGGTCCCGATTCTGGGGTCCTTGTAGGCGTCGCTAGTAGTGGTCTTGGCTTCGAAGCCTAGCTTTGCGAGTATGCGCTGGTTGTACATGTGGCTGATCATCTCGCGGTTGAGGATCTGGGCTTCCGCGGCGATGACTGGGTAGGTGAAACCCTTCTCGTACTTTGGCTCCTCGTCACCGTTGAGGATGAGGTCGTAATTGATTGGTAGGGCGCTGATCTGGACCATCATGGTAGACTTGTCGCTGGTATCCCAGTCGTTGACGGATTGTTGTATGATCTCGAACTGCATGGGATAGTAGCTGTTTTCAGAAAGACCCTTCAGTCCATAGTGTTCCGGCCAGACTCGGGATATGACCATGAGGGAATGCCGGTGGTCTTTGGGATTTGACTTGAAGTTGCGAACAGCTACGAGCATTCCTTCCTCGATTAGTCCCATCAAATCTTTGTGATATTCGACTTTGATCCTGCATTCGTAGCGGGAGGAGATGCCTGTGAGTTCATGGGTTGCCGCGGGCATGAAGGCAGGAGTGACGGCGGCGAGACGAGCGCGGAACCGTCCGCCGAAATCTGTGAAGTACTTAGAAGCTTTCTCTTCGATTACTTTCAATCTCGCTCCTCCGCTCCCGGAACGTACTCATGTAGAAGACAAAATGCCGTAGTTTGGGACTGTTCATAAGCCATTTCCCAGTAGTATCGATGATCCGGCGCATCTCTTCGTTGTGCCACTTGGCAACCTTGTCCGCGATGAAGAGAGGCTTGTTGTGACCGAAAAGTTCCGGAATGCTGTTGCTGGTCATGGACCCGAGGGTGAGCAGGACAAGTTCCTGCATCGGATTCTTCACCTTGTTGTCTTTGAAGACGATTGGTCTGACCGGCTCGTCAGCACTGCCGTAAGTGTGAAGGAACTTGAGTGTGGAGTCTTGACGATAATCGAAATCAGGATATGCCAGCCTGTCGAGAAGGAGCACGTTGCTCCTGAGTTGAGGATCGTAGGCTGTTTGTGAAAGCTGGACGTAGGTCTTGAGAAAGAGACGCTCTGGCGTGATCTTGTTTCGTATCGCCCCAGCAACAAAGCCGGTTCGCTTCTCGAAGTCCGGGACGATCATTAGGAAGGCTGAGTCGTACTCTATGAGAGACCAGGGAACATGGATCGATTCGTGGTTAAAAACACTCAAGGTTTGAAGAAGCATCCTGTCAGTGTTGGGTATCCGTGATAGTTGATCCTGGCTGAGCTCTGACTGCCAAACCTTGTTTGAGACTAGAACCGGCAGAACATGGTTCTTCAGGTCTCGTGCTGCAGTGTCCTTCGTTAATCCCAAGAGCAGTATTCGCTTCTTCCAACATTCTTCTACGAGAAGGTTCAGTGCGAAGAGGGTGAGGAATGCTAGGTCCTGGGTTGTTAGCCAGTGCCATTCTCCCCTCTTCAATACCTTCAACGGGTTTTCCTTGGGTTTCTCCTCGAACATTCGGTGGCCCAAGGTCTCCACAAGCTTCCTGATTCGAGGCCAAGTTTTCCGATAACGTTCTTTGAGAGTGTAGATTCCGACTGTTTCGTCCAGGAACCCTTCCTGGGCTGATTTCTTGAGAAAGCGATCGACTCTCTTTTGCCGATCTTCCTCTTTGATTCCAAGTCTTGAACAGAGCGCTGCAAGTGTTAAGGGTCCGTCCCGTTCGATCCCTAGAAGACATCGATACCGCAGGTAGTCGCCTCTGGGTGGTGGTAAGTCAAGGGTCGGATTGTCGAGGCGATGCCTGGCGTAGGCCAGGTCGTTAACGTCTATGGGTATGCCGTCAACTTCGAGTCCGAAGAGTGCTCCGTTGGTCTTCCACAGCTTTCTGCGCGAGGTGTCGTAGATGAGACTGGCGAGCATTGTGGCGAGGCTTCTGTCCATCAGGAGAATTCGCGGTCCATTCTCTTCCGACGCTAGTTTGTAGGCTAGGTAGAATTCGGAGAAGGTCATGATCCAGTTGGCGACGGTTGAATTGTTTGCGATGGCCTCGTCGGTGAGAGGCCTAGCTAGGGAAATCTCTGAGATCTCGCCTGGCTGTATGAAGCTCTGGTCGATTTCGGGGACTTCGTTCACGTAGACTGGCACACAGCTGGACAGGGCGCGCCCGCTCTTGAGAAAATGGTCCTCGTATTCGACAGTGGGCGGGCCTTTTTTGTTGTACGTTATTGCTCCGCGAGCTGCGTACGATCCGCCGAAGAAGACGACGAGATCAAAGAGGGGACGGGCATAGTCTGTACCGTCGACGGCAGCAAAGGAAACCTTATCGGTTCCGAAAAATTTCTTCACGGTCTCGTAGCAGGACTCCGGGTCGAAGCCAGTCTTGATAATACTGGAGAAGACGCGTTCGTACATTCCTTCAAGGGTCTCGAACCGGGCACGATATCCTTCGATTTGGTCCATGGCCCCGCTTTGGAGGAGAGTGCCAGCCCTCTCAATAGCGGAACTCAAGGACGAGGGTGGAAGAGGGTTTTTCTCTACAGTAGACAAGATGTAATCACAGCCGGTGAGAGGAGTATAAAGATGGGACTCCCGAGTGTAAATCCTTGAAGTGTCGGCTGCAACGAAATTATTATGCCGACTATTCGAAGTCGTCTCTCCGATTCCTGATTAGAAGTTCAGTGAACAGTGTTGAAGAGAATTCATCTGTTTATTCTTGTACAGTTTGGCTTCATTGTTCTGCTCCTTTCCGCGCTTTCCGCAGAGTACCAGGCTAACCCCTTCATGCAACAATGGTTCTCCAGCCACGTTTCGCCGGTCGGATACTTGCTAAACGGCTACTTAGCGGCGATGCTAATCGGAGTGAGTGTAGGTGGAGCAGTTTTGGTTGCAGTTGATTGTGTGAGAAGCAGAAGAAAGTTATTGAAGCGTCAGTTCTAGCGACTGGCTAGAGCAATCCGCTCGATCTCGTCGCGCTTTCGAACCGACAAACTCTTGGGGTCGCGCGCGGCAGCGAGGATCAGCTCTTCGGCTAAGCACTCATCAACGGTTCGGGGGTTGTTATGGGAGGCCTGTCGAGACATATTCGTAATATGTCTCAATGCGATGTCTGTTCTCCTCTGAGGAGAGATGTCTACAGAAATGGGGTAGACAATTCCGCCGTAAGCAATTCTTGTCACATCTTCGGCGGGAGCCGCATTCTCCATGGCTCGAACCAGAACTTCGATCGGGTTCTTCCCTGTTCGAATGGAGATAATCTCCATCGCGTTTCGTACGATGCTAGTTGCGCGGGCCTTGCTGCCGCCTGCAACTCCTGGTCTCATCATGTCGTCGATAAGGCGTTCTACTACGTTTATGGTTGATTTCTTGAACCGTTGGTGTTCGTGGCGACCGCTAGTGTGGGGTAGCAGTATGGGCCTGGCTGAAATGTAGCGCTTGAGTCCTAGGTCGTTCGCTTCTATTCCGGCTGTCGGCCATTTGCCGAAAACCTTGACTTCGGGCAGTTTCTTCAGTTCTTTGCTCAAGCAGACCCAGCGTTGATTAATTGCGGCGATTTCAGTGTTTTAAACGTTCCCAGCGACTAGTGAGACAGTCGACGTCTGAATCATGAACGTACTGTTCGTGTGTGATGGTAACATTGCTCGTAGCCCCATGGCAGAGGCTCTCCTGCGAAAAATGTTGTTGGAGAGAGGGGTTGTCGGGGTCAATGTGGCGTCTTGCGGGTTGAGCGCTCGACCCTGGGGAATCGCCGATCGTAGACTAAGCCTCGTGATCGGTGATGCCTACAAGTTTTTGGAAAATCATCACTCGAGACCATTGACCGAGGAAGCTGTGCGGGAATCGGACCTAATATTTGGTATGGAAAACCGTCATGTCAATGTGATCTTAGAGAGATTCCCAGAGGCCAAGGGGAAAGTCGATGTGATAACCGCTTATGCTGGACGAGAAGGGGAGGTCAAGGACTATCCTGCCAATGAACAGCTCGATCCGGTAGGCTGGATGCGCCAGTGTTACTCGCTTCTGCTGCCTTGCTTGGAAACCGTAGCCGACCGACTAGCTCGATAGAAGGATCACGCGATGGGGACGGTCGCTGAAAAGTTGATTAGCAGAGTCGTCATTAGGTTGATTCGATTTGTTTGACTGTTACCGAGATCCTTGAGAAGCCGTCTTCTCCCAAGACTCACTTCCCAATCGAGTCGATTCTCTCCGCACGTCTAATGCTTGCACCGCAAATTGCGAGTGACCGGGTGTACTTCCTATCCGACCTAAGTGGAATATTGAGTCTCTATTCGATGGATAGAGACGGGAGTATTCCCCAGCCCCCCTTCTGCCAGGTGGCCTTGCCTTGGTCAACCCGCACTTGATGGCAGGTTCCAACTTCAAGGTCCTACCGAAACTGGGGAAGGTGTTAGTCATGATTGACAGGCTTGGAAACGAAAACTATCAGCCGTGTTTCATCCCTCTGGAGGGTGGAATCCCTAAACTGTTCTTGGAGAAGAGTATCGCGATCAACAGATAGCTTGCGTAGACTGCGACAGTGAGAAGAACATTGCTTACTTCTTCCGGGACAATCGAAAGGATCCAAACATTGAATGTCTGAGGGTCAACCTAGAGACGAGGGATGTAAAATCCCTGGGAACAAGCATCTACGGGAATACATGCAACGGAGTAAGCTCGGACCACTCGACAGTCATACTAGCCGACGGGTATACTCCCGGAGATACGGTTCTCTACTACTGGAAGGAAGGATGGAACGCTAGGAAGCTTCTGTACGGCGTTCCTCTTGACGAGAGGAATGGCAGACAAGTCCCCTTGACAGGGATAGGACGGTGCAGTTTCGTTGACAATGACCAAGGGTTGCTCTTCGACTCCGTAATATTCCATGATAACGGGGGATTGACCTATCTTTCCCTAGATGACCCGTCCAAACCCGTAGACGTTCCGGTGGAGGGCTTACAGCATTCTGGCCAAGGTGCCATGGTAATATTGCGACAAGTGAAGGAAGATGTGTTCGTCTTGGAGTACAACATCGATGGTGCGTCCTGGATCTACGAAGGAACATTTCAAGGAGGCACATCCCCCATCTTCAAAGTAGCAAAGACGATAGTGGGTTCTGGCATTCTATCGGCTGGTGTGGCTCTGGGGCTCGAGTGGCAGATCAAGAACAAGTCTCCCCTAGAAGTAGACTACGTGTTTTCATTCACAAAGGCAAACAGTCCCTCCCAGATCTACCTCCTTCCCGCTGGAGAGAAGGGTCCTGCGAGACAATTGTCAAGCGAGAAAGTCTTAGGGATTCCCCAGGAATACCTGTCTCCAGGAGAAGACATCAGCTATTCGTCGTTTGATGGCTTGAGAATCTCCGCCCGACTCTACCTCCCTTCCCCAAAGCTCGGCTACAAAGGTCCCAGACCGCTGGTGGAGTATGTGCATGGAGGTCCCCAGGGACAAGAGAGACCGGACTTCACATGGTTCTCTATGCCCTTGATCCAGTACCTGACCCTTAACGGATTCGCTGTTTTTGTTCCCAACGTTAGAGGAAGCACTGGTTATGGAATGCGCTACATGAAATGGGTGGACAAGGACTGGGGAGGAAGGGACGTTCTGGACCACCTTGAGGGTTTGAAGCGTCTAGAAAACGACTCAAGGATCGATTCGAAGCGTCGCGCAGTGGTAGGCAGATCTTACGGTGGATACATGACGCTCACGCTGGCGTCACGTCACGCGAATCTTTGGAAGGCTGCCGTAGACATGTTCGGCCCCTACGACCTTCTTGCTTGGCTTCCACGTCTTCCTCCCACTTGGCAGACCTTCTTCCGTCTGGGTCTCGGAGACCCCGAGAAAGACAAAGACTTCCTAGTAGAGCGATCGCCGAAGACCTACATGAACCAGCTCTCTGCTCCACTGATGATTATTCAAGGGAAAAACGACCCCAGAGTGCCGGAACCAGAATCAGCAGACCTCGTCGCCGACCTCCGCAAAGGAGGAGTGAAAGTAGACTATCTCGTCTATGAAGACGAGGGGCACGACGTGCTCCGCTTCAAGAACAGAGTAAACTGTTACAACGCAATAACAGAGTTCTTCCTGAAGCACCTAGGTAATTGAGTCCGAAGGTATAGTGTAGTTCTGGGTCGACTACATTCCGCCCATCATGCCAGGCGGCATGCCACCCATACCACCCATGCCTGGGGGCATTCCCGGAGGTCCGCCCGCGCCTGGACCCGCTCCCTTATCACCCTTTGAGGCGATGACGTCATCAACCCTCAGCAGCATCGTTACTGCCTCCACGGCCGACCTAACGACCTGCTTCTTCACTCGCAGAGGCTCGACCACGTTCAGCTTCCACATGTCCTCTGCCTTCCCAGTGTAAACGTTAACACCGTACCACTTGTTTTGGGCATTGTTGTGCTTCGCTCTGAGGTCAACCATAATGTCAATGGGATCGATTCCAGCATTCTGAGCGATAGCAACGGGTATTGCTTCAAGAGCCTCCGCGAAGGCAGTGATAGCCAGCTGCTCTCTCCCGCCTGCTTTCCTCGCGTAATCCTTCAGTCGCTTAGAAACTTCGGCTTCGGGAGCACCGCCGCCGGCAACAATCTTGCCGTCTTCAACCGCATTTCTCACCACGCATAGCGCGTCGTGGAGGGACCTTTCCGCCTCGTCAACGACATGTTCTGACCCGCCACGTATCATGATTGTAACTGCTTTGGGATTCTTCGCCTCACGGACGTACACCAGCTTGTCATCGCCAATCTTCACTTCCTCAACAAGCTTGGCTTGACCTAGACCAGTCTTAGAAAGATCCTTCAAGGTGCCGACGATGATCCCGCCAGTTGCCTTTGCCATCTTCTCCATGTCTCCGCTACTAACGTTCTTCACAGTAAGGATACCTTTCTTCGCGAGAATTGCTAGGGCTTCGTCGTCAGCGCCCTTCTCTGAGAATAGGACGTTGGCGCCACTCGCAGCGACTTGTTCCGCCATCTCCTTGAGAAGGTTCTCTTCCTCGTCGAGGAAGAGTTGCATTTCTTCAGGTTTGTTGATATTGATCTTCGCGTCCATCTCCGTCTTCTCAATCTCTAGCTTAGCATTCAATAATGCGATTCGGGCGCCGGTTACCTTCTTGGGCATTTGAGAATGAGCGACTTCCTTGTCGATGACGATTCCGTTTATGAGTTCGGTCTCCGCCAGGCTTTGTCCGTGCTTTTTCATCACCTTGACCATATCAATGTCTGCCGTAATCTTCGTCCCACTCTTCTCCATCACTTGTTTAACCGCCTTGACTGCAAGGTCCGCGAAATGTTCCTGTGATCCGAAGATTCCCTTCGTGTTCAAGGATGTAAGTGCGACGCGTTTCAGTTGCTGATCATCATCAATCTTAATATTAACAGCTATGTCGTCCAAGATCTCTTGGGCCTTGTCCGCGGCAGCTCTGTACCCGTCGATGATTACATTAGGATGAACGTCTCTGTCTAAGAGGCCCTCAGCTCCAGCCAGCAGTTCGCCCGACAGGACGACAGCAGTTGTAGTTCCGTCTCCAACCTCTTGGTCTTGGGTCTTGGCAACTTCGACCAGCATCTTGGCAGCTGGATTCTGAACGTCCATCTCTTTCATGATAGTGGCACCGTCATTTGTAACAACGATGTCTCCTATGCCGCCGACCATCATCTTATCCATGCCTCGGGGACCAATAGTCGAACGTACTGTCTCAGCCAGGACCTTAGCGGCCATAATGTTGCTTCTTTGGGCATCTCTCCCTCTCGACCGAGAGGTGCCTTCTCTCAGGATTAGAACAGGTATTTCTGACATGTCAAATCAAATTCCGATTAATGAGAAGGCTAATGCATTCCAAGATAAACATATGCAAGCCCTCAACTGTTCCACAGAAGCGTTCAACGGTTCTCTGACTAGTTTCCAGAGAGAATCGCCACAACATGGGCAGGCGCCCGAGATCGAGCTTATCGTCGGGTTTCTCGTTGAGCAACCAGGGAGATAGACCACCATAAGCAGGTTGACAGGCAAACATACGCAGAGCGTCGCTAGCGAAGCCTAGGAGAGATAGTGAAAAATAATTCAGTAGTGTCTCTTGTCTAGGTTACCAACGTATATGTAGTGGCGAACCAGTACTTGCTTGTAGTTGTTTACTGATTGGTCAACAAGAATTTCATGCTCGCTGTTTCTCCTGTTACGTATCAGACGCTCATCAACCAAGCCGATGACCGAGGAATTTCAATACAGGAGCTTCTACGAGCAGTAATACTCCCTCAATGGCTTCACGTTCGCCGGAAGACACCTAATATTCCTGTCGTGCTCCCAGGCACCGGCCAAGTCGGAAACCGCTGGCCGAAAGATTAACCAGCTAACACTCGGACATCTAAAACCGAGTCCCTTCAGGACTACGGCTCAGAAACTACTTGACGCTTCTAACGTCAAACCATCGACCGTCTCCCAGTTGTTCTCGAGACCTGCGTTCATTTTTTAGACGACGATACAATTGCTATTCCGATGCCAAGGTCGAGCAAATCCCGTTCCTTTCTGATTGGAAAAGTACCCCCTGACTCTCTGGTTAGAGCAGTCTATTCCCACCTCGGCAAAGGGAATCCCAAGCTTGTCCTTGGACCGGGGATTGGCAGAGACACGGCTGTAGTCAAAGATGGCAAGAAGGTTATGGTCTTCACAACAGATCCGGTGACCGGGACGACCAGACACATCGGCGAGCATTCAGTCCAGATTAACGCCAACGACATCGCCACAACGGGAGCGAGGCCGATATGGTACATGTGCACCCTACTCCTTCCGCCTGGCACTCAAGAGAAGAAGTTGTCAGAGATAATGAACGGGATAAACCGAGCATCACAGCGATTGGGAATTACTGTCGTGGGCGGACACACAGAAGCGACGAAAGGATTGGACAGACCAATAATCGCTGGATTCATGGTGGGTGAGGGTAGGGGGCGAGTGCTAAGCTCACAAGGTGGACGGGTCGGAGACAAGATACTTCTCACAAAGACGGCCGGACTTGAGGGTACCGCGATACTAGCTTATGATTACCATGAGCGATTGAAACGAATCCCCGCAGCTATCTTGACTAGGGCTCGAAACTTCTCGAGACAAATTAGCATCGTAAAGGAAGCCTTGAGCATTGCAAGGATTACCGGGGTTCACGCGTTGCATGACCCGACGGAGGGAGGGGTCCTGAATGGGTTCTGGGAAATGGCCGAAGCTTCAAGCACTGGAATAGAGGTTTGGAAGAATCAAATCCCGGTAGCTCAAGAAACCCGCAAGATCTGTTCCGCTCTCCAACTAGACCCATTGAAGTTAATGAGCTCGGGATGCTTAATGGCCGCGATCGACCCATCAGCTGTTAAACGGGTGACCAAGGTCCTGCGAAGACTTCGAGTTAGAGTCTCTGAAGTCGGAAGACTTACTCCCAAGACGACTGGCCGTACTCTAGTCCAGGGAAATAGAAGGCGAAGTTTGGCAGCCGTTCCCCAAGACGAGTTATACAAACTAGGCTGACAAATCAATTATTATCATTGATATCCTCTCTGGCTTTGAAGGGCTCCCTAATGCCAAGAATGAGCATTATCATTGCCAAGGATAAGCCTCCCATGAAGAACCACCCGGGAGAGTAATTTTTCCCGTAAGCGTTCACGAGCAACGTGAAGATTATCGGAATTGGGATGCTACCCAGTATCTGGACTGAGTTGATGATGCTTAGGCCGAGAGGAGCGTACTCGTGCCCCACGTCAGGATACTGGCTAGCACTTGCATACATGGTGGAAAAAACGATGGCATCTAAGAAACCCACTAGCGGGATGAGGAACCAGAGTTCAATGGGCTGGGAAATACCAAAGAGGACAAGTCCCACAGACACGAGGATTCCGGGCACTAAGATGAAGATCTTGCGTCTTCTGAACCGGTCAGATAGATAGCCACCGACTGGTCCGCCGAAGATGCTGGCGAGCATGATCAGAGAGGCCATGAGACCAGAGATGTAAGCAGAAATCCCGAAAGTATCTCTGGTGTAGGCTTCAAGAAATGTCGAGGAGGAAAAGATAGCGCCCCAGAGACCAAGAACTCCAAATGCGATCAACCAGATGTTGCGATTCTTGAAAACGGGTCTCATTGATCGCCGCTGAGTTCGTGGCAGCACCTTGTCCCGTGGAATAACAACTTGCCCAATCAGAACCGAAATCACCCCTATTAGACCGCCGAGTACCAAGCCGCCTCGCCAGCCGATGAGGTCGGTGACTAAGACCCAGCCGAACAGGCCAATCGCGCCTCCTATGTTGAAGCAGCTATTGTAGAGGCCAAGAACCAGACCCTCTTCTTCCTCACGAAATAGTGGTGTGAGGATGCCGATAGCTGGGGCAAAGAATAGGGCTGCTCCTAGCCCCAAGAGAAACCTTGAAGCCAAGAGCGCCGCAAAGTTCGGTGATAGCCCCTCGCCTATTCCAGAAAGCGAAAGAATCAGCATTCCCACTTGAGAAGTGTTCTTGGGCCCCCATCTAGCGGAGACAATTCCCGCTGGTATCTGAAATATTCCTGCACCTAAGAGAAATGAAGATGTAAGAACTCCTTGAGACGGTAGGTCGAGGTTCAGCTCCAGGGCGATGAGCCCCGTCGCGCCGAGTAATGGTGCTATGTTGAACCAGTTGATCGTGTAGATAACGCGGGACGTCAGAACTGATCCGAGGACGAGCCATCGTCTGCTGGAAGCTGTTCGTACGGTCTCTGTCTCTTGTTTCATCGTTGCCCTGGTCTCATGGTCATGCTGTGGTGTTTTCTTGGATTCCGTGGTTGTGAATGGGTCCTCTCTCATTCTTGCCCGGGATTCCGGGTCTCAAGATCCACTTCATCCAGTCCATAGGACTTGTCCGTTGGGCCAGAGAAGTCATCGGACCCAAGTCCGAGATAACCGGGCGAATCAATAAAGCCTTACTGAGCTTTGGTCCAGGAGAGAATCAGGACTTTTGGCCGGAATAACTGTCACACCTCTGGCATATGAAAGCCTGGGCGTGCGTTCAATGTGTACTCTGGTGCGAACTCGCGATGTGACAGTATTGCTAGATGCTGGAGTAGCTTTGGGTCCGAGATTCCGCTTGATGCCCCATCCTCAAGAGTATAGAGCAAGAAATGAGGCGCGTGAAAGAATCAATGCCGCCGGCGCCAAAGCCAAAGTTGTGACTATCTCCCACTATCACAATGATCATCATACTCCCAACTACATCGATCCCGTCTGGCTGGGAAGCACTCCCGAGTTATCGGAAAAAACTTACAAGGGAAAGATCATACTCGCAAAGGACTTTCGAAAAAACATCAACACTGCCCAGCGACGTCGAGGCTGGATGTTCAAGCAGGCCGCAGAGAAGTGGGCTGAAAAGTTTGAGGTGGCTGATGGGAGAAGCTTCGAATTCGGAAGGACAACACTCCGCTTTCCACCGCCGGTTCCCCACGGTGAGGACGAATCGGGACTGGGATGGGTCCTCCCTTGCATTGTTGAGAAGTCCGGGGAGAAGCTTGTCTTCGCGCCTGATGTTCAGGGACCAGTGACGGAGGAGACTGTAAAGGTCATTCTTGACGAGAAGCCTGATCTGCTAATCATGGGAGGACCGCCCACCTATCTGCAAGGATTCCGGATAGATGAAGAGTTCTTTCGGACAGCACTACGTCACATGGAAAAGATCGCGAGAGAAGTCCAAACAGTGGTGATTGATCATCACGTCTTGAGGGACGAGGGGTGGTACAAGTTCCTAGAGCCGGTAAGAGATTCCGCCGGAAAGATGGGACATCAAGTTGTCACCGCTGCAGACCTTCTAGGGCAAGAGCCGAGTCCTTTGGAGTGCCGACGAAAGACACTCTACGAGGAAGAAAAACCAGACAAGGAATTTCTCAATTGGACCAAGCTCCCCAAAGACAAGTTGAACGAGACCCCCCCGCCCATCTGAGCAGTCAATTAGCTCTCAGAGTGAATCGGGCTTCCCCTCAGCTACCGGCCGTTCGCCAAGGAATCAAACACACATTAAATTGGTTTAGTGTAGGGAGCTTAAGCACCCGTCTTGTTCTTTTTCGTGTAGAATTCTTTTAGAGCGCGCTGCATTCCTTCGTCCTGGTATTCTTCTATTATGATCCGTAGTCCTTCTTCGCTCACATCGTCCACCAGTTCTTTTTTCGCGTAAACTTCGCAAATGTAGCTGTCTTCTTCCAGAAGACCGAGTCCCTGTTGGCCCTTTCCAAGTACGTCGAATAGTATCTTCATGAGATTGTCCAAGTCCTTCACTGCTCTAGTATTGGTGGTCTTAGGCGTCCCCTTCCAAAGAAAGAAACCTAGTGTGATGGTTACGAGCCTCCCCTTCAGTGCTTCTTTGAACTTGGAAAGCTCTTCCTGTGAGACCCGTTCCAGAATCGCGCTCCTAAGCTTAGTCTGTTTTTCACCGACGTCCTTGCCGCTCCCCGGTGTTCCGGGCTCGAAGGGAATGATAGGAATGTCGACAAGAGTGCGGCTAGACTGAACGGTCTCAGTCATTTCCGACTCGTCCTCGGTTAGTTCCGATTCTTCCTCGGCCATAGCTTATGTTCGGAAAAGCGTCCATGTAAAAGCGCTCCGCTTGGCCAAGCTTCGGTGGGCCAGGAAGAGCGAAGTTAGATGCGGACATTAGTCCGATGTGTGCGAAACTGTTCGGCTTTCAGGGGCGTGCTTCGAAGACTCTTCTTCCAAATCAAGTCGTGCCTGATATTCTTATATCGAATCGTTCGGTTCCGTCTCTTGGGCGGTGGTGGGGGACTGGGAAGCTGGTCGTTTCCTGTTACCCGAAATCGACCTTTGCGGGGGTCCGCTAACGCTGGTGAGCAGTAGCCTCGACCAGGCAGAAGACCTGGCCGTCGACTATGACACTCTGCCCTGCCAGGTCGGCGGCGGAGGGGCGCTCTCTGAAGAGAGGGTTGCTACTTCCTAGCGGTCGAATCCGGCGAGGCCCGGAAGGGAGCAGTCGTAAGGTCGACGTTCGACGCAGGCGGGATCCCAGGGTGGAGAAGAGGACTAGGACACCCTGTTTGGAAGAGATGCCCATCACCAACGGACGCCATCACCGTCCATTATGTTACTATTCAGACGCGTAGCTAGGACCTTTGAGACTTAGTCCTATCCAAGATGCTCAGGGTCGTCGGATTTAACGCATATTCGGGAGGCAGCACATATCTTTCCGAGTACAAGGACTGGGCTTCCAACCATAAGGCCTCCATCCGGTTTATGCTCGTGAACGACTAGAGAAGCCAAGTTCTCCAATCCTGACATTCTTCATCTCTTAGATGAGATGTCCTGACCGAGCAAGCGTGTGAACGTAGTGCTTCTCTAGTGTCATGCGAGATATTCTTAGCCCCAGTTGCTCAAGCATCCAATCCTGGACGGGTCTTGCGGGAGTACATTGAAGCCTACTGTCCACATCTCGCATGATACTGTAAGGCAGTTCGCATACTCTACAGCTTCTCTTCAGATTAGACGCCTTGTTATTGAAGAACGTCGCGACTAAAATCAATCCTAGAGGCCCACGAAAGTATCGAAAGCTTGTGGGCAAATTATGGTCTAAGCCATTTCTTGGAGAACTTTATTGAACGAGACTTCTGGGGCGAACAGCGTGGTCTAGCGAACATTGGCTCGTTCGTCGAACAGGGTTCTATACGTTGTTTCTCTGAATCATGCCGTCAACGATTCAGTCTACTTACTCTCAAGTCTCTTTCCAATAGTTCTGTCGCTCTTCCAGCTTTCAGTTTTCCAAGTAGGAATCATGGTTGCGGTGGGATACCTAGTCAGCGTAATGTGCCAGCCAATCGTCGGACGCTACAGTGAAGGAAGAGACCCGGGAAAGCTACTGGCATCAGGCATCATAGTGGTTTCTCTATCCATAGTGTCCTTCGTCTTTGCAACAGGCTTTGTTAGTCTCCTTGCTTCAGTAGTACTACTCCGGGTAGGGTCGAGTTTCTTCCACCCTGTGGGCATCTCTGCAGTATCAAGAACCTACAATGGTCCGAAGCTGCAGAAGGCTATGGGGTTTCAGAGCTCTTTTGGAAATTTTGGCGTATTGTTGGTCTTCTTGTCGGCGGCTCCTCTCTACTTGAGTCTGGGCTGGAAGTCAACCTTCCTTGTCTTCGCAGCCTGGACCATAGCGGATGTCGTGATAACATTGCTTGCCCTTCGCACAAGCCCATCCGCAGGACCTAGCAGAGCCGATCATTCTTCATCCAACCTCGGACGGTCAGGAAGATTGACAGTACCAGTCTTCTTCGTCGCCGTAGCTTTCATCTCGGGTGGATCTTATGCGGTAATTTTGAACTTCGCGAACATCTTCCTAGGGACCCGGGCTCACTTGGGGGTTTCTGAGTCAAACCTTGTAGTGTCTGCCTTTATCGCGGCCGCCTTTTTTGGCGCTCTCTCGACTGGCGTGTGGACCCGATTCCTGAAGAGCGGGATCAATCTGTCATTATCCTTCCTTGCAGCCTCAGGCACTCTTGCGGTTTTCACAATCTTCTCTAGCAACGTCCTCGTCGGGATCGTCGCCCTTCTTGCTAACGGGTTTGCAATCTCGGCGACCTATCCTTTGACCTACACTGAGTTATCCGATCATGTTGGAACGGGTGGCCAGGAGGTGGGGCGGTCTTTCGGGGTCCTTTCCTCTGCTCAGACTGTAGGTGCTTCAGTCATGGGCTTTGCTAGCGGATACGTTTCTCAGCTTCTAGGTCTCGATTTTTCATTCGGCGCTGTATCCGCACTGATGTTGGTCGGGTTCGTTTCCGGTCTTGTATGGGTTCGGCGGCGGAGACCAAAGGGTTTATAGCCTGATATCGGATATCCGATATCGGTTAGAAATCATGTGGGGACATAAGGGATGGGGCGGAATGAGAAGAGGCTGGCTCAGACCGTGGATCATCTCCATGATCACACGCTCACCAAAGAACGGGGCAGAGATAATCGATGAGGTGGAGAAGATGAGCTGGGGCGGATGGCGACCATCACCAGGCTCAGTATATCCACTCCTCGAAGATATGACTCAAGAAGGCATCATCAAGAAGAAAGACGACGGACGCTACGAACTTACTGAGAAAGGTAAAGAAGAGGGCACCTCGCCCTTCGGTTTCCCGTTCGGCCAGAGACCCACCTCTCTTGAGTCCATGGTGAACGAGATGCGAGACTACGTCTCCTACTTTGAAGACGTGGTAAAGTCAAGCGCTTCGAAGATCACCCCGCACGAAGCTAAGCTAAGGGACGTTGCGGACCGGTTAACTCGGCTGCTCGGCCAGAAGTGACGACCGGCAAACTCTCAGGCAGGTTACGAGCCTCAGACGGCCCCAACTTTCAGTTAAAATCTGCAACGGGGCATTTTATACAGGTGAATCAGCAAACAAAACGGGAGGATGGACGGGGAACTGCCTAGTTTTCGATAGACTCGCGTGAACCTTGAAAGCTGTTGTTCTAGCCGGGGGCGAAGGAACACGATTACGACCTCTCACCTTTACCCGGCCTAAGCCAATGCTTCCGCTCGGTCCCAACCCGATAATCCACTACGTCATATCCCATCTGGCTCAGAACGGATTCCACGACATTATCATTATTGTTGGCTATCTCAAAGATCAACTGATGGGCCATCTCAGAGACGGCTCGAGGTTTGGAGTCAGAATCAGCTACGTTGTCGAACCCGAAGGAGTCGCATTTGGAACAGCTGGAAGTCTGAAACTGGCCGCTCACCTCTTGGACGACACATTCCTCGTCGTCCAATCCGACACAATCAGCGAAATCTCCTTGACGGACATGGCTCACTTCCACTCGGACAGGGCTGCGGAAGTCTCCATCGCCCTGACTGAAGTAGAAGACCCGTCACTCTACGGAATCGCGGTTCTAGGGAAGAGAGAGGAAATCGTCAAGTTTCTAGAAAAACCAACACCAGGCACAGCACTCAGTAACCTTGCAAGCACCGGCTTCTACATTCTCGAACCCGAAGTCGTTGATTACATAGACGATGAAAAGTGGGACTTCGCTCGCGACCTATTTCCATACCTGATGCGACTCGGCCAACATCTCTTCGGCTTCGCTTCAAAGTCCTTCTGGGTGGACGTCGGAGAACTGAAGGGCTACTTGAAAGGAGCCGGCTGGGTACTGCGCAAACTAGCCCAAGACCCTCCCACGGATGCGAGGGCGTTCGGCAATTCTGAACCGCCCGTTTTCGTGAGAGGAAACGTAAGGATAGGTCAGCGTGTTAAGATTTTCGGTCCCTCATGGCTGGATAATGACGCTGTTATCGGAGATGATGTTCATATCGAGTCTGGAACAGTATTGAAAGAGGAATCCCAGATACGTTACGGGACGAGTTTGGACGAAACAGTGACCTTTGAGAAGACGGTCATCGGAAGCAATTGTTCGTTAAAGGCAACGATAATTGGCGAGCGAGCCACCCTGGGCAACTATGTGTCAGTAGATAGGGCCATCATTGGGCAGGGTTGCACGATAGGAGACCGGGTGAAGATTCTCCCCGGAAGTCGATTGTGGCCCAATACCAGGGTTGAAGCGGACGGTACTGTTAATGGGATCATGGCTGTCCCAAGGGACAAGTCATTCTACTTTGACACGGGCCTCGGACAATATTCGGGAATACTCGCCTCTTCAATTGGAGAATTCCTGGAATCGCTAAAAGTCGTGCCACTGGAATCTTTAGAGTATCATATTGGACGCAGAGACTTTGAGAAGTGGACGAAGGATGTGTTGGGTTCGATTCAATTAGCCGATAATATTAGGACTCTCAGAAGATCTCAGGTCAAGGGCGAAGAACTCCGTCTCCAGCTGATTGACGTTGTCAAGGAGTGGGCTGAGAGAGTCTCTTCTCCGCAGGAGACTTCTGACCAGCAGAAACGACTTGACTGGCCACTAACGACGGTCTAGCCGTTCACCCAGGCAGAACCGATAGTAAATCGCTTATTGTTGCTGGATTTTTCCGACGAATCTTTCCTTGCCCACGGCGAGGATGAACAGGATTACTCCTATGGCGAACAATTGTAGACTGATAGCCATTGATACTACAGGGTTTATGCTGAATCGGTGCCATATCTCATAGTTCAGGTAAGCAGGCAAAATCATGAGACCCGCGGCGACAATAACTAGTACTCCCCGTAAGAGTTTACCGACCTCACTGTCCGTGAACTTGACAGCGCTCATGCTCACAACAGGACCTCGCTAGTCTCTGCCATCTTCAAACCCTTCCTGTATATAGACGCTTATCCTTGCGTGGCGATTTTTCGGGCAATTGTCACGTAGGCTGTATGCCCGATCATCCGGGACTCAGGCCGCACCTTCCCCGTCTCCGTCTTGAACTCACGCACCAGCAACTCAACCGCCTCCAACACCAAGAAACCACCTCTCCTCAACGCTTCCGCAAGCTTCTCCAACTGATTCACCGTCGGCGTAAACCCAGCCAACATCCCACCACCCACCAGAGCTTGCCAAGCAGGAGCAACCATCTTCCACGGATCGCCCAAGTCAATCACGGCTGCGTCCGCGTCCTTCTCGAGAAACCCCTCGGAAGGGTCTACGTTCCGAAATGTGATGAGGCTTGACAAGCCCGTCTTCTCCGTATTTTTCGTTGCTGACTTCAAGAATTCCACTCGGTTCTCATAAGTATACACGTGACCCCCTGGACCAACAGCCTGCGCAAGAGCGACTGTCAAAGCACCACTGCCAGTGCCCACTTCTACGACTGAGTCTCCGCTCTTTAGGCCCAGCTGATACAATGCATATCCGATATCTTTCGGGTACAATATCTGGGTCGGCCGGTTGAACGCATCCACCAAATCCACCAGACGAGGCCTGAACACTGCTAACGATTGTCCGAGACTAGTTTTGACAAAACCACCGTACTCTATTCCGACAAGATCTTTCAGATCCAAGTATCCTCTATGGGTATGGAATCGCCCCTCTCCAGCGGTCGCAATCCACCGTCGCCTTGGATCTTGATAGAGAAGGACTCGATCGCCTGCGACGATTGACCCTGTCAAGCCTACGGGCAACAATAGCCCGGGCCATTAAACATTCTAGCTGAACAAGTGCTAGCCCTTGAGGGCTTTGAAGACAGCTTCTGCCTTCGACGTGCTGACAAGCTTCACGGTTATGGGTTGTTTAGATCCAGTAATTCCGATTCTCAGCACTGCAACTCCTATCCTCCACCAGATCACCACCAGAGATGCAATGAACACTCCCAGACTGCCGAGAAACATTATGTCGAAAGGAAAGTCGGGCAACGAAAGCCTCCCTCCTTCAGGAACCCACCACGTGGCAAAGCTACCAATTGCACCGAGAATCGCGAATGTGATCGGCGGAAGAAGACTCTTGGTGATCAGTTCCAGCGTGTTAATGTTCGCTGTGGGCACATTCATGTACTTCTCGTCTAGAGCAAACCTCTTTCCCACTAGGAGCCGGGACTCTGTGACGTAGACCTGGTAGTTGACGCCTGCGCAGTGGGCTAGAATGCTCTCCACGCCAACTAGGTTGCGGAGATTAGTCAAGTCTTCGGGTAAAGAATCGACGATTTTCCGTTTTACCATAGTGTAACCCGCGCCTAGAACCTGGGCGACTCAGCTAGTTCCCGAACAATCTCAACAATCGCCTCGACGCCACCATCCCGACCTGCCAAGTCCCTCACAGTCTCGGCACTCGACGCATTGTTCGCGAGACTATCCTTCACCGCCCTCGTCAAAACGTCTCCATTCAGCCTTACTTGGTCCAGCACAATGGCCAGGCCAATCTCCTCCGCCCTTCTTGCGTTGTTAGCCTGCTCCGTGTGGTTCGGTGGAGGAATCAGCACCATCGGTTTGGCTTTGGTAACAGCCCTCATTATCGTCCCATGTCCTGCCCGGGAAACGATCACCGCTGCCTTGTCGAAATGCTCTTCGTACGCGTCGTGTTCCATCCACTCATAATATGTCAGTCGACCAACTTGCCGCGCAACGGTTGACCCTTTCGGATCCCCGGAACTCAAAACCAAGTTCCATTCATCAGGGACTTCTCTCAAAATCCCTGAAAGTATATTGACCAAGTGCTTTCTGTCCGAATTAGGACCACTGACACAAGCGAAGACCAGAGGTCGAAATTCCCGTGTAACCGAGTGGATTCCGTTAGGCAGGCCCGCGATAGAACGAGTTTTCTCGCCTGGCGACAAGGGTCCGATCATTTTCACTTTTCTCTTGAACCCGACGGGAATTGTTAGGTTGTATCGGGAAATCGTAAAAGGTGGTTTCAGGTCCGGGACGACGATGACATTTCCTAGTCCCCATAAGAGTTCCAGCACCTTAGAAGCGTACTTCCATGCTATCTGGGCTGAGAAGAGCATGAACCTGTCCCACAGCTTCACCGGTCGGTCATAGTTGGGCATCTGCACCGAGTACTGGTTCAGTATCAACAGAGTCGGCTTCCGAAACAGAAACCCGGCGATTAACGTCGATATCCGGGTATCTGAAACCACAACATCTGGGCCATAGCTTCCGATCTGGACAAGCTCTCCAACGAGCTGTTTCAGGAATTTCCAGAGACTTATCGTGACCCCGTTCTGAGTCATTGTAAGCTTGAGATCAATCGTCCCGTCCTCTCTTGTCCGGAAAGAGACCGGAACCGCAGCGAAACAACGGAAACCTGTACGTTTCAGGTAGTCGAAGCCATCAGAGTAGGATGAGAAGTAGACGTCCATTCCCCGCCTAGAAAACTCTCCCGCAATAACACTACACCTAGTAACGTGTCCCAGGCCCATGCCGCAGGACCCAATGTAGACCTTCATCTCTCTCCTTGGTCCAGAATCCTTTCGAACACCCTGCCATTGGGTCTCTCCTCCGCAAAAACCTGTCCTTGAAAGCGTGAAACCTTCACTTCGCCTGTGAGCCATGCGTCTGGCGATAGGCCTGCTTTCAAACAGCATTGGGATAGGAAGTCTTCGCTGTCAAATCCTTCTTCAACGGCCACCTGTGGAAGCAGAAGGCCTCGATAGCCCACACCGTCCACGATCAGCCCATCTCTTCCCACGACGATCTTCTCTCGCAACTCTAGCGGTTTCTCGACCGCGACCTCCTCCAAAGGCGAAAGAATAGTGACTTCCACAACTATTCTGCCGAATTCATCCAGCTTTACCGGTCCAAAGCGGGAATCCATGGTAGCAGCCTCGACCGCTGCAACTCTCACTTGCACAAGCAATGGTCGCGTTGCAACTGGGATTCCGATACAGCCCCTGAGCCCTCCACCATTCAGTCTATCAATCAGACTGACGAAAACCCCTAGTTGTTTTTCCAGTCCCGCGCTGGTTTTGAGGGGAGGTTCGAATTTTTTCCCGGATAGGTGAGATTCGACGGCACTTCTTGCGGTCTTGACAATGACGTTGCCTTCTCGAAGACTCATCATTTTCATGATCACTTTGGCATTGAAGCTATTCTGCGGGCTTCTTCCAGGGTGTGATGTATTTGTTTCCAGTGGCTTCCTACCCAGTATACCTTTGCGCACTCTGTGCTTTCGCATTTCCAGAACTGATCGTACATTTTCAAGCTCGCCGAAGGCACACTGTTAGAGACTTCTTCCTTTGAAGCTTCTTGAAGTTCAGACCCGCATTCTGGGCATCTCGACTTCACCATGTCTATGTCAAGAGAAATGCCGAGGGTCTTGGCCAACTGGCCCAGCCTCTCTTCTTCCTTCTCTCCATGTACTAGGAGCGATGAAATGTTCTTGGCTTGAGCTCGCTTGTAGAGCTCTTCATCTCTTGTCAGAAGAATCATTTCTTCCTGGCCAGCAATTCGCAGAAGATTTTCATCGTCGGTTTTCGAGTCGTATTCCGCTATGTATCCCAGCATTCGCAGCCATCGGGCCAGCCCACCCAACATACCATCTACAACGAACTTCAGCGAGTCTTTCTCCTCAGCACTTGACCCGAACCGCGGCGTGCAACAATCTCTCCGTCATGGTAGACAAGCATCCCATTGACAATAGTGGAATGTACTGCTCCTTTCGTCAAGAACCCATCAAAGGGCGAGAATTTTGCTTTCGAGAAGAACATAGTGGAGTCGATCCGAGTTTTCTTCTTCATGTCCACCAAAACCACGTCGCCGTCGGCCCCAGGCCGGAGTTTCCCTTTCGTTCGAAGACCGAAAACTTGCGCTGGGTTGCTGGCGAGAAGTTTCACCAGATGAGACAAGTTCAGTACTCTCTTGTTCACCAATGTCAGGAGTAGACGGAGAGTTGTTTCCAGCCCTGGAACGCCAGGAGGGCTCTCTCTTGGAGGTTGGTCCTTTTCCTCAATTGTGTGGGGAGCATGATCACTAGCGACAACAGTGACGGCGTTTGTTGCCACGTCTTTCAACAATTCTCTCCGGTTCTTTTCGAGCCTCAATGGTGGGACCATCCAGGCTCTCCAGCCAAGTCTAGACAAGTGATTCTGGGATAGTAGAACGTGGTGGGGAGTGACTTCCGTCGTCATCCCTTTGGCCGCGCTTCCGATTCTGTTGAGACTTGACGAGAGGGTCAGATGACAGAAATGAACTTGACATCTAGATTTTTTCTGCAACTCTATTATCCGTTCAACCGCCTTCGACTCTGACTCCGGCGACCGAGCTTTCGCCATTTCCAAGAAGCTCGTGCTCTTGCTAGCATTCTCAGTGATCTCAGGATCTTCCGCATGGACAGTTACAGGCAGTCCAGCGTCACGAGACGCTTTCATCATTTCAAGAAGCTCGACGTCATCTTTCACATTCAACCGGGAAATGGGCTTGGGCATGTACAACTTGAGCGAAAATGCACCCAGACTGGCCATTCCTTGAACAGGCTGGGAGTTAGGAACAGCCGCCACGTGAAACCCAACATTGACGTAGACTTCCGCCGCTGCTTTCTCCTGCTTCTCAGCCAACCGTCTAGGCGAGTCTGTCGGGGGCTGCGTGTTGGGCATATCTAGTAGACTGGTAAATCCGCCCGCGGCCGCTGCTGCTGTTCCACTGGCGAAGTCTTCCTTGTGTGCCAAGTCCATATCTCGCAAGTGGACGTGAACGTCCACTAACCCTGGCAGGGCTAGAAGGCCAGAAGCATTGATCGTTTCGCCCCCTCGAGTCTCAATTCTTCGGGCTATCTTCTGGATCTTGCCTTGGTCTATCAGAATCGAGCCTTTGCTTAACCCCGTTCCCGTCCAGATGTTTGCGTCTTGAACTAGAACGCTTCCTTGGTCTGAGCCCTCGCTGGGATCAGCTTTCTTCTTCAGGGGAACCAAGGTCTCTTGCGCAGTCCTGACAGAGGAAGACCCCGTCCTTCTGTATCAACCGCTCAGACCAGGTTTCACACTCGTCACAGTAGCCGGCCAGCTTAGATGTGCCAAGTCTTGGCCTCTCCGTGCCTACCCGGCTCCTCTCTGAGATCAGATCCATGAGTGCGGGCGTTACTTCCAGAATATCCTTCATCGTAAGAATGCCAATGAGCTTTTCGTTCTCCATGACAGCTAATCTCCTGATTTTTCGCTGGTTCATCAGTTTCGCGGCCTCGGTAACACCAGCGGCAGAGTTAATGGTCACAACTGGCTTAGACATGGTCTCGCCCACTTTTACCTCCGAAGCAACAAGATTCTTGGCCGCGATTCTCTGGACAATGTCTCTCTCTGTGATTATTCCGACAGTGTTTCCTGCCTTGCCCGAGACCAGCACGCATCCTACGTCGTGTTTCGTCATGAGTTTCGCCACGTCAGCAACTGTGTCAGATTCCTTTGCAGTAATTACAGGCCTCGACATGATATCTCTGACAATTACCTCCGGCTCTGTCTCGTGCACTGACAAGGCAGGCCGAGGCAAGCCTCGGCTTGTATAAAATCTTCTTGGAATATTGCGGGCTCGTCACGGCAAAACGTTATCAGCACCGTCCCGGCGATTTCGTGCGAACATTGTCGAGTCCCCGTTCCAACGTGGCCCTTCAGACAACGAAGGGAGAGGAAACACGTAAGCTTCCTCCCACTTCGATCGTCTACTGGCTACGTCTAGGCTTCGGAGCTCTAGCCGGCGTGGTGTACAACGTTATTGGTTTCGGCCAACAAGGTGTCGGAGCAGGCACTCTGGGAATTATCAGCGTCGGAATCGGAATCTACGCGGTCTCCGTATTCCTAGTCAAATACGTTCTCGGCTACGGACCTACCGAGTTGAAAGGACCTAACAAGCACGTATCCATCGGACTCGGAGCGTACATTATCTGGATGGTCTTCGTGACGATACTCTTGAACACTATTCTGAATCCTTCCCCTCGCTAATAGCTTCCACCTCCCCTTCGGTCTCAGCAACATTTGTCTGTGGCGGCAAGGGAGGAGTCTTGATAGTTACCAGAAGGGAGAGATAATCTTCCAGAGCCTTGAAATACCCTCGATCATATTCCCCGTGAAGCTCATTAGAAGCGAACTCGCCAAACTCTTTCCTTAAGCCGTTAACGGATTCCTCCGAGCGATTCGCCAGAGCTTTCGGAAGATAGATGTATTTGTCATCATTATTCCTGTAGGTCAGGAGCAAACCTTCGAGCGCCTTAACGTATCCTTTCGACCAAGGCGTGTTCTCCGACTTCTGTCGAATATTGTCCAGTTCCTTCTCCGCGTCCGTCCAAGCTCTAGCTTCCACGCTCTGGAAAAACCGAGCAACCGGCTGTTCAGGTAACAAGCTGGTTTGTCCTACCCCCGACGCTTGTCCTCGTCCTCCTCTGCCACGTCCTGTATGCCCATCTCGGTGACTTTGAATATTCGTTCTCCCTCAGGAAGATAGGGGCTGGAGACTAGCCTCGCGATCCTTATTGGACCGCTAGCCGCCCGTCTGAGAAAAACTCGCGTATGACTAGTATGAGCTACAATGTGACCTCCGACCGCATCTACTGAGTTCCCGAAGAACTGGTCTGGCCGAGCCATGACCTGGTTGGTGACAATCGCGACGGCGTTGAAACCACGTGCTAGACGGATCAACCGGTGCATGTGATTGTTCAACCGCTGCTGCCGTTCCGCAAGCATCTCTCGTCCCAAGTACTCGCTTCTGAAATGGGATGTCAACGAGTCTATGATTATCAGGCGAATCTTGTTGTCTTTGATTATCTGGTCTGCCTTTTCGAGAAGAAGCACTTGATGATCCGAGTTGTACGCCTCAGAATAGATGATCTTCTGGGCGGCGTCCGTCGGCTCCATCCCTGCCGACTTTGCCATTCTCACGATCCACTCTGGACGAAAAGTCTGCTCCGTATCCAAGTACAACGCTCCGCCGTTGAGGCCACCCTGGTCCACGGGCAACTGAACATTAATCGCCAGTTGGTGGCAGAGGACGGACTTTCCGACCCCGTACTCACCGTAAACCTCCGTTATGGTCTGAGTCTCAAGGCCACCGCCAATAAGCTCATCGAAGGCCTTGCTGCCTGTCGTTAGTCGTAGGACGTTGGCCTTCATCTTCATCAACTCGTCCGCCCGCACGAACGATAGGGAGATGCTGTCTCGAGCCTCGCCGATTATCTTGGCCGCTTGTTTCTCTCCAATTCCGGCAGGAACAAGCTCTCTTACCGTCGCAGCGGCCAAGCTCTCGATGGTATGGAATCCCAGCTCTTTCAACTTGTCAGCTGTGGAGGGGCCTACACCCGGAAGGTCTTCAACGACCTCGTATTTTCGTCTGGTCTCCTGCGTCACCCGACCCCACTCAACCGTTGAAACGAATTCTCTGCGCACATTATTTAAACTAAGACAAATTGCCATCGCGATTCTTAACCGAGAGATTTGGCCGAAGCTAATCCTCAGGTCCAATGTACCGTCTTTCATGTTTCACGAGTAACAGTACCCTTATGGTGATTGTGGAGATTGGGCTGATGCGTTGAGGATTATTGGGGGTTGAGGAGGAGGCCCAACCCAAGAAGAGTAATAGTAGGCGGTACATCGAATCCTTGTTGGGCTGGAACAGTGAGGAATCGTCGGGTGGAGGAGTATACCAGACCGCCCTCTTCACTTCCCTTCTGGAATATGTCATAGTGCTCTTCTTCGGCACCTGGCTCATTGTGGAATATTTCTACAACGTCTACGAGCAGCAATACTTTGGTTCCTGGGATCCCGTCTTTCTCGTAATTGTCCTGATGACAGCTTCAGCCTACGGATTCACCCGACTCGTATCGGCCGTAAGAACCCAACTGAGACCTTCCAAGAAGACAACTAAGCCGGAGGACGATTACTAGATGAAGAAGATCGGGCTGAGCACGGTAATCTCTATCGGGCTTAACTTCTTCCTAATGTTCTGGCTGATCAACCAATACCAGAATGACGCGTACTTCCAGAGCTACGTTAACACGACAATCGGTCAGATCTACCCGTTCATTGTACTTACCATTGGAGTCGGCGGCGGCTCCGGTCTAGGCTACTTATTACTCAAGAGAAAACACGGGGACCGCGATATCGCTTCGAGAATCCAGACGGCAAGGAGCTTCAAGCCCGTATCCTCCATCGCGAGCCCGAGTTCCTCGCAGAGCAAGAACCTTCCCACGGGCATGCCTCCGACGCCAGCCTCAAAGCACACAGCATATGCCGTTCCGTCTCTTCCCAAGAATCTGACTCCCGGCGGCTCGAAAAGCGCTCCGGCCACGTCTTGGTCAACAGGAGCAAAGGCGCCGTCATTCGGATCATTCTCCCAGAAGCAAGACTCATCGTCCAAGACGACATCCACCAATCCTCCGACCCTGCAGACCTCCGTCCCTCGCCCCGAGACACCCCAAGCGTCCACCTTCCCGCGAGCACAGAGCGATATATCGGCTAGGCCAGGACAGCCAACTCCCTGGAGGCCAGATCCGGCCATATTCGGAGAGAGAAAACCTGACTCTGGACCGATCTTTCAGAAACCAGGCATGGACCTGGCATCACGACAAGACAGCCCGGCCCTCGGAAAACCAGGAACTCAACCGTCCGGATCACCTCAATCAAACCCGCTGCCGGGGACGAAGTGGCAGCCTCCTGATCAGAAAAGAGTACCGGGACAGTGGACGGATAACCCTCCAAGATCAGCAGTTCCTCCGGTGCCACCGAAGTGGGGACCTCCCGGGGGCTCTCCTCCACAAGGTCAATCGACGCCTCCTCAAGGCGTTACTCCCAGACCTAGCTCCCTTCCTCCAAGGCCGCCTTTCCCGCAATCTCAAGGTGGACCGCGCCCATTCGTTTTCCAAGGCCCGGGTAGGCCAGGAGAACCCGGACCTATGGGCGTTCCCAGACCGTTCAGGCCAGACCAGAACCGGCCGCCTCAAGGAATGGGTCCGCAGCAGAGGCCTCCTCAACCAGTAGCGAGACCTACAGCTCCTCAGGCCGGGCCAATGCCTCAACCATGGACGCCCCCAAGCCAAACCTCGGAGAAGAAAGAAACGTCCAATCAAGGAAGTCAAGAGCGATCTAGTCTCAGCTCCGAAACCGATCCTTCGAAACCTAGTCTGGAGCTCAAGGGCAGCGAGACGGCTGGAGGGGGAGGGGAGATGGACTGGGATACGGCCCTTGATACGATTCTGAAGACGCTCCGAAAGGATAGGGTTGGAGACAAACAGTAGGGACTGTGAGACCATTGAAAGGGTTACAACAAGCCTTAGGCTATTCGAGATTAATCTCAACGCAATCACTAAAGAATAGAGGCGCGCTGAACAATTGAGACGGCTCCTCGTCAAACTTGTAGCCATCGAGACAGCATTTGTAGGCTGGCTGGCCTACTGGCTCTTTCTCGTCTACGCCAACAATCCCGCGGTTGCCAGCGAATTGGCCGGAAACTTGCAGAGGTTTCCACAGCTCTCGTTCAGCACGGTCGATATTGCAATACTCGTGATAATCGCTGGACTAGCAATCGGCCTGGCATTCAAGTTCCAGAGAGGGCTTAGGCCTGGAATACGATTGGAGAGAGCTCTTCAGATGCTGGAGAATCTCATGAAACGCAATCTTGTCCTCGAGGCGCAAGTAGCAGAGCTAAAGATAGAGAAAACCCACGTGGGACCTCCACCAGTGGCCACGCCAACCATTACGAGTATAGCGGAGCCGCGATCCGGTTCCTGGGAAAAAGCCTTCAGAACGCCTTTAGAGGCCGGTCCCCCGCTGACGACACGGGCGTCGACACAAAATTATCCAGAAGCTACGTTCGAGCATGAGAACGCCCCTGCACCGAGGATAGAAGCGAAACAGTCGCTGCCACCTCAATCGCATCCTCACTCTGGTTTCTCCCCAAGGCCACCGACTATCATCGCAGAGAAACCAGGAGACAAGGCCACATCAGCATCGGCAGCGGCACAAGACAAGACTTTCGAGAAACCGATTTCGTCAAACTCATCATCTCCTTTGACTGCTTCAAGCTGGGAAGATAGTCCCAAGTACGTGGGAGAGTCGAGAGGAATCCTTACTCCTTCAGCTCAGCCCAGGAGAGTCCCAGCGATTTCTGAATCTGGAGGTCTCAGACAACCCTACATCCCAGCTCCCGCTCCAAAGGCCATACCATCAAGTGTCATAGTGGGCCCGATGAGTTCCTCGCCTCCATCTCAGCCGCGACCTACTCTCAGGTCTCCCGCCTTAGCACTAGCTTCCCCCAAGAGTTCCATTTCCGGTCCAACTTCTCGACCCGTGCTGAATGCGCCGAAGCCTCCGGCTGTTACACTCTTGCCCAGAAAACCGCCCATACTCTCCGAGCCTACAGGACCCCTCTCAGCCAACACAACCGTAACGAAGCCGACGGCTCCAACCCCGACCGAGAGCACCAGCCCATTCCCACCGAAGCCAGCTCCAGAAGCGACGACGGCTGATTATGAGAGAGCGGAGACCAAACCAGTCGAACAGAAAGCTGTCGAGGCCGATGACAAGAGTGCCGTCAAACCTTCTCCGCCTGTTAAGAAAAAATTCCCTTACGAAGAGGACTGAATTTCTTATTCCGACATGAGCGGCATTGCAGAACAGCCGACCATGGCTGTTCCGCGCTTCTATGACGAAAAATAGCCCAGCGTCTACCTTTGCCAGCCCTCTACAGAAAGACTAGCAGGACATGCTGTGTGGGTACGTCGGTCCTGTCGCTCCAAACAAGCAATCATTGAAAAAAGCACTCTTCATTGTAGCCCCCCCTTGGGTATCCCAAGTCTCGCGGCAATAGACAGAATGAGCTATTCAGGTGGAGATTGTTCAAGCCAGCCCATTAACGCGCTCTGGTCTGATTTCCCTTGTTTCCGCAGGACCTCTACGCTTTTCTGCAGACTCAACTGTTTGAATTCTATCCCGATCTTTGCTATCACTGTCTGTACACCTTTCGCGAGAGAGGGCGCCACTATGATGGGACGAACCTTTCTACCGGGAGGTGCATGAATGTACTTCAGGTACTCTGCCAGCTGCTTTACCGCTGGGACTCCCGCAGCGTCCTTCTTGATCTCGATCACAACAGTATTACCTTGCGCATCAACGGCGTACACGTCGACAAAACCCGGGGCCACTTTCTTCTCGAAGTCCATTATCTGGAGACCCGGCTCGATAATGTCCGGTTGGACAAGAATTGCCCTCTGCATTTCTTCTTCGCTCGCATGTAGGATGAACTCTGCCTCGTCCTTCAGACTAATAGTGGCTAGAAGCTGGATCGCACTGGCTTTGATATTCAGACTCTCAAGCGGACTGGGACGGACGACCTTGACCGACAAACAATGTTCTGCAATCTGAGCTTGAATCACACAACCCGAAGGCTGCCAATTGACCGGTTGATAGTCTCTGCCACGATGGACTAGGATGCAGCCGTCCTCTTTCACTATGATGAGGCGTTCACCCTCACCCAGCTGGCTTCCCGTGCGACCCGAATAGTTCACGCTGCAAGTGGCGACCATTAGTATCATCTTTCGGGCCTCTAGACCCTTCACTAGTTCTCGTTGAGCATCTTCGATGCTTGGAGAAACCATGACGGTCGTCTTCGATCCCACTGGAAAGATTCAATTCCATAGACGGGTTATTTCAGTCTACGTTGGACGAGGAAGATACAGGAAGAGTCGTGGAATATTATGATGCGCTATCTCGGTCTTACGACGAGTTATACGGCCAAGAGCAAGCCCCGAAACACCGCATGATCCAAGAACTATTGAAAGGTCGAAGGTTCGTTCTCGCTGTCGACGTTGGTTGCGGAACAGGCAAGTTCCTGCTACAAGCCGGTTGTTCCTTTCAAACTGGGATAGGCATCGACCTCTCCTGGGAGATGCTAAAGAAAGCTCAGAGCAGAAAATCTCCAAAAGTACACTTGATAATGGCAGACGCTTCATCACTCCCAATCAAGAATGGAGCAGCGGACCTCATAGTTTCGGTATCTCTCACAGAAGCTGAATCAACTCTTCCGAAAATGCTCGCCGAACTCGGAAGAATCGCAGGGAGATCAACAACTCTTGCTCTTACGGTGTTCCAGCAACAAGGAAGCAAACAGTTGCAACTCCTAAGAGTTGAACGTTGGACGAAGATATCCGACCGAGAGAATCTATACCTTGTCCAGCTGAACTCAGGCGAGAATAAGTAGCCCTTTCGTCCGAATTTGCTGGTGCACTTTAAGAACTAGACCAGACTCCTTAGTCTGGTCAAGAATGCCGGGATGCTCACACCAGTGGCGAGGACGGGGACAGATGGCCAGGTGCATAAGGTGCGGCAAGATGAAGACTGAGTTCAGGAAAGAACAACACAGCCAGAAAATGCTGCAGAGAGAAGGTTCCGAGCTGAACCAAGACTAGGCATCTCTACGAGTCCGCACTCGCGCTCGGCAAAAGAGTTTTTATGGCCTACAGCCGAACAACCCGAACAAGGAATCTAATTGGAACCGTCAAGAAAGCCACTGAACCTTCTAATTCGAAAACTCAACGGTGACGTTTCAGTGAAACTGAAGAATGACAACGAATACCGAGGTAAAATGATCGACTGCGACAGCCACATGAACATAATACTGGACGGGGCAAGAGAATTCCGCGGCGGAGATCCATCAACCAATTTCGGAAGTCTAATAGTTAGAGGAAGCAACGTCCTGTTCATCTGCGTAAGTCCACCTCCAGAGTGACAGACTAAGTTTTCGTCGGTAGAGTCGCTCCTATCGCCCTATCGGGATACAACGCGGATGGCAGCGAACGTTTCAGGATCCTAGATACGGGTATGCCCACGAGCCCTCCTGCGAAAACTTGAAGAACGTTGAATGGTAATTCAACTAGCGCTGCAGTCAATCCCACAGCCACTGAAGAGCCGAAAACGAAGCCAATGAAGTAAGACTCCGAAAGCAAATAGCCGGCCACCATTGCCAGGCTTCCCGATATCCAAGCGACGAACTCTCGTCCCTTGAACCCACGTTGAGAGATATAGCCCGCGATCAATCCTTCACCGCCCTTGATGAGCAACGTAAACAGAGCAAAGGGCTGACCCCCCGGACTGATCGCATCAGACAACGCGGAGCCCACTCCTCCCGCGACGCCTCCGATCGTTGGACCAAACGTGAGGGCCACTATGAAGACCATGATGTCTCCGGCATCGAATACTTGGCCCTGAGTGAGGCTGGGAATTTGAACGCTTACTAAGAAGGTCACGAGGAAAACCAGTGCTATGGTCACGGCCAGGATCGCTGTTGTCACTGTAGGGGATCGCTTGGTGATTCTCTTGTTCTTGAGCCCTTGATTGTCAGGTGGTTGGATGTTCAATCTCGCTCACGCGCCTCGCGATGTATGCGTGGCAATTTGTCCGGTCTCTAACGGCTGCAATCTTGCGTGGAGTGCGGCTCGAACTAATCCGAAGTAAGGCGGGGACGGCCTACCGGGACGAGACTTGAACTCAGCGTGGAATTGTGTCGCAAAATGGAATTTGTTTGACGGCAACTCGAGAATCTCCATCCTTAGATTAGAGTCACTCTTTCCCGAGAATCTCAATCCTTCTGATATAAGCTGTTGAATGTATCTTGGGTTGACCTCGTAACGATGTCGATGTCTCTCCCAAACCTTCGCCCTTTGGTATAGAGATTCCGCGATGGTTCCTTGGTCGATCGTGATTTCATGGGCTCCCAGCCTCATTGTGCCTCCCTTCTCCAGAACATGGTTCTGTTCCGGCATGAGACCGATAACGTGGTTCTTTGAGGCAGGGTCCAGCTCAGAACTGCCCGCGTCTTTGATTCCTATGCTCCGGGCATATTCGACCACAGCCAGCTGGAATCCGAAGCAAATGCCCAAGAAGGGAAGATCGTGGGTCCGCGCATATTCTATCGCTTTGATTTTTCCCTCTGAGCCTCTCGAACCAAACCCGCCAGGCACCAGTACACCGTCGAACCTAGAGAGTACTCGAACCTTTGATGGATCTTTTTCAAAATCGTCTGTTTCAATGAATTCCAAATCTACCTTGGCATTGGCTGAAGCTCCGGAGTCTCGCAGAGCCTCGTTGACGCTAACGTAGCAGTCTGCGAGCTCTGCATACTTTCCGCAGATAGCGATGGTAGCTTGCTTTTCGGGGCTGAGATGATTCTCGACCATCTTCGTCCAAGAAGTCCAGTCAAGCCCATTCTTGGACAGTTCCAGCCTGATTGCCAGATAGTTACCAAGACCCTGCTGTTCCAGACGAACTGGAGATTCGTAGATACTTGCAATATCCTGAGAAGTAAAGACGGCCGATTCTTCAACGTTGCAGAACAGAGCAATCTTCCGGCGAGGCTCCGGTCGTAAAGGTGCCTTGCTGCGAGCAACGATGACGTCGGGTTGGACTCCTATTCGCCGGAGTTCTTGGACGCTGTGCTGAGTGGGTTTGGTCTTTTGCTCACCAACAACATCGAGCATCGGTACAAGGGTTACGTGCACGTTGACGACGTTCTTGATCCCTTCTTCGAGCCGGAGTTGGCGGGCCGCTTCTAGGTACGGAAGAGATTCGATGTCGCCTACCGTTCCCCCTATCTCCACCAAGACTAAGTCAACTCCTTCCTCATTTGCGATGTTTCTCAATCGCTCTTTGATCTCATCGGTGATGTGAGGAATGATTTGCACACACTTTCCAAGAAAATCCCCCCTGCGCTCTCGCTCGATCACGGAGGAGTAGACTTGACCGGTGGTGATGTTGTGACTTTTCGGAACGTTAATGTCTAGGAACCTCTCATAGGTTCCGATGTCCATGTCCGTTTCTCCCCCATCCTCAGTGACGAAGACCTCCCCGTGAATGTAGGGGTTCATCGTTCCAGCGTCATAGTTGAGATACGGATCGATCTTAGCTGCGGTGACCTTTAGTCCTCTGACTTGGAGAATCTTGCCGATAGAAGCTGCTATGACTCCCTTGCCTATCCCGGACATTACGCCGCCGGTGACAAACACGAACTTCGTCAAATGGTAACAGTGAGAGGAATAACCGCTTCCTCAAAAGACTAACGCTGAAGAACTATTCAAACCCATTTAGGTCTCAATCCCTATTCCGGTTGAAGAAGAATACCCGCGTGGCTCGGCGATTATCCCCTTTCTGATTCCATCATGCACGTTGCACGAGGGTTCTTGCCTTGGGCGCAACGGTTCTTCTCTCAGGCAGTTTGAGACCTGCTTTCTGCCAGTCATCCAAGAATCGTTTCAGCCCAATATCCGTGAGAGGGTGCTTTACCATCTTTTCCAGAACGTCCGGGGGCATTGTGGCGACATGAGCCCCGAGCTTGGCCGCCTCGACGACATGCACGGGGTGCCGAATGCTGGCTACAAGAACCTGAGTCTCGAACCCATAGTTTCGATAAATCTGGAGTATCTCCTCGATTATCTTCAGTCCCTCGTGGCCCGCATCGTCTAACCGGCCGATGAAGGGGCTTACATATGTGGCTCCGGCTTTGGCGGCCAAGAGTGCCTGGTTCGGAGAAAAGACTAGTGTCACGTTTGTCTTGATTGCCTCACCGTGAAGCTTCCTTACGGCTTTCAGCCCATCGCTCGTCATAGGACACCTGACGACGACATTCGGCCCCAGGGATGCGAGGTCGCGTCCTTCCTGGAGCATTCCTTCGACGTTTT
>Ga0099828_10000101_pt1 | contig 44580 bp, 49 predicted proteins | sample CZO8metaG_2_FD_79338 | JGI IMG/M metagenome (GOLD analysis project Ga0099828, IMG submission 79338) | Vadose zone soil microbial communities from the Eel River Critical Zone Observatory, Northern California, USA - CZOApr15con2H1.8 metaG | ecosystem: Environmental > Terrestrial > Soil > Vadose... | reverse complement strand
TTTGAGAAGGCACAGCTAGACGGCCTGTCTCGAACCGCCCTCGCCGAGGGCTGGCTGAACCAAAACCAGGCGGAAGCCATAGGTCGCGAGCTCGTCGCCTGGGCAGAGCGGCCTGATGCGTTTACCGCCACCGTCTGGTGCGAAGCCGTCGGTTGGGTCAACGAGTGAGGCTGTGTCCCAGGCACGACATCTGCAGCGCGAGACGGGAGGTACGGCTTGCAAGCATCTGCGCGACCTGTCGCATCGCGCTGAAGTGCTGCTCCTGCCAGTGTTGCCACAGAGCTTCCAGGTCGGGTTCGTGACCGCGAGCCGAACGCAGCATGTGCGGAACCCGAGCGAAAGAAACGGCAGGCAGCTTACGCGCGACAACCGCGCGTTTCGACGTATTTTCACTATTGCCATCAAGTCGCTCAATCGTGGCCCTTCACGCAACCAGATCGAGGACGGCAATACGAAGTCGGCTCTTTATGGCGACTTCTTCAGACCACGTGCTGTACAACCAGATCGAAGACGAGTAGCTAGCTCTCTAGCTTCCTAAGGGCCCGGTTTCGAATACGATTCCGGCCTTTTTCCTTGCCTTGGCCCGGTCCCGGCGCGTGCGGCAACCAGATCGGTTTGGCGAACTCAGTCCGGCTGCCGACGTGCAATAACCAGATCGGTCTGTGACAGGTCTCTTGACAACCAGATCGGTCTTCTGGGGCTGGCGAACAGCGGCGGCACGCCTCTAAGACGTCGTTTTCGTATCGCGCCTGATCGAGGTGACCGGCTTCTGCGGATGTTCGTTGATCTCGAGGTGGAACAGGTCCGGCCGGGCGTAGTGACCGGTTACGTCGAAGTCGTACTTCGCGCGTGCCACATCTGCGAGATCAAGGTCGGCGAACAGGATCGACTCTCCGGTGAAGTCGGGACCTGCGAGCACGTTGCCCATCGGACCGACGATGCAGCTTCCGCCGAAGCAGACGATGTCGTCGCGCTTTGAGGCGAGCTCGTTCTTGATGTCCGCGGGAAAGTCGGAAAGCCTTGTGAACTGGTTGGCGGAAAGGACAAAGCAACGGCCCTCCAGAGCGATATGGCGCACTGTAGATAGCCAGGTCTCACGCCCATCCGCGGTCGGGATGCAATAGACCTGGACGCCCTTCGAATACATGGCCATTCGCAGTAGCGGCATGTAGTTTTCCCAGCAGATGACCGCTCCCAATCGCCCAAAAGGCGTGTCGAACACGGGGAGCGTGGATGCGTCACCGAAACCCCAGACAAGGCGCTCAGCCGCGGTGGGCATGACCTTGCGATGCTTGCCCAGATAGCCGCCTGGCGAGACGAATACTGCCGTGCAGTAGAGAGTGCCGCCCTCCCGCTCGATGACGCCAACCACCATGTAAATCCCGAGCTCGGCAGCGAGGAGAACAAGCTGGTCCAGTGCTGGTCCGGGAACGTCGATAGAGCTCTCCCAATACCTGCGGAAGTGATCACGGCCTTCCGGAGTACGGTCGCCGATCACGGTGCCGAAAGAGATGCCTCGGGGATAGCCGGAGATGAAAGCTTCCGGAAACAGCACCAGGCCCGCTCCACCAGCTGCTGCGTCGGAGGCCAACTTCCGAACTTTGGCAAGCGTAGCGGCGCGATCGAAGACGACGGGCGCAGCCTGGACCACCGCGACTCGCTTGCCTTCGGTTGGGGTCACGATTGGCTGCCCGCGGGTGCCGGATGCCCGCTTCTGGATTGGAGCTCGCCTACCAGCCGGCGCGTCACGGGCACCGCAATGCCCGCCCTGGCGGCGCGCCTGAGCAATGCGCCGCCTAACGCATCAAGCTCGATTGGTCGGCCGGCGGCCTGATCACGCTGCATCGATGACTCCATCGATTCGGGCACCGAATCCAGCAGATGGAGCACCGCTTCCCGATCTATATCAACTCCGTCGGCCCCGGCGACGGCGACGACCTCGCCAATCAGCGCGATGGCGTCCTCGCGGCGTGTGGTGCGTATCGCTCCCACGTTGGCGCGCTCGTGCGTGGTCAGCAGCGCCATCGGTGCGAGCACGGCAAATTTGTCCCACAACATGGGCAATTCGTCATCACGGATACGGACATCGAGACCGGAACCACTTAGGTGCGCGGCAATCGCCTCAACGCGATCGCGGTTATCTGCGGAAGCAGCGATCTCGACAGAGGCGAAGGGGCTGGTTTGGCGGATCAAGCCAGGCGCCGCCCGGGCGGTCTCGATGCGGATGGTGGCAGCCACCACACTGGAGGGAGGGTAAACCGCCCGCAAGAAATCGACGTGCTCGATGCCGTTGAGAAAGGGGATGGCGAGAGCCGCCCCGAGGGCATTCGCAGGTACGCGGTCCACAGCATCTCTCAGATGCGTTGCCTTAACCGCGATGAGGCAGGCGTCAACAGAATCGGTCAAACGCGTTGCGGTTCGCACGGACACTGCGAAATTGCCAAACCGCTGGCTCTCGACCCGGAGTCCGCTCTGGGTGATCGCACTCGAGGCGTCGTCGCTCGCCAGCACCAGGACTGAGCTGCCTTCCCGCGCCAGCACGGCCGCTAGGAAGCCGCCCACAGCTCCCGGCCCGAGCACCGCTACGTTCAGCGCCTGCGGCGTCATGAGGAGCCAATGATATGCGCCGTCTCAGTGATGGCCGAGCTCAGCTTGCGAGTGCGGCACGTGCCTTGGAGATGCCGTTTGGAACGACGGCCAGCCGGTTGCCGACCGCCAGAAAGATCACTTCGATGTTGACCCCCTGCCTCACCTATGCGTGACGTGAATTTCAAGAGTCACTTTGGACCTGGATCCACGGGCACAACCAGGACCTCACGCTCTTCCACGAGCTCAGCACACGCCACTTGCAGGATGTCTCCGTACTGCCCGTCCTCGACCGGAAAATGACGGAGTCCGCGACCATCGATGGCAAACCCGCGAGGGTTCCTGGTCTGTTTTGGAGTCGCACTGAGATGTCTTTCACCCCGACTCTCGTTTCGTACTGGGCAGTTGACTGATGGTCTTACTTTCACTGTTTCGCCATTAAGTCCCGGCGTTTTCGACGCAATTTCACCTTCGTCATCAAGTCGTCCAATGGTGGCCCTTCGAGCAACCAGATCGAGGACGCCAATACGAATCGCGCCGTGTAAGCTCCTTCTTCAGACCATGTGCTGTACAACCAGATCGAGGACGAGTAAGCGGGTCTAGCTAGAACCAAGGGGCCGGGTTCTTCGGAGCCCGGCTTTTTCTCTTGCTCTCGCTACTCCCCCATGCTTCCGCCGAGCGTGAGCCCCAGGATCCAGACCGCAAAGAGGACGCTGGGCACTCCGGCCAGCAACCCAAGGACTGCGAGCGCGATATCAACCGCCTTGTTGCGCATCGGGGTGACGAAGGCCCCGATGGCTGCCCCGATCGCGAGCAGGCTCAGCAGCCCGCCCAGCCAGATGCCGGCGTATCCAGCACCCAGGAATGGCCACCAGGGAAAGGGGGCTTCGAGCAGCAAGGCAAGCCCTCCGCAGACGACGCTGAGCGCGGACAGGCGCCGCCACGACGGCCGCGACCACATGATGCCTGCCACGCCAAGCACAATGCCGACCACACCGCCCAATAAGAGAATCGACGGTAGATAGGCGTAAAGAGGGTTCGGCCCAGGACCGCCTTTGCCATAGAAGACATCGGCCGGCGCAAGGACCGGCATGAGGATGCCTATCGCGGTTGCAACTGCCGCGGCGATCAAGAGAACGAACCACCCCACGCTCGTGCTAGTCACCGAGGGGAATGAGCCCCGTCATCAGTGGAAGAAGCAGCAGCCCGATGCAGGCAAACTCGCTCACGTTGACCCTCTCGGGCGATCGTCGCCCAGGATGTCGTCTTCGAGCTGCTGGAACCGCGCCGCGAACTCATCGTCAGGCGGGTCGCCGGGCGACGATGGGCGGACGCCACGGCTTTTGTGCTGCCGCAAGGCATTTATCACCACCCACGCGACCACCGCCAGCACCAGACCAACCGGTCCAGCCAGGCACATGGCGAGGAGGAAGGTTCCAACCACGGCTCCCCATGCCGGGTCCGCGCGAAGGGGGAGCGATGTTTGGTATTGCTCACCGTCAGTCCGGGACATTGCGACGCTCCTACGCCAGGTTGGCAGAGTTTGATGCCACGCCGGCGGCAATGACGGGTGTTCCGGCGTTTAGTGGTCGCCCGCGGAAGCGGGTGGCCAGCACGAGTCCGACAAGCCCCAATCCAACAACTGTGACCAGCACCAGCATCACGCCTGGCTTTGATGCGTACTGCTCAACCGTCGCCCAGGCAGACTGGCCCAACCAGGCGCCGAGCCCGATGAAGAAAGCATCGTAGACGGCGATTGCGGGGACCAGCCCGATGAGGAAGGTACGCCTTGGCATCGCAATCAACCCTGAGAGGTAGGTCGTGTTGATCCGCATGCCTGGTGTGATGCGGCCCAGGAACACTGCGGCGGACCCGCCACGTCGAAGTTTGGCCATCAGTCGATCAACTCGGTCACCGGCATGGAACAGCGCTGCGATTCGAGGCAGCGCGGCGATTCCGATGCGCATGAAAAGCTCGCGTCCGCAAACCGCGCCGACAACTGCCGAGACATACGCTGCTGTCACCATGACGACAGCGTTGACGTGACCCGTTGCGATCGAAGCGCCCGCAATAAACAGGAGAAGGTCGCCAGGCGCAAAGGGCATTGGTATGCCCAGCTCTTCGAGCAGGATCAGTCCACAGATGACCGCGACAAGCGCGTAGCCGGAGAAGCCAAGTAACCAGGTGATGGTTGCGCTCATGGCGCGACCATAGGCGCGACTTCGCACGACCACATCGGGGCTGCGCCGCCTTATTAGTAAGGGTTAGCCCGGTACCGAGCGCGAGATCGGCGGTGAGATGATGCCGGCGATGCCCGAGCGCGTGCTCATCGTCGACGATCACGCCGGCTTCCGCGGGGAGGCCCGTCGACTTCTGCAAGAAATCGGCCGCCAGGTGGTAGGGGAGGCCGGCACAGGGGCGGAAGCGCTCAGCGAGGCACGGCGACTGAAGCCGGACCTCGTCCTGCTTGACATCCAGCTTCCTGACCTGGATGGCTTGGCGGTCGCCGCGTCCTTGAGCTCTGAGCCACAGCCTCCGGCGGTAGTCCTGGTGTCCAGCCGCGACGCGGGCGACTACGGCCCTCGCCTATTCGGCTGTGGCGCATTAGGCTTCATCCCCAAAGCGGACCTTTCCGCGGAGAGCCTGATGGCTCTGCTCGAAGCATGACAACTGCGCAGCGTCGGGTGATTCAGGCCAGCGCTCTGGCAATCATTGCGTTGACCTGCTTCGCCGAGGTGAAATTCACCTTCCTCCCTCGCCGCGTCGGCCTGGAACTCTCGCGGGCATGGCCCGACGTGCTGGTCGACATCGTGCCCGGGTCCTCGTTCGTCCTGGCAGGGCTGATCGCCTGGTCACTGCGACCTCGGAACCGGGTGGGATTTCTGATGATCGGCGTTGGCGTCGGCCTCGTGATCCGGGATGCCGCCCTCCAGCAGAGGGTGGGCCAGGTCTTGTCACCGTTGGAGGCTGTGCTGCAGATCGTCAGCCCATTGTGGGCAGTGGTTCTCATGCATCTGCTGCTGGCCTTTCCTGGCGGACGACTGGTCTCGCGACTGGATCGCGTCGTGGTTCGATCCTTCTACGCGGTCGAACCGCTGGTGGCTCTCCTCGCGCTCGCCGTCACCGGCCACCCGCTGTTGGGCCCAATCAGCCAGCCGGTCTTTGACATGAAGGGCCCTGCAGGCTTCGTGTACATCCCTTCTCTTGTCATAGGTACAGGCCTGGTCATCCGTCGCTGGTTCCTGGGCGGACGCGCCCGACGTCGATCGATGTCACCGGTCTTCTGGCCGATGGTGCCGATCACCATCTTCTTTCTGCTTTCTGCTGCTGCGGTACTCGGAGCTTTTGGTCCGAGTAGCTTCCTGTACGCGCCGGCGAAAGTTTTCCCGCTGTTCCTCGTGGCCCTTCCGGTTGGATTGCTGATCGGCCTTCTCAGGTCCGGACTCGACATGTCGTCTGTGGGCGATCTGGTCGTCAAGCTGTCAGGCGGGCTCGCTCCTGAGCAGCTTCAACCAGCGCTGGCGCATGCCCTACACGATCCCTCGCTCGAGGTTGCCTACTGGCTCCCTGTACAGGAGTGGTTCGCAAACCTCGAAGGGAGGCGCATGGAGCTTCCGTCTGTGGACTCGGAGCGGGCCGTTAGCGTTCTGGGCGACCCGACCAGGCCAGTCGCCGCGCTCGTATATGACTCATCGCTGGTGGCGGAAAGTCAGCTCGTGGATACAGCCGCCGCGGCCGTGCATATGGCTTTGCAGAACGCGCGTCTCCAGGTTCAGCTGCGAGCGCAGCTGGAGGAGGTGCGGCAGTCACGAGCACGCCTGGTCGAGGCCGCCGACAGTGAGCGGCAGCGAGTCGAGCGAGACCTTCACGACGGCGCTCAGCAGCAGTTGGTGACCTTGTTGTTGTCGCTGGAGGCTACGAAAAGAGAGGCGGTGCGGCAATCCGATTCAACAACTGCTGCCCTGATCGACGCCAACATCGCCGAGCTCAGGCAGGCTTTGGGCGAGCTTCGGGAGCTGGCCCGCGGAATACACCCGACGCTCCTCACCCAGGCCGGATTGGTGCCCGCCATCAGGTCTTTGACCGATCGATGTCCGATTCCAGTCGAGGTCACGGGCGAGCTGGGCGATGCCCGGCTCGCACCGTCGTTAGAGGCAGCGCTTTACTTTGTCGTTTCCGAGGCGATCACCAACGCTGTGAAGCACTCCAAGGCTCGGCGAATTTGCGTGTCGCTTGGCCGCAGTTCCGAGCAGGCGATCATCGAGGTGGCCGACGATGGCGTCGGAGGCGCTGACGTGTCCGTAGGTTCTGGCCTTCGCGGACTGACCGACCGGGTCGCAGCCGTAGGTGGGCGCCTGGTGGTCAAGAGCGACCTGGCAGGTGGCACGACCATTCATGCCGAGGTACCTTGCGCGTAATCGTCGCTGACGACTCGGTGTTGTTTCGGGAGGGCCTGGCAAGAGTCCTCGAAGGTGCGGGGTTCGAAGTCGTCGGCCAGGCCTCCAACGCCGACGAACTGGACTTGCTCGTGGCAGACAGGAAGCCTTCGCTCGTGATTCTGGACATTCGGATGCCACCGACGCAGAGCGATGAAGGGCTTGTAGCCGCCAAACGGATTCGACGCCAGCACCCGGAAATCGGCGTGCTGGTGCTCTCCCAGTATGTCGAGAGTCACCACGCCCTCGAGCTCCTCGGCCAGAGCCCGGATCGGGTCGGCTACCTGCTCAAGGATCGTTTTGCGGACCTGGGCGAATTTGTCGACGCGGTTCGCCGCGTGGGCGACGGCGGGTCTGCTGTCGATCCACTTGTTGTCTCGCAACTACTCGGCCGGAAGCGATCGCGTGACCTGATCGAAGACTTGACCGATCGGGAGAGGTCAGTCCTTGCGCTTATGGCGGAGGGCCGATCGAACGACGCGATCGCGTCGGCGCTGAAGATCAGCCCCAAGACCCTCGAGGCCCACATCGGCACGATCTACTCCAAGCTTGGACTGGAGCCGGCAGGAGGCGATCACCGACGTGTGCTCGCGGTGCTCAACTACCTCCGTTCGTCCTGACACCCGCGGGAGGCATTCTTATCAGCGGCTGACCGCGACCGGTCCCCAGAGCTGCTGGGCGCGCACGCCGAGCCCGTGCACCACGGCGGTGAAGGCGTCTCGCTGTTCGATACGTTCCTCGCTGAACACGGCCGCCAGGTCCTTGCAGAAGGCTGGTATGTAGGCCGAGCCCCCGGTCACCAGGACCCGGTCGACTTCAGACTGCTGCATGCCCGCCTCCGCCACAGCCCGTTTGACGGTCGCAGCGATGAGATCGAGCTCGGGCCGGATCATGGATTCGAAAGTCGACCGCCGCACTTCGACATGCAGTCCGAGCGCCGCAAACTCCAGGTCGGTGGCGGTGGCGTCGGACAGCGCGATCTTGGCCGCTTCGACCGCACGGTAGAACTCGTAGGCGTGTCCCCCGTAAAGCAGCGCCTGGACGAGGTCCGCGGCGCCGCCGCCGATCCGAGCGAGGATCGCCGGAATGCCGGGATCCGCCATCAGCAGCCGAACGGAGCTTGCCGTGCGCAGCTCGTTGAAGAGCCAGCTCGGAAGCACGTCGAGCCCGAGCGCCGGGCCAACCACCGTTTCGAAGAGGATCCCATCGAGGGTCTCGCCTCCGATCGCGATGCCCGCGATGCCGGCGACGCGTGGCTCGCCGTCGCGAGAGTCGAGCACCGCCACGTCAAACGTGCCGCCGCCGAAGTCGACCGCGATCTCCACGCCGCGGTGAGCGTGCTCGCCGATCACCGCCGCCGTCGGTTCGGGAAGAAAGGCAACCTCGCTGAAGCCCGCCTCCACGGCAGCCTGCCCCAGCCGGCGAAGCGCCTCGGCGTCAGAGGCGGCGCGATTCTGCGGGTCGGCGCCCGCGAACACGACAGGATGGCCGAGGACAACCGACCCGACGGAGTGCCCGGTGGTCTCGTCCGCTTCATTCTTGAGCCGGCCAAGCACGACGCTGACCAACGCGCCCACGTTGAAGTCCGTCGCCCAAGAGTTGGTGCCGGCGAAGCCGAGCTTGGCGAGCTCGTGCTTCACTCCTGACAACAATCGCGCGTCGTTGCACCCGCCGCCCTTGCGGTACTGGCGGCAGTCCGTGTCCCAGCCGTAGGGTGCGAGCGGACAGTTCCAGCAGTCCGTCTTCTCGTGACCCGACACCAGGAACGTCCTGACCGCCTCATTACCCGCCGCCCGACGGCCGGCCCGGTGCAGGTAAACAAACGATGGGAGCGTTCGGGACGCCGATCCTCCCAATGTCAGCACCTCGACGCGGTCCGCATACGCGATCGACACGGAGCTGTTGCTGGTCCCGAAATCGATGCCATAGCCGAGCGGACGGTCGGAGGGAGTCACGGTCGGGGACTATACGGGCCGAAGCCGGATTCGGTTTAGAGGTCTCCCTCGGCCTGGCGCACGCGCCGGCTCAAGGTCTGCAGCAGGCGGTAGGCCACCTCCGGGTGCTCCTTCAAAAACGGTTTGAAGTTCCACTCGGGGATGGTCGCCATCGTGACCTCGGTGTCGGCCGTGATGGTGGCGCTGCGTCCCTCGTGATCGAGCAGCGCCATCTCGCCGAATGAGTCGCCGGGCCCGAGCTTGCGGGTCTTGCCCTGCACCGTCTTCACGCTGACCGTGCCGTCGGTGATGATCATGAACCCCACGCCGCCGTCGCCCCGGACCACGATCTCGTGCCCGGCCGGGTGCTTGACGGTCTTCATCTGCTTTTCGACCGACCGGACCTCCGACTCCGGCAAACCCTGAAACAGCTTCGCCTGCTTGATCTCGACCATTGGCGAAATACTATGCCTTCTTTTTGCCGTCGAGAAATGCCTGGTACAGGCGGTAGGCCTCCTGCTTCCGGCTGTCGACGATCTTGGTGTAACCCTGGAGCGTGTTCAGGTTGGCGTGGCCGAGGACCTCCTGCACCAACCGCACGTCGCCGCCCGTGACCTCGAGCAATGTCGTGGCCGCGGTGTGGCGCGCCACGTGGGGTGACTTGAACGACCAGGCGCCGACCTGCTGGCGGATCTGTTTCACGATGTAGCGCGCGCCGGCCGCGGTCAACCGGCGGGCCCGGTCATCACCTGCGGCGCGATCGAAGTTGATGAACAGCGCCAGGCACGCATCGGCGCGCCCCGTGAGGTACTCCTCCATCGCCGCGCGCGCGTCAGCCGTCAGGTAGACGCTGCGCTGTTTGGAGCCTTTGCCCGTGACCACGAGGCGGTTGCCGGTGCGGGGAAAGTCCGTCCGGTCGAGCGCCAGAGCCTCCGAGATGCGGCACCCCGTGCTCACCAGGAAGTGGACAAGGGCGCGGTCGCGTTTCTCGAGAGGGGTTTCGCGGGGCAGGCTCGCGAGCAGCCGCGTCAGCTCGTCGGGATCTATCGGCTTCGGCAGCCGCTGCTCCAGTTTGGGCAGGGTGATGCCATTGGACAGGTCGCGCTCGATCAAGCCCTCGCGCGCGATCCACCGCAGCCACGAGCGGATCGCGACCAGTGCACGCGCGCGAGACGCCGGGCTTTTGAGTTTGCCGGCGAGGTGACGCTGGAAGGCTCGCAGGTCCTCGTGGCGAAGTTGATCGACGTTGAGCGAGTGACCGGCGGCCGCAAGAAATCCGAGCAGTCTGCGAATCTCGGAGCTGTAAGCACGAACCGTGTTCGGGCTGCGGTTGGCTTCCAGCTGAAGCCATCCGATGTATTCGTCCGCGGCGGCCTGCAGGGCGAGTGGCATGTCGAGGCCGAGCTGATGATAACGGACGGTGCCGATGCTTCCGTTTAGACGGGGCGCGACCCCGGGGCCCCACTGGTAGCCAGAGCCGGATGGTCAGACCGCTGATGGCAGCTCTCATCGCGACGTTCACCGTCACCGCTTGCGGCGGTCCATCCCCGGCTTCGCAAGGACCGAGCGTCTCCACCGTGGCGGTGCAGTCGGGCGATCTGCCGAAGGGCATGGTCAGGTGCGACCTGACCGGTGACATCAACAGCTTCATCACCAAGGAGCAATCACAGGATCCTCAAACGTCGAGGTCGGTAACGACTTATTGGGCCGACCTGAAGAAGGCCGGCGCCACCGCCGCATATGCGGCCATCTACACCGACAGCGCCACCCATTGCTCCGCAGTGAAGAGCAGCACTTCCGATCCTGCAGTCGCCACCTACAAGGTGGTCGTGAATTTTGTCGTCCAGTTCAAGGACGAGAAGAGCGCGTCCGGCGCCTACACCGGCGATTCGTTCTTCGGGTTCAGCGCGTCAACTCTGCGCTCGGGTGGAGTCGCCATCGAGGGGACGAAGACGGGCCTGACCGCCAATTCGATCGTTCTGGACCAGTCGATCTCGAACCAGTCCTTCTACATCGCGCTCTGGCAGAACAAAACGTTCGACGTGATTCTGGCCGTGATCAACGTCGACTCGAACGCGAGCAAGAAGGTCGCCGCCTCGGAGAACGGCCGGATCAAGTAAGCGGCGGCCACTACAATGGCGCGGCCGATCGCAAAGCCCGCCAACGTCCCAGCCCGCCCTCGGCGCCGGCAGAGATCCTCGTCCCTGCTCCGCCCAGCGCTCCTCGTGGCGCTGACAGTCACATGCGTACTGGCGTTCCCGACCCTGCTCGAGGCGGTGCGCTCCGGCCCGCAAGCGACGGCCAGTACGCCTGGCACGGCCGCCGGGCAGGTGGCGATGAGCGGATTGGAGCCGGGCGCGTGCATGACCTTTCAGTCCAATGCCGCAGGCTCGGGCAAGACCGTGTTCATCGACCCGGGCCACGGTGGCCTGGATCCAGGCGTCGTCGGAATCGCCGGCCGCCAGCAGGTGCTGGAGAAGGACGTGACCCTGGCGGTTGGCCTGCGTCTGGCCGCTCTGCTGCAGGGTGACGGCTATCGAGTCGTCATGTCGCGGACGAGGGACTCGTCCGTCACCAGGCTGTCGGCCGGCGACTCGGTGACCGGCGCGTTGACTGCAGCGGCCGAGCACCGCGACCTGGTCACCCGCGCGGCGTGCGCCAACGCGGCCGCGGCGTCGGTCCTCGTGTCGATCCATTTCGATGCGTTCGAGGATCCGTCGGTCGGCGGCACCGAGACCTTCTACGACTCCGAGCGGTCTTTCGCGCCGGAGAGCAAGCGCCTCGCGACCGATGTGCAGTCGGCGGTCGTCGCTGCGCTTGGCAGCTCCGACCGCGGAGTGTGGACCGACGACCAGCTCGCAGCGCCGGCGCTGACCCCATCAGGCAGCGTGTACGGGCACCTGATAGAGCTGGGCCCGGCCGCAGCAGGTTGGGTCGACAGCCCGAGCCAGATGCCGGGCGTTTTGGTGGAGCCCCTGTTCCTGACCAACCCAGATGAGGCGCGGCTGGCCGCCTCCGCCTCGGGTCAGGACAAGATCGCGATCGCGCTGAGGACCGGGGTGCAGAGGTACTTCAACGGCGTCTGAGGCAGAGCGTGATGGTGCGCCTGGCAAGAATCGAACTTGCTGCCTCTTGCTCCGCAGGCAAGCGCTCTATCCGGTGAGCTACAGGCGCAGGTAGAAGGGATTCAGTCGCCGGGCGCGCGCAGGGCGACTACCTAGTTTAGTCGAGGGTCGATCGCGGCGGTCGCGGCGTGGAACGTGCTCAGGTCGAGGTTGCTGACCACAACCAGTGCTATGAACACCGACTTTCGCCAGCAACCCAATCGTACCGACGGTCGGTCGACGGTGAACGAGCTCAGCCCTAAGCCGGTGCTCGTGCCTCGAATCAAACCAGGCGAGAGCTGGCCTGGTGGCGGCGGCGGAAATCCGAACACGCCCGATTCCCACGCTCGCTCGGCCTGGCCCTCATCGCGAAACTGGAACACGATGCTGGTCATGGCCTTGACGGTGGTCGTTGCGCCGAGCTCTGCCTTGCATGCGGTTGCATTCGCGGCAAATACAGAAATCGCGCCGGCGATCGCTCCCCCGGTGCGCAGCTGCTGCCAGTAGTTCGACTCGCGCGCTGCCAGGTCTGCGTCTGCGTTGGACAGCACCGACAGGTAAACGTCGATCGGACCGGAGCCAAGGCAGACGTTTAGCCCGGCCGGCACGTCGCCAGACTGCAGGATCGCCGCGGTCGCTTCCGTGTGCGGGGATGGGCTGGGAACGGGGCTGACCACAGGCTGTGTCCCGCTCTGACACGAGACCGCACCGCACAGAACAAGCATCACCGCCAGCAACCGACCCACGGGGGCCGGAGTTTAGACTGGGTGAGACCTATCGCGCCTGTAGCTCACCGGACAGAGCGTTCGGCTCCGGACCGAAAGGCAGCAGGTTCGATTCCTGCCAGGCGCACCAGACTTTGAATCTCATTGGACGTCGCCCGCTGGCAGAAAGGACGCCGGGACAAGCTGTGTGCCCGCTGCCGCGTCCCACCACATCCGCTTCGGCGACTCGCCGGTGAACCTCAACGCCAGCAGATAGATAAACAGTCCGAGCCAGCCGCTGACGATGATCAGCACAGTGCGCAGTAATGCGGACAACAGGCCAGGACGGCTTCCGCCATGGACCCTGACCACGCGGATCCTCGCCACATACCGGCCGGGAGACTGGCCGAGAAACGCCGTTAGAACGACGTCCGCGAGGATGTACAGCACAAGCGCGATGAACGCTCCCCAGTCAGGTTTGAATATCTGGACGACACTCGCGACTACGCCCCACACGAACCAGTCCGCGAGGATCGAACCCACGCGCCTCATCCCACTGACCCGCGGCAGGTCGTAAGCCATGGCGGAGTTGATCAAGCGGTCGGGGTTGGTTCCGACACGTGGATTAGTTTCAGCCCGGAAGGGGCCGGTGTATTGGCCGCCCTTGCCCGGATGCGGTCCGCGATCTCTTCGGTCATCAGCCCACGGACCGCAAGTGTTGTGCGGCGCCGCCCGACGTCCTCGGCGGTGGCGGCCCATTCCGATTCGAATGCGTAGTCGACCTGCGCCCAGATGTCGGGGCCCGATGGATCGATGCGTTCGAGTCCGTCCGGCACAGCGGCCGCGAGCTTCAGCACCTGCCCGGCTTCATCGCCATACAGCCGCTCCACGTGATCGGCAATGTCAGGCGCGAGCGCCGTGCATGCCTCGACGTCCAGGCTCCATCCCGTTCCCGGCAGCCGCCCAGAATCCGGACTGAGGGTGTGGAGCCCGGCCAGCCTGCGCAGCGCGTCGCGTGCGATCAGCCGGTGCGTCGTCAGCTTGCCGCCGGCCACCGACAGAAGCCCATTGCGGCTCACTTCGATGAGGTGCTCACGCCGCGCTGCAGCGGTGTCGCCATCCGCGATAGGCAGCGCGCGCAAGCCGGCCATGCTGAAACGCACCCGCTGCGGCGCAAGCATCTCCGGAGGCAGGAAACCGGACGCCTCGTCCAGGATCGTCCGGACATCGTCGATGGTGACACGGACCTCGGAGGGGTTGCCGGTGAACAGTGTGTCCGTCGTACCCAGCATCAGCATGCCTTGCCAGGGGATGCCCAGCGTCACGCGCCCTCCCTGGAGAGGCATCGCGACGCCGCCTTTCCAGTTGCCCTCGAGCGGCACCAGGACGTGCACGCCCTTGCTCAAGCGCACGAGAGGCGCCGCGGTGGGGTCGTCAAGCCGGCGCAGGTGGTCGACCCACGGGCCCGCGGCGTTGATGACGCACCGGGCGCGAACCTCGACCAGGCCTTCCGGCTCGGCCTTCAGCGTGACGATGCCGCCGCGGTTGTGCCGCAGTTCGAGGCCGATCACCCTGGCGTGGTTCAGCACCAAGGCGCCGAACTTCGCTGCGCCTTTGACGGTCGCAAGCACCAGCCGCGAGTCGATCGTCTCCGCCTCTTCGAACATTCCGCACATGCGCAGGCCGGCCGTGCGCAGGGACGGCACGACGTCACGAGCCGACCTCTGGTTCACGATGGCAGCGCGGCCTCCGTGGCCCGCCAGCGCCCGGTACAGCAGCAAGCCTGTGGCCACAGTGGCCGCCCCGCGCGGGGAGCCTTCATAGACCGGCAGCAGGAATGGAATCGGCCTGACCAGGTTGGGCGCGATCGACTCCATGAGAGCGCAGCGCTCCTGCTGCGACTCCCTGACCAGGCCGATGTCACCCATCGCGAGGTAACGGAACCCGCCGTGTACCAGCTTCGAAGAGGCGCTGGATGTGCCGCCGCCGAAGTCGCCTCCTTCGATGAGAGCGACGCGCTGGCCGAGTCGCGCTGCTTCCAGCGCGATGCGCGCACCGGTGATGCCGCCACCGATGACCAGCAGGTCAACCGGGCACGAGCGCATCCGTTCGACGGTTTCAGCGCGTGACGTATGCATGGAGCTCATAGCCCTCCAGCGCCGAGGCGAGTGCGTCCAATGAGCCTTGCGGCAGCTCGGGATACGCGGGCAGGAAGACGAGTCGGGACATCACGCGCTGCGCGCAAACCGGCTCGAGGTCGGGCCGGTTCGCGGGTGCGCTGACCGCCTTCACGCTGCTCGCCGCCCGCGCGGCATCGAATCCAGCGGCACGAGCCATCTCGATCATTTCGTCGGGGTCGTCAGCCACGACCGGAAACAGCCAGTGGGTGTGGTCGAGGGCCAGCCCGCCGACATGCAGTCCGGCCGGCAGGATGCCGGCCAGCTGCTCACCCGCCACCGCGCGCGCAAGCAATCGTGCATGGTCGAAGTTGGTGAAGCGATCGACCATCAGCCTCAGGAGAGGCGCGCCTGGGCGCTGTTCGAGGCGGCGCACCAGCTCGCCTGTCGCGCCGGCTGGGAACGCGCGAGCGCTGGAATTCACGAGCCGGTCGAAATCGATCTCCAGGGCGCGGGCCAACCGGGCCACCAGCGCATAGGGCACGGGCCGGGTGAGTGCCACGAACGCGGCGGTCTGCGCGATGCGCTTGAGATGGGCAAGGCGCTTCTGCACCGGCCAGCGTTCCTGGATGCAGCGCATGCGGCCGAGCAGGTCGGGGTCGCGCACCGTCAGCATCGCGCCGCCCAGTGCGGTAGCGGTCTTGAGGATGCCGAAGCTGAACATCGAGACGTCCGCGTGCGGGTCGCCCGTGTAGGCGGGGCCCTGGAACGCCTGCGCGCAGTCCTCGACCAGGAGGATCCCATGCGACCGGCAGATCTCCGCGAGCGGGGCCAGGTCGACACGGCCTCCGAAGAGATGCGCCACCGCCAGCATCCGGCTTCGATCGGTGATCGCTCGCTGCAGCACCTCTGGCCGCGGCGCAAGCGTTGCCGGGTCGAGATCGACCGGCACTGGAACCAGGCCGTGATGCTGGGCCAGGCGCGGCATGTCAGGGTGCGTCACCGCCGTGAACAGGACCTCGCTGCCGCGCGGCAGGGCGAGCGCCTTCAGCAGCAGGTGAAACCCGCTGCGGACCGAGTAGCAGGCCAGGCCGGCCCCGCTGTCCGACCAGGACCTTTCCACCTCGGCCGCCGCCCTCTCGCGGTTCGCGGCCGGCGTCATCGCCAGCGCGTGGAACAGATCGGACGCCCGGATGTCGAGCCTGTGTCGCGCGTGCAGGTGGTTCACGGGGCCAGCGTCCGTTGCTTCCGGTCTCGGAGTCAGTCTCGCCGCCGTTTCAATTTCGGTATCAGCCGGCAGAGCCCTCATGCCTGCACACCCGCGCACGCCGCAACGAGGGCTTCGTTGAACTCGCGCGGCCGCTTGATGCAAACGAAGTGGTCGCCGGGGATCTCGTAAACAGACGGCCGGTCCAGGACCCTCGCGAGCTCCCTCTGTGCCTCGACCGACACGACCACGTCGTCCTGGGTGACGATCACCGCCGCCGGGCAGGTGCTGCCGCCCAGCCAGGACGTCGAGTTGAACCTCGCCGCCTCCGCCACCGCGTCGAGCAGCGCGATCGTGTCGTGGCGGCGCACTTCGCTCATCAGCCAGCGGCCCTGGGGGCAGTTCGCCGACCTCGGTGCAAGCATCGCCAGCATCGCGGCACGCCGAAGTCGTTCCGGGAAACGTCGCGCCGCGCGCTCGACGATCCGCACCAGGCCCTGCCCGGTCGGGACGTCAAAGCGGCTCGCGGTCGCGCACAGGACGATGCCGGCTGCGAGCTCGGGGTATCTGCGGACGAAGAGCTGGGCAACAAGTCCTCCGAGCGAGTAGCCGACGACGATCACGCGTCCGAGCTCGAGGGTCTGGACGATGGCCGCCACGTCATCGGCGCATTCCTCACCGCTGAACTGCCTGGTGGCCAGGCCCCGCCCGTGCCCGCGCAGGTCCGGCGCCACGACGTTGAAGCGCTTCGCCAGGACGGGCACCGCGAGCGACCAGTTGAGGTCGGCAGTCGCCATCAGGCCATGGAGCAGGAGCACGGTCGGCGCTCCGGCCGGGCCCGCCGCGACCCGCACGAAAGCGGTCCCGCGACCTGGAAGCTCGACCATTCGCCCCTCGGGCAGCTCGTCGGCGAAGTGCAGCTCGGCGACGTCGAGCCGCTCGACGGCGAGCCTGGGGCGGCGCGGTGACGAACCGTGTCGGGGACGGGTCCTCTTGAACATTTCGCTCCTCCTCGGGCCCCTGGGTGGGGCCGGTGAGGCGGAGCGTTCGGGCAGACCTGTACGGCCTAGGTCCGGACCAGGTCTTGACTAGGTCGGAGACGGATCCGAGACCAGTCTCAGTCGGGTGCGGCGGACTCCTCGAGCTCGCGCAGACGGTCGACGAGGCGTCTCACGCCATACGACCGGCGGTTGAAATATGCGGCCCGACTCAGGCCGACCCGCATCGTCACCGCATAGTGCCCGCCGATCCGGCGCAGGTAATAGAGGTCGAGGATCTGCCCGGCCTGGGCGTCCTGCTGGAACTGCGACCCGCGGAGATGCTCGATCGCGTCCTCGATGGTCTTGCGCAGCTCGCCCGGCGTGGCGGCGGCCAGGCAGTGCATGCCGATCAGCGGGTTGTCGGCGAGGTCCCGGGTGTTGTGCAGCACCTTGAGGGCGTGCTCGACGCGGTCCACCGTGACGTCTGGAGCCTCGGTCGACGATTCCTGCGACAGCGCCGGCCACAGGACCGACGCTGCGCGCATGGCGTCGGCGCCCGGAAACAGGACGTAGCTGATCAGGCCACCGACGATCGCGCACGCGAAGACCGTTCCGTAGGTCATGTCCGGCGGCCACCACGTCCCAGGACCCAGGGCGATGAAAACGAGGTACACGCCGCTCAGCAGCGCACCGAGAACCACGGCGAACGCGTGCAGGCTCAGCACGCGGTCGGCGCGGGGTCGGGTCAGCGCCAGGGCGAGGTCGGCCAGCACCCCGACGATGAGTCCCACTATCACCATCGAGTAGTGCCCGAGCTGGGTGGCGGCCAGGAAGGCGGTGACCGTCAGCATCACCGTGAGGCTGCCTATGGGCAGCCTGTTCTGGCGCAGGACCCAGAGCACCACGCCGACCACGGCCGCGGTCTGCATCATCAGGCCCAGCGCGCCGAGGATCTCCTCCCTGTGGTTGAAGAGATCAACCGGACTCCGCGGGTCAGAGAGGAGCACGGCCCCGCGCACCGCGTATTGATCGATGTAGGGGTGGTCGAACTGGGTGAAGAAGAGCACCGCCGCCAGCAGGAGCACAGCGGAAAAAACCGCGGTCGGACCCGCCATGAGCTCACCGCGGCCGGCCGAGGCTCGCAGCGGGCCGACCACGATCAGCCCCGCGCCTGCGATCTCGAGCAGGTTCGGCAACCTGAATATGGCTGGAACACCAAAGTCGGGGCCGAAAGCGTCGGACCACCAGCCGTTGATCACGATGCCGACCAGGAAGATCGCGCAGCCCGCGACGCTCAGCCCGTATCCGTCCGGTATGAGCGAGCGCAGCCGGCCCTCGCGCCGCCACGCAAGAAAGCCGCTGACCGCGACGTACAGGGTGATCGCGAGCCAGGCCACCTGCACCGGCACAGCCGCCCAGTCGGGCGCCGGGATGTAAGTACGGGTGAGGTAGGACTCGTAGTAGCCCGCGGCGACGAGCCCAGCGCTGAGGACCGCGAACCCCCAGTCCAGCGGAGTGCCGGCGAGCCACCAGCGGCCCCATGTCGCGAGGCGACCGGGACGGTCCGAGGTCACATCGCCGTCTGCGGTTGCCTCTACGGTCGACACGCCGCCCGTAGCATGCTCGCCTAAAAGAGACCTGTCAGCCAGCGCCGCAGGGGCTTGCGCCCTGACGGCTCCTGGTAGGAGGGGAGAAGCGCGGCGACCGCCTCCTGGCCCAGGCGATGGACATCGTCCACCGTTTTGCCGGACGTGGAGATGGGTTCGCCGATCCGGACGAAGAGCCTCTTGCCGGCCCAGACCTCCTTCATCCCGGCCAGCCCGACCGGCAGCAGAGGGACGTCGGCGTCGACGGCAAAGTGCGCGAATCCCTTCTTGAAAGGAAGCAGCTGCCCCTCGCTCGGCCCGAAGTCGCCCTCTGGAAATATCGCGACGACGCCGCCTTGCTCCAGGCAGCGTTGGACGTGACCGAAAAGGAGCGGATTCCCGCGCTGCCTCCTGTCCACCGGAACGACTCCGCCGACCCCTCGCACCAATGCCCAGAGCGGGCGGTTCCTCATCATCGAGGTCGGATCGGCGAGGTAGTGGATCCGGGGCTCGGGCGGGAACAACAGCAGCAGGCTGATCGCGTCCATCCAGCCCAGGTGATTGGCGATCAGGACGTAGGCACTGTCAGGAATGTTTGCGCGGCCCTGCACGTCGAAGCGAAAGAGCAGACGAAACAGGCCCTGGGCGATCACTCGGACCGCGCGAAACAGTGGGCTGGCTCGGCGTCCGACCGAGAGCATGTCCGCGCCCGGGATCGCGCTGCCCTCCACGTCGGCGGAGGGCTGGAATCGCACGGCGTCCCAGGACCCGTCGAGGCTGAGCTCGTCGGTCGCCGTGAGCCCGGCGCTGTGCAGGACCCCCCAGCCGTGGTTCCGGCTCAGGTCGGTGGCCGCACCGCTGCCCGCGTTCGGGTAGGCCACCCAGAGCCTGCCGCCAGGCTTGAGGACCCTGTACCCGGCGGCAAAGTCACGTTCGAGCGCGGCCCTGTCCGTGGCGAAGAGGTGGACGACGTCCGCCGCGTCGGCTCCGTCACCCGATACGGCGGATGCACCCTCGGGGAGCGGCTGGAGCCGGTCGAGGTATCCCGCAGGCGGGTTGAAGACCAGGCATCGGTCACGAGGCCCGATCTTCAGCTTGCGCGAGAGCTCCGACGGCCGCACCCGCACATTGTGCTGTCCCGGGAGCGGACGTCCGGCCTGTCAGTTGACCTCGGGCACGTCCAGGCTGTCGAAGGTCTCCTTGTTTATGAACTTGAAGAGCTGGAGCGGCTTGCCGCCCTCATGGACCACCGCGATCGCCGCGTAGCGCTCCTGGCGCTTCCCGCCGCTGGTGGTGCGCACGCTGCGGCGCTTCTTGAGCTCACTGTCGGCGATCTCGACCTTCCTCTTCGTCTTGAGGTTGAAAAACTCCAATGCAGCCTCCTCTTGAATTGAACTGGCGCCGACCCACAATACAGATTCGCCCAAGCTCCTTGCACTGCGCTACTTTGGGGCTGTGATCCCGAAGGCTGAGTTCGGGCGCACCGGACACAGGAGCACGCGGGTCGTTTTCGGCGCGGCGTCACTGGCTCACGTGTCTCAGAAGGTCGCCGACCAGACCCTCGATGTCCTCTTGCGCTACGGCGTCAACCACATCGACACGGCCGCTGCATACGGCGAATCCGAGCTGCGCATCGCCCCCTGGTTGAAGCGAGAGCCCAACCGCTTCTTTCTCGCGACCAAAGGCGGCAAGCGGGACGAGAAGGGTGCCCGCGAGGAGATAGAGCGCTCGCTCGACCGGCTCGAGGTCGACCACGTCGACCTGTGGCAGATCCACTCGCTCGCCGATCCGATCGAGTGGGACGTGGCTCTCAGCCCTGGCGGTGCGCTTGACGCTGCGCTCCTGGCGCGGGAGGAAGGCCTCATCAAGTGGATTGGCGTGACGGGCCACGGCGCGCAGATCGCCGCCACGCATCGAAGAAGTCTCGACCGCTTCGATTTCGATTCGGTGCTGCTTCCCTACAACTACGTCACGATGCAAAACGGCTACTACCGCGAGAATTTCGACGGCCTGTTCGGGACCTGCCAGGAACGCAAGGTCGCGGTGCAGACCATCAAGTCGATCGCGTTGCGGCCCTGGATGGATCGTGACCACACGCGGACGACCTGGTATCAGCCCCTGGAAGCGCCCGACGACATCGACCTTGGCGTCTGGTGGGCGATGGGTCGACGCGGTGTCTTTTTGAACAGCGTCGGCGACGTCGACTTGCTACCACTCGTCCTCGACGCGGCAAGCAGGTTCAGCGAGGCGCCCGCTGACGACGCGATGCAGGCGCTGGTGGAGCGATCGCACAGCGAACCGCTTTTCGTCTAGCGCGATCGACCGCGTCAACCCCTACGCTGAAGTCGGGCATGGGAGAGACCGGCCCGCCCGAGGTGAGCCCGGAGAATGCCTTTGCGGCGGGTCTCTTCGAGGATCTACCTCCGAAATACGACCGCCTGGCTGAGGTTTTGTCGCTCGGTCAAAACGGCCACTGGCGCCGCGAGCTCGTGCGGCACATCGCGCGCTTCAAACCGCGTCGAATCCTGGACGTCGCCACTGGGACCGCCGGCGTGGCGATCGCGCTGGCCGGCGCGACGCAGGCCGAGATTGTCGGGGTCGACATCAGTGAGCCGATGCTGGAGATCGGACGAAAGCGCGTCTACGACGCCGGTCTCGATCATCGCGTCAGGCTGCACCACGCACGCGCCGAACAGCTGCCGTATCCTGCCGGGTCCTTTGACGCCGTCTCCTTCAGCTACCTGATGCGCTACGTCGTCGACCCGACCGCGACGCTCGTCGAGCTCGCTCGAGTTCTGCGGCCGTCCGGTGGCATGGCGGGTCTCGACTTTTTCGTGCCGCGCAGCATGCTGTCGAAGGCGGGCTGGCGGCTCTACACGCGCTTCGTGATGCCCGCCTCGGGTTACGTTCTCGGTGGCCGGGCGTGGTGGAGGGCAGGCCGGTTTCTCGGCCCGAACATCGAAGACTTCTACCGCCGCTGGCCGATGTACCGCATCTTCGAGGCCTGGCGCGAGGCGGGCCTGGTCGACGTCGAGGACCGCGTCATGAGTCTCGGCGGCGGGCTCGTCATGTGGGGGCGCAAGCACCATGCCTGAAGAAGCGCCACCGCTTGCGCCCGCTTACTACGCGACTCGTGCCCGCGGCTGGCGCCGCGATGTCTGGGCGGTGCTGCACCCGCCGTACACCGCGTGGCATCTGTCTTACGTGCTGATCGGAGCGAGCCTCGCGCCGGCGCTGAACCTCCAGCGGCTGCTTGCCACACTGCTCGCGTTCTTCCTGGCGGTCGGCATCTCCGCGCATGCCCTGGACGAGCTGCGCGGCCGCCCGCTGCAGACGCAGATCTCGAGTCCGGTTCTCTGGACGGCGGCCATCGTGGGGCTCGCCGCGGCGGTGGGTCTTGGGCTGGTGGGTATTGGGTTTGTGGGCATCGGCCTGGTGCCGTTCATCGCGGCAGGCGTTCTCTTCGTCTTCGCCTACAACCTCGAGCTGCTCGGCGGCCGCCTGCACGGCGACTTCTGGTTCGCGCTGTCCTGGGGCGCGTTCCCGGTGCTGACCGCCTACTTCGCCCAGACGGGCCGCATTTCCATCGGCGCGGTGGCGGCGGCAGGCGCCGCGTATGCGCTGTCCTTCGGGCAGCGGGCGCTGAGCACGCCGGCGCGATTCCTGCGGCGCAAGACGCGATCGGTCAGCGGCACGCTCACCCTGAACGATGGATCGGAGGCGCTTCTCGACGAGCCGGCTCTGCTGCGTCCACTCGAGGTTGCGCTGCGGGCGTTCTCCTGGGGCGCGGTGTTGCTCGGGCTCGGCCTGGTCACGGCGAAACTGTTCTAGACGGGGAACACTCCATGCTTGCGGTCGATGTGGGGTGAAGTGCGCGTCGCGTAAGCGCGAAACCTGGCAATCAGCGTGTCGCGCAGCTCGTCCGGTTCGACGACGTCGTCGACGATGAGATTGGAGGCGAGCTTGTACAGGTCGACGTCCTGCTCGTACTCGTCCTCGAGCTCCTTGCGCCGCGCGGCGCGCTGCTCTTCGGGCAGCTCGGCCAGCTTGTTGTAGAAGACCGCGTTGATCGCCGGCTCCGGGCCCATGACCGCAATCTGCGCCGAGGGCAGCGCGATCACCGCGTCCGGATCGAACGCCGGGCCCGCCATCGCGTAGAGACCCGCGCCGTAGGCCTTGCGCACGATGACCGAGATCTTGGGCACGGTGGCCTCGGACACGGCGCTGATCATCTTTGCCCCGTGCCGGATGATGCCGCGCTTCTCGACGTCGGTTCCGATCATGAAACCCGGCACGTCGGCGAGGAACAGGAGGGGGATCTCGAACGCATCGCACAGCCAGATGAAGCGCGCCGCCTTGTCCGCCGAGTCGTTGAACAGCACGCCACCCTTCTGCATAGGCTGGTTCGCCACGATGCCCACCCCGTGACCGTCGAGCCTCGCGAAGCCTGTCAGCAGCTCTCTGGCGAAAAGCTTTTTGATCTCGAGCCAGCTGCCGTCGTCGACGATGGCATCGATCACCTTGCGCATGTCGTAGCCACGGTTGGGCTCCGCGGGGATGAGTTCCCCGAGCGGCCTGGGCCCTGGGCGAGGCGGCTTGCCCGTGCACGGGGCCGGCTTCTCGCCCGAGCGCTGCGGCATGTAGGTGAAGTACGCCCTGGCGAACTCGATCGCCTCCTTGTCGTCCGCCACCAGCGCATCGGCCAATCCGCTTTCCGTGGCGTGCATCCGCGCGCCGCCGAGCTCCTCGAGCGTGACCTTCTCTCCAACCACGACCTCGACCATGCGCGGTGAGCCGAGGTACATCGAGGCATTGCCCTCGACCATCGCGACGACGTCGCAGAATGCCGGGATGTAGGCGCCCCCCGCGGCCGACGGACCGAGCAGGAGGCAGATCTGCGGCACAAGACCGGAAAGCTGGACCTCGTTGAAGAAGATGCGGCCGGCGTGGCGACGGCCGGGGAACATCTCGATCTGGTCGGTGATGCGTGCGCCGGCCGAGTCGACCAGGTAGAAAAGCGGCACGCGAAGCCGGGCTGCGGTTTCCTGGATGCGCACGATCTTCTCCACCGTTCGCGCGCCCCAGCTTCCCGCTTTGACGGTGGGATCGTTCGCCATCACCGCCACCTGCCGGCCCTCGACGGTGCCGAGCCCCGTGACGACGCCGTCGGCCGGCAGATCTTCAGCCAGCGCGTTGGCGAACAGGCCGTCCTCGACAAACGACCCCGCATCGAGCAGCAGTCCGAGCCTCTCGCGGGCGGTCATCTTGTGCTGTTCGCGGAGCTTGGGGAGGTAGCGAGTCCCACCTTTGAGCGCCTTATCCCGGAGCTCCCGATGGCGCGAGGTCACTGGCGCTCGGGGACAGCGACCGGCGCCGTCGACGGATCTTTGGGCCCCATGCGGCCGCATCCGTGCGTCAGCTCCTGCGCTCCTCGCTCACGCATTTCTAATGCGCTCGCTCCGGTGCTCGTCGCTTCCTTCGGCTGCGACCACCTGGATGCCCAAATCTCTCGCCGCCGGCACCAGTCACTGCCCCTTGAAGTCCGCCTCGCGCTTCTCGAAGAAGGCCCTGATGCCTTCTCGCGAATCCTCGGTCTGCGAAACGAGCAGGAACTGGCCGTGCAGGTAGTGGAGCGCGGCCCGCAAGTCCATGTCCTGGTGGCGGTAGAACGAGTCGCGCCCCAGCCGCATCGCGACCGGAGACTTCTTCGCCAGCTGCTCCGCGATCTCGTTCACGGTCGAGTCGAGCTGCTCATGCGGCACCACGCGGTTTATGACGCCGAGCGACTGCAGCTGGATCGCTGTCCAGCGGTCGCCGAGCATCTCCATCTCCAGCAGGACCTTGCGCGGAATGTTTCGCGACAGGATGGCCTGGATCATCATGGGCCAGATCCCGACATTGATCTCCGGCGTGCCGAAGGTGGCGGTGTCGACCGCGACCAGCATGTCGCAGGAGCACGCGATGCCCAGCCCGCCGGCGAGCGCGTGGCCGTTGATCCTGCCGACGATCGGTTTGCCCAGCTCGGACATGAGGACGAACAGGTCGACGAACAGGTCGCGGCTGCGGTACTTGTCCAGGCCCGACATCTCGCCGTCGAAGCTCGTCAGGTCGGCGCCGGCGCAGAACACCCTGCCCGCGCCAGTGAGCACCACGACGCGGACATCTCGCTCGGTCTGGCACCAGCGAAACGCCGAGGCGAGGTCGCGCAGCATGGTGGCCGAGAGTGGGTTGCGTTGCTCCGGTCGGTTCAGCGTGACGGTAGCGATGTGACCCTCGGCGGAGAGCAGGACCTGCTCGAGCTCTGGCCTTTCCGTCACGTCGCTAATCCTAGGGAGAGCGTCCTCATCTGGCCGGCCGCTTCGCGCCCACGTTCCCCGGCGAGCGGGGAAGGAAATTAGCCTAGAACCCCGATCGCGATCGCGACGCCGACCAGGATCAGCACCCCGCCGCCAATCTCTTCGCTCCAGGCCTCGACGCGTTTGCCCAGGCGGTGACCCAGCTCCAGGCCGAGCAGCGACATCACGATGCTGACGACACCGAATGACAGCGCTGCGAGCCACACGTCGACCGGATAGACGGCCAGGGCGAATCCGACGGCGAGGTTGTCGATGCTGAGCGCGAGGGCGGTGACCAGCAGGCTTTCCGTCCGCACGCTGCGCGGCATTCGGGCCTTCCGCTCGACGTTGATGTAGCGAGCCTGGACGATGGTGTAGGCACCGGTCAGGATCAGGATCGCGCCGCCGACGTACTTGCCGTACTGGCCGAAGAACCCCTCCACCGAATGGCCCACGATCAAGCCGATGGCGGGCATCAGGGCCTCGAAAAAACCGAAGGCGAGGCCGACCCGGATCCGGGTCCGGACGTTGATCCCGCTGAGCCCGATCCCCATCGCCCCGGCAAAGTTGCTCAGGCCGACGGAAACGTTCACGAGGAGCAGGCTGAGCAGGGCGTGCACGGCGATAAGGTAATCGTCCGGCTCGTCCGGCTACAAAATGCCGCCTGGCGTCAGTTCGTTAGGCGATATGACTGCACTCCTTAACAAAAATACTTTGCCTGTCCCTTTTGGCCCCCGCAGAATTGCACCGAACCTGCAACCGCCCCTGTCACCCAAAGTTAGGCCCACAATCGCTTAAAGCTCACAATCCGCCCGCCCCAGAAAACAATGAAGGTCAAGTCACGCGATACGGCCGCGGCTTCGGCCGCGACCAACCACGACTCTTCCCTCGATCTCGACAAGCCCATCTTCACTCTGAGCGTGGCCTCCGAGATCCTCGAGGTGCACCCCCGCACGTTGATGATGTACGAGCACCTGAGCATGATTCAGCCCAAGCGCACCGTTACCAATCGAAGGCGCTATTCGCGCCGAGACGTGATGAAGCTCCAGGCAATCCAGACCCTGACCCGGGAGCATCACGTCAACCTCGCTGGCGTTCGCTACATCCTCGCGCTGCTCAAACGGCTGCAGAGAGCGGGAGTAGAACCCCCGGAAGACCTGAAGAACCTGGACGTGTCGCAGCTCGAAGTCTGACCAACCACCCGGTTTGAGGGAAAGGCAACAAAGAGGCAAATGTCAAAGAAGAGAAGGCGTTTAGAGATCAAGGTCGATCCGATCCCGGCGATGTACATGGAAGAGACCGCTTCGTGCCCCGTCTGTGGCCGCGACGCGCAGGCCATCGGGCGGCGTCATGTGCAGATCGTGTTTCGGTGCGACGGCTGCAAGGTCGTCTTCAAGCGCAACCGGCACTGGCCTTACATCTACTAGGTCTTCGACCTTTCCGGTCGCTTGCGCCGTAGGGCGGCGATGAGCGCCCAGACATAGGAGAGCAGGCCGCCGCGCGGCGCACCGAGCAACTCCCACGCGCGGCCCAGGCCGACTGCATACGCGCCAAGGATCACGAACAGCAGATTGATCAGCACCCCGGTGTTCATCGGCGAGCGCCAGAGTTCGATCCCGAGCGCGAGCTCGTACCCGTAGATCGCGGCGCTGGCCAGGAAGAGAAACATCCCTCTGAAAACGATTCCGGAGGATCGCCAGTGCGGCGCCTGCCCCAGCAGGGCCAGCGTCTGAAGAATGGCCGGGATCGCGATGATCGTGACCACGAGCCCGAAGATCACACGGGGGATCAAGCTGGTCAGCGAGAGGAAGAAGACGTTGGCGAGGGCCGAGAAAGCGCTCAACGCCTGCGCCTGTCTCACCGCATCGGACGTCGGGCCGAATACTCGTTCAGGCGCGATCGAGACCGAGACGAACAGCAAACCGATGAGGGCCGCGCTCGCGGCGACGCTCGCGGTGAAGAACGGCTGGAAGTCGGCCGTCACCATCACGCGCAAGTTTGAAGCCTCGCCCCACGTACCCTTCGTAGGGGGATGAGGCGCTCAGTCAGGCGCACCGCTCTGTACGGCCTGCTGGCCGGCCTGGCGACGGCTGCCGTCGCGGAAGCGGTGAGACCGCGAGGCGGCACGTCGCTGCTGCTCGATTGGGATGAGGTGCGGCGGAATGCGCGATCCGGACTCGAGAATCCGACTCTCGAGCCATCGGCGCTATCAGCAGCGGCGGCGGGCTATCGCTCTCTGGCGGGCAAGCTGGAGAAACCGCTTCTCGATTTCGTCGGACCGCTGCCCAAGGGCGCCCTGATGCCTGAGTTCCAGGCGCTCGACCGTGAGGGCTGGCTCGACCTCAACCTCGGCATCCTGCGCCGCGTCGTCGATCCGGTGCTGGAAGCCGGTCGGATGCCGAACTCGCTGATCGTCGAGGTCGGACGCGCCGGGGTCGACCGCTACGTCGGGTACATGCTGGCCTTCCTCGGCCGGCGAGTGCTGGGCCAGTACGACCCTCAGCTGCTCGCCGCGGAACCAATCGGCGGCGAGGGCCTGTACCTCGTCGAGACGAACGTCGAGGAGTGGCAGCGGCAGGCCCACCTGCCCGAAGAAGACCTGCGCCGCTGGCTGATCCTCCACGAGATGACGCACGCGTGGCAGTTCGCCGCGAATCCGTGGCTGCGCCCGTACATGGAGCAGTCGATGAACATGCTCGTCGATTCGGTCACGCCGAAGGGCCCCGCGGTGAGGCGCTTTGCCTCTTTCGCCGGCGTGCTTCCCGCGCAATGGCGCGTCATGCGCCAGGTCCAGGGGACCATGTCCGTGGTCGAGGGCTACAGCAACCTGGTCATGAACAAGCTGGGCAGCAAGCTGCTGCCAGGGTTCGAGCAGCTCGAAAAGGCCTACCGCGAGCGCAGCACAGGGAAGAGTCCGCTCGAGGTCTTGATCTGGAAGCTCACCGGGCTGGACCTGAAGCTGCAGCAGTACAGGCGCGGCGAGGCCTTCTGCCAGGCGGTGTTCGACAGAGACGGGTTGGCGGTCCTGAACCGGGTGTGGGACGGGCCGGACTCGATGCCTACGCTCAAGGAGCTGGGCAACCCGGAGGCCTGGAACCGCCGGGTGGGAGCCCCGCCTCGTTCATCGCGAGGTGGCTCGAAGGGCCGCAGGGCCTAGTCCCGCAGCTCCTCCTGCGCCGTCTCCTCGCTGATCGGCATCACGGCCACGGGCAGGTCGCTGATGTCGAAGTACCGCACCGCCTTGCTCATGCGCTTGGCGATCCCGACCTGCACCTTGACGCCCAGCGACAGCCGCCCGAACACCCAGACCTCGTCGCTGCGCGCCAGCAGGTTGTTCATCGCCTCGCGCACCACGTCCTTGGAGACGGTGTGCATCAGATAGTAGTCGAAGAGCATGAACGGGCTGACGGGCACCATCCCCGAGTCCAGGACGAACTTCTGGATGTGGGCCCGCCAGTAAAAGCTCTTGTTCGACATCGCGACATAGACGATGCGCTTGGGGTGGCGCAGCGTCTCCTCCGCCTGGTCCCTGGCGCTCGGCTTGGTGGTGGGCTGGAAAATGCGCTCGAGGATGTCCTCGGCTGCCTTCCCGGTTATCGCCATCTAACCCCTAGACGAAATAAGAATTAAGTGGCGGGTATCGTATCAGTCGTGCCCGCGGGCTCCCTTTTCGACCTGTCCGGGCGCGTCGCGCTGGTCACGGGAGCCAGCCGGGGAATCGGGGGCGCGATCAGCGAGATCCTGGCCGAGCACGGCGCCCAGGTCGTCCTCTCCAGCCGCAAGCAGGCCGACCTGGACGCCGAAGCCGAGGGTATCAACGCCAAGTACCCGGAGAGGGCCGTCCCCATCGCGGCCCACGCGGGGAGGCCTGAGGAGCTGGGGCGTCTCGTCCATGCCGTCATGGAGCGCTTCTCCCGGATCGACATCCTGGTCAACAACGCCGCCACCAACCCCTACTTCGGCCCGCTCGTCGGGGCCGAGCTGAGCGCCTGGGACAAGACGTTCGAGGTCAACTTGCGCGGGGTGTTCGTGCTCACGAAGCTCGTCTACGAAGCGTCGATGGAGGCCCACGGCGGTGCAATCGTCAACGTCGCGAGCATCGGCGGCCTGCGGCCCGGCATCGGGCTTGGCGTCTACAACATCACCAAGGCGGGCGTGATCATGCTGACGCGTCAGCTCGCGCGGGAGCTCGGCGGCAAGGTGCGCGTCAACGCCGTGGCGCCCGGAGTGATCAAGACCCGCTTCGCCGAGGCGCTCTGGGGCAACCAGCAGATCCTCGACCGCGTCCTGGCCCAGAACCCGATGGGCCGCATCGGGGTGCCCGAAGAGGTGGCTTCCGCCGTGCTGTTCCTGGCGTCAGACGCGGCTAGCTACGTGAACGGTGAGGTGCTGGTCGTGGACGGGGGCGGCGGCGGGGAGATCTAGGCTCGGCCGTACTCTCCACCGGCAACCCGTCTACCTCTCCCTCTCCGTTGACCGACGCAAGCTGCCGGCTGTGGATGAAGTCTTCGAGCTCTTTCTCGTACTGGTAGGCGTGCCGGTCCGGCTCGTACCGAAGCACCCGCCGCTGCTGTATGAAGTCCTCGAACGCGGCGCGCGTGTCGCGAGCGGCACGGAACCCCAGCTCACGGGCCGCCTTGGTGGTCGAGAGCATGCGTCCCCAGCGCAGGAGGTCGAGCAGCTGCGGCGACAGAAACGCGATGCCGGCCTGCCGGATCGCAAATGCCGACACGCCAAGGCCAAATGGGGGCAGCAGCGGCGCGTGCAGCTTGCCAGCACCGTCGAGCAGGCTCGAGAGCGGCTCGGCGCCAGGCGCCGCGATGTTGTAGGCGCCGGCCGGCCCGCGCTTGGTGGCCAGCACCATGGCCTCGATGCAGTCGTCGCGGTGGATCAGCTGGATCGGCGGGTCGTATCCGATCACCGTCGGCACCACTTCGAGGTCGAGGTAGCGGGCAAGCGGCTGGGGCTCCTCGGCGTTGAGGCTGTTGCTGAAACGCAGGGCCAGGATCGTGATGTGCGGGTTGCGAACGGCGAAATCGCTGACATAGGACTCGACTTCGACGATGTCGCGCACGAATTGATGTCCTGAGTTGCTGTCGAGCCGGTGATCCTCGCGCATACCGGCCGGGAGGTCGAAACGAGACCCGTAGACGTGGCCAGACGACTTGAGGATGAATCGCCGCACCGGGCTCCCCTCGCCGGCGCACCCGGCGAGAAGGTTCAGGGTCCCGATGACGTTCATCTCGTGTGCGCGCGTCGGGTCCATGTCAAACGAATCGATGCGCGTCAGCGTATGCACTACGGTGTCGATGCCAACGGCGCGCACGAGCTTGCCGATCAGCGAATGACGGATGTCGAGCTTGAGGTAGTCGGCGCGGCCGAGGTCGTAACGCGGTTCGCGGATGTCGATGCCGATCACCTCGGCGACGTCTGGATCCTCGACCAGCCGCTGCACGACCAGCGCGCCCCACCAACGCGCCACGCCGGTGACTAGGATTCGTCGTTTCTTGGCCATGTCTCTCAGTGTATTGACGCCTCCGCCCCTCCGGCCCTTCGGGCCACCTCCCCATGAATGGGGAGGACATGCTCAGTAAGTTCTTTTGATGACGTCGCGTTCCATGAGTCCGACGGCCTTTGACACAGGCTCCAGCAGCGGAGACTTTGCCTGCCGGACCGCGAACTCGAGTTGTCGCAACAGTGAGTACAGCGCCTTCATCGCCTTGATGGCGTCGCCGATGTCGACGTTGGCCGGAAGCGGGATTCGATCGAGCGGCTCGCCCGACGACCACCGGTATGCGAAATCGATGAAGTCGTGTGACGGCTGGCGCAGGTTAGGTTCGTCAAGATCGCGCTCCATGTCCGCGAATCGGAAGTAGAGGGAGCGGATGAGGCGCGCCGTCTGGGCGATCGCGGGGGTCGGATAGCGGCGCGGACTGTGCGCTTGTCGATCTCCCCTTCGCTCGCGGTCCTCCGCCGCGAGCATGACCACCACCGCGCACAGCTCCTCGGCCGTGAGACCTTCGAACCAGCCCAGCCACACCGCCTCGGCGACCAGGATCGTGTTCTCGCCGTACACGCGCGCGGCGAACAGGCCTTTGTCGGTCGGCTTGTTCCTGGCCAGAAACCCTGTCTCGTCGAGGATCTTCGACAGGCGGCGCAGCTTGCGCGGGTACTCGTCCATCTGGCCGGTGACCTCGCGCTGGCTCCGCTCGAGCTCCTGCTGCAGGGAGCGGATCTCGCCATACTTCCGGACCAGCTCGCCGAACCGCGGCGACCGGACGACCTTCAGCTTGCGCTGCCGTTCGAGCAGGCCCTTCGCCTCCACCTCGAGCCTGTGGGCGACCCGCGCGGTCGAGCTCATGGCCCGGCCGGGCCGGCCGCGCCGGCCGCGACGCTGCGCGCCCGCCTCCCGGCGCAGGCGCCTCAGCTCGATTCGGATCGCGCGCCGCCGGTCTTCCAGCTTGTAGTACTGCCCGACGTCTTCGATCGAGACGTTCGTGTCATCCCACATCTGCCCTATGTCGGCCAGCTGCTCGCGCACGTTGCCCAGCCGCTCGCCGGCGTCGGCCGCGGCGAGCCTCTTCTGGAACTGACCGAACGACCGCTGCATCAGCGCCTCAGCCTCCTCCGGCGTGTAGACGCGGAGCAGGTTGAGCGCCATGTTGTAGCTGGGAAGGAACTTCGACTCGACGACGAGCGTCGGTCCCATCGCCACCTCGTAGATCGTCCCGACTTCGACGTCAGCCTCCTTGAGGATCGCGCCGTGGCCGATGACGTCGATGCCGCGCCGTCCGGCGCGGCCCATCAGCTGCGTCAGCTCACCGGTGGTCAGGGTGGAGAAGTTGACGCCGTCGAACTTCGTGAACGAAGACACGACGACGCCGCGCGCGGGCATGTTGATGCCGAGCGAGAGGGTTTCGGTCGCGAAGACGACCTTGATCAATCCGCGCTGGAAGAGCTCTTCGACCATCTCCTTGTGGTAGGGGAGCAGGCCGGCGTGGTGCTCGGCCATGCCCCGCCTCAGCAGTCGCGCGTCGACCATGCGCCGGAACAGCGCCTCCTCATCCTTGTCCTTCAAGCCCTGCAGTCGCTCCGCCGCGACCTGATCGATCGCCTCCTTCTCCGCGGCGGTGGTCAGGTCGAGCTCGTGGTACGCGCAGCGCTGCAGCGCCTCGCGGCAGCCCCGCCGAGAGAAAATGAAATAGATCGCGGGCAGCATGTCGAAGCGGCGCAGCTCCTCGATCACATGCAGCAGGTCGTTGGAGGGCAGCCCCTTGTACCCGCCGATGCGATACGACGCCTCTTCCTCCTGCGCCGCCTTGCTCCACGTCCGCTGGTCGATGCCGCCGTCTTCTTTGAACAGCGGATAGAGACGGTTGTTGATCGCCAGCCACATCTTCAGTTCGACCGGGCGCACGTCGTGAAACACGGTCTCCATGCCGCCCCGGTTCTCCGCCATCCAGTCCGCGATCTCCCGGTAGTTGCCGATCGTCGCCGACAGGCCGACGAGCTTGATCGTGCGCGGCGCCTGGTTCACGATCTCCTCCCACACCGAGCCGCGGGGAAAGTCGTCGATGTAGTGGACCTCGTCCAGCACGACGTAGCGGACGAGATCGAGGCGACGCGGGTCCTCATAGATCAGGTTGCGGAGGATCTCGGTCGTCATCACCACGACCGGCGCGTCGTCGTTGATGGTGTTCTCGCCGGTCACCAGGCCTACCGTGCCCTCGCCGTAGGCGCGCAAGAAGTCGTGGTACTTCTGGTTGCTCAGCGCCTTGAGCGGCGTCGTATAGAGGACCTTGGCCCCGTCTTTGAGGGCGCGGAAGATCGCGTATTCGGCGACGATCGTCTTGCCGCTCGACGTCGGCGCGCTGACCAGCACCCCGCCGGTGCCGCGCTCCAGCTTGTCGATGGCCTCACGCTGGAAGGGGTCGAGGCGGAAAGGAAGGCTCTCCTCGAATTCATCCACCAGCGAGACGGTTTTCAAAGCTGGACCAGCTCGGTCGAGACGTCCGTGATCTGAGCCCCGTTGCTGTGCGCCTCGATGAAGGTGAGGGCGGCGGCGAGCACCTTGTCGGCCTGCCTGCCGTCGCCGCTCACCGTGGCGATCGCCAGCTCGGCCAGCTGCCAGCGGTCCAGCTCACCGACCTCGGCCGCCGCGACCTTCAGCTCCTGGCGCAGGCGGCGCAGCAGGCCGCTCACCACCCGTCGTTTCGACTTGAGCGAGCCGGACTCAGGCAGGTGGAGCACCACCCGGGCGACGCCTATCGCTACTTTGGAGGCCATCCAACTTCTTTTTTGACCGATTGACACAAGACTTCATAATCATGCTGGGGAAATGAGGCGCCTGGCAGGAGGGCGCGCCGCTGGGGAGGTCGAGCATGAGCCGAGACGAGGTAGCCGACGATAAGGGTTTCGAGCAGTTCGAGAGGTTTCTCGAGCACTGGTCGAGGCGTGATTTTCTAAAACGGGCGGGCGGCGCGGCCGCCTACATGGCCTTCCTGGGTGGGGCGGTCGAGTTCCTGGACGCGTGCGCCGGCAACAGCACCACGACCACCACGACCGCCAAGAAAGGCGGGCACGTCGTCGAGGGCAACTTCAGCGACGTTCGCACCATGACCTCCATGCTGAGCAGCGACACCGCCAGCAACCAGGTGATCGGCCTGATGTTCGACGGCCTGCTCAACTACAAGAAGAACGGCGACCTTGTCCCGGCCCTGGCAGCCGACCTGCCGAAGACGTCCGCCGACGGCCTCACCTACACGTTCAAGCTACGGCCGAACCTCAAGTTCTCGGACGGGCACGCGCTCACCTCCGACGACGTCAAATTCACCTACCAGCTCGCCTACGACCCGGCGTACAAGGATGTGGCCTCGCCGCGGCGCGGCGACCTCTCCAAGTACATCAAGAGCATCGACACTCCGGACCCGCAGACGGTCGTCATCACGACCACCCAGGTTTTCGCTCCCTTCCTGGCCAACCACGGGCTGTACGGGATCCTGCCCAAGCACGTCCTTGGCGGCCTCGAGCCGAAGGCGATCAACACGGCCCCCTTCAACAGCGGTCCCTCGGTGACCAACGGCGCCTTCAAGTTTGTGAGCTGGGAGAAGGGCCAGCAGGTCACGCTGGCGCGCAACGACAACTACTGGGCCGGAGCCCCCTACCTCGACCAGTGGATCTACAAGGTTCTGCCCGACTCGGTGGCTGTGACCAACCAGCTGAAGACGGGCGAGATCGACATCGGCCCGGTCGACCCGAGCCAGTTCGACGCCCTCAAGACCACCTCGACCGTGGCCATGGCGGAGTTCGCTGTTCCGACCTTCACCTTCTATGCGTACCAGCTCGACCCCAGCAAGCCGGCCGGGCCCCTGTTCCAGGACAAGGCGGTGCGCCAGGCGCTCCTCTTCGCGCTCGACCGGCAGTCGATCGTGACCGCCGTGTTCTTCGGCCACGGCAAGGTGGCCAACTCGGTCGAGCCGCCCACCTCGTGGGCGTACAAGGACAAGCCGCAGGTGCTCTACACCTTCGACAAGGCCAAGGCGGAGTCGCTGCTGGACGGCGCCGGTTGGGCCAAGGGGTCCGATGGCATCCGGGGCAAGAACGGCATGAAGCTGAAGTTCACCATGATCACCAACGCCGGCAACAAGCAGCGCGAGTCGATGCTCCAGGTCATGCAGCAGTCATGGCATGACATCGGTGTCGAGGCGACGCCTTCCTTGATCCAGTTCCCCCAGCTGGTCAGCCAGATCGTCAACATCCGGACGTTCGACATGTTCCTGGTCGGTTTCAACTGGGGTGCCGACCCAGACGAGTCGCCGCTCTACACCTCCGACAACGCCATCGCAGGCGGCTTCAACGGGGCGGACTTCAGGAACGCCCAGGTCGACTCGATCCTGAACGACGCCCTATCGACGCTTGACCGGAACAAGCGCAAGCAGCTTTACGGCCAGTTCCAGGACATCATGTCCGACCAGGTGCCGTCCCCGGTCATCCTCTTCAACACCGGCATCTACGGCGTGAGCACGCGGGTGCAGGGCACCGACTTCGGACCGTTCAACCAGTTCGCCCAGCGGCCGTGGAACCACAACGTGTGGGTCACGGATGGGAAGTAGTTAGAAACGGAGGTAATGAAGGGTCCGCCGGGCTTGACGTCTAAGAGCTGATGCTCGCGAAATACGTGGCCCGGCGGTTCTTCGCCTCCATCGTCGTCGTGCTGGGCGTGACGCTGATCACGCTCGTGTTGATGGACCGCACGCGCGGCACCTACGTGCCGGGGATCGACCTCAACCCGTCGCTGAGGCCGGACGACATCGCGCGGCTCAGGGCCGACCTGGGACTCGACCGGCCCTTCTACGTGTGGTATCTGACCTGGATCTGGGGCGTCCTGCACGGGGACTTCGGCCGCTCGATGATCGACGGCAGCACGGTGATGAGTCACATCCTCGACCGGCTGCCGAATACGCTCGAGCTCACCGGCACGGCGATCCTGATCGGCGTCGTGATCGCGATCCCGGTCGGCGTCGTCGGTGCGCTTCGCCGCGGGAGCAAGACCGACCACACAATGACCGTCGTCTCGGTGGCCGGTGTCGCCGTGCCCCAGTTCTGGATGGGGCTGATCCTGATCCTGATCTTCTCGGTCACCCTCGAGCAGCGAGGGCTGCCCTGGCTGCCTTCGAGTGGCGCGTACAGCGCGGTGAACGGCGGCGACTTCTTCGATCGTCTTGAGCACCTGATCCTCCCCGCGACGGTGCTGTCCTTCTTCTACACGTCGACGTGGTCGCGGTTCATCCGCTCGAGCATGCTCGAGGTGCTGTCCCAGGACTACATAAGGACAGCCCGCGCCAAGGGCATGAGCGAGCGCCGCGTCGTGTACCTCCATGGGCTGCGCAACGCGCTCATCCCGCTGGTCACCCTGATCGGACTCGAGCTCCCCGGCCTGGTCAGCGGCGGCCTCGTCGTCGAGGTTGTCTTCGGCTGGCCCGGCATCGGCAAGCTGGCCTTCGAACGAGCGCTCCAGTACGACTACACGACCGTGATGGGCGTGACCTTCTTCGCCACGATGCTGGTGATCGCCGGTAACCTGCTCGCCGACCTGCTGTACGGCGTGCTCGATCCGAGAATTCGATACACATGATCGGCCCAAGTCGAGTCGCCGAGCTCGACCTCCCGGCAAGCGGGATTGAAACCGGCGCCGGCCGTCCCGCGCAGAGCTACTGGAACGAATCGTGGGAGCGCCTGCGCGCCAACCGCATCGGAATGATTGCCGGGATCCTGATCCTGGTTTTCGCCGTGATCGCCGTGATGGCGCCGCTCTTCTCCGCAGTTTTGACGCACTACCAACCCCAGACGATCGACCTTAGTGCGACATTTCGGCCGCCTGTCTCGCCGCACTTCCTGGGCACCGACGAGCTCGGCCGGGACACGCTCACCCGCCTGATCTGGGGTGCTCGCGTGACCCTCGGCGTGGCGCTCCTTACGGTCGCCGTGTCTTTGACCGTCGGTACAGCGGTCGGAATGCTGGCCGGCTATTACGGCGGCTGGCTGGACGACGTCCTGATGCGCCTGGTGGACACAGTCCTCGCCATCCCGGCGATCTTCCTTTTCATCCTGATGTCGATCCTGTTCCGGCCCACCCCTGTCAGCCTTGCGCTGATCATCGCGTCAGTCGGATGGGGCCAGGTCGCGCGCCTGGTCCGAGGCGAAGTGCTGTCGGTCAAGCAGCGCGACTTCATCCTCGCGACGCGATCGATCGGTGCTCGCCACCTCCGCCTGATGCTGCGGCATCTGCTCCCCAACGTGCTGCCCGTCCTGATCGTCGCGGCGAGCCTGGGTGTCGGCCAGATCATCCTGATCGAGGCAGCGCTCGACTTCCTCGGCCTCGGCATCCAGCCGCCCACGGCCAGCTGGGGCAACATGCTGACCAACGCGGAGAGTTATTTCTTCCACTCGGTGTGGCTCGTCTACTTTCCCGGCGTGATGATCTTCGTCACGGTGCTCGCCTCCAACGTCTTCGGCAACGCCATCCGCGACGCTTTCGATCCTCGTCTCAAGTAGCGAGTCGGCATTGACCCAGCCGCTGCTCGAGGTGCAAGACCTGCACACGGTCTTCTCGACGAAGGAGGGCTGGGTCAAAGCGGTGGACGGCGTTTCGTTCGAGCTGCACCCGGGCGAAACGCTGGGCATCGTGGGCGAGTCGGGGTGCGGCAAATCGGTGACCGCGCTGAGCATCATGCGGTTGCAGCGCCCGGGCGTGATCAAGAGCGGCAAGGTGATGTTCAAGGGCGAGGACCTCACCAAGGCAACCGAGGGCGAGATGCGCGACATCCGCGGTCGGGAGATCGCGATGATCTTTCAGGATCCGATGACCTCGCTGAACCCGGTCTTCCGCACCGGCTGGCAGGTCGCCGAACCGCTTCGCCTCCATCACGGATGGAACGCGAAGAAGTCCCTCGACTCGGCGATCAACATGCTGAGCCGGGTGGGAATACCTTCCGCCGCTTCGCGTGCCGAGGATTACCCGCACCAGTTCTCGGGTGGAATGCGCCAGCGCGTGATGATCGCCATGGGTCTGACGACGACACCCGAGGTGCTCATCGCCGACGAGCCGACGACCGCCCTCGACGTGACGATCCAGGCCCAGATCCTCGACCTGCTGCGCCACGTCAACAGGGAGTTCGGCACGGCGACCATCCTGATCACGCACAACCTCGGCGTGGTCGCAGGCATGTGCAAGCGGATCGTCGTGATGTACGCAGGACGCATCGTCGAAGCCGGCCCGACGATCGATGTGTTCGCTCACCCCAAGCACCCGTACACGTGGGCGCTGCTGCGCTCGATCCCAAGGCTCGACGCCGATCGGCACGAGCCGCTGAAGCCGATCGAGGGCCTGCCTCCGAACCTCGTCGACCTGCCCTCCGGGTGCGCCTTCCATCCACGGTGCGCATTCAAGGTCGACAGGTGCTCGCGCGACGTGCCCACGCTTCAGGCGGTTGGCGACACGCAGCGGTCCGCGTGCTGGGTCACGCAGTCCGGGACGGAGCTCAAAGGTGCCTGAGGCTGTAGCCAGAACGCTGACCCGCGCGTGGACGACGGCCGACCCGCTGGTCGAGGTCAGCGAGCTCAAGGTCTGGTTTTCCGTCTCCTCCGGTGTGATGCAGCGAGTGGTCGGCCAGGTGCATGCCGTCGACGGGGTCGACCTCGAGATCAAGACCGGCGAAACGGTCGGCCTGGTCGGCGAGTCGGGCTGCGGCAAGTCGACATTGGGCCGCGCGGTGATCCGCCTGCTCGAACCAACGAGCGGCAAGGTCGTCTTCAAGGGCGACGACATCACGCACCTGCGCGGCGAGCGCCTCCGTGCCCTGCGGAGGGACATGGCGATGATCTTTCAGGACCCCTACGCGTCGCTCGATCCGCGGCAGACGGTGGGGGACATCGTCGGCGAGCCGATCGACGTCCACCACCTGGCCAAGGGAAAGGAACGGCAGGACAGGATCCAGGAGCTGCTTCGGGTCGTGGGCCTGAATCCAAGATTCGTCGACCGTTATCCGCACGAGTTCTCCGGCGGCCAGCGGCAGAGGATCGGCATCGCGCGCGCGCTGGCGGTCGAGCCGAGCTTCATCGTGTGTGACGAGCCCATCTCGGCCCTCGACGTCTCGATCCAGGCGCAGATCATCAACCTGCTCGAGCGTCTGCAGTCGAAGTTCAACCTGACCTACCTGTTCATCGCGCACGACCTGTCCGTGGTCAAGCACATCTCCAACCGCATCGCGGTGATGTACCTCGGCAAGATCATGGAGGTCGCAGGCGGCACGCAGCTGTACAAACGGCCGAGGCATCCGTACACCGGGTCGCTGCTGTCGGCGATCCCAATCCCGGATCCCGTGATCGAGCTGCGGCGCGAGCGGACGATTTTGCAGGGGGACGTCGCTTCGCCCATCAATCCACCGTCCGGCTGCCGTTTCCGCACTCGTTGCCCGCGTGCGAAGGAGCACTGCGCCGAGGAGGTGCCGCCGCTGGAGTCCTTCGGAGACGAACACAAGGCGGCCTGCTTCTATCCGCTAGATTGAAAAGCACAAGGGAACCTACGGTTTCCCTTGTGAAAACCCTCCCTTTTGGTGGCTCGCGGCGCTTGGCGCCGAAGAGGACAAAGTTGCGGCCGGGATGAACCCGGCCGCGCAGACAGTGCTGGATCTTTTAGATTGAGGGCGTGATCGCCAACCGCAAGGATCTGGCGCGCGATCTCGTCAAGGCGTCGTACCTGAAAGGCGATTTCGTCCTGCGCTCCGGCAAGCGGTCGAATCGCTACTTCGACAAATTTCTCTTCGAGACCGAGCCCGGGCTGCTCAAGCGCCTGGGCCGTCACCTTGCCGAGCTGGTGCCGAGAGAGACGCAGCGGCTTGCCGCGCCTGAGCTCGGCGCCGTGCTGCTTGGCGGTGCGGTCTCGATGGAGTCCGGCCTCCCGCTCTTACTGGTGCGCAAGGAGCCGAAGGGTTACGGAACCACCAGGCAGATCGAAGGACGTTTCGTCCATGGCGAGCGCGTGACCGTGATCGAGGACGTTGTGACCACGGGAGGCGACTCACTCCGTTCGATCCAGGTGCTGCGTGACGGCGGCCTCGATGTGATCCACCTGGTGGTGGTGCTCGATAGGGGCGAGGGCGGTGAGGACAACATCCGTGAGGCCCGCATCCCGTACTCGCCTTTGTTCCGGATTGAAGACCTGGAACTTGACTGAGCTGCTTCTGCGCAACGGCACGGTGTACACGCCAACGGGTCCGCGCGAGGCAGACGTGTTGGTCAACGACGGTGTGATCACGAAGGTCGAGCCAGGCCTTGCCCTGGATGCCAAAGGCAGGGAGATCGACGCGCGGGGCATGTACGTGCTGCCGGGCGCGGTCGACGTTCACGTCCACAGCCGCGACCCCGGCTTCCCCGAGAAGGAGGATTTCGGCAGCCTGACCGCGGCCGCGGCAGCAGGAGGCGTCACCGTCGTGCTCGACATGCCGAACACGGTCCCGGCCGTCGACAGTGCGGGCGTGCTGGAGTCCAAGTCCGCCCTGGCCCGCAGCAAGGCACACGTCGACTTCGGACTGTGGGGCCTGATCCGGTCGAGCACCACGCCCGAGCAACTCGAGGCAATGGCGGAGGCGGGCGCGATCGGATTCAAGGCCTACCTGGCCTACTCGTTCAGCCTGAGCCGGAAGCAGGTCCTCTACTCGCCCGGCATCGACGACCCCGACCTGGAGCCTCCCGCGGACTACGGAACCCTCGCACGCCTGGCGCCGGTGGTGGCGCAGCTCGGCCTTCCGCTTGCCATCCACGCCGAGGACCCGACGATCCTCACGGCGTTTCGCCGGCCGCTGCTCACCTACGCCGATCTGCTCGACTCACGTCCCCCTGAGGCCGAGGCGGTCGCCGTATCTGCCGCGGCGGCGGTCGCGAGAGAGGCCGGCGCGAACCTTCACGTGGCGCACCTGTCCAGCGCGCTGGGGCTGAGGGCGGCGGAGGACGCGATCCGCGCGGGAACCTCGCTGACCCTGGAGACGTGCCCTCAGTTCCTCTGGCTGACCGCGGACGACTTCGACCGGGTCGGCACGGCGATGAAGATGCTTCCGCCGGTTCGTACGGCCGCGGACCGCGCGGCGCTCGTGGACGGCCTCAAGCGGGGCGTGATCGGCATGGTCAGCACCGACCATGCCCCGCACACGGACGACGAGAAGTCTCAGTCGTTCGACGAGGTGCCTGCGGGCAGTCCCGGCGTGCAGACGCTCTACCTGAGCTGCCTGCAGCTGGCGAAAGACCTGGGCGACGTCTGGCTGGCACCGAGGTGGGTAAGCCAGGTGCCCGCACAGTTCGCCGGCCTCGAGGAGAGCAAAGGCGCCGTCGCGCCGGGGTTTGAGGGCGACCTCGTGGTCGTCGATCCCAGAGGCCGGACGCGCGTCGGGCCGGAAGACATGCGCTCCAGGCAGCGGCACAGCGCCCTGAACGGCCAGGAGTTCGACTTTGCGATCAAGGACGTGTACCTGCGCGGGGAACCCGTTGCCAGGGGCGGCAAGCCCCACGGCCGGATGGTCCGCCCGGCGCTCGTCGCGCGTTGACGTGAGCATCGCATTGCGGTGCGTCGCGGCGGCCGCCGTGGTGCTGATGGGGACCGCGTGCTCGCAGCTTCCAGGCATCGGTGGCAGCGCCGCCTCGCCTGCCGTCAGCGCCAGTCCGACGGGGCAGCTCGACGCCCAGGTGTCGATGCCGCCGGGATTCCCGTCGGACGTGCCCATCTACGCCAACGCTCGTCTGACCGCCAAGGCCTCGTTCGCATCGACCGGCCAGGCGGCCTGGGGGATGGAGTGGGAGACGCTGGACGCCGCCACGAATGTGCAGGCCTTTTACGTCAAGCAGTTCGCGCAGGGCGACTGGACCCTGAGCGTTTTGCACAGTGCCCCTGGGGCGTTCGCAGGGACGGTTTCGCGGAAGAGCAATTCGCACGTCACCGGTGTGCTGTCGATCAACAGAGACGGCGGGGTCACGAAGATCCTTTTGAGCCTTGTGATTCCGACTTAGGCCCGCGCGCCGCTGCTCCTGAAGATCGGGCTCTGCGCCAGCTCGCGCTCGAGGCTCGTCGCCGGGCCGTGCCCGGGGTAGAGGGCGGTGGTCAGCGGCAGTCGAAGCAGCTTGGTGCCGATGCTCATCATCTGTCGCCGCAGGTCGGTCTCGGGCATCTGCCGGCCGACTCCGCCCGCGAGGATCGTGTCGCCGACGAAAGCGTGGTTCGCGACCACGAAGCACACGCTGCCGGGTGTATGGCCGGGGGTGTGGATCACCTGGAGCTTGAATTCGCCGAAGTCGAGCTCATCGCCGTCGATCAGGTAGCGGTCGGCCGACCTCAGGAACTGCTTCGCGTCGGCGGAATGGATGCCGGTCTGGCCGCCCGTGACCTCCTTGACGTCGTCCTTGCCACCGACGTGCCCAGGATGCCCGTGCGTCGCGAGGATGTGCTTGACCGTCAACCCGGCGGCTTGCTCGACGATCTTTTCCGCCGGCTGCCCGGGATCGATGACGACCGCCTCTTTGGTGGCGGCGCACGAAACGATGTAGCAGTTCACCTCGCGGTCGAGCTTGACCTTGACGATGGACAGCTTGCTCACGAGTCAGTATTTACAGCAATGGAGCGCGCCGCGGTGGTCGTGTTCACGATCGGCCTGCTGCTGATCTGCAGCTTCTGGATCTACGGATACATCAGGCGCCGCTCCAGGAAACGGTTCTAGCTACTGCTCCGCGACGGCCTGGATCTTGAGACGGAGGGCGTCGAGCGAGTCGAACTTGTCCAGCGGCGGTTTGGGGCGCGGCCGGTCCGGATACTTCGCCACCTGCACCGCCTCGAGCAGCAGCTCGATCTCCTCGGGGGTGAAGTTGAGCGTCTTCAGCACGACCTCCTTCACATGCCCGGGGCGGTCCACGGCTTCCCTGATCACGCCGTCGGTGTCGGTGATGACCTGCGGCCGGGTGGGACGGAAAAGGTCCTCAGAACCGACCAGCGCAACTCGCTTGAAATTTGGCATCGCTTTCTTGTTCCCCTAATCCTGGACCCTGTGGTTTTGCATCACGGCTGTCGCCAACGCCCGATATGACTTCGCTCCGTCCGACTCCCTCGCGTACTGCAGAATCGATTGCCCCGCCAGCGGAGTCTCCGCGAAGCGAATCGAATCGGTGATCCAGAAGTCGTAGACCTTGCTGCCGTACTTCTCGCGGACGGCGGCAAGGACCTCCTGCGAGTGAAGCGCGCGCTGCTTGTACAGGGTGGGCAGGATGCCGATCAGCTCCAGCCGGGGGTTCAGCCTGCGCTTGACCCGCTCCATCGTGACGAGCAGCTCCTGCATTCCCTTGAGGGCGAGAAACTCGGCCTGCAGCGGGACCAGCACCTCGTCGGCGGCGACGAGCGCGTTGATCACGATCAGGTCCAGTGACGGCGGGCAGTCGATGATGATGAAGTCGTAGCGCTTCTGCGCCGGCTCGAGCTTGTCGCGCAGGATGCTCTCGCGGCCGATCTCGTTGATGAGCTGGTTCTCGGCGCCGGCCAGCTCGATGTCAGCCGGAATGTAGTGGACGCCCATCTGGGGCGCCTCCTGGACGACGTCTGTCACCGTGGCGTTGGGATCGACGAGCAGGTGGTAGATCGTCTTCTCGAGCTCGCCGGACGGCTTCATATAAAGCGTCAGGTGACCCTGCGCGTCCAGGTCGATGAGGAGGACCCGCTGGCCCAACTCGGCGAGAGCGGCGCCCAGGTTGACGGCGGTGGTGGTCTTGCCAACCCCGCCCTTCTGCATCGCGACGGCGATCGTTCGGGCCAAGAGCGATCCGAGTCTAACTGAACCAGGCCGTTCTGACTGGCAGGAGGAGTTCGAGGGCCACTCATCTAGAATTGCCCGCGCCTGTGATCATCGACATCTTCGTCGTTCTGGTGCTGGTGATCGCGCTCGTCACGGGTTACCAGCGCGGCGTCATCCAGCCGCTCATGGCCGAGATCTTCTTCTTCGGCACGCTGCTGGCCATATTTCGCTTCCACGAGCAGTACACAACCGAGATGCAGAAGCTGCTCCACCTCACCCCGGTGCTCAGCGTGTTCGTGGCCCTGATCATCGCGGTGGTCCTGGGCGCGGTCGGCGGCGCGATCGGCGGAGCGTTCCACCGCATGGAGGCGATTCGCGGCATCGACGGGCTGCTGGGCATCTTCGTCCACGTCGTGGTGACGCTGGTCGTGATCTACCTCGCCGCGTCGGCCCTGGTCACCCTTGACAACGCGTTCCAACCAGCGTTGAAGAGCGCCAGCCTCACCTTGAACCAGGTCAACCAGCTCGAGAACGAGATTCTTTCCAATCCGATCACCGCCGCGATGGTGTCGAAGTCCGACCTCGACGCGCTCAAGGCGCAGGCGAACAAGGCCGGTGGTGCGAAGCTCGACTCTGTCGCCGGCATACACCAGCTGCAGCAGATTTACAGCGACTTCATCCAGCCGCAGCTGCACAGCTCGAGGTCGATCCCGGTCGTCCTCAGCTTCGGCCAACACCTGCCGCTGATCGGCCATATCGGCCCGAACGACCTCAAGCCCCTTCCGACGGCCAGCCCGGTGACCTGCCCGTCGCCCACACCGAAGACGAGCCCTTCGCCGAAGCCCACCGCTTCGCCGAAGACAAGCCCTTCGCCGGCGGTTTGCGCGACCCCTTCGCCGACGAAGTAACTTAGTCCCGTGCTGGACCTCGCCCTGACTCCGGACCAGGAGCAGCTGGTCGACGCCGTGCGCGACTTCTGCGCCCGCGAGTTTGCACCCCACATCGCAGCCAACGACCGCGCAGGCCGGCATGACCCGGAGATCTTCGGCAAGCTGGCCTCGCTCGGCCTTCCGGGCATTTGCTTCCCCCAGCGTTATGGGGGCCACGGCCTCGACTACCTGGCTCTCGGCCTCGTGTGCGAGGAGCTGGAGTACGTGGACACGGTATATCGGACGGTGCTCTCGGTCCACGTCGGCCTCGTCGGCATGGGCCTCTACACCTGGGCCAGTGAAGAGCAGAAACAGCAATGGCTGGTCCCGATGGCGTCC
>Ga0099828_10000093_pt1 | contig 45659 bp, 48 predicted proteins | sample CZO8metaG_2_FD_79338 | JGI IMG/M metagenome (GOLD analysis project Ga0099828, IMG submission 79338) | Vadose zone soil microbial communities from the Eel River Critical Zone Observatory, Northern California, USA - CZOApr15con2H1.8 metaG | ecosystem: Environmental > Terrestrial > Soil > Vadose... | reverse complement strand
AGTAGATGCCAGGACTGGGTCTTCCTAATCCAGGCAAAGTACATGTCGGCTTCAGCCAAGGCAGAAATTGCCTCGGCAAGTTCGTGGGAGTTAGGAATCTGATACGGTGCATTCTCGAAGATCCATTGAAACAACATTTCCTGGTCCAAGTCGGAAATTGACAGGGCCCGGCGTGCGGCTGCCACTGTTCTACTGTTGAAGATTATTCGTAGGACCTCAAAGACCGACTCGGTCCGGTCGCGCCCCGACAGCAAATTGATGTCTTCACGGGTCAGTGTCCCCTCTTTGCTGGTAAGCATCTGGATGTCGTTTAGAATGGATCTAATGTCGCCTCGGTCCTTGTCAATTATCAGTCTCAGAGTATCATCGTCGGATTTCACTCCTTCCTTGCTCAGAATCGATCTCAACAGTGGGAGTCCGTCCCGGAGACCAATCCGTTTCAACTCTATCTGCAGACACGCGTCCCTTAGCGGCCTGATCTTCGGATCCCAGGGGTCGTTCGCGGTCAAGATTATGGGATACCGAGTTTCCTTAATGATTTGTAGAATGGTAGAGACCGCTCCCTGATCCTGTCTGAGATTTATCCCGTCCACTTCGTCAAGTAGTATGAGTCTGCCCTTGCTGAACAGAGTAGTCTGCGTGGCCGCAAGCCCAGCAATCTTAGAAAGTATCTCACCGCTTCTTTTGTCGGAAGCATTTATCTCAACCAGGTCCCAGCCCCGTTCCCGAGCCAGCGCTTCGGTCACTGTTGTTTTGCCGACCCCGGGAGGACCGTAGAGTAGTACAGCGGCTTTGCTGGGTCTTCCATTACTCCAGGAGTCAAGCCATTCCCGCAGCTTCTCGATCCCCAGCCTGTTGCCAGCAACCTCCTTGCTGGTCTTGGGCCGGTGCTTGACAGTCCAAGGTTCTATGACCAAAATGATCCCAGAGGAAAACTACGCGTCTGAGGCCAGCTGTGCTAGCAAAGCACTAAGCTGAATTTCTTCGTCGCCGCCCTGAACGAGACGGTAGTCGATCTTTCCAACAGCTTCGATGAGGCTGATCCTTCTCTTCTCGGTAACTGGAAGCCGGAAGATCTCAGAGTGAATCTGGCGGACGATTTCCGAACCAGAGAGTCCATATTTGACGAGGAGGTGCCGGAGTTCCTCTCGTGCTTTGATAAAATCGCCCTTGAGTGCATGAGTTAGCATCTCATGGACGTCGGTGGACTTGGCTCTACCGACGACTTGGTAAACAGCTTCTTCCGTGATTCCCTTGGACATTGAGGAGGCGGCTTGAAGCGTGTTTATCGCCTTTCTCAGGTCTCCTTCCGCGACCTCTACAATAGACTTCAAGGCGCTATCCGTAACTTTGAGACCTTCGTTCTTCGCAATGTGATGGAGATGAGCGACGATCTTCTCCTCTGGAAGCGGAGAGAACCGGAACAGGGCGCACCTGGACTGTATGGGCTCTATTATTCTTCCTGAATAGTTACAGCAGAGGACGAACCGGCAAGTGTCCGTATACTTCTCCATGGTTCTTCGCAGCGCCGATTGAGCATCATTTGTCATATTGTCCGCCTCGTCAAGAACAAGAATCTTAAAGGGAACGGAGCTGAGCGATGCCATGCGGGCAAACTCCTTCACGGTAGTGCGAACAACATCAATTCCTCTCTCGTCGCTTGCGTTAAGCTCCATGAAAACATCTTGGAATCTTTCTCCGAACAGGTCGCGTGCAAGACAAAGTGCAGCCGTAGTTTTCCCTGTTCCAGGTGGACCTGCAAAGAGACAGTGGGGCATTGTTGCTTTCTTGATGAACTCTTTGAGACGAGATACGATCTCGTCTTGATCAATGATCTCGCTCAGTGTTTTGGGACGATATTTTTCAGTCCAGAGAGCTGCTTCCATCACTGTCAGCTTTGCGCTGAGTACATTTGTCTCTAATACAAAAGACTGAGTTTCACTCATCTCTCTACGCGAAATATCCGGAGTATCCAGACGCGGTTCCTAATCAAGAAGATATTTAGTGAGGTCTCCAAACCGTCAGCCTTGGGTCCGGGGGCGAGCAATCTGAAGGAAGAACCATCCATAGTTACGATAGTAGATACAGAATTCGAAAACTCGCCCAGCAGAATCAACCTGCTACGCGAATTTCCGGAAACAAGAATCGCCGACCGAGTCCTCGGACCCTATCGCCAGGGACAAGACGTGGAACTACCCCTCTGGATAGCTGCGCATCTAGTCCAATTGGGTTACGCCAAGTTCAGAGAAGACGATCAGCTGACCCTAAACGCGCTCTCGACCACTCACTACAAGGAGACTCTTCCAGGCTCGCGCCAGATCCCGAAGCTTCCTCGCTCGTTCTACTTCCAACTCCGGCGTCTCATCAAAGATCTGAAGGCTCACGAGGCGAAGGATAGGGCAAAAGGTAGGGATCTAGACAAAGCACTCTCACTGGCTCGTGATATCGTCAACATTCGAGTCAAGAAAATCGCCTCCCTCGGTGCTTCTGGAGAACAGACGACCGAACTAACCTCCAACCTGACAGCTGAGGAACTGGCCCTCTACGATAACATCCGACAAGCAATCGAGGCTTGGAGAAGGGACATTCTCGGACGTGAGACGACGAATTGACAGCGGTTCTGAAAACTGATACTGCACGGCCGGAAGATGTCTTCCAAGACTTCTTCAGGTCCTATGAGTCCGATCAGGTCGGGTCGAAATATCGGAAGCGCCTCGCCCAGGTCTCAGTTACCAATGGGAAATCTCTCCTGATCGACTTCGAAGACCTCATCGCCTTCGACCCTGCTCTAGCGCGTAGTGTTGTTGAGAGGCCTGATGATTACATTACCTATGCGAGCTCAGCGGCGACGGCTCAGATGCGAGTCGAGGATCCCGAATACGCTGAGCATGTCGGCAAGATATTCGCTCGATTCCGACGACTCCCGGAGAAGATGGCCCTCAGGAAAATTGGGTCAGAGCACATAAAGAAGCTCGCCCTCGTCGAGGGCATCGTTGTAAGAGCAACGCAAGTAAGGCCCACCATTATCAACGCAGTTTTTCGTTGTAGAAAATGTCTCGAACTCATTGTTCAAGATCAAGATGGAGAATTGATTAGAGGCCCCGGGTCCCAATGCCCGTTCTGCAAACAGAGCACCTCATTCGAACTTTTAGAAGAACAATCCAAATTCAAGAACACGCAGGAAGCTAGAATCCAAGAGCGGCCGGAGGATCTTCCTCCAGGACAACTGCCCCGGTATCTAGATGTTCGTCTAGAAGATGACTTGGTGGACGCTGCGCGTCCTGGCGACAGGGTTGCCATATCATCAATCGTCCGAGCCGAGAGACAGTCTGCTGGAGAAAGAGGGCGACTTCGAACCTTCAACCTCTTCCTAGAGGCAAACTTCGTAGATGTTGTTGGTAAGGAGACAGAGGTTGTCGAGATCACAAGTGAAGACGAGAAGAGAATCCTGGAAGCGGCTGAGGATCCTTGGGTTCATCGCAAACTCATCATGAGTCTCGCACCCTCCATCTACGGCTACGAAGATGTGAAGGAGGGAATCCTCTACCAACTCTTCGGTGGAACCGCGAAACACCTGCCTGACGGGGTCAGCATCAGAGGCGACCTGAACGTCCTTCTCATCGGAGATCCGGGGGTAGCTAAGAGCCAATTGCTACAATACGTGTCAAGGATTGCTCCCAGAGGACTTTACACGTCCGGGCGAGGAACGACTGCCGCTGGTCTTACGGCAGCTGTTCTTCGTGAGAAGACAGGTGGGATGATCTTGGAAGCTGGTGCTCTGGTTCTGGCGGACAAAGGCATCGCCTGTATCGACGAGCTGGACAAGATGCGTCCCGATGACAGAGTAGCCATCCATGAAGCATTGGAACAACAGACCGTCAGCGTAGCCAAGGGAGGGATTGTAGCGACACTAAACGCTCGTGCCGCTGTTCTCGCGGCGGCAAACCCGTCTCTGGGTCGCTATGAGCCCCACCGAAATGTGAGCGAGAATATCAACCTCCCAGTAACAATACTTTCGAGATTTGACCTGATCTTCATCATCAAAGACCAGCCTGACCCAGACTACGATTCTAAAATGTCCGAGCATATTCTGACACTTCACAAGTCGAAAATGAACCCTGAGGCTGCGCCCTTTCCGCCTGAATTCCTCAGGAAATACATTAGCTACGCCAAGAGGATAATTCCAGTCCTCGGCCTGGATGCCGTTAGAGAGCTCCGTGACTTTTATCTGAAGATGCGATCTAAGGGTGGAGCGGAGGCCGCTGTCGCAATTACTCCCCGACAGCTGGAGGCTCTTGTCAGACTTTCTGAAGCCAGAGCCCGCGCGTTTCTACGGGAACAGGTCACAGTTGAGGATGCAAAGAGCGCTATCAGGATAATGACTGTATCTCTCTCCGACGTAGGCGTCGACGTCAAGACGGGGGCCATGGACATCGACGTAATAATGACTGGGAAGCCCCGAAGCCTGCGTGATTCCTTCCAGAAAGTGATCGAGGTAATCAGCGAGCTCGAAAGGGAAACAGGCACTGTTGAAGAGACCGTATTGATCGCCGCACTCGTAGAGAAGGAGAAGATGGAAGAAAGGGAATCGCGACGTCTCATCGGACAGTTGATTAAAGAGGGAATTCTATACTCTCCAAAGCCTGGAAGGCTGAAGAAGACTGCTGGCTAGTTTCCTAGGGAGCAATCGTAAGGGTGAGGATTAGAGAACTCCAGTTAGACAGCCAGGTAATCGAACTCCTGGAAGCCGAGGGTCTAGACCAGCTCTACCCGCCCCAGGAAGACGCGATTCGAGCCGGAGTTCTAGACGGCAAGAATCTCGTTCTCGCCAGTCCGACAGCTAGCGGTAAGACGCTGGTTGCGGAAATGTGTATCCTGAAACATGTTCTTGAGAAGCATGGAAAAGCGATCTACCTTGCTCCTCTCAGGGCCCTTGCCAGTGAGAAGTTCAAGGAATTTCAGAGATACTCGACGATAAAGAAGCCCAGCGGCGACCACCTACGAGTTGGAATCTCGACAGGCGACTACGATAGCTCAGATCCGTGGCTGGGAAGATACGACATCATCATTTCGACGAATGAAAAGGCCGACTCTCTACTACGCCATAGAGCTCCATGGATGAACGAACTATCTCTCGTTGTTGCGGACGAGGTTCATCTCCTAACCGAGCATGAGAGAGGACCAACCCTAGAAGTAGTCCTTACACGTCTCTCGGAAATTAATCCTAACATCCAATTTCTCGCCCTAAGCGCGACCGTCAGGAATGCAGAGGAAGTTGGCACATGGTTACGCGCAGGCTCCGTTACGACCGAATGGCGTCCAGTTCCTCTGCGAGAGGGAATCTACCATGATGGGCAACTCCAATTCAACGATGGGTCCAGCCGAACCATCTCAAGTGGAACCAAGACTCCCGTTCTAGATATCGCCCTTGACGTATTGAGCGGAGGCGGTCAAGCCCTGATCTTCACTGAGACAAGAAGGTCGGCAGTGGAAATGGGACGGAAGGCCGCTGTTGCAGTTAAGCCACGATTGTCCAAACCGGAAGATCGAGCTCTCAATACGATCGCAGAGCGGATCCTGTCCGCAGGCGAGAAGACCCGGCTCAGCGAAGCTCTCGCAAGCCAAGTGGCCTCAGGAGCAGGCTTCCACCATGCCGGACTCACCGGTCCTCATCGGGGAATTGTGGAAACGGGCTTCCGCGAAGGAAGAATCAAGGTCCTAGCCGCAACCCCAACGTTAGCCGCCGGGGTCAACCTTCCAGCCCGAACAGTCATTATCAGCAGCTATGAGCGCTTCGAAGCTGGCCATGGACGCTATCCAATCAGCGTCCTAGAGTACAAGCAGTTTTGCGGCCGAGCGGGCAGACCAAAGTACGACAAGTACGGCGAATCGGTCCTCATCGCACGAAACCAGGACGAAGCAGACTGGTTGATGGAAAACTATGTCATCGCTCAACCTGAGAAGCTGTGGTCGAAACTAGCCGTCGAGAAAATACTGAGACCGCACGTCCTCTCGACCGTCGCGGCTGGCTATGCGAGAACAGAAGAAGGTCTCTACGAATTCTTCGGGCGAACATTCTACGCCCATCAATACGGCCCACGATTGATCAAAGGAAAGATCGGCGAGGTCCTTCGCTTCCTTGCAAAGGAAGAGATGGTTGAAGTGGAGGGCAAAGAACTCGCCGCTACGAAATTCGGCAATCGAGTATCAGAACTCTACATCGATCCAATGTCCGCCGTCATCCTCCGAGACGGCCTCTACACCAGAGCCAAGAAAATGACCGACTTCAGCCTCCTCCACCTGATCTCAAAAACCCCGGACATCGCCCCCAGACCCCGCCCACGGGGAAATGAACTCGACAAGCTCGGAATCCTCGCCGCTCAGCACAGCGATGAGTTCATGGGCGAGGTTCCGAACCAGTTTGAAGACCCCATCGCCTACGACGAATTTCTCTCAGAATTGAAAGCAAGTCAAGTCATGACGGACTGGATAAACGAATCAACCGAAGACCAGATCTTAGAGATTCGCAAAGTGGAACCAGGCGATCTTCTCCGGCTCGTACAAGGGACAGAATGGATGGTCTTCGCCGCACAAGAACTAGGCCGACTATTCGGTCACAAAGACCTGCTAGCACCAATGGAAATGCTGAAAGTCCGAGTGTCCAAGGGCGTAAAATCTGAGCTGGTAAAGCTCGTCGGGCTGGAAGGAGTCGGCCGGGTCCGAGCCCGAATGATGTACGGCGCTGGTCTCAAAAGCATCGACGATATCAAGGAGAGAAGCCTCACCGAGCTCATGAGCATACCCACAATCGGCCCCTCCCTTGCAAAGAAGATCAAAGAACAAGCCGGCGGGCTGATCAAAGCCGAAGAATGGGAAAAAGCCAAGACAGCCAAACCCACAGACGTTCAGCAGCAAGTCATGCTGACAGAATACGAAGACACCGTGTAGACTAATGTCCCAGACTGTGGTCTCCTACTTCGGGAATGGGCCATACTGTTACTCAAACGTAACTTCCATGCTTCTCTCAAGTCTCGGAGAACAGATCCCCCCCGGTCGTACATCGAGCCGCTTACCGCTGTTGGCTTGGGAGCGTTCTGGCTCCCGCATGAAAAACTTCTCTTCTTTAGCAGCATCTCAAACCCGCCGGACGTTGGAATTAGCTTAGCCCTCCGGATCCTAGGATTTGACTACAAGGAAAAATCGTGCAGCACCCCCGGATCTCCACCGTTCGAAGAGCTAAAGCATGAACTAGCCTCCTCACCTGCAATCTTGGGTCCCCTCGACATGGGCTATCTAATGCATAATCCACTTCACAAACGAATGGCTGGAGCCGACCATTTCGTCCTCGCCTTCTCAATAGACGACGACGAATTGCAATTGCACGATCCGGAAGGATTCCCCAGCGTCTCGATCTCGTTGTCGCAGATGGAGAAGGCCTGGCGGGCAGAAAAAGTCGGATATCGAAGGGGATACTACAGATACTGGACCGCCCCTAACCGGAAGAATCACCCCAGCCCGACAGTTGTCTATGATTCAGCTTTGAAATCCTTCAAGAATGTCTACTTGGAAGCGGAGAAACTCGCAGCGAAGGAGCGATGGACCAAGACAGCGAAGCCATCAGCACTCTCGCAAACCATCTTCAGAAGGTCAAGCCAACTCCAGCGGAAGCTGGGTTCTTAGTCCACTTCGCTTTCAAGTTGGGCGCGAGGAGAGCGATCGATTTTGCTGCATTTTTCGAAGAAAGAGACCCTGAATTATCCTCATTGAAGCTCAAGCAAGCCGAGTTATTTGGTAAAAGCCAGGTCCTGGGGACCAAGAAGGACTGGGCTTCAGTAGCTAAGACCGTTCATCAGCTGGCCTCCGTCGAAGCCGGATTTCGTAGCGCTTTGCTTACTTGCTAGGTTGTGTCTCGCATACTTTTAATGTGAGATTCCCAGAAAGCACCGACGCATCAGAGATAGTTCTGGAATGGGGAAGATCAAGGTTGCGCTCGCAGGGGTTGGCAATTGCGCTAGCGCCCTAATCCAAGGCATTCAATATTATCGGAAAAATCCGCCCAAAGAAGATGGCCTCACGACAGGGCTAATGCATCCTAGTTTCGGGCCCTACAAGGTTGAAGACATCACATTCGTTGCTGCCTTCGAAGTTAACCGCAAGAAGATTGGTAGTGACCTGAGCAAGGCGATCTTTACTGAACCTAATTGTGCTCCTAAGATTAGCGACGTTCCGGACATGGATGTGACCGTCAAGCCAGGTCCGATACTAGACGGCGTCGCCCCACACATGAAAGGACCGTTCTTAGTCTATAGCAAGTCTCGGACGAAACCGGTGGATGTTGCTTCCGAACTCAAAGATTCCGGTGCAGAAATCCTCGTCAACTACTTGCCCGTGGGAAGCGAGAAAGGCGCGAGGTTCTATGCCCAGCAAGCAATAGATGCAGGGTGCGGGTTCGTCAACTGCATCCCAGAGTTTATCGCTTCCACTGATAGTTGGGCGAAAAAGTTCGAAGAGCGAAAGCTGCCGATTGCGGGTGATGACATCAAGAGCCAGGTTGGCGCTACGATTGTTCACAGAGCCTTAGTGGACCTCTGCTTGAAAAGAGGTGTTCGTGTAGACGAGAGCTACCAGCTCAACTTGGGTGGGGATACGGATTTTCTCAACATGACCGTTGAGGAGAGGCTTCACTCTAAGCGTATCAGCAAGACAACCGCCGTCGCCAGCTTGATCCCATACGACGTTCCGACCCGGATCGGACCCTCCGATTATGTTCCTCATCTCAAGAACAAGAAGATCTGCTACATCTACCTGAAAGGCAGAGGGTGGGGTAATATTCCTCTGCAAGTTGATCTCAAGTTGTCCGTGGAAGATTCTCCCAACAGCGGGGGCGTTGTGGCGGATGTTATCAGAGCGGTAAAGATAGGCCTCGACAGAGGAATTGGTGGCCCGCTAACGAGTATATCGTCTTACAGTTTCAAGTATCCGCCGGTCAAGATACCTGATAGTCTAGCTGTCCAATGGGTAGAGGATTACATTCAGGGAAAAAGAGAGCGCTAGGCTGCAGCGCGAGGTCCTTTTCTCGGGATGGCAGTTTGAAAGGGTTCCATCCAGTCCACTTTCAAAGCTCCCCTAGACTTCCATTCTTCATAGTGCTCCATTATCCCTGTGAATAGCAACGGTAACCCGATCGTCGCGTCGAGGTGGACTGTGCACTGTTCAGCGTTAGGGTCGAGCTTTCCCCAGGACTGACTCTCAGGGAGCTCGCAGCCTGAAAGCCCTCCAAACTGCGGGGCGTCAGTGGTTACTTGAATCGCGTAGCTGTGCGGTGGTACGGCTAGCCCTGAAATCTCAGCCATGGGCACAACCTGTTGAATGTAGTTCTTTGGTGTGCCGCCGCCCAAGAATATCACTCCTGACTTGGGGAACTGTCTCTTCAAGCTCATGATCTCGAGGTTGTCCAAGATGGCATCGTACACCATTGGTGTGGCACTTTTCTTCGCCTTCTCGTTCCGGTAGACCGTCAGAGCCATTCCAATGGAGCTGTCGGCGAGAGCAGGAGAGAAAATTGGCAGCCTCTCCCGAGCTGCTGTCGCAAGGATTCCGTATTCGTCCCTTAACCGTTCGCCCATGAGCTGGAATAATTCTCGGCTCGAGTACGAGCGCGGCTCAAGGGTCTCAGCAAATTTTTCGACGAACTCGTCGGCCTTTGTGAACACGACATCGTCAGCGTAGGTGTCGTAAACTCGGTCAATTCGCATGTCCCGGAGAGTCGGATCGTCTATCTTGTAGTGAGCCATATAGTGGCGCCCGCCAAGCGATTCGTAGAGGTCATGGCTGAGGTTGGCCCCAGTTGATACAAGGACATCTATCGCGTGGAAGGCTATCAAGTCTCGCAAGACTCTTCGCATTCCCCCGGCGATCATTGCTCCGGAGAGGCCGAAGAAAATCATGGGCCGGTCTGGGTCGTTGAGCATCTTGAGCCAGATCTTGTAACATCGGCCTAGGTTTCTGCTCTGAAAAGATGTGGAGTTGAAAGCTTCTAGAGCCTCGCTCACGGATCGAACCTTGGCAAAGTCGTAGTGCTGCACCGGATGCTTGAACGCATCTCCTCGGGGAGAGAATTGAATGCTGGAGGGCGATTGAGGAGAATATTCTTTCGAGTGAGAATTAGAATTTCTGCTGGCTCTCATATTATGAGACTTGGGCCAGCAGAATGCTTTCTGTTTCTATTAAATGGTTGTGTCACGTTGAATGTTTAGTAAGACTATACGCCAACTTCTTGCGGGAGAAGGGCATGAAATCTGGTTCTGTCGCTCTCAATCGAAGTATGTTGCCTCTCTTGTGCTTCTACCTTGGCTGGAAGATTGTCTCGTAAATCTGTCAGTGTACCTATCAGCTGAGAATGCACCCGGTAGATTGACGAGAAGGCCTCTCCGGTAACGCTCATCTTCTTGGGTCCGAATATCGACTGGATTGTGAATCATATGAATTATCGTTTTCCTTCGGCAAGGACTAAAAGTGTCTGACGGAGTGGTGAACTGTGTCCTTGTCTGGTTTTGGGGTTCTGAAAGTAGCAGAGGATCTTCTTAGAAGAAGAAAAGAGGTCTTTGCGAATATCAAGTCAGGTCAGAATCTTAACAGGTTCATTCTGAACGCGAATCTCTCGACCATACTTTTCGCGGCCATCTACGGCGCCACGATGGGAGCCTACCCTGGCGGGGTCCAGGTCGTCTACACCATCATTAAGATACCCCTCCTACTTCTAATCAGCCTCTACGTCGCACTGCCCACCTACTTTGTCTTGGACGCGTTCGCAGGAGGAGACGTCAGCCTCCGACAGACTGCAGCCGTGATTGTATCCAGTTTCGGAATCATGAGCACAGTTCTTCTCGCCTTTGTCCCTGTCAACCTCTTCTTCATCCTCACAACCCCCGGCCAAGGTTTCTCGACCTACGCGTTCATAGTCCTCCTCAACGTGGGAATATTCACCATAGCAGGCATAGCCGGCCTCGTCTATCAGTTCTCAGGAATAGAAGCCATTCATTCTAACAGTCGATGGGTGAACGCGTTCCTTATCGGACTCCTAGTCCAAATCTTCGTAGGGACACAGATAGCCTGGGTTTTACGGCCCTACTTCGACACGGGACCCTTCGTAAGACCTTTGGAGAGCAACTTCTACATCGCTCTTATCAAACTACTCTCCCGTTTTCTCGGCGGAGGATAATCCCCCAGGCCGATTCTTCCACCTCTACCCGAGTTATCGTCGATTCAAGCTAGAGTCGAATCAGTTCCTACATTTGGAAGAGTTCGATGTCGATCAGCGTCGTCGTTGCTGTCCGAATCTTCGACCGCGGCTGAAATTTCTCCTCGGGCGATTTCCCCCGCCTCTTCCTCTCATACGCACTCCCATCGGTCGAGGAGGCATGTTGGGTGGAGGAGACTTCATCTCGGAATCAACCTGAGCTAGTCTCATATCTTCCACTATCCCCGTGCCAGTCATACTCTTGATTCTTCGGAAAACGTCTTCGTCAACATTGCTGACTAGAGAGATTGATTCTCCCCCTTTTCCCGCCCGCGCGGTTCTTCCCACACGGTGGAAGTACATGAGGGGCTCTTCTGGCATGTCATAGTTGATGACATGGCTCACCCAGGGTATGTCAAGTCCCCTTGCAGCTACGTCTGTGGCTACTAGGAAGTCGATCTTTCCCTGGCGGAATGCCTGAGTAGCTCTGTCTCTCTGGTTCTGGGATAGGTCACCATGGAGAGCTTGGGCGTTGTAGCCGTTTGCCCATAATCCTCTTGCGAGTCGGTCTGTTCGGATCTTGGTCGAGCAGAATATTAGACCCCCGTCCATCTTTTCTTTCTTGAGGATGCCGAGAAGTATGGGGAACTTCCTGTTTTCCTCAGCTCTAACAGAGTGTTGGTTTAGCAATTCGACTGCGATTTCATCCTCGTCGACGAAGATTCTCAGGGGGTTCGAGAGGTACCGGTGGGACAATCTGACGACCTCCTCGGGCATTGTGGCCGAGAAGAGGGCTGTCTGGTGACTTCCCCGAATATTGTCAAGGATTCTTTTCACGTCATCTATGAAGCCCATGTCCAGCATTCTGTCAGCTTCATCAATTACGACAAACTTCGTCCCTCCCAAGTCTATTGTTCCGCGCTCTAGGTGGTCCAATAGTCGCCCGGGGGTTGCAGCAATTATTTTTGTCGAGGAGTTATGCAGTTTTTCGATTTGAAGACGAATGCTCTGTCCTCCATAGATAGGGACTGTTCTGGATGGAAGGTGGCGGGCGAGTCGTTCGAACTCAGCGGCAATTTGCACAGCGAGTTCTCTAGTTGGGGCGAGTACTACTCCTTGGATTCCTCTGGCGTGAGGTTCGATTCTCTGGAGCATGGGGAGAGCGTAGGCAATTGTCTTTCCCGATCCCGTGTGAGCCTGGCCGACGACATCTCTCCCTTTGAGCAGAGGTTGGATGGCCTCGGCTTGAATCGGGAAAGTGTCGACGTAACCCATGTCCTTGAGCCCCCGGAGAAGACGAGGCTCCAAACCCAAGGATTCGAACTGCTGCGCCAATTATTCTTCATAATGAGAGCGGAGGACGCCCATAAAGACCTTCCAACACACGAGTCAAAACCCGCCTTCAGGTTTGCGAGAACATCCCCCAGAATACAGCGGGTTGGGGTAAAAGGGAAAGATCAATCTCCGGGAAGATCGTCCGCACAAACGACGCCGCCCGTGGCGACCCTTCAGGAGTCTAGCATGACTGACAAAGGCGTTAATTACGGGGTCCAATAAAGCCCAGTCCATGAAAGCGTCCACGAATAAGACACTGGCTCTGATAGCTGGAATATTGGCAGTTGTCGGCCTCATCGTCAACGTGGTATTCGACCTGGACAACGTCTACGACATGACAATGGTCGTGCTCTGGGTTCTAACTTTCATCTTCGCCTTCCTGAGCGCATTCCTACGCAAGGATCTCGCCAAGACAGCCTCCGGCCAACAAAATCGGTAAAGACTTCTCCACGCCCCACAGATGCTAGCCAGCTGGAAATTGGTGCGGGGGTGGGACTGCCGCTCCGAAGTCTCGAAAAGACTTCCATCTGCAGAACTTTCTTACGGCGACGCTTGTAAGAAACCTCACTGCTAACGTGCTGGGGGGAAACATCACTCTCTTGAGGAGCGCGCGTGAATGCGACGCGACTTTCGCCAGAGTTGTATGGTCTCTTCTATGCTCCCTAAACTACGCTGTCAACTGAACATCGAGAGCCATCCTCATTCTGTGTCTGCCAGTCAATCGGGAGTCGCGGTTCCTCCAAGTAACGCTTCCGGATAACCGCCCCGTCTTTGAGGACGTGCTTCCGGAGCGGCGGGACCTTCAAGAGCTGCTATTGCGCCGCATGCTCCCTACTAGTCCTATACAGCGTGAGTCCACTATCGATGATAAGTGGAGTGAAAATTCTCGAGGTCGTCAAAGTTCAGGCCCTCCAATAGGCGCTGAACTCTAAGCGGCTATTTGTCGGGCGTGGGGGCAAATGCAAGTTCAAACCCCTTTCCACGCTGCCTTTGTAGTGAACAATTCCGAAAGGGGACGTCCGGGTGCTGACAGGTTCGTGGGTTCGAATCCCACCCCCCGCACCAGCATGAGAGGTTGAAGCTTCCCTTTCGGTTGGGACAGTGTGTCAAGCGTTGTGGCGCGAGATCTGGACCCCCAAGGGGTCTAGAAAAGAATTCTTGGAAAAAGTGACCTTTTATTCGCGCGAAATGATCTCTTTCGAATTCTGAGCCGCGCCTTACGGCGTGGCTTGCTGCATCGGTGTGTTTTCTACTATCTGCGAGATTTCCTTGGCGATCCCCCCTTCCACGTGTCTTGTCCAGAGCATCTCTGGAACGTCTACGGCTAAGAACAGGATTGACAATAGCAGTGTTTCTACAGCGGTGACTGCCAGGTTCTGGATCCATTTTCCAATTCCTATATGGACAGTGAAGTCATTTGGTTGTCCCGATATCATGATGGTGAAAGCCCTGTCGGCTGCAATTATGTCCCGTAGGATTCCTGCCTTCTGGGCTTGTATGACTGTCCCCAAGGGTGCCATCTTCTGTTGTACCTTGTAGCCTTCGGTCTGTAGCTGCTGGCCTATCTGCTGGGCGAGCTGGTTTAGGTCCCGATTTCTGTTCTGGAACCTCAATATCTTCTCAGACACCATTTACGGTCAGAGACATCATCTATCCCTTGAGAACTTAAAGTAATTCCTACTTGAATTGATGTCGCTTCCATCGGCCATACCTGAGTATTGCACGGCGGAACGTCGCTTTGGAGGCTACGTATCCGCCTCGCGCATAGACTTGCAATTACTTAAGAACCGGTCGCTTGAGAAATAGGCATCGACGCGCGCATGTCCAAACTGATTCAACCGAAGCAGGCCCGGAACCTTGAGGAGCGGTATGAGATGCTGAGGAGGACGCTGGCTCACTATCTTCTCCTCCAGGTGGGCACATTCGTTGCCTTGGCCGGCTTTGACGCGGTTGGGCCTGCAATGAACATGCTAACGGACATGAAGGCGGGGCTGAAAGTTGAGGAGATCAAGGGGAAGGGCGAGGGGAGTAGTGTGGAGGCTCTTTCCCAGAACTTGGCTCAGAGCATGGGCGAAACGTTTGCCAGCGACTATGAGATTGAAACGGGTGATGGGTTCCGTACGGTGAAGCTGGACCGGTGCGGATGCATAGAATCCGTAGTAGCACAGGCTGAAAAATACGGGCTGACAAAGCCCCAGGCTAGGTCGACCTTCTGCGGCACCTGCATGAGTAGCTACAGGAAGGCCGCGGAAACTCTAGAGGTGAGCTTCAAGGGAAAGCTCAAGGGGGAGCAGGGCTGTTCGATGAGCTTCTCCACAAAAGAGACCCCGACGGATACCCTCGAGAGTCGGGGCAAAAGTAAGTTCAAACCTTCTAATGGAGTGTAAACAAGGACCAGTCCAAGCTGAAAGGCAAACGGAGATGCCATTCTGCCGAGATGAAGGAATCGAATCTGACGTTCAGCTCCCTCCTAAGGCATCAAGCTAGAGTTTCAGACTGAAATAGGGGTTGTATGGGAATTGAATCCCAAGTTCGGTTCCCAAAGAGCTGAGGGGTTGGCGGGACGACTCAGATACGGAGCCCTGGCCAAAAGAGGTTTCGACTTCGAGTCAAGCCCCGAAATGAGCAACGCTGGGTACGAGTTCGGACAACGCAGAAATTGTATTCAGTGACGCAGGGAAGTATCTGCTGCCCAAATTGCAGCACACTTCAGAAATTTGAAACTGAGAGGGATGAGCGTGCTCTTATTGTCAAATCGTAATGTACCCTTGGGTTTACCTAGTTCTTATGCCCAAGACTGACAAACCAAAGTCCGAGACTTCGCCCTCTACAACCGAGACTCAGTCGAGCCTAGGTAATTCTAGGGCCAACCGGGAGCCCTCGGTTTCTAGGACTAACAATTTTATCGTTGCACGAAGTTGATGGTTAGGGGCCTAATTGCCAAAGGGCGAGCGGAGACTCGCTGCAATCATGTTCACTGACATGGTGGACTACACAACCATGTCAGGAAAAAATGAGGCACTCGCGCTTACCCTGCTCGAGGATCAGAGGCAGTTGCTGCGTCCGGTCTTTGCGAGACATGGAGGTCGTGAAGTGAAGACCATTGGCGATGGCTTCCTCGTTGAATTTGCCAGTGCTCTTGAAGCGGTAAGATGTGCCCTGGAGATCCAGCAGCTGATGTACAGGAGGAATCAGAGCGTTCCTTCCGAGAGGAAGATACTGCTGAGGGTTGCAGTTCACCTTGGAGACGTTGAACACCGGGACGGAGATGTCTATGGAGATGCCGTGAACATCGCTTCAAGAATTCAGTCTCTTGCAGACCCCGGAGGAATCTGCATAACCCAACAGGTCTTCGACCACATTCGGAACAACGAAGAATTCCGCGCAATAGCCCTCGGGCAAAACCAGTTGAAGAACGTGCAGACGCCAACAGAAGTTTACAGACTTCTGCCCCCAACCGAAGGGACCAAGCTCACCAAGAGCGACGCTCTTGAGCCCCGAAGGATCGCCGCACTACCGCTAGCCATCCTTAGTTCCGACCAGCAGGACGAGTACTTTGCTGACGGCCTTACCGAGGAGATCATCAACACGCTTTCCTCGATTCCTGGACTGAGAGTGATCGCAAGAACATCTGTGATGAAGTACAAACAAGTAAACAAGAGCGTAAGCGAGATCGGACGAGAACTCAAGGTCGGAACTATTCTTGAGGGAAGCGTAAGGAAGTCTGGAGGCAGATTGCGGATCACCATACAGCTGATTGACGTTGGAAGCGAAGCACCCATCTGGGCACAGAAGTACGACAGAGAGCTGGAGGACGCTTTCAAGATACAGACTGATATCGCGGAGCGAGTTGCCGAGGCGTTGAAGGTTCAGCTTCTCAGAGAGAACAGAACACTCATCGAGCAGAAAGCTCCCGAGGACATTGGAGCCTATGTCCTCTACCTAAGAGGAAGATACTATTGGAGCAAGAGAAACAAGGAAGATCTCGAGAAGGCAATAGCGTATTTTGGAGAAGCGATAGAGAAGGACCCTAACTACGCGCTGGCTCACGCTGGAATGGCGGATTGTTATACTGTGATGGGGCGCCATCTCTATCTCCCCGCTAAGGAGGCCTTCTCGAAAGCGCGGGACTATGCGAACAGGGCGTTGGAACTCAACGATAACCTTGCAGAAGCACATACTTCACTCGCCGCGGTTCTGATCAATTACGACTGGGACTGGAACGCAGCAGAAGATCAGTTCAAGCGTGCGATCCAATTGAACCCCAACTACGCAACCGCGCACTATTGGCATTCCGTGCTCTTGCAAACGACCGGAAGGCTTCAAGAATCGGTTACAGCAGCCGAGAAAGCGCAGGTACTCGACCCTCTCTCTCCCGTAATCGGGATAGGTGTCGTACAGGCTTACTTCTTCTCAGAACAATATGACAAAGCCATCGATGAATGTCATAAGTATCTTGAAATGAACCCTAACTTCGTCGTAGCCTACGACTATCTAGTTCACCTGAAGGTGCAAAACGGACTGTTTGAAGAAGCCGCCGAGGCGGCGAGAAGATTGGTTGATACTAGTGAGAGAAAGGCGGAGGCGATGGCGCATCTGGCATACGTCTACGCTGCGTCAGGAAAGACCGGGGAAGCTAAGAAGCTATTCGAAGCGTCCATAGCAGACTCAAAGCTTGGCTATTCAAACCCGACAATCTTCATCACAGTCTACTCGATTCTGGGAGACCAAGATAACGCGTTCCTATGGGCTGAAAAAGCTCTCGAATCCGGCAAGATTGCTTTCCCCTCTCTCAGGTTCAGTCCGGATCTGAAGAGGTTCAGAACCGACTCTAGGTACAATTCACTGCTAGCGAAGGCCCGTCTGCAATAGAGGCCCAGGATCATCATGTACCTCAAGGCCACTCGAAGCGGAAATCGACAGTAGCGAGTCCTGGACCCTTGACTAAAGACCATGATTGCCAACTCGCTGTTCTCTCAAGTTTTCCGTAGTTTCTAGAACTGTTTCAATTCCTTCGAGACACGTTGTGTGTTACCGTTCACGGTTACCAAACTCGTTACCAGCGATACTAAATATGGGGGGGTAGGGGTGTCCCGCTTTTTCCGCGAGCCCAATTGGAGCGTCTATTACAGGAGTTGTGAGATCTGGGACTTCCTACACGGGTAGCCTTTGATGATCTTTGGCCACGACTATTCGGCCATCAAAAGAAGCGGATGCCTCGGCTAGATACCTCTTTTCAGCACCCTCGTTCCCCGGGGAAATGTGAGTTAGAACCAACCTTCTTGCTCTAGCAAGCTTCGCCATGTTTCCCGCGTCCCTCGCGGTAGAGTGGAGGGTGACAGCTGCTAGCGATTCCTGTCCATCGAGAAAAGTAGCGTCGAGAATCAGCAAGTCGCATCCTCTTGCGAATTCTGAAATCTTCTCGGACTTAGCGGTGTCTCCAATATAGACGAGATCGCCTCGCTCTGTTTGGAATCGATAGGCCAGATTCTCAGGGTCATGGATCGTCGTAACCCACTTGACGCTGGCATCTTCGGGTCTCACAAAAGCAATCTCGAATTTCACAAAGGAAGGGGGAGTGGATTGAAGACCAAGGATCTTCTTTAAGGCCGCTGCCGTGCTAGCTGAGCTGACTATGCGTAAGGGCTTGGTTCTGTTTTCCATTGCCATTGCCCAGATCAACCCTGTGAAATCTCCAATGTGGTCGGAATGTGTGTGGGAGATGTAGACATCGTTAATTGAATCGAGCCTTGCCCCTGACTTTACTAGGTTGACGAGGACGCCGAACCCCACGTCAATCAGCTTATCCTCGAATAAGATCCCGGCACACATTCTTTCCTTGGTTAGGACAGAGCCGCTCGTTCCAAGGAAGGTGAGCCCCGTCATACGGGCTTCATCTAGAAGCAGGTATTTTGCTATTTGCGCAGGTCGATCTCTACTCTCTTTCAAAGAAAATTGCCCAAGAGACTTGATAGGTTCCACTAGACTGTTCTGGAGATGGTTTGTATCTGCGGATAGTATGAGGAAACCTCCGCCAGTTGATGATGGGGCTTCCTTGGGAATCTCCCAAGAAGGCACTAGTGCTTTATACTCCTCTCCTGTCAGAATCCAAACACCGAACCTAATGCCTCCTCTTTCAGACCCGAAACTGGGAATGATCGGTCAAGTTCCCATCTTCCAGAATCTCAACAAGAAGCATCTTAGTTCCATCGCTGACTCGGGCAAGCGGTTATCGTATGATCCGGGGGAGAAAATTGTGAGTAAGGGCGAGGAAGGGAGTACTCTCTACCTCATACTTGACGGGCTGGTGGCAGTTCGTTCTGGTAACAGGGTCCTGGCAAATCTTGGCAAAGGTAACTTCTTTGGAGAGATTGCCCTGTTCGACAAACAGCCAAGATCAGCAGACGTCGTCGCAGTGTCACACACAACTTGCCTCGGCATAACGGCAGCCTCCTTCGAGCGAATCCTTCAAAAGGAGCCGAAGATTGTTCTGGGAATCAATAGAGAGCTTGCCCGACGTCTGCGTAATGCAAATGTCGCGCTGACGGAATGATCCAGACGACAAGTTCTACTTTCAGAATCTCGGCGTAATACAGGACTCTTCAAGATAACGCTTTAAGTAAGCAGAGCAGCCCTCGGCGCCTAATGGCCCTCAGCCTGGATGAAGCGGACAGATCGCAGATAGCCAAGATGTTAGCCGAAGTCCCCCTCTTCGCTAGTCTCGACAACAAACGAATCAGGACAATTGCGAGTTCATTCGCCAGAAAGCGTTACTATGACGCCGGAGAAGTCATTGAGAAAGAGGGCGATAACCCAGTCGTACTTTATCTCATAACTGACGGTTCAGTCGAAGTTCGCCGTGGAAAAAAGACTCTGTCGAAACTAGGTCCCGGCAAATTCTTCGGTGAAATGGCTCTCATAGACAAACAGCCGAGGTCAGCAACTGTCGTCGCGGCAGAGCCCGGCACAAAGTGTCTTCTGATGACTGTTTGGAGCTTCAGAGCTGCCCTTGAAACGGATCCAAAGCTTGCAATGGGCGTCATGAGAGAGCTTGCGAGACGTTTACGTCAAACGACAAACGCGCTCAGCGAATAGCACTCAATCCAGGGTCCAGAATCCAACCGATTCTCAAACTCACCACGGTACAATATCATAATTCAATAGTCTACCTCAGATGATGTCTGCCTGTAATTCAGAGTTTTCTCCCCGAAAGCCCGGTTCGCAAACACGAAGAATTCATCCGCTTCGCCAAAGCCCGCATGACCGTAAGCGATGTTGCGCGTCCTTGTAAGGAGCCTACGAGAGACGAATATTGTCCTCACAGAGTGACAGGGTAGTTCAACCAGCTCGGCCGGTTTCGCCCGCAAGCATTCGGAGGGTCCTGCACCGTCCGCCTTCAAACGGTTTTAAATGAATTTAGAAAGGTAGGCAAGTTCAGATGACGGCGAATAATCGCCGGTCTACAAAGTCTTTGAGTTGTCGGATGCCACGGTCGGTGAACTGGAGGCCCAGACCATGCAACCAAGTCCTTGACCGTGCTCGATACTAGAATCTCGCTCGGTCTAGCCTGCGCAGCCACTCTCGAAGCCATATGGACAGCTATTCCGCCTATGTCGTCTTCCATCAGCTCGCATTCGCCCGTTCGTAGCCCTGCTCTAGTTTCGATTCCGAGCTTGCAGACTGATTCTCGGATTGCTCTGGCCATCCGATGGCCCGGGTAGGACCGTCAAAAGTAACCAAGAAACCAGGTTCAGCAAAAACGAAACGAGTTTGTAGGAAGGATAGCTTGAGGTATCTTGACAGACTCGGCACTTCTGTCTACGAAACCTCGAACCATACTATTGCAAAGCTTCAACTGGGCATCTCACAAAACTTGGTCTTCCTATTCTGACATGTGAGTCTACACCATTGGCGATCATAGTTCATCCCCGAGATCTAAGGTTCCAGTTTGTCTGGACGTATACTATGGCGCGGGGGAAGGTAGGTAAAGGACAGTTTTTGGCGAGTTGCTAGGTTTCTGCTTTGACTCGTAGCTCCCTCGCCAGTGGTGAATTGATGAGAGTCTCTTTAAGGGACGAGTCCTGCAAGCCGGCGGCGACATTCTGGATAACGGCCAGGGCGTCCTCGTAAGCCTGGTTAGCGTCGGCATGCCTTCCCTGGGCCTTGCGGAGTTCGCCCAAGGCAGCATAGGTCTTCCAGACCTGAGGTGGGTTGCTGATTTGCAGGGCAGTCTTCAAAGCGACTCCCAGCTCCACATCCGCCTCATCCAGTTTGCCGCGGGCAAGGAAGATCTGGCCGCGCAAGCGGCGGGTCTTGACGATGTTCTTTCGGCTCTCGGTGCGGTCGGCCAGGGCCAAGCATTCATCGGCCATGCGTAGCGCCCCATCCTGGTCGCCGAGACCCAATAGGAGCTCTCCCAGGCTGTGCCTGAGGTGCTGAGAGTAGCGCCATTTCATCCACTCTTGAAGCTGTGGGAGGGAAGCGTACAACTGCTCAAGGTCCCGTCGAGCCTGTTCCTTCTGACCAAGCGCAAGGGCACAGTCGCATAGGTTGATCCGAGCGTTGGTAAGGATTTCAGGATCGCCTAGGGCAACAGCCAGGTCCAATGCTTTCTGGTTTGCCTCTTTTGCCTTATCCCAAGCGCCTAGCTCCCCGTAGATCCAGCCGAGGGTGTTGAAGGCTCGGGACTGGACTGCGGCGTCCCCCATGCGCTGGCAGAGATCAATAGTGTCCTTTAGAGTGGTGATAGCTTCTTCGTATCGCCCGTGGCCGGCGAAGCCCAATCCTTGGTTCCATTTGTTGAACAGCAAGGGGGTCGTCATGTGGTGTTGCGTCGAGGCAGCTACGGATTCTGCAGCGATCCGGTGCGCCTTGTCGTAGAGGCCGCGCCAGGAATAGTTGATCGCGAGAAATAGGCCGTTCAAGGTCTCGTAGAGAGGCTGATTCGTCTCCCGACTCAGGCGGGCAACCTCTAGGCCTGTCTCAATGCCGACTTTCAAGTTTCCTCGGAGGCATTGAAGCTCGGCCAGGACATACATGGCCCCGGTCTTGATAGCGGTGTTCTGGATTTGTTCGGCGAGGGCAAGAGCTTCCTTAGCTTCAGCTTCAGCCAGGTCAAACTGGTGTGTCCATACATGCCCGTAGGCCATTCCGGCAAGACCCATACCTTCCAGTGCTTTTTTTCCGGTTTCCCGGGCTGCTTCCCTGAGGCTGGTGTAGCTGTCCACCACTCCTTTCCAGTCGCTTATGGTTAGGCTCACACCTGCTTTGCCATCGTAAATGTCCATCAGAACCTCTGCGGGAGCATCGCCGATCTGGCGGAAGGCTCGGAGAGCCTGGTCGAAGTAGGCCTCGGCCTCCTGGTTGGCGTAACTTCCGGCCGCCTTGCGGGCTGCCTTCACCGAGTAGTCGAGGGCCTTTCTCCAATCTTCGCCTTCATAGTAGTGATGGGCTAGCATTTCATACATTTCTGGAAGCCTGTCGTTATACAGTTCTTCGATGCCGGTGGCCACCATCCGGTGGAGGGCTTTTCGCCGCTCCAAGAGTAGAGTTGAGTAGGCCACTTGGTGTGTGAGGGCGTGTTTGAACATATACGAGAGTTCTGGGAAGAACGCCTTTTCATAGATGAGTTCCAAGGACTTTAGTTCCGCCAGCAGGTCCTCCAGCCCCGTCCTAGTCTCCGAAATGCGTTGGAGAAGCCGCACTGTGAATTCTCGGCCGATTACGGAAGCTAGTTGGAGAGCTTCCTTGGCTTGCCGTTCCAGCCGGTCGATGCGGCTGAGAATCACCTCTTGGATTGTGTTGGGTATGAGGACCTCCTCGGCGGGCCTCTCTAGAACATAGGTGCCGTTGGTCCTCCGCAACACGCCTTCTTCCAGCAGAGATTTGCTGACCTCCTCGATGTAGAACGGGTTGCCCTCGGCCTTGCCAAGGATCAGTTGTTCTAATTGCTCGGGGAGGGTCCCAGCTTGAAGCACACCCTGGGCCATCACTCGGCTATCCTTGGGCATCAGGGGCTTCAGTCCGAGGCTGGAGTAGGCGCGCTCTCCTAGGAGGGAGAGGTAGCCGGGACGGTGGCTGAGAATGAGCAGTACGGGCGCCGAGGAGATAACAGAGAAAAGGGCGGCCAGGGCCTGCTCCGATTGTTCATCGATCCACTGCAGGTCCTCTACAACCGCGACCAATACCCGGTGGCGGCTCTCTTGCATGAAGAGTGCCCGGATCGAATCTAGAATCCCTGCCCGACGTGCCGTGGAATCGAGGGCCGCGACGGTGGGGTCGCCCGGATCGACATTCAGCATGTACTTCAGGTGTGGTACATTTCGCTGGGCAGCGTCATCCCATTCGATAACTCTATCATCCACCCGTTGGATGATGTTGGCATTATTGTCGCTCTCTTTCACTCTGAAGTTCTCCTTGATGATGTCGATGATGGGCAGATACGGGATGTTCTTGCCGTAAGAGCTACAGTGGCCCTCTAGCCAGCAGATGTTGTCATTTCGAACCGCCTGTTTGAACTCCAAGATCAGGCGGGACTTGCCTATGCCAGCTTCACCGGATACAAATACGACCTGTCCTTGGTTGTCCTTTGTCTGTTTCAAGAAGCCCTCCAGCATCTGGAGTTCTCTCTCTCGTCCTGTGAACGGCGTGAGCCCGCGGTAGGCCGCTGCCTCTAGGCGGGTCCTAACCTGTTTCTCTTGCACCGCCTTGTAAGTGGTAACGCGCTGGGACTTGCCTTTGATCTCCAAAGCTCCCAGGTTTTCGCACTCAAAGTAGTTCTCCACGAGGCGGTGTGTGTTGGCGGTGAGGTAGACGGCTCCGGGTTCGGCCAGTTCCGCCATCCGGGCCGCCAGGTTTACTGTGTCGCCTAGAGCTGTGTAGTCCATATCTAGGTTGTCCGAGATTTTGCCGACGACCACGGGTCCTGTGTTGAGCCCCGCGCGAAAACGGCATTCAATGTGGTGCCGTTTCTTGACTTCAGCAGCATATCCTGCGAGTGCCGCCTGCATCTCCAGGGCTGCGGCCACGGCTCGGCGAGGCGAGTCTTCGTGGGCGATTGGTGCGCCGAACAATGCCATTATTCCATCGCCCAGAAACTGGGTGACGGTACCATCGTGACGATGGACGGCATCCATCATCCGGGCGAAACAGCCCTGCATCAGGGAATACACTTGCTCCTCACCCAAGCGCTCGGAAATCGGAGTAAATCCAGCAGCATCAGCGAAAAGCACCGTGACCGTCCGGCGTTCGCCCTCGATACTTGACCGAGTAGCCAGAATCTTGTCGGCCAAGTGTTTTGGAGTGTGGTCTCGAGGAGATGGAAAGCGAGGAGCAGGGGTAGGGGTGGCCATTTGATGACCACATTTGGAGCAGAATTCTGCCTGTGAGTCAACTTTGGCTTCGCAGCGGGGGCAGATTCGGCTCAATTGAGTGCCGCATGATTTGCAAAATCTTGCACGCGAAGAGTTATTGAAACGACACTTGGGACAGATCATTTCTTGCGCCTAGTCATTATTCTAGGTCTGCCAGTTCTAAGACAAGAGCTAGTTTTTCGCGTCCGAAGTTGCATTTCGTCCCGTGGGCGAATCATCATTGGGACGACCCCTGATTTCCGATACACCTTGACGCCAAGTTCAGCAAGTTTTCGTAGCTTGCGTGCTGATATACTCTTGAGCGTCTTCTTTAGTTTGTTGGTCGGAGCGGCAAAGAAACAGTTTCCGCAGTAGCCGGTCATGCTGATCCAGGTGTTCTGGATGCCTTGGACCCTGATTTCGCTTTCAGCCAAGCATTTCCAATTTACGAATTTAGTGATTCAGACAAGAGAGTGGTGACGTTTGGCACTTTGTGCACGACTTCCGTTTCATTCTCCGTGTGGGGACTCGAGTCGGTGATGTCTGGATAGGCTCTCTTCCAAATGCCAAAAGTATCTCTCTACCTTTTGGAATCTCCCACAACCTCCCTATTTGACGGCGAACAAGCGCCATTCTCCGGGTATCCCTTTGAGTTGATGAAAGCCCTTATCGTCGAATCGGAGACCCGACCCTGCGACCAAATCCTTGACTGTGCTTGAGACGAGAACCTCGCCGGGCCCAGCGTCTGCCGCAACTCGAGCGGCCATGTGGACCGCTATTCCACCTATGTCCTCGCCCAACATCTCACACTCACCCGTGTGCAGCCCGCCACGAACACGGATTCCAAGATGATTGACGGCATCCTGGACGGCCAGAGCACAAGAGATTGCTCTGGTGGGACCGTCAAAGGTCGCCAAGAAGCCGTCCCCCGTCGTCTTAACCTCCCGGCCTCGATAGCGGGCAAGTTCCTTACGGACCACATCGTTGTGCCGACCCAGAAGGTCGCGCCACCGGGCATCTCCAATTTCGGACAGAAGCTCAGTCGATCCGACCAAGTCGAGGAACAGAATGGTGGCCAGGACACGGTCGGACGCCACGCGAGTATGGGTTCCAGTGACAAACTCCTCAATCTCCGCGAGAACTTCATCCTCGATGCCAGCGAACGAGTGTGTGCTGCCAGGGAACTCAACAAACCTTGCGCCCGGGATTCTGGATGCCAGATCTCTGGCTGCTTCAACGTTCGAGACAGGGTCTCCCGTTCGGTTCATCACGAGCGTCGGCACGCGGATCGTCGAAAGAATGCCTCGGATTCTATCTCGGAGTTCATCCGCTCGAGAGCGGCTACGGCTGAAGGACTGCCCCCGGCTCTTGCGTATCGAAGGAACCATTCAAGATAGGCCGGGTCGTTTCCTCGTAATCCCGCGCCGGAGCCGGTGAGATACTCCATTGTAATCCCTTTTTCGGCCAGCTCCGCTATTACTCGCTCGTTCTCCTCGCGGGTCAGTCCCCAAGGGTAGTCGTCAGTCTTGGTCCACCGGGCCTGCGTCCCCCAAAGAATTATGCCTCTTGTGCGCGAGGGATAGGTGGCCCCGAAGAGACAGGCCATTGACCCTCCTTCGGATACGCCGTAAATGACTGCCTGTTGGCTGTTCGCGGCGTCCATCACGGCCCTGATGTCATCGATCCTTTCCTCAAGGGTGGCCGCATATGTGGGCCGGTCGGACATGCCTGTGCCACGCTTGTCGAAGCGAATCAGACGGGAGAAGGAGCTGAGACGCTCGATTCTCTGGGCGCTTGAGGGCCATTCCCAGGCCAAATCCAGGTGCGAAACCGTCCCGGGAGCAACCACCAAATCGATTGGTCCCTCCCCGGTCACCTGGTAGGCGACTTGGACGTCACCGCTCTTGGCGTACTTTGTTTCCGGTCTCAAAGTCATCACCCTCCATGGATCGCTCGTCTCTTAATTCATCTTGACTTACGCCTTGCGCCCAGGAAGGTCCACCCCATCCCACTTGGGTTCTTGTTCTTCGCTTCTAGTCATGTCGCAGCAATGAGTGAGGGTGTCCGACACCCGAGAGGTAGCAGGCCGCGCGGGATTCATTCCTAATTGGGTTCGAGTCCTGATGACCACACAGCAATCTGGGTTCAATGCTTTCCGAGAACTCAAGAAGCTGGGTTCAAAGCATGGAAGCCTAGCCCTCCTCCTAAAACGTAGGAGCTAGGTTCGAACCCCCAGAGCCAAGGCCAGGCCCAATGCTTTCTGGTTAGCATCCTCTGCCCGGTCCAAAACGCCTAACTCACCGTAGATCCGGCCGAAGGTGTTCAAAGCCCGGGACCATCTGAGGTGTTCCCCATTTGCTGGCAAAGAGCAACGGTCGCCTTGAGAATTGTAACAGCCTCGTGGTGGCGTGCATGGACGGCAAGGGCGAGCGCCCTACCTCTTCCAGAGTCCTATGCGTCTCTCGAGAGAAGCCCATCGCGGGTCCGCTCGAATTTTTTCAAACCAAGGAGAATTCCGAAAATAGAAGAGTTGGCTCGAGCGCTCCTCGAAGGCCTTATCCAGATACTCGAAAGCTTCGTCACTCCTTTCTAGACTGAATAGAAGAGTCGCCACCCAGACACTGGACACGTACTCATTCCTCCCGGCCTCCATGAGCTCGTTGAGGATCCTGTTGGCCTGATTCTTTCGCCCGCACATCCCGTATACAAACCCTAGTTGAGTCTTCATCCACAAATCTCCCTTCGAAAGAGCGCTCGCCTTCTCTGCTTCTGAGATCGAGTCCTCGAACTTAGAATCCATCAGGTGAACCATGGAGAGAAAGGAGTGCGCCGTCGGGTAGTCAGGATTCAGCTCGATCACCTTCCTAAATTGCTCTATCGCCTGATCGCGTTTTCCGACACTGAGTAGTTCTATGCCGAGATTCGATCCTATCACACGTGACAGAGGGTCTAATTCGAGCGCGCGGTCAGTTCTCTCCCTAGCTTCTTCGTACCTCCCCGCGGACCAGAGAAAGAGGCCGTACCATTGGTGCGCCGTTGCGTAGCTCGGGTTTAGGTCGGTCGCTTTCTTGTACTCTCTCTCTGCTTCTTGCCATCTCCACTCATAATCGTAAGCCACGCCTAGAGAGGCGTGCGGCTCAGCGAGACTTGGGTCTATTTCGATCGCTCTCATTGCGTATTCCTTTCCCTTGGAAAGCGCTTCTTTGGGACTCAGCCATCCATAATCTGCGTAGATGATATAGCAATCAGCGAGCCCCGAATATGCAAGAGCGTACTTCGCGTCTAGCTTTACAGCTTCTTCGAAGCACTTGACAGCCTTATCGTTGCGCTCCCTCGCTCTTTCGTTCCAGTAGTACCGGCCTCTCAGGTAGAGTTTGTAGGCTTCCGTGTTCTCAGTCGCCTTTTTCTCAATGTCTTTCTTCTCACTGGAGAGTAGCTGAACCTTCAAGGCCTCCGCTACACTCTGAGCAATCTCCCTCTGGATTGCAAAGACGTTCTCCAGCCTTCTGTCGTAGTCCTGAGACCAGAGGTGCTCGTCACTTCCAGCGTCGATGAGCTGGGCAGTGATTCGCAAGTCGTTGGAGGCTTTTCTTACACTTCCCTCGAGAATACTTCCCACTTTCAACTCTCTCGCAATCTCACCAATATTCTTACTACTGCCCTTGTAACGCATCACAGAGGTTCGGGAAATGACTCTCAGTTCTCCGATTCTTGACAGCGTGGAGATCAGTTCCTCTGTCATTCCGTCCGCAAAATATTCGTCTCTGGGATCTGGGCTAATATTCGTAAAGGGCATCACCGCGATTCTGCGCTTTTCGAGAATTGGCTCACCGCTCACTTGCGTTTCCCATGGGAGAACGACTCTATACACTTCGACGGGCTCCTGGACGTTCTTCAAGTTCTGCTTCCCGAGACTGACAAATGGAAACTCGAACTTGTTCTTGATCTGATCGTATACTTGCTCAGTAATGAGTATGCCACCTGGGGAAGCAAGAGGTTCGATTCGAGACGCGACATTGACGGCATCACCGTGCACATCGTTCTCGCTGTGAACGACATCCCCCAGATGGATTCCAATACGAAGCAAAATCCTCTTCTCTGGAGGACGATTCACGTTGAGTTCGCTCAACAATTGGTGAATGTCGAAAGCGCACCTCAGTGCTTCCAGAGCGCTGGCGAATTCAGCTAGAAAGGCGTCTCCCATCGTCTTGATCTCCCTGCCCTTATGCTTCGGGAAGAGTGGACGGAGAAGCTTTCGGTGCTCTTCAAGCAGCTCTAGTGCGAGAGCTTCATTTTTCTGTGAAAGAGACGAGTAGCCAACCATGTCGGTGAACATAATCGCCGCGAGTCTGCGCTCCCCTGCCGCCAAATGGCTACCTGAGATTGATCAAGCTGGGCAGAAGATAAAACCGTTTAGCAGGCAATCACGCGCACGGGAACTGACCGATGTTCTGGTACTGTATAGATGTCTCTTCGTGAGAAACCGAGTTTTGCTCGGGCTACGGCCAGCAGTAATCCCACCGGGCCCGCTCTCTTGGAAAGTGAGGGAGTTTCGTCTAGCAGGATAAATCAAACTCCGTGGGTGAAGGCCCGCGCAGGCTCACCAACCCCCCAGGTGGGGGTATGGATTTGAACCCGTTCTGGTATGGAACCCTCCGGGCCCGTTTAATCGCCTCAACTACTCGCCACTAGGGGCGCCTCGATTTAGTGACGAGATTGGGCTACGGAAGGATCCCGCGTGTAACCGTCTGCTCTAGGGACCCATAAGGGTCGTCCTATCTTCTTTTCCAGAGTCTGGATGAGTCTTCCGCCAGACTCTCGTGGCGGTGTTCCCAGGCTTGATGCTGGGGCATGTGATCCTCGCAGAAAGTCTTCTTGCAGTACTCGCATTGCTTGTTGTTCTTTTCTTTGCCGCATTCAGCGCAGCCAATCATTGGAAAAGCACTGCTTCCAATATCATATTCAACACTCGGGTGTTTAAGCCTGTTCGCGGCCCGGCTGTGCCGAGCCAGTGCTATTGTTCCATTGGAGGATGAGGTCTCTCAGCATGGTTGCTCGGGGGTTTTCCAGGTTCAGCTTGAAGATTCTGACTCTTCCATAATCGCGCTCCTGTATTATGCTGGCTTGCGCGAGATCTTCAAGGTGGCGTTCGGTCGCGCTGTAGCTCTGTTCTGTTCTCTTGGCGATCTCTGTCAGATGTAGTTCTTCTATTTCCGATAGAATTGTGAGGATTCTGATCCGTCCGCTGCTCGACAGGACTCTTTCTAGCGGTGGTGTTTTTTGAGGCAAGGATTAGCCTCGGTGTGTTAGAGTGGATTCTAGCCATCGGCGGGTGGCTCCGGCGGGTGCTGCTGGTAGTCCCAGAAGTGTTGTTTTTCCGCGGAAGCCTGTGGTGGAGGGTCTTGTGGATATTATTCCGGTGGCGTTGAGGTTCTGGACGTACTTCCAGACTTGGGTGTGAGCCCTGTATGGTTCTCTCTGCTCCTCGCAAGCCATCTTGTAGGCGATTTCAGTATCGCCCATGGTGGCGTAGGTTTCGCCGGTACGTTCTAGGACTCGTGATAGGCCTAGGAGTAGTAGTTTTTCGTGGAGGTTGAGGTGTTGAGCATAGTCTGTTCTCATAACCGGGTAGACGCTGTTTGCTGCGGCCCGTACGTGGTCTGGTTTCAGTTCTCTCGCTCCTTCTGTGTCAGCGTATTTTCCTGCGCGCCATACTAGTTCGATTGCGTATCGGGCGTCGCCGGAGGGTGCTGCCATGTCGGCTACGAAGTTGACGACTTCTTCGGAGATTGTTGCTTCTTTGAAGGCGAGTTCTACTCTTTCTCTCAGAATTGATTCTAGCTGGCCGGGCGAGTACCGGTCGAGTCGAATGATGTTCCGTTGTAGTGTGCTCTGGGTGCTACGATCCAGCTCGTCCAGTTTTTTCAGTTCCCGGAGGATTATGATTAGGGAGAGTCGAACGGGTCGGCCGGGGCGTTCCTCCTGAATCCTTGTCAGGTTGTAGAGGCTTGTGGATCCTTCTGCTTTGATCAGGACATCAGCCTCGTCTAGTGTTAGTATGATGTGGAGGTTCTTGGTTTCCAGTTGATCGAGTAGTATGTGTAGTAGTTCTTCGCTGGAGAATCCTCGCTGGGGGAACCCGGGCGTGAAGCTCTGCAAGACCCGTTTCAGAATCATGAACAGGCTCCCCCGGAACTCTCGGCAGTTGATGTGTACGTACTGGATGTTGAGTTTCAGGGTCTTGGCTGTTCGGGTGATATCGGTCCCGAAGCGTTGGGTTAGAACTGTCTTGCCGGTTCCAATATCGCCGGTTATGAGCACTTTAGGACTTGTTGTTCCAGGTTTATCGATAACTGATCGGAATAGTTCTGCTAGGAATCGTAGCTGGTTTTCCCGGTGGGGCAGCCGTGATGGTAGCCATTCGAGACTTAGGGGTTCTTCGTTCTTGAATATGGTAGGTTTTGAGAGGGCTTCCCGGACTATCTCGCTGGAGGCTGCAAGGCTGTTCTTTTGGATCATCATGGATTACTTCCGGTGGGTAAGCTCTCAAACTGTACTGTTGAACGTATAAGATGAGCAGAGAGAGGTGAAAGTAAACCTCACTCTCCTCTCGAATCAGAAAGGGGAGCACTACAGCAGAGTGCTGACCATTCCTGCTAGGGCAAAAATCGCTTGAATTCAACCTAATTCTGTGAACGCCGTAACATTTCAAGTGAAGGTTTACTGTGGCCGACTGCCTTAAACGATAGTCGTGCCCGCCGCATATTCCCAAGTTCCCTTCACGTTTTGATTTTGGATCAGTTTTACGAAGGGATCACGACTGGGTTGAACCCCCGGAGCAATAGGATCATTGCAGGGATTCATTTACGACTTTCTGGGTTTCTTTGACATCGGCTTCCCTTTTCAGTCTGACAGCCCAGGCCAATCCGTTGAGGTTTGCTCAAACTCGGAAGCCCCTTAAGGCCGCGCGACCTAGGACGCGGTGGACAGCATTGCAAGTGGTGAAAGTCCGACCTTCCGCCTCTATGGTCGCGGCTCATGTTTCAACTATGTTTGTTTCTTTCCTTGTTGGATTAGTCGCCAGCGGGACGTTTTGGGCTGGAATGTACGTCGACTTGGTGGTGCCAAGACCAGACATTGACCTTCTCCGTCAGAAGTCTGTTCTTCTGTTTGCACTTTCGTTTGGCATGACAGTAGGATTCATCAATGCCAAAATCAAACTCAGAGGACGATTTTGGATGAACTATACTACACTCGCATTCTTTATAGGAGGATTCCTAGCCGCGTTTGCGGGGATTATTCTGATCGCAGTGGCGGCCTGGGCAGATTACATAGCCGCTACTGGCGGGTGATGTTCTTTTCCGAACATGGGCCCCAGCGCGAAATTGACAGTCTGGACCCGGCAGAGCAGTATGTAATCGCGCCGGCCCGAGCACTGACACGCAAGAAGAACTCCTGACCCAAGAATTGTTTTCCTCAAAGTGATGATTGTTGAACCTTGGCCCAGGGTCCTTGTTGAAGACCCGCCTGAAGGCTACTCGCAACTCCAACAAGACGTTGCCATTCTCAAGTCGCAGATGCGAATCGAAAACCATGCCGGTAAAGTTCAAGGTATCCTTTCGAGAATGTGTCATGGGTGGAACCCGCAACAGAGTTGCTTTCTAGAAAAAAAAGGGGAGTTCGGCGGGTGGTGGGGGGCTGTTATGGTATAATCGCGGCTGTGAAGGCATCTTGGTCAGTGCAGCCGAAAATGGGGATGATGTTGTCGCAGGCGTTCCTATTATCGGCCCATACGGCATGGACTACTCCGGGGCTGGCCGCGACTTGGATGTAGTCGCCCATGAAGGGGCTGGTGTTTCCAAAGTCCGCCCTCTCCACCAGATTAGGGTTGAAGGAGGCGGACGTCACCCTAACGTTGGCTGAGAAGCTGGCTCCGGTGTTCGTCGACTCGGCGTAGAAGACGTCGAGGCCTGTTATGAACCCGTTGGGAAGTTGGCCGAGTCTGCTGTCGTACCAGATGATGCTGATGACTCCGCCACTGGCTGTGATGCTGGAGAAGAAGTGTTGGCCGGCTATCACGTCGTTGACCATGGCCGGGAGGGTCCAGCTAATTCCACCGTCTGTGGACTTAGCGAACATGACGTTGGAATTTCCGAGCCCGAAATCGTCCCAGACCAGGTAGACCCCGTTATTGTCGGAGGCTATCTGGGGTATTGTGAAGTCACGGAAAAAGTTGCCCGGTAGCGGGCTGGGAATCAACGATACGGTGGCGGCTGTCTCGTGACCTTTGAAGGTCAAGCCTCCGTCGGCCGATATGCCGATGAGGATGTTGGCGGTGTTAGACCTGCCATTGGTAAGGCTGCTAAGGCTGGAGACGAATATCCGGCCCTGGGGGTCGACTGTGACCCCGGTGAGGAAGCCTCCTCGTGTCACTAACAGGGGGAGGGACCATGTCAGGCCTCCGTCTGTGGAGCGGATGAAAGAGGCACCTGATGGTCCGTGGGAGGTGAAGGCGTCGTAGGAGATGTACACGTTTCCATCGTTGGGGCCTCCTGATGTGTCAACGGTGATCCAGGGCTTGTCAGCAAAGTTGAATGTTGATGGGGGGAACACTGTGGCTCGGGAGTAGGTGGCACCGTCGTCGGTGTACTTGACTACGAAGAGGATGAAGGCTGGAGAACATGAGATCCCAACGTAGTATAGGTTTCCGTTACGGTCGAAGGCCAGTACAGGGTCGGATGTGCACTGGAAGGCACGGAGGGGAGAACTGGCTCCGTTTGGACTCGCGTCTCCTGGAAATCCGGGTACTAGACTTACTGCCCAGCTCGCGCCGCCGTCGATTGAACGGTAGAATCCATGCCACCTGTGGCCTCCAACGCTGAGGAGTCGATAATCTTGGGCCCCGGCGGCAATGATAATGGGGTTGCGGGGGTCCACGGCTATGGTAGGTTCGACTTGCTGGCGTTCTGCGGTGTCGTTGCTTGCAGTTATGTCACCGTTGGGGCCTGCGATGGCCTGGGCATGGGCGGAGACGGTTAGGAGGGAGAAAGTTATGAGAAATAGGGCTGTTACGATCTTCGCTCTCAAGATTTTTCCATCAAGTTATCAAGACTGTGTGTTATAAAGGGTGCTGGTCACGGGATTTCTGGCCCCGTTGATTGAAATCTCACCCGACCCACCCTTGCTTAAGCTCGCCTACGTTCCATCGTTCTTGGACTTGGATTTCGGGCCAGAAAAGTTTGCTGTACGTAGAGCGTGGATCCGAGCGGGCCCGCCCTAACGGTGAGAATCATCTGAGTGCTGAAAGGTTCGACAACACAGCGGCGGCCGCAACCTCTGCCGCCATAGTCCTCTCCCAAGGAAAATCGGTGTTGGCCTTGAAGTTGACATCGCATCGTGATTCTTCTTCACGGCTATGGGGCAGGTAATAATCAGAGACGAAGACATCGTGGTCGATCTGTTCCATCTCGGAAAGGTCGATGGGGCAGATTCGAGACGAGGTCACTGCTGGGGTGCCTCCTCGGAATCCTCGCTGGAGTACTTTCGCATATCCGAGGTATTCTTCGACTCTGGCGTGTGGTAGCCACCGGGGGAGATTCGAAGCCGGACTCGAATGTCCCTTCAACCCCTCGCTTCATTCTCGCTACTTCCCGTAGGAGGTTCTCTTTCACAACGCGGGCGAGGATTCTTCCTCCCAGCTCCTCTCGATCGACTTGAGAAGCCACGATGCAGTGAGGTTCGCTGAGGGCTTTCTCGACTCGGACCCCTCTCGAACGCATACACAGGCTGTTGGCAAGAACCGCGAGCTAGGTTAGCAAGAAACAGGCTATCACAATACGCTGCCCCTTATTGTTTCAATGTTCACTTGGGGTTGTCTTCGTGAATATTTGTGAGTTCATTGTGACAATTTTGGTTGATCATCTATCCAGACGGGCTAGGTAGGGGTCGTTGAATGCCAACCTGACAGATCGAAAGTGAAAGAATTGGAAGCGTTTGACAGCCAGTAATGATCAATCCAATGAGAAAAATGATAGGTTACGGGACCATTCGTTAACATCTGATAACTATTACTAGAAAGAACATGATTCTCCACAATTTCTTGTGATTCTTTGTTGGAAGGGGCCATGATGAATATGATGCTCCTGCTTGGCTAAGCCCATGCTCCCCATACGGAGTTAGTCCTCAATGGTAACATCGGTGTCGCCATCGATGATGGCGAGCCCCTCCAAGAAGCCCGAGCAAAAAAACCAAAATAGGACCAACGCGATCTTGGTAGATAGAATATGGGGTTTCGGGTTCGAGAATCGTTATTCTGGCTGTTGGGATGGGTCTCCTGGCTGCAGGGATCATAGCGTACTCGACTGGAGTGTTGATGATGGATGCGGTATCCTATTCATGTAGAGTACAAGGGGGCCCTTGCCCCTCCGGCGAAGGGGACACTCTGCGTAGCGGCCAGATAGAGGAATTTTGGGGAGCAGCCTCAATAGTCGCCGGGGTAGTTCTAAGTGTTCTGGGGCTGGGGATGGGAGTACGATCCAAGCGACAGAGTCAGCCTCTCCCCGGGGGGGCTCGTTCTCAAAGCAACTGAAGACGCCCGAAAATATCACACGGGGCGAGCCAATAGTCCTAATCCTATGAGAAAAGAAGTATGATACGGGACGATTCGCATCCAAACCTGCGATTTCTACTTCCCCTTTCGTCACGCCTGGAAAGATGACAATGTCTATGCAAAACCATGGTGTCAGGAAGATGGGGACAAGCCCGTTCTGCGCTATTAGTCGGAAGACTCGCCTGGAAAACGGTCGTACCAGACCCGTTCAACAAGTTATTCACACTGCCAAAGACAGTCGACAAGATCACCTTGTCAAGCGTGAATTATGATCACTAGTTTCAAGCCGTAATGTAGAAAACCGTCCAGCCCATCCATTCTCTTCGCTAGTTGGGCCGTTAGACGTCCAACCCGGACGAGAAAATACACTATCCGAAAAAAAAATTGAATCTTTACCGTCCCCCCAGGGGTCATCATTCTCCCCCGACACCGCGCGACCCCGGTTCAACTGGCACAAGAAGGGTGGGTAGGGGCGCGTGGTCAAACCCCTAGGCCCTACATGAGTCCCAGAGGACCTCGTAACGGATTAGCGCCCGCGTCTCAAGGTAAACAGCAAGACCACTAGCCAAAGTACTTGCGGACCATCTTCACGCCCACGTCGGTCGCGGCCCATTTCTCGCCGTTGAACTTCACCGCTCCCAGCCGTTCCAAGTTCGCCAAGTGCTCGCCCAGCTTCTCTGCGGGAAACCCCTTCTCCTTGTGACCAGGATAGACTTCCCCAAGACCCTTCGCGATCTCCCTTGCGCTCCTAGCCGTCTCACAAAACCGGACAATCTGAATATTCACCTCCGTGGACGTCAGTATCCGGAAGATCTCTTCCTCCGACAAGCGCGGCTTGGTTAGGCTGAAGCTTACCGCTCCCGCCGATTGGCTAGGCCCACTCTTAGGCCCGTGACGCCGGCGTCGTAGGAGGTAGTAGCTGAACCCTCCCCAAGTGCTGAGGAGCAGCGCCCATAGAAACCCAGGGTTTCCTAGAAGCGTGGCTATCTCGTCAATCTGCAATACAACAGTTTGAACCATCTCTAACGCACCCTGTGCAACGCTGCCATCTCAATACCCGTGGGGGCAATTCGGTACGCGTACACTTTCATCTCGGTAATCGAACCCGGCATCTTCATCACCCTCATCTTTCTCGCATAGTCCTCACTGCCAAACGGCTCCGTCGACAGATCAACAACACCATCACTCAAATGCTGCACAGTGTTCTCAACATGTTGAGCGTGAATTCCCTTGTTCGCCAATAACACGTACAATCCTCCCGTCGCTCTGACCGTTGACTGCAATGTCTTCAAGGTCTGCTCTACCGCCGGAAAAGGGGCTGAACGAATCACATCGCTCAAACTATCGACCACCAGAGTGCAAGCTCCCAGGGGAGCGACTACTCGAGGAAACTCCTTGGCCAAAAGATTCGCCGGTCCGATATCCCAAGATACCTCTCCTGCAGCCTTCTCCCTTTTCATGCCAAAACTGTCGATGAACCACATCTTCCTCTGTTCGAAATACTGGTCCAGTCCCCAGCCGTAGAGGGCCATTTCAGACACGACATCCTCCCACGACCGGCCGGTGGTGAAGTAGACGCCTGCCCTGCCGTCTAGCAATCCTTGGTGGAGTATCTGTTGCGCGCAGGTCGTCATGCCGGTATCCGCTTCGCCTAAAAAGAGGATCATACTGCCGCCGGGTAGTCCTCCGAGTGACTCGTCGAGTGCCGCTATTCCGCTCCTAAGGTTTTCCACATCTTACACCTGTTGCTCTCCCGGCCGGCGTTGCTCTCCGATATCGAGTCCTTGCTCGTCGGAGGCTTGGACCTGCGTTTGAACCCCTTGTTCCACTACCCTGCCACCTTCGGATACTGGAACAGTCCCTGTTACGACTTCTTCGTAGCCAGCGTCAACGGCTTCGGCGCTTTCTCCGCGGACTGTGGAGGCGCCTACGACCGTGGCTGACGCTTCTCACACCTATCGGACCCTTGATGACCAATCCGTCGCGTCCGATGGCGAAGGCGAAGTCGTTGAGGCTGTGGCTCGTACCACGCATCTTACGGACGAACACCTTTCTCAAGGGTGAGCTCTGCTTTACCAGTGACAGAACCATGACCCCGGTCGCAAGGAACTCTTCGATGCCGTAGCGGCTGATCAATCCTGATCCCTCAACGATCTCCGTTGTCATCAGCGTTGTACAGCCCACGTCCTTCAACAGCAGACCAACCTCTAGGAAGATCTCGCGTAGCGTGTTCAGGTCTGTGACCCTGAACCCGAAGCCTGGGAGCGAATCCACGACCAGTCGCGTAGCTCCCAGCTGTTCCACGAGTATCTTTACCTCGGCCAGCTTGGAGCGGAGGTTATAGAGTATCGACTGCAGCGATTCTTGGTCAGCCATCTCAGACTCGGTGCGCTGGTAGACCGCGTCTACCATGCCGATTTTCTTCTCTGCCTCTAGCTTCTTGAAGTCCCAGCCGAACCGCAGCATGTTCGCTCTGAACTCTTGAGGTGGCTCCTCAGTCGACACGTAGACGCCAGGTTCACCGAACCTCGTCGCGCCCTTGTAGAGATACTGACCGCAGCAGATGGTCTTTCCACAACCCGCTCCTCCGGCCAGTAAGACTCGTGCCCCCTTAGGAAAACCGCCTTCGAGCACGTGGTCCAATCCTGGAATTCCAGTATGGACCCTTTCAATTGCCTCTTCCATAATGGACCAGAGCTAAGGGTCAGAAAACTCGCGATAAGGCTACAGTAACTCCGCAACGGATACAACAGTAACAGCAGAAATCGCAATCAAAATCGGAGAACCTTTTTAGGGGAAGGCGGGCCGCTTCACGAACCTTCCGTGAAAGATACATGCCGGAACGGGGATACTCGATCACAGGCCTTGACCCAGACCGCACTGTGAAGTGCGCAGGTCGAGAACTCAGAATATCCCCCAAAGCATCAGTCGAGCTATGCCGTACAATCCGAGGAATGAAACTCCCAGCAGCCAAGAAGCTTCTAGAAAGAGTAATCGAGAAGAAACAAGCAGTCGCTTATCGACACTACAAGAAAGAAGTTCCCCACCGTCGACAACTCGCAGAAGGATGGTACGCCGGAAGGTTCCCACAAAAAGCAGCTGGCAGACTCCTCCGACTCTTGGAAGAGCTAGAGGCGAACGCCGAATATCGGAACCTAGACACTGAGAAGCTCAAGATAATACACGCTGCCGCGCAGCGGGCCAACAAGGTTCCCAAGAGAAACCCGCGAGCCTTCGGCCGCTCAGATCTTCTGCAAGGAACCCTAACCCACATCGAGCTAGTGGGATTCGAGGCCGAATAGGTCAGATGTCCGTAACGAAGTATTTTATCAAAGACGCCTCTCGCCGCCTCGAGATCGACGAGCTTCTTCAGCGCGACCTGAAACGGGCCGGCTACAGTCGTGTCGAACTTACAAAGAGTCCTGTTGGGACCCGAGTCGTAATTTACGCAGCGAAACCCGGAATGGTAATCGGACGCAGAGGACAGAGCATCAAAGACCTGACCAAATTACTCGAGACAAAGTTTGGAATTGAGAATCCTCAACTTTCCGTAGCCACCATCGAGGTGCCCGAGCAGGATCCGAAGGTCATCGCGTCCCAGGTTGCTCAGGCCTTACAAAGAGGAGTTCATTTTCGCAGAGCTGCGTACTGGGCAATCCAGAGGGTAATGGAATCACAGGCCCTCGGCGTCGAGATTGTCATCCGTGGAAAGCTCACAACCGAAAGGTCTCGATTCGAAAAATTCCGGGCCGGGTATTTACCCAGGGTCGGGGACCCGGTCTTGAAGAGTGTAAAAGTCGCCGTGGCTGATGTCCAGTTGAAACAGGGCCTGTTCGGAATCAATGTTCGAATCCTACCGCCCAACGTTGACTTCATCGACAAGGCAGTATTGAAAACAGTAGTTGAAGCCGCGACCCCCGCACCGTCACCCTTAGCGGAAGCACCAGAGACACCAATGCCTGAAGCGCCCATAACTGAGGCGACAGTCGCAGTAGAAGTTGAAGAGAAGAAGGAGGAAGAGACAGTTGGCAATCCTACGGAAGCGTGAGATGAGACAGATGCTCCCCGAGGAGCGAAAAAAGAAGATAACCGAGCTCCGAGCCGAACTCACAACAATACGGACATCAGTAAAGTCAGGCGGGACGGTCGAAAACCCGTCACGAATAAGAGAGCTCAGACGTACCGTTGCAAAGCTACTCACCTTTGAGCATTCCCAACCGGTCGCCGAGGAGGAAACAAAGTAGATGCCGATAACCAGCCAGACTATCCTAGCCCATGAATGGATCGGCCTCCAAGTCACTATCGCAGAATGCTCAGACCCAGGCATCAAGGGACTGATTGGAATAGTCAGAGATGAAACAAAGAATACCATCAAGATCGAAACACGAGGACGCGTCCTAACAATCCCGAAACTCGGCACAACCTTTCTAACAACACTACCAACAGGAGAGAATACTACTATCCTCGGAAGTCAGCTGAGATTCAGGCCTGAAGACCGGGTAAAGAAGGGACTTGCGAAATGGTAGTCCGAAACATCGGTCTCGATATCAAGCCGCCCAAGTCCGGTTGCAATGACCGAGAATGTCCGTATCACGGAAGGCTCTCAGTCCGAGGACGAGTCTTCGAAGGAACAGTAGCAGCCTCAAAATCCCCCAAGACAGTGTCTGTAGAACGTGCCTACTTGCACTACTATCCCAAGTACAATCGGTATGAACGGCGAAGGAGTAAGACGCTGGCCCACAATCCCCCTTGCATCGCCGCGACCACCGGTGACAAGGTCACCATCGCTGAGTGCCGGCCACTCAGCAAAGAGGTCACCTTCGTAGTTGTGGATAGGAAAGGAGTAACAGCGTAGAAATGCCAGCCCCGAAGACACGAGCAGTTAGCGCGCGGGGAATGATAGAATACCGTCCCAGAATCGCTCGAGGAGTATACATGGGCTCAAGACTAACCTGCGCAGACAATACCGGTGCCAAAGAGTTGAAACTGATAAACGTCCGAGGCTACCACGGACGCCTCAGACGCGTACCATCGGCTTGCGTCGGGGACATGATAATGGTCACCGTAATGAGAGGCTCCCCGGATCTAAGGAAACAAGTGTTTCCCGCAGTCCTGGTTAGACAGGTCAGAGCACTACGAAGACCTGACGGGACGAGGCTTTCATTCGAAGACAATGCCGCGGTCATTATGACCCCGGAAGGCGAGATGAAAGGAACAGAGATCAGAGGCCCCGTCGCGCGTGAGGCTGCCGAGAGATGGCCTAGAGTGGCGAATCTGGCGAGCACGGTGGTATGAGTTATGACTTCATCCAAGCCGTCTAAGCAGCGAAAACTCTTCTTCCAAGCACCCAAACATAAGAAACGTAGAATGCTCTCCGCCCGGTTATCCGACGATCTAGTAGCCAAACACAAGGTGAAGCATCTACCCCTCAGAACTGGGGATAGTGTTCGCATAATGAGAGGCGATTTCGCGGGACTCGAGGGAAAGGTAGAGAGAGTGGAATACTCCTCCGGCAGAATCTACGTTGAAGGTATGACCCGAGAGAAAGCTGCCGGGGTCTCCTCGAAACTTCCCGTCCACGCGAGCAAAGTCTACGTAACAAACCTGAACCTGTCCGACAAGTGGCGGAGCGGACTCCTGTCTGAGAAGGCAAAGACTGCAGGAGAATAACACATGGCACGAAAATCCGGACCCCGACAACTAAAACGTGAACCCGCGCCAGGATTCTGGCCAATACACCGAAAAGACGCTACTTGGGCCCCCAGCACGAGACCCGGACCCCACCCAAGGGAGAGAAGCATTCCACTCGTGCTCGTGATTCGGGAGATCCTGGGGCACGCCAAGATCGCCAAGGAAGCAATACGAATCATCAACAGCGGAAAAGTAAAGGTTGACGGTGTAGCTAGGAAAGACCACAGATTTCCAGTAGGACTCATGGACGTAGTGCAAATTGAGAGCGCCGGCCAAATCTTCCGTGTATTGCCAAAACCCAACCGGGGACTATCCCTATCGCCAATCGCGCAGAAGGAAGCAGGATTCAAACTCTGCAAAGTAGTCGGGAAGAGGAACATTGAAGGAGGAAAGACACAGTTCAACCTTCACGACGGCCGAAACATCATAATTCAAACCCGAGACCCGAAACAAAAAACGGGCGAACAAACTCCCGTCGGCGGTGCAATGCAGCTGACGGTTCCTGACCAGAAGCTGATCAAGTACGTCCCCTTTCAGCAGGGGGCAGTTGGTCTGGTAATCGACGGTCGAAACCAAGGCCTCTACGGGAAGATCATCTCCGTAACACCCGGAACACACGCGAGACCCAAGATGGTAAAGATCGAGACATCAAACGAAGCGTTCGAAACGCCGGCGAAATACGTGATACCGGTAGGCACAGAAGCAGCCCTGATTGAATTGGAGAAATAAGACATTGGCCCAGACTCCCGGCGAAGATGTCCCGAGCAACCCGCTGCGAACTATCAGAATCGAGAAAGTCACAATCAACATTGCGACCGGCAAATCTGGAGAGCCTCTCGAAAAGGCGAAGAAGGTTCTGAACCAGCTTACAAATCGAACACCGGCGACTAAGAAGGCGAAGAAGGCCATCAAGGATTTCGGTGTGAGGAAAGGCGAGCCAATCGCCGCTGTAGTCACGTTGAGGGGCGAGGACGCGGGAGAGTTCTTGAAGCGAGCTTTGGAGGCCGTGAGCAATAAGGTCGGCGAGTCCAACTTCGACGACTACGGTAACCTCTCATTCGGAATCAAAGAGCACATCGAGATTCCAGGCACGAAATACGTGCCCGAACTTGGAATTTTTGGCATGACGGTTCACGTGACCCTCGGGCGTCCAGGCTTCCGAATTAGACGCCGATCGATTCGACCCGCCAAGATAGGGCACAACCACTACGTGTCAAGAGTGGAAGCTGTCCAATTTATGGCGGACAACTTCGCAACCAAGGTGGGAAGCTGAGATAACCATGGCCAAGATCAAACTCAAGAAGGTAAGAAAGTACGGAAAGGGAGCTCGTCCATGCAAACGGTGCGGCCAGTACGGGCCCATAGTGAGAAAGTACGGGCTGAACTTCTGCCGGCAATGCTTCAGAGAGGTCGCTCCGGGCCTCGGATTCAAGAAGTACATGTGACCAAACCATGGAACCAATATCCAACATGTTCTCATCGATCCTTAGCAACGAGCGGAGACACAGACACGAATGCATCGTCTATCCAGCCTCGAAACTCATGGGCCACGTTCTACGAGTCATGCAAAAGTACGGATACGTAGGAGAATTCGAGTTCGTAGACGATGGCCGTGGAGGAAAGTTCAAGATACAACTCCTCGGCAGAGTAAACGACTGTGGAAGTGTCCGGCCCCGATTCTCCTCGACGGTGACCGAGTTCGAGAAATGGGGCAAACGATACCTTCCGTCCAGGGATGTCGGAATACTCATTCTCACGACACCGAAAGGAGTACTAGCTCACAAGGAGGCCCGAGAGGCGGGAGCTGGAGGCCTGCTCCTGGGGTACGTGTACTAGGGTAGGTGATGTGAGATGCCGCGTTTCGAAACACTCCAGAGAACGCTACAAGTTCCAGAAGGGGTCACCGTTCAGATAGATGGTCGTACCGTCAAAGTCAAGGGCCCACTTGGTTCCCTCGAAGAGAACCTCTCCCATCTGCCAGTCACACTAAGCATGGATGGAAGCCAAATTAGACTACAGACGGATTGGCCCCGGAAGCGTGAGATTGGAATGTTAGGAACAGCGGCGGCTCACATTCGAAACATGATGAAGGGCGTAACCCAGGGATACAGATACGACCTCCGCACAGTATACGCCCACTTTCCAGTAACTGTGAAAGTGGACGACAAGGCTAGAGCGTTGAAGATCGAAAACTTCACCGGCGAGAAGACTCCCAGATGGGCAAGGATACTAGACGGGGTCAAAGTAGGAATAAAGGGCGAAGACATCTCAGTTGAGGGAATTGATTTGAAATCGGTCAGTCAGACAGCCGCAAACATTCAGGACAGCACGAAGATCAAGAAAAAGGACCTGCGGGTCTTTCTTGATGGAATATACATTTCTGGAAAAGGAACACTGCAAAGCCCAGGGAAACAGGTGAAGTGATGATAGATGACAGACGCTAAACCCGCATTCAAACGTCAGGAGAGCTGGCGGTACAAGAGAGTGAAAGAGAACTGGCGTAGACCGCGGGGCGTCACGAGCAAAATGCGGAAGGAAGAGAGTGGCTGGCCTCACAAGGTCAAGGTCGGATACGGCACAAAGTCATCGACTAAAGGACTACATCCGAGGGGATTGGTCGACCGCTTGGTATGGCGTCTGGTAGACTTGGAAAAACTGGACCCGAAAGTGGACATTGTGAGGATTGCCCATCGGGTCGGGGAGAAGAAGAAGCTCGACATTCTCGACAGAGCGAAACAGCTTAACTTCCACATTGCAAATCCGGGTAAGGTAGAAGCCCGCCCCTCAGGAGAGGAGCCAACAACAGAGGAGAAGATTGCACCTTCCGACACAGCCAAACAACCTGAACAGCTAGAGGCGAAAGAAGAGGCCGCGGAGACGAGCGAGGAAACTTCCAGATCGAGGGAAGATTCTGAATGAGCCTAAAGAACCAGAAACGACTGGCCGCAAGCCTCCTAGGCGGAGGCTTGAACAGGGTCTGGATTGACCCCGAAGAAAACGATAGGGTTCAAACAGCAATAACGCGTGAAGAGATCAACACGCTTATCAACGAGGACAGAATCAAACTCCTGCCCAAGACAGGGGTCAGCAGAGGCAGAACCCGCGCCAGGGCCGGCCGGAGAAAGAAGGCCGGAAGCCGGAAGGGAAGCCAGAAACCGGGGAAGCAAGCCTGGGTCCTGAAAATTAGGGCTGTCCGGAGACACTTGCGATGGCTGAGAGACAAGAGACAGCTCTCACCTGACAGCTACCAGACACTGCTCGGTATGGCAAAGGGCGGCACGTTTCGCAGCGGGTCTCACGTCGATGAGTATGTAAAGGTCCATCAACTGCTAAAGAAGCGATGAGTCATGGCTGACGGACCGCGCTACTCAGTTCCATTCCGACGACGACGAGAGGGAAAAACGGACTACAAACTCCGCAAAGCATTGGTGAGGTCCGGAAGACCGCGAGCAGTCGTCAGGCTCACCAACAAATACGTGTACATCCAGATTACCGAGGCCACTCTTCAGGGCGACCTTGTCCGAGCCTCAGCATCCTCCAAAGAATTGTCGAAGCTCGGCTGGAAGGGCGGCGAAGGAAATCTACCCTCAGCATACTTGACAGGAGTACTGGCAGCGCGTCGCGCCATTGCCAAAGGGGTGAAAGAAGCTATTTTGGATATCGGGTTGAAACCGTCAACAAAGGGCTCGAAATTGTTCGCGGCGCTGAAGGGTCTCTCTGATGCCGGGCTTACGATTCCACACTCTCCGGAGCCGTTGCCGCCGACGGAGAGGATCGGGGGCGGTCACATTTCCAGCTATGCAAAGTCCTTGCTGAGCCAGCCAGACTTGTACAAGAAACGATTCAGCGCCTACCTTGGCAGGGGCCTGAGACCGGAAGATCTCTCCAGTCACTTCGACCAGGTCAAGCAGGCTATTAAGACCGGTCCATTGGAGACTAAGGCTTGAGCCAGAGACAAAGCTTTGGCCAGAGGCAGAGCTTTGGGCCGAGACAAGGCCCGGAAATAGGGTGGGTTCCGAAGACGAAGCTGGGCCGACAAGTCCAACAAGGAGAGATCATATCGATGGAAGAAATCTTCACCCAAGGAATGAGGATCAAAGAACCGGAGATCGTAGATACATTGTTGCCGAATGTTCAACAAGAAGTGCTCGGTATCGGGTTCGTGCAGAAGCAGACGGACGCGGGGGAACGATCACGGTTCCGCGCTATTGTTGCGGTCGGAAACGGAGATGGCTTCATTGGTCTCGGCGAGGGAAAGGCGCGCCAGGTAAGAACAGCGATTGATAAGGGAACGATTCAGGCGAAGCTGAACATCATCCCTATTCGCAGAGGCTGTGGCAGCTGGGAATGCCGCTGTGGGACGATGCACACTGTCCCGTTCAACGTTACCGGTAAGACAGGAAGTGTGCGTGTTGAGATTCTTCCCGGACCGCGGGGTTTGGGTTTGGTGGCGGGAGAGATTCCTAAACAGGTCTTGCGGCTGGCGGGTGTGCGAGACTGTTGGACCCGCACTTTCGGCTCAACATCCACCTTGACCTCTTCGTCGCTGGCCGTTTTTGACGCGCTGGCACGGACGTATAGCGTTGTGACGCAGGGTGACTGGGTGAACTAACATGGAGCCCGCTGGGAAGAACCCTATTCTTGCAGTAAGACTTCGAGGAACCGCGGGTGATAATCCGGACGTTGAGAAGACGATGGAGTCTTTGATGCTGAAGAGAATCTTCCAGGCGCGATTATTGGAGAACAATCCTTCGATGCTTGGGATGTTGCGGAGCGTGAAGGCGATCGTTGCGTGGGGAGAGGTGAATTCAGAACTGCTTGAGCATCTGTTAGAGAAGAGGGGGGAGCGAGATGGTGCTGACGGATTGGACGAGGGTTTTGTAAGGCTTCTCGGAAAGCCGACCTTCGCAGACTTGGCCAAGTCCGTGGTCGCTGGCGAAGTGGGCCTGCGGGAATTGTTGAGTGCAGGCTTGAAGCCGCGGTTCCGTCTTCATCCTCCACGGGGCGGGTTTAAGCGCAGTCTCAGGCGGGCGGCGACTGATGGTGGAGAGTTGGGGTATCGGGGCGCGGATATCAACGTGCTCGTTAAGCGCATGATATAGTTCGGTTACGGTACAAACTCCAATATACTTCCTGGGTCTCGTCTCTCCGTAGTGTTCGGTTTTGGCCCCGCGGAAGGAACTTTCTAAGCGTCGGCGCCGGCCCGGGTCGGGCTGGTGGTTTGACGTGTTTGACGAGATGGAACGTATGGATCGGATGATGGATGATATGATGCGGAGGGCGTCCGAGATGCCCCGGTCCCAGGAGGGAATATCGCCCTTTGTCTACGGGTTTTCAATGTCGCTTGACCCTGAGGGTAAGCCGGTGATTCGAGAGTTTGGGAATGTTGAGCCTAGTTCCAGGGGTCCGATGTTGAAGGAGGAGCGTGAGCCTT
>Ga0099828_10000091_pt1 | contig 46232 bp, 46 predicted proteins | sample CZO8metaG_2_FD_79338 | JGI IMG/M metagenome (GOLD analysis project Ga0099828, IMG submission 79338) | Vadose zone soil microbial communities from the Eel River Critical Zone Observatory, Northern California, USA - CZOApr15con2H1.8 metaG | ecosystem: Environmental > Terrestrial > Soil > Vadose... | reverse complement strand
GTGGGCGGCGGTCAGGGCATGGCGATGATCGTCGAGCGCTTGAACTAGAGCGCTGACCGGTCGGGCGTTAAGCTGAGGTCTCGTGGCCGACGACAACCGCCGCCTCTGGGCGGAATGGGTTGCCAGAGAGATCGGAGGAGACGAGGCGCGGCAGCAGACCGCGCTCGAGGCCGCGATCCAGGCACTTCAATCAGGACGCTCCGTCGCCGAGGCCTCCAACGCCGCTCGAGCCGCCGCCGGCGCCGCACCGCCGCCGCCCCCGGAGGTGTCCTACTTCCAGACCGGCGCCGCACCCGCGCCGACCTACTTCCAGACCGGCGGCACCCGATGTCGCTTCTGCGGGTCCGTTCCCGCCGTGAACATGACGATCTACGAGCACAACGGGTACCTGATCCTGATGACGTTCAAGAACCTGAAGGGTCCGTTCTGTCGCTACTGCGGCCTCAACGTCTGGCGCCGCATGACCGACGCCACGCTGCTGCGTGGATGGCTCGGCATGTTTTCCTTCTTCATCGCTCCGATCACAGCGTTGATCAACGTCGTGAACCTGTCCAAGCTCACCTCGCTGCCCGCGCCTGATCCCCGCACCAGCGTCAGGCCTCCTGCAGACCCGGGCGAAGGCCTTTTCAGGCGACCGGGCGTCTACGTCTACATCGGCGTGATCGCAGTCGTATTGCTCTTCTTCCTGCTGCCGTTCTTCGTCAGCCGCTAGCCGGAAGTAAGAGTCAGACCCGGGCTTCGGTGTACATGCTCTCGAGCACGCGCTCGAGGAGCTCGCGCAGGGTCTTCCGCTCTGCCTGAGACAGGGCCCTGAGGACCTCCTCCTCGAGCCCCTCCCGCGCCTTGTCCGCCCGCTCGACTACCCGCCGGCCGGATGCCGTCAGCTCGACGATGTGCCGCCGCCGGTCCTGCGGATCCCGGCGCCGGACGGAGTACTGGGCCGCTTCGAGCTCGTTCAGGATCAAGACCACCGTGTTCGCGTCCATGAAGAGGGAGCTCTCCAGCTCCTGCTGGGTCGTGCCGGGGTGGTCGCGGATGTAGCCCAGGGTCATGTACGGCTTGAGCCGCATGCCCAGGAGCTCCTCCGTCGACCGGCGGTGAAGTGCCTTCTGGAGCTGGGTCAGCAACGACACGAGCCCCGGGTCAGACCGCGACTCGTGCTTCTTCACGTCCATTTGAATGTTATCACCGACTCTTAATATTCCCGCCTTCCGGATAATCCATGCAATAAGGAGCCTGATGATCCTGTTATAGTGATCATCCTAGCGTCGGTTCGGTTCTTCTGGAGGCGTTATGAACTCAAATCTTCGACGGTGGATGGCCCTGGTCGTGGTCTGCTTCGGGCAGCTCATGATCGTTCTGGACTCGACGATCGTCAACGTCGCGCTGCCTTTCATCCAGCGCGACCTTGGATTCAGCCAGGCCAACCTGACCTGGGTCGTCAACGGGTACCTGATCGCCTACGGCAGCTTCCTCCTGGTTGCCGGACGGGTCGGCGACCTGATCGGGCGCCGCAAAGTCTTCCTGGCTGGCGTCTTCCTGTTCACCGTGGCGTCGGTCGGGAGCGGGTTCGCCCAGGGCGCTGACCACCTCATCGTGGGGCGCTTCATGCAGGGGCTCGGCGGGTCCCTGTCCGCCGGCGTGATCATCGCCATCATCGTCACCGAGTTTCAGAAGCCGGCCGAGCGCGCGCAGGCGATGAGCGTCTTCACGCTCGTCATCGCGGGCGGTGGCTCGCTGGGCCTGCTTGCCGGCGGCTTTTTGACCCAGTGGGTGAACTGGCACTGGATCTTCTTCATCAACCTGCCCATTGGCGTCGTCACCCTGGTGCTTGGCGCGTGGCTGATCGAGGAAAACGAGGGGCTCGGTTTGAGCCATGGTGTCGACCTCGCGGGGGCGGTCCTGATCACTGCCGCGCTGATGCTCGGCGTGTACGGGATCGTGACCGCGGCCGATTACGGCTGGACGTCGGCCCACACCATCGGCTTTGGCGGTGGGGCGCTCGGCCTCGTCGCGTTTTTCGTCCTGCTGGAGTCACGCCTCGGGAACCCGTTGATGCCGCTCCGGATCCTCGCCATCCGGTCGCTCACGGGTGCGAGTGCCGCGCGCGCGCTCCTGTTCACCGGGCTGTTCACGAACTTTTTCATGGGCGCGCTTTACCTTCAGCACATTCGCGGCTACAGCGCCTTCGAGACCGGCCTCGCTTTCCTGCCGACCACGCTGATGATCGGTGTGATGTCGAGCGGCATCGCCGCGAGGCTGATGGCGCGGGTAGGGCCACGCAACCTGCTGCTGGCCGGCCTTGCGATCATCGTCGCGGCGCTCGCGATCCTGTCCAACTCCGGTTCCGACACCGGCTATGCGCCGCAGCTGCTCATCGCCTACGTGCTGCTCGGAGCGGGTGCGGGCTCTTCGTTCCTGCCGCTGCTCACGATCTCGATGTCCGAGGTTCCGATCTCCGACGCCGGCCTGGCGTCGGGATTCAGCAACGTGACGATGCAGATCGGAGGTGCGCTCGGCCTGGCCGCGATGGGCACGATCTCGACCTCATACGCCAACACGCTCATCGCTCAGGGCAACCCTGTGTCGCTGGCGGTTACCGGGGGCTTCCAGCTTGCCTACGTGCTGGCCGCGATAAGCGTCGCCGCGGCCCTGGTCGTGGTCCTGGCGGCGTTGCGTGCACCGGCGCGTCGCGCCGAACAGCCCCAGGGCGTGCGCATCGATGTTGAGGAGGCGGCCTAGGATCGACAGCTTCGTGGTACTCGGACCCCGCGGAGGAGATGGTCACGATCCTGATGACGCAGGTCAACTGGAGCTGGCCCAGCCCGCCGAACGTCTTCCGCGACTTCTGGACTCTGGCCTGCGCGGCGATCGACGCTTGACGGTTCACACTGCCTTCCGCTGATAGAAACGGCAGGGCGGGGACTCCGCCGTGGTGTGGAAGTTCCAGTGCCCGCACCACGCCGACCCGTCGAACTTCCGGCAGCTACCACACGTGACGCGAGGGCTCTCCACATGCGTCTTCTTCATGTGATGTTCCGCCCGCTCACCGGGGAACGGCTCTTTCAAAGCTGCGAGCGGACGTCCCACAGCTCTGGATAGAAGCGCTTGCCGAGCGTCGAGCGCAGGTACTCGGCGCCGCTGCTGCCGCCGGTCCCGGTCTTGCTCCCGATCTGGCGCTCGACCATCAACACATGGCGCGCCCGCCAGTGGGCAAACGTCTCGTCATGGTTGAGCAGCGCCTCGCACAGGTCGAACAGGTCGCCGTGCCGTTCGCGGTCGCGAAAGATCTCGAGCAGGGTGGGGGAGCCGCGCCGCTCGAGCAGAGCGCGAAACGCGTCGTCGACCGAAGGCTCTTCGAGGCGCCGCCGCAGGCGGCTCATCTCCTCCGGCGTCGCCTCCAGCCGCGCGACGTACCGCGGCTCCTTCAGACCGGAGAGAAATTCGATCTCGCGGAACTGCACCGACTGAAAACCGCTCGCGGGGGCGAGCTCGGAGCGGAAGGCCAGGAAATCCTGCGGCGACATCGTCTCGAGGACGTCGATCTGCTCGACCAGGAGCTGTTCGATGACGTGGACGCGATGCAGGTGATGGCGGGCAAAGAAGATGTCGTCGGCATCGATCCGCTCACGTGCGGCTTCGAGCTCGAACAGGACGACCTTGAACCACAGCTCGTAGACCTGGTGCGCGACGATGAACAGCAGCTCGTCGTGCTCCGCGCTGAGTCGCTCCTGCAGCGACAGAAGCTCTGGCACCTTGAGGTACGTGCCGTACGAAAGCTGCCGGCCCTCTTCCCCGAAACGCCGGCTCAATGCTTGAAGTGCCGGCGGCCCGTGACCACCATGGCGATGCCTGCAGAGTCGGCAGCCGCGATCACGTCGGCGTCCTTCATCGAACCGCCGGGCTGGATCACCGCCGTGACTCCAGCGCGGATGCCCAGCTCGAGGCCGTCGGGAAACGGAAAGAACGCGTCCGAGGCCATGACCGCGCCTCGTGCCCTTTCCCCCGCGCGCTGCACCGCCAGCTGAACAGCCTCGACGCGTGACATCTGACCCGCGCCGACACCGACCGCCGCACTCTCTTTGAAAAGGACGATCGCGTTCGACTTGACGTGCTTGACCGCGATCCAGGCAAGTCCGAGCTGCGGCCACTCGGCTTCGGTCGGCGCACGGCGGGTCACGGTCGTGCAGGCCGAGCGGTCGAAGCCCGCCCGGTCCCATTCCTGAATGAGAAGCCCACCGGGCACTGAGCGGACGTCATAGTCGAACAATCCTTCACGCGCCGGCTGCGCGGCGAGGACGATCATGTTCTTGCGCCGCGCCAGCACGTCCCTTGCCTCGTCCAGGACCTCGGGCGCGACCACGACATGCGTGACGATCTGCACGATCTGCTCGGCAGTCGTGCGATCGAGCGGCCGGTTGAGCGCGACGATGCCCCCAAACGCGGATACCCGGTCGCACTCGTAGGCCATCCGGTATGCGGTGGCGGCGTCACGAGCGACCGCCAGTCCGCACGGGTTCATGTGCTTGACGATCGCGGCCGCCGGCTCGGCGTAGTCCATGACAAGCTGATAGGCGGCCGATGCGTCCTGGAGGTTGTTGAAACCGGGCGCCGCGCCGTGCACCTGTACCGCGCCTCCAAGCCCGCCCGGATCCGGGCCAAGGCGGTAGAACGCGGCCTTCTGGTGCTCGTTCTCGCCGTATTTGAGCGGCTCGGCGAGCTGGCCGGGGATCGTGATCTCGGCCGGAAAGCCGTTGGAGGCACCCCGTCTCATGTAACCGGCGATCCAGGCGTCGTAGGCCGAGGTATGGGCGAAGGCCTCGGCCGCCAGCCGCCGCCGAGCGCTTTCGTCGAGGGTGCCCTCGTTGAGAGCGCCGAGGACCTCCGAGTACCGCTCGGGCCGGACGACCACGACCACCGACTGGTGGTTTTTGGCCGCCGCGCGAATCATCGCCGGACCGCCGATGTCGATCTGCTCGACCGCCTCTTCAAAGCTGACCTGGCCTCGCACCACGGTGTCGACGAACGGGTACAGGTTGCAGCACACGAGGTCGATCTCGCGCAGGCCGTGTTCCGCCAGCGCCGCCAGGTGGTCGGGCCTGTCGCGCCTGGCGAGGATTCCCGCGTGGACGCCAGGGTGAAGTGTCTTGACCCGCCCGTCCATCATCTCGGGAAATCCGGTCAGGTCGCTCACGGGCTGGACGTCGAGCGATGCGTCCTGGATCGCCTGCAAGGTGCTCCCGGTTGCGAACAGGTCGTACCCCAGGCGCGTGAGCCCGCGCGCAAAAGCCGCGAGTCCGCTCTTGTCGCTAACGGACAGAAGGGCTGCCGGCAAGTCGTGCCTCCATCAGCCGGATCCCCTGGGGCAGGATCCTGTACTCGGCCTCGTGCACCCGATGGCGAAGAGTCTCCACCGTATCGCCGTCGAGGATGGGGACCGCCTCCTGGAGAAGGATCGGGCCGGCATCGAGCTCGGCAGTCACGACGTGCACCGTTGCGCCGGTTTGCCTGGCGCCGCTCTCGAGCGCGTGCTCTACGGCATTCATGCCGCCGGCGAATTGCGGTAGCAGCGACGGATGCACGTTGATGATCCGGTCCTGGAACGCCTCGAGGAAAGGCGCGGTGTGGATGCGGTCGTAACCAGCGTCGACGACAAGCTCGACCCGGTGGCGCAGGAAGAAGTCGCGCATCGCAGCATCGCGCTGCTCGGCTGAGGCGAACAACTTCTGTGACAGCTCCGCGAGGGGGATGCCCCGCTCGCACGCAAACGCCGCCCCGCCGCAAGACGGGCGGTTGGTCGCCACGGCCACGACCGGAAATCCATGTTCGACAAGGTTGCGGAGGTTGGTGCCGTGACCAGAGACGCAGATTCCCAGTCTCAGTGGAGCTTCACCCGGTCGGGCCCTGACTGCCTGGCGACCTCACCCACGACCAGCTCGCCCTTGGGAGCATCGGAAGGATCGACCACCAGGATCATGCCCAGCCCCATGTTGAACGTTCCCCACATCTCATCATCGGAGACCCGTCCCCGCCTGCGAATCTTCTCGAAGATCGCAGGAACCTCCCACCTGCGCTTGTCGAGGCGCGCCGCGAGTCCGTCCGGGAGGCAGCGCGGCAGGTTGCCCAGGATTCCGCCACCGGTGACGTGCGCCGCGCCTTTCCAACGGATGCGCCGCAGATCGGCCAGATACGACGTGTGCGGCGCGAGAAGCTCATCCGCGAGCCGGGCGTCCAGCGACACACCCTCGAACACCTTGCGTGCAAGCGAGTAGCCGTTCGTGTGCAGCCCGTTCGATGGCAGGCCTACAAGCACGTCTCCTTCTTTGATCGGCTCGCGATGGTCGCCGGCATCGACCAACCCGACAATGAACCCGGCAAGGTCGTAATCACCCAGCGCATAGACGCCCGGCATCTCCGCGGTCTCGCCTCCAAGCAGGGCGCACCCGGCTTCACGGCATGCCTCGGTCATGCCTTCGATCAGCTGCGTGAAGACGCTCGGTTCGAGCTTGCCGGTCGCGAAGTAATCAAGGAAGAACAGTGGCTTCGCTCCCGCTGTCGCGACGTCATTGACGCAGTGGTTGACGATGTCGATCCCGATGCCGCGATGCCGGCCGACAGCAATCGCGACCTTGATCTTGGTCCCGACACCGTCGGCGCTGGCCGCAAGGTGGCCGCCGCCGGGCAGGGCGTACAGGCCCGCGAAGGGACCAACGCCGGCCGCCACGGCCCGGCCGTGCGTCGCCGCGATGAGAGGCTTGACCTTCTCCAGCGCGCGCTCGTAAGCCTCGATGTCGACGCCGGCCGCGGCGTACGACAGGCCTTCCCCAGCCATCAGAGAGGTGGGGCCGGAGGGCCGGCCGAGAGATTCGGTGGACAGGTGGCCCAGATGCTAGGCGCGGCCGAGCACCGCAGCGAGCGCATCCGTTGATGGGTGAGCGAGGAGCGGAGGTCCGCAACAACGCAGATGGGCCGCATTGACGCCGAGGATCCGGCTGGCATCTCTGGCCACACCTCTAAACCTTGGCGAGCTGTGGCGCCTGACCCTCGAACTGCATCTTGTCCATCGTCAGCTGTTGCGGCACCGGCACCGGATAGGAACCGTCGAAGCAGGCGCGGCAGAACTCCTGCGCAGTGCCTCGGCCGATGGCGCCGATGAGCCCGGGAATGGACAGGTAATGGAGCGAGTCAGCGCCGATCTGCTGTCGGACCTCATCGACGGAGCGCCCCGCCGCGATCAGCTCCTTGGTCGATCCGATGTCGACGCCCATGAAGCAGGGAAAGCGCATGGGCGGGCTCGAGATGCGCATGTGGATCTCGCTCGCCCCGGCCGCGCGCAGGCGTTCGATGATCCGCCGCGAGGTCGTGCCGCGCACGATCGAGTCGTCGACCGCGATCAGCCGCTTGCCCTTGATCGAGCGCGGCAGCGGGTTGAGCTTGAGCATCACGCCGGATTCGCGCAGCGTCTGGTCGGGCTGAATGAAGGTCCGGTTGATGTAGCGGCTCTTCATCATCGCCTCGCGGAACGGGATCCCCGAGGCCTCCGCGTAGCCGATCGCGGCCGGCGTGCCCGAGTCGGGGAACGGTATGACCATGTCGGCCTCGACAGGCGCCTCCTTCGCAAGCTCGTGGCCCATCCGGATGCGCGCGTCCTCCAGCTCGCAGTTCTTGAGGATGGAGTCCGGACGCGCGAAGTAGATGAACTCGAACACGCACATCGCGTGCTTGCTCGCGGCCTGGAAGCCGACGCCGTGGACTCCGTGCTCGTCCATCACCACCATCTCGCCTGGCTGCACCTCGCGCACGAACGTGGCGTGCACAGTGTCGAGCGCGCACGTCTCTGATGCGACGACGTGGGCGGGCTGCCCGGGCAGCGGGATGTAGCCGATGCACAGTGGCCGGAACCCAAATGGATCGCGCAGCGCGATGAGCTGGTTGGGCGTGATCACTCCACACGAGTAGGCGCCGACAACTCGCGCGAACGTGCGGCGGATCACGTCTTCCCAGGAGCGGCCGTGCGTATTCTCGATCAGTCGCGCCATCACTTCCGTGTCGAGGGCGGTCTCGAACGTGACGCCTTGTTCGGAGAGCTGCGCGCGGAGCGCCTCGGCGTTCAGCAGGTTGCCGTTGTGCGCGATGGCGCCCGGTCCGAGCGTCGGGTGATGGAATGGCAGCGGGTGCGCGTTCTCGGCGCGGCTGGCACCCGTCGTCGAGTACCGCGTGTGGCCGAGGGCGATGATCGAGCCCTCACCGAGCTCCTTGAGCCGGCTCGGGGAGAACACCTGGGCGACCAGTCCCATGTCGCGATGCACGCGCACGGACACTCCGTCGGACACCGCGATTCCCGCCGACTCCTGGCCGCGGTGCTGCAGGGCAAAGAGTCCGAAATAGGTGACGTTGGCAACGTCGACACCCTGGCTGGCGCAGATACCGAAAACGCCACACATCGCTAGGAGATCATCACCTCCCAGGCCTGGCGCAGCTCGGCGAGCGAAACCTTGAGCTGACCCTCGAACTCCAGCGTTTCGCCGCCGGTGAGGCCCAGTAGCGAGAGCTCGACGTGGTGCCGGCGCGCGAGCGACTGCATCTCTGGCATGGCTCTTGACGGAACGCTGACGACGTAGCGGCTCGGCGACTCGCCGAAGAAAGCGCCGTCGAGCCGGAGCGGCGGTTCCGGCCGGATCGTGGGGCAACGGACGCCGATGCCACCGAGCAGGCTGCATTCGGCGAGCGCGACGAGCATCCCGCCCTCCGCGCAATCGTGGGCCGAATGCAAGTAGCCGCTCTGCGCCGCGGTCAGGATCACGCGGTTCACCGCCTGCTCGCGGGTGAGGTCGAGCGCGGGCGGGCGGCCCGCGATATATCCGTGCTCGACCTTCAGGTACTCACTGCCGCCGAGGTCGTTGTGGCTCGAGCCGATGAGCAGGACGAAATCGCCGTCGGCGCGAAAGCCGGCGCCGACGCGCTTCCCGTAGTCGTCGATCACGCCGATCATCCCCACGACGGGAGTCGGATAGATGGCCGATTCACCGTTCGAGTCGTTGTAGAGGCTCACGTTGCCGCTCACGATCGGCAGCTCCATGGCACGGCAGGCGTAGGCGAGGCCGGCCACCGTCTCCTCGAGCTCCCAGTACACCTCCGGCCGGTCCGGGTTCGCGAGGTTGAGGCAGTCGGTGACGGCGAGGGGTCGCGCCCCCGTCGCGATGATGTTGCGCGCGGCCTCAGCCACCGCGAGCTGCGCGCCGAGATGCGGGTCGAGATGGCAGTACTTCGCGTTGCAGTCCGCGGTCATCGCCAGACCGAGCCGGGTGCCCTTCACGCGGAGCATTGCGGCGTCGCCGCCGGGCGGCACCACCGTCGCATCGCCGACCATGTGGTCGTAGCGGCGGAAGACCCCTCGCCGGCTGGCCAGGTTGGGGCTGGCGAGCAAACGCAGCAGCGTCGTGCCCGCGTCGCCGAGAGGCGGAAGGGCGTCGACAACGAGGTCCAGCGGCGGCTCCGGAGCGACACCCACGAGGCGGCGCATCGGAGCTCCGTCCGTCAACAGCCTCACCGGCAGACGGGCCACCTGGTCGCGGCCGTCGAGCACCGTCAGCTGGCCGTCGTCGGTGACCTCACCGATGATCGCAGAGGTCAGTTCCCACGCGTGGAAGATGCTCTCCACCTCGCGCTCGCGGCCCCGCTGGACGACGACCAGCATGCGCTCCTGCGATTCCGAGAGCATCACGTCGTAGGGCGTCATGCCGCGCTCGCGACGAGGCACGCGCGCAACGTCGAGCCACGCGCCAGCGCCGTCCACCCGGCCCGCGCATTCCGCGACCGCGGAGGTGAGACCGGCGGCGCCGAGGTCCTGGATCGCCACCACGGCGTCGGTGTGCGAGAGGTCCATGCAGGCTTCGAGAAGGCATTTCTCCAGGAACGGGTTGCCAACCTGGACCGCGGGCCGGCGCTCGGAGCTGTTTTCATCCAGCTCCGCGGAGGCGAACGACGCACCGTGGATGCCGTCGCGTCCGGTGTCGGCGCCAACGAGAAGGATGCTGTTGCCGACGCCCTCGGCGCGGGCTCGCATGAGCTGGTCCGTCCGGACGAGGCCGACGCACATCGCGTTCACCAGCGGGTTGTTCGCGTAGCAGTCCTCGAAGTAGATCTCGCCGCCGACCGTGGGAATGCCGATGCAGTTGCCGTAGCCGCCGATGCCGGCCACCACCCCCTCGAAGTGCCTGCTCGAATCGGGCAGCGGGCCAAACCGAAGGGAGTCGAGCAAGGCGATAGGCCTGGCCCCCATCGCGATGACGTCTCGGATGATGCCGCCCACTCCGGTGGCTGCGCCCTGGTAGGGCTCGATCGCCGAGGGATGGTTGTGGGACTCGATCTTGAACACTGCGGCCCAGCCTTCTCCGATGCTCACCGCGCCGGCGTTCTCGCCAGGTCCCTGCAGGACCGCGGGGCCGGTTGACGGAAGACGGCGCAGCAGCGCCTTCGAGCTCTTGTACGAGCAGTGCTCGGACCACAGCACGCCGAGCATCCCCAGCTCGACCTCGTTGGGGGCTCGCTTCAGCTGCTCGACGATGACTCTGTACTCATCTGGGGTGAGCGCCACCTCGCGAAGGCGACGTTCGTCCACAGACTTGATGCTCAAGACACCAGCACCTTCAACGCGTTGTCCGCCACCGACCGGAACAGCTTCAATCCATCGGTTCCGCCGAGCTCGGTCTCCGAGCAGCGCTCCGGGTGCGGCATCATCCCCAGCACGTTGCCTCGCGCGTTGACGATGCCCGCGATGTTGTGCAGCGACCCGTTGGGGTTGGCGCCGGTCACGACACGGCCGTTGGGATCCGAGTACCGAAACACGACCTGGCCGCGCTGCTCCAGGCGTGACAGGGTTGCAGGATCCGCAAAGTAGCTGCCCTCACCGTGTGCGATCGGCACTCGGATCACCTCGCGCTCGGCGCACTGCGCCGTAAACGGCAGGTCGTTGCGCTCGACCAGTAGATTCGCCCATTCGCAGCGGAACTCGAGCGATGAGTTCCGGATGAGCGCGCCGGGCAAGAGCCCGGCTTCGCACAGGACCTGAAAGCCGTTGCAGATTCCCCACACCAGGCCGCCGCGATCCGCAAACTCGCCGATCTGCTCCATCACCGGCGCAAACCTCGCGATCGCGCCTGTGCGGAGATAGTCGCCGTAGGCAAAACCTCCGGGGAGAATGACGCAGTCGCAGCCCTTGAGGTCGGTGTCCTTGTGCCACAGGTAGGTAAGCTCGGCGCCGAGCACCTGGTCGACGACCCAGCCGCAGTCTCGGTCCGACCACGTGCCGGGGAACACAACGACTCCGAATTTCACCGGTGCCCGTCTCTCACGATGTCAAAACGGAAATCCTCGATGACATGGTTCGCGAGCAGCTGGCGGCACATCTCCTCGACCCGCAAACGCGCCTCGTGCTCGCTCGACCCCTCGAGCTTGAGCTCGATGTACTTGCCGACGCGCACGTCGGCGACCTCGCGGAAGCCGAGCGAAGCAAGACCCTGCTTGACCGTGACGCCTTGTGGATCGTTGACTACAGGCTTTGGGGTGACGATGACTATCGCAATCATGGCAGGAGACCTCGGCGAGAGATTCGGTGCACAGGTGGCCGAGATGCTAGGCGCGAGCGAGCACCGGAGCGAGCGCATCCGTTGATGCGTAAGCGAGGAGCGCAGGTCGCAACGACGCAGGTCGGCCGCATGGGCGCCGAAGATCCGTCGAGGGGCTCCGGCCAGGATTGCGAAATCATCGTTCATTCCTCGGCTTGGGCGGGAACAGAGGCTTGCCGACAAGGCGCTGGTACGCGGTCAGGTAGCGGAACCGCGTCTGCGCCACGACATCGTCGGGAAGGCGAGGCGGGTCGGACTCTTTGTCCCAACCCGACCGGGAAAGCCAGTCGCGGACGAACTGCTTGTCGTAGGAGTCGGGCGAAGCGCCCGCCTGGTAGGTGACGGCCTCCCAGTAACGCGAGCTGTCGGGCGTAAGGACTTCGTCGATGAGTATGAGGTCATCGCCGACCATGCCGAACTCGAACTTGGTGTCGGCGAGTATGAGGCCGCGACGGGCGGAAAACTCGGCCGCGTACCTGTACAGCTCCATGCTCGCGTTGCGCAGCTTCGTCGCGAGGTCGTCACCCACGTCCTTCTTCATCTGGTCGAACGTGATGTTCTCGTCGTGGCCAGACTCAGCTTTGGTCGCGGGCGAGAAGATGGGCGTCGCGAGCTTCTGGCTCTGCAGCAAACCTGGAGGCATCGACTCGCCGGCGAGCGTGCGCGATTCCTGGTACTCCTTCCACGCGCTGCCGGCGAGGTACCCGCGGACGACGCATTCGTAGTCGATGCGCTTTGCCTTGCGCACGATCATGAAACGACCCTGGAGCTTGTCGCGAAAGTCCTTCAGCACGACGGGGAGGTCCGGGACCATGCCCGAGATCAGGTGGTTCGCCTGGAAAGTGTCAGTCTGGGAGAACCAGAAGATCGCCAACTGGGTCAGCACCTTGCCTCGGTCGGGGATGCCGTTGGGCAGGACGTGGTCGAATGCCGAGATGCGGTCCGTGGCGACCATGAGCAGCTTGTCGGTGTCGAGCTCGTAGGTGTCGCGGACCTTGCCGCGCGAAAAGACCTTGAGCGGGAGGGTTGTCTCGTTCAGCGGCGGCCCGGCAATCACGTGGCCGAAACTCCAAGTCCGAGGCGCTCATAGGCGAGGTCGGTGTGCTCGAGGCCGGCCCAGGGATCAAAGACGCCCTCCAGCTTCGGGCCGATGCGCTTCATGACCTCATCATTCTGTTGCAGCAGCGCCCGAAAGCCAGTCCCACCCTCCATTGCCTGCATCGCTGCCTTCTGCACCACGAGGTAGGCGTCCTCGCGCGACATCCCGCTCTCGACGAGGGCGAGCAGCACCCGCTGCGAGAAGACGACCCCACCCGCGAACTGCAGGTTGGCGAGCATGCGCTCGGGCCGCACCTCGAGCCCCCGCAAGACCTTGGTCATCTCGATCGCCATGTAATCGACCGTCGCGCACGCGTCGGGGAAGATGACTCGCTCCGCCGACGAGTGGCTGATGTCGCGCTCGTGCCATAAGGCGGTGTTCTCGAGTGCCGTCACCAGGTTGCCGCGCACAACGCGCGCCAGCCCGCACACGCGCTCGGTCAGGACCGGGTTGCGCTTGTGCGGCATTGCCGAGCTTCCCTTCTGCTCCTTGCCGAACGGCTCGAAAGCCTCGCTTATCTCGCTGCGCTGGAGGTGTCGTATCTCAGTCGCGATGCGCTCCAGCGTTCCGGCTGAGATGGCGAGCGCCGCCATGAAACCGGAGTGGCGATCGCGGGCCACGACCTGCGTCGAGACCACATCCACCTTGAGGCCGAGCTCGCGAGACACGTGCTCCTCGACTCGTGGATCGATCGTCGCGTGCGTGCCCACAGCGCCGCTGACCCTGCCCACCGCCGCCTCATCGGCCGCACGCTCCAGTCGAGCGATTGTGCGGTCCAGCTCGGCCACCCAGCCCGCGACCTTGAAGCCGAAGGTGATCGGCTCGGCGACGATGCCGTGAGTGCGCCCGGCCATCAACGTCCGGCGGTGCCGGATGGCGAGCTCCGCCGCGGCCTCGCGAACCGCGGCGAGGTCTCGGCCGATGATCCCGGCCGACTCCACCATCTGGACCGCCATCGCAGTGTCGTTGAGGTCCTGGCTCGTCATGCCGAGGTGCACATAGCGCGCCTCCGGCTGCCCGATCGAATCGTTGAGCACGGTGAGGAACGCGACCACGTCATGCCCGACGCGTGCCTCGACCTCGGCGATCTTCGTTGCGTCGAATGTGCCCTTGCGGATCTTTGGAAGCGCGACCTCGGGGATGCGGCCCAGCGACGCCCAGGCCTCGCAGGCCAGGACCTCGATCCGCAGCCAGAGCTCGAACTTGTGCTGGTCAGACCAGACCGCGCGCACCGCGGGCGGCGAGTACCGCTCGATCAAGGGGACGGTCGAATTATATCGGCCACCGGGCTGATCAAGATTTTGTTATCCACAATCGGCGAGGCACAAGATGTCGTGGCCATACCCGTCCCGAGCCCGACTTTAAGCGAGTGGCTTGATAATCGATGCCTGCCTTTGCTCCAAGCACGTAACCACTCTCGAAGGCTCCCCGTTTGAACCGGCGCAGGCTGAACGGCCAGTGAGCGACCCGTCGCGCGACGACGAGCGCGAGCTTGTCGAGCGGGCCAAGCGGGACCCTCGCCAGTTCGGGGCGCTCTACGACCGGCACTTTCAGCAGATATATCGGTTCGTGTATTCAAGAGTGAGGGAGCAAACCGCGGCAGAGGACGTCACTTCAGAAGTCTTCATGAAGGCTTTGAAGGCAATGCCCCGCTACCAGGACACGGGGCGGCCGTTTGCTGCCTGGCTGTACCAGATCGCGGTCAACGCCATCGCCGACCGCTACCGCACTCTCCGCCCCGCCCAGCCTCTCGACGACTTCCACGACCTGTCCGTCGCCGGACCGGCCCTCGACGACCTGGCCGCCCATCGCGACGAGGTGCGCCGGATCTGGGCGCTCGTCGAGGCGCTGCCCCACCAGCAGCGGACGGCGCTGGTGCTCAAGTTCCAGCAAGACATGAAGATCGAGGACATTGCGGTCGCGATGGGCAAGTCCGCGGGAGCGGTCAAGCTGCTGATCCACCGCGGCGTGACTCGCCTGCGCGATGAAGCCGCGACGCTGAGGCCGGTGGAATGAGCGCCCACCACGACCCCGAGCTGGACGACGTCCTGCAGGACTCGGAGCTCAGGCGAATCGCTTCGCTCCTGGGCGCGGTCAAGGCTCCGGAGGCGCCGCTCGACGATGCGTTCCGGACCGGGCTTCGCCGCCAGCTGATGCAGGAAGCCTGGACTATGACCGAGGGCCGTCCCTCGTGGTGGCGCCGCGCCTTCGCCCCGCCAGGGATCGCCTGGGCCGGCGCTGCGGCAGGCTTGCTGCTGATCGCCTCAGTGGTGGTCTGGCTGTCCACTCAGCAGTCCGGCGGCACGACCCAGGTCTACGTGGCGAGCCCAATTGACGGCAAGAACAACGTGTCTCTGCAGCAGCCGATCCTCGTCTCCTTCAACCAGCCGATGGACCATCAGTCCACGCAGGACGCGGTGCAGATAGCGCCCGCGACGACGGTGACGTTCTCCTGGGACCAGAGCAGCCGCACGCTGGCGGTGCAGCCGGCGAGCGGAAACCTCGCGCCCAACACCCAGTACCAGGTCACGGTCGGCCCCGGCGCCAGGACGGCGAGCAACCAGCAGCTCTCCGCGCCGCAGACGATCACCTTCGTGACGCAGGCGCCTACTCCGACGCCGGCGCCGCCGACGCCGCGGCCCACGCCGGCGAACCCGCTCGGGGAGAAGCAGCTGGCGCCCCTGAACGGGGCCGCCGGACTTGCCGTGCAGTGGTCCGCCGACTCGTCGTCGATCTACTTCATCGACGGCAAGGGCGCGCTGGGGGTCGTTTCGGCGAAGGGCGGCGCCGTCAGCGTGATCGCGCCGGACGGCACGTCATCGCCATCGATCTCGCCGGCGGGCGATCGCCTCGCCTACCTGCGCGGCGGCAAGATCGAAGTGCTCACCTTCGCCACCGGCAAGACCGACGAGGTGGCGCCGGCCAAGGCGCCGACCCTGGTCGGCTGGGCGAAGGACAAGCTCGTGTGGGCGGCCATGGACGGGATCTACATGGAGGGCGACGCCGGACCCAGCCTGCTCGCAGCACTGCCGACCGCCGGCTTGGTCACGGTTGTCTCGATCGCGCCCGACGGCTCGCGCGTCGCCTACCAGCTGGACAAGAACCTTTTCGTCCTCGAACTCGGCACTTCCAAGAGCGTGCAGCTGGGCCAGTCCGGGAGCTCGTTCGGCGGCTGGTCGCCGGACGGCACGCTGCTCCTCTACTCGACGGCCGACCACCTCGTGGTGGCCGACGTGCAGGGCGTGACGCAGTCGACGATCCCGCTCGGCGAAGCGACGTGGTCGAGCCAGGACGCGATCCTTCTTGGCAGCGACACCGACCTGTACGAGGTCCGGCCCGACGGCTCGCACCAGACCAAGGTGTCGAACGGCACCTACCACCTGCCGCTGTGGGCGCCTGACGGCATCTCGTTCGCGTATGTGCGCGGTACGTCCCTGTGGGTCGCGGTCGCACCGGCGCTGCCGCCCGAGCCGACAGTGGTCGACGAGGCGACGGCCGTGGTCAAGTCGTTCATGGACGCGCGACTGAACAACAAGCCGGACAAGGCGAGCGCGCTGCTCGACGACAACGGGCAGAAGGCGTACGCGGCGGGCGGGCTGAACCTGACGATCACGGGCGACCCGCATTTCTCGCGCTACTACGTGCTCACCCAGCAGGTGACCGGGACCGCGCCCGACACGGTGACATTCGTCGTGCGGCTCGTCCTCACCCATGGCAAGCTGGATGTGAGCGATTACGAGGAGACGCTGACCCTCGTCCGCGACGTGACCAGCAAGCAGTTCATCGTCGACCAGGCGGCGGCCGCCGGGCGGCGCGACCTCGGCAAGGGCGCCGAGGTGGTGAGCGTCGACGTGGCGAAAGACGCGATCAAGGTCACGTTTGACAGTGACCTCGACCCGGCGACGGTCAACGACGGAGTGCTCCTCCTCGACGCGAAGGGGAACCAGGTGGACGCCAAGGTCGCCTACGCGACCCGAACAGTCACCTTGAGCGGGCTCGACCTGACCGCCGGTTCCCAGTTCAAGCTCGTTGTGCTGACCACCGTGCGGGACGTCCTCGGCCACAACGTCGCGGCCGAGTACGACCTCAACCTGTTCGGTCCTTCGCTGAAGAAGCACGGCAACCACAGGGATGTGGTGACACCCACCCCGGCGGCGACGCCGTCGGCTTCACCGAGCGGGTCTGCCTAGAACACTTTCAGGGCTCGGGCCGCGCGGCACAGCGCCGTCACCGAGCCCGAGTGCATGATCTGGCCCTCCAGCGCCGCGTTCAGGGCTTCGCTGAACGGCAGCCGAAGCACCTCCATGTCCTGCTCGTAGGTCTCGGGGCTGCGCCGCGACTCGGTGAGCTCTTCGGCGAGAAACAGGTGCGCGCGGCCGGTGAGAAACGCAGCCCCGTGGACGACACCCAGGGACGTGTACCGCGCGGCGACCAGCCCTGTCTCCTCCGCGAGCTCACGGCGCGCGCAAGCAAGCGCGTCCTCGCCCTCGTCGAACGTCCCCGCCGGGACCTCCCAGGACGAAGTCTCCCACGCATGCCTCCACTGCCGGACGAGCATCGTGTCCCCGCCTTCGAACAGCGGCACTACGAACGCCGAGTCGGGGTTGGCGACCACCGTGTAGAGCGCTTCGGCGCCGTCGGGAAAGCGGATCACGTCCTCGCGCAGCTCGAACGGGCCGGACGTCCCACGGACAGACGTGGCTGCCACATCGAATGGACGGCCGCGCTCAGGATGCCTGAGGCGGTTTATCGGCGCACCATCGTGGCGACTGCGGCTGCCGCGGCCGCTACGTGGCGCGGGTCAGGTCCGTAGTCGAAGGGCGATTGGTCGGCGGCGAACTTCCCTGCCTGCTCGACCAGCTCCGGGTGGTCCTCGATGAACCTCGTGCTGAGGTTTCCCGACCTGAAGTCGGGACTGTCCAGGATGGCGCGGTGGTACGGAATCGTCGTCGCCGGTCCGACCACGACGAACTCCCGCAAGGCGCGGCCGGCGCGAGCGATCGACTCCGCGCGGTCGCTGCCGTGCACGATGAGCTTGGCGACGAGGGAGTCATAGTTCGGCGGTACGTCGGAACCTGGACCGAATCCGGAATCGACCCGCACGCCAGGCCCCGCCGGCGCTACCCAGCGCGAGATCCGCCGCGGGTTGGGTATGAACTTGCGGAGCGGGTCTTCGGCGTTGATGCGCATCTCGATCGCATGACCCTTCCACTCGATGTCTTGCTGCGCGAAGCTCAGCTCGAGTCCCGCTGCGATGCGGATCTGTTCCTTCACCAGGTCGATGCCGGTCACAGCCTCGGTGATCGGATGCTCGACCTGCAGCCGGGCGTTGACCTCGAGGAAGTAGAACTCGCCGTCGCTGAAGATGAACTCGACCGTACCGGCGTTGACGTATCCGGCCGCGGTCGCGGCGCGGATCGCCGCGCTGCCCATCGCGGCGCGGATTTCCGCAGTCACGGCGGGCGACGGGGTCTCCTCCATGATCTTCTGATGCCGGCGCTGGATCGAGCATTCGCGCTCGCCGAGGTGAACCGCGTTGCCGTGGCTGTCGCAGACGACCTGGATCTCGATGTGCCTGGGGCTGCGCACGTAGCGCTCCAGGTAGACGGTCGCGTCCCCGAAGGCTGAGCGCGCAGCTTGCGCCGTGCCCTCGATGGCGGCCGCGAGCTCCTTTTCCGATTGGACCACCTTCATGCCGATGCCTCCGCCGCCCCCCGACGGCTTCAGCATCACGGGGAAGCCGATCTTGCGCGCCGCTTCGAGGGCAGTCGAAGGATCGACCGCATCGCTGCCCGGCGTGATCGGCACGTCGTGCTCCGCCGCCAGTCGCCGCGCCGCCAGCTTCGAGCTGAGCGCTCGCATCGCTGATGAAGGCGGCCCGATGAACTTGATGCCGGCCGCTTCGCACGCGTCCGGAAAGGCGGCCCTCTCGGCGAGGAATCCGTAGCCGGGATGAATCGCGTCGGCGCCGCAGTCATGCGCCACCCTCACGATCCGCTCCAGCTGCAGGTAGGACTCGGTCGGCGCGGCCCCGCCGATGTGATGCGCCTCGTCCTCGTAGCGGACGTGAATGGCGCTCCGGTCGGCGTCCGAGTAAACGGCCGCGGTCGCGATGCCGAGCTCGCTGCATGCGCGCATGACGCGAATCGCGATCTCCCCGCGGTTCGCGACCAAGATCTTGTTGAAGAGTTTCTTCTTCACGCGATCGCGAGCAAAGGCTGATTCGGGCTTACGACCTCGCCTTCCTTGACGTAGACGTCGCCGACCTTGCCAGCGACCGTCGTCACGATGTCGTTTTGCATCTTCATCGCCTCCAGCACGGCGACGACATCACCGAGCTTGACGACGTCGCCCCGCTTGACCGGGAGCTTGACGATGAGCCCCTGCATCGGAGCCGTAACCGTGCCCTCGCCGACTTTCGGTTTCGGCGGGGCGGCGTTTTCGGCCGAGCCACGCGCGCCTGACGCCGGCAGGACAGCGAGGCCCGCGCCAGTGACGCGGACCTTGAAGACCTCGCCCTCGACCTCGACGTCGAACTCCGCCGCCTGTGCCGAGGCGGCGGGCGGATCGGGCGCTGGCAGGGGCGCCGGCTCGGCAGCAGGGGCTGGAGGAGGTGTCGAGACCGCCGCAGGTCTTTCGCCATCCTTCTTTTCGGGCTGCGGTCCCCGCATGTAGTCGGGTGCGAGTTGCGGAAACATCAGGTGGATCAGCACCATGTCGTCGGTCGGCTCGAAACCAAGCTTCCTGACCTGCTGCCGCGCGGCCTCGACCTGAGGCTCGAGGAGGTCCGCGGGCCGGATCGTGATCGGTTCCTCCCGGCCGAGCACCAACCGGCGCAGCTCGGGGTCCGCGGGCACCGGCGGCCGGCCATACAGGCCCTGCAAATAGTCCTTGAGCCCCTGCGTCACGGTCACATAACGCTCGCCGCCGAGCACGTTGTACACCGCCTGGCTGGCGATCATCTGCCGGATCGGAGCAACCAGCGGCGGATAGCCGATGTGGCGGCGAACGTGATTGGCCTCGTCCAGCACCTCGTTCATGCGATCGGTCGCGTTGTGCGCGCTGAGCTGGTGATAGATGTCCTCGAGCATGAGACCCGGCATGTGATAGCGGAGGATGCTCGCGTCGATGCGATCGGCGACCGGGCTCAGGTGCTCGATGTGCCGCCGCTTCAGCTCTTCGACGTCGTGCTGGACATCCCACATCCTGTCGAGGTCAAGCCCTGTGTCGTACTCGCCGCCTTCGAGCGCCGCGACCACGCTCTCCGCGGCTGGTTGCGAGGCGCCCCAGGCCAGCGGCGACATGGCGACGTCCAGCACCTCGGCGCCGGCCTCGACCGCGGCCATGTAGGCCATCGGCGCCATCCCGCTCGAGCAGTGCGAGTGCACGTCGATCGGAACCTTCACCACCTGCTTCAGCGTGGTGACAAGCTCCCATGTCGCCTGCGGGCTGAGCAGTCCGGACGTGTCCTTGATCACGATCTCGTGGCAGCCCATGTTCACCAGGCCCTTCGCGATGGAGCCCCACAGCTCGAGGTTGTGCGCGGGCGAGATCGCGTAGCTGAGCGCGCCCTGCACCCTCTTCTTGGCCTTCAGCGCCGCCGCGATCGGCGCCTCCATGTTGCGGAGATCGTTGAGCGGGTCGAAGACGCGAAAGACATCGACACCGTTCTTCGCCGCGTGCTTGATGAAGAGCTCGACCACATCGTCCGCGAAGTTGCGTTTGGAGACCAGGTTCTGACCGCGGACGAGAGCCTGGATCGGAGTGTTCGGGGTGGCCTTGTTGAGCTTGCGCAGAAACTCCCAGGGGTCCTCGTGGATCAGCAGCTGGGTCTCGAATGTCGCGCCGCCGAAGGCCTCCATGGCGGAGAAGCCGATGGAGTCCATCTTCGCCGCGATCGGGACGATCTCGTCCGTGCGGAGGTATCCGCCGAGCAGCGACTGCTGCGCGTCGCGGAACGTCGTGTCGACCAGCCGGACCCGGGCCTTCTTCTTCGCCACTTAGGACGTGGCGAGCGCCGCGCGCTTCTCGCTGTGGCGCTGCTCTACACCGGCGTCCTGCAGCCCGATGATCCGGGCCGCGAGCCAGGCCGCGTTTTTGGCGCCCGCCTCGCCGATCGCCACGGTGGCGACGGGCACGCCCGCGGGCATCTGCACGATGGAATACAGGGAGTCGACGCCGCCTAGATGCTGGGTCGGGACCGGTACGCCGATCACGGGCAGGTCCGTCCACGCCGCGACCACGCCAGGCAGGTGCGCCGCTCCGCCCGCCGCCGCGATCACGACCTTGATGCCCCGCTCGCGCGCGCTAGTCGCCCACTCCATCACTCCACGCGGGTTGCGGTGCGCGGAACAGACCTTGACCTCGTGCGTCAACCCGAGATCGTCGAGCACTTTGACGCAGGACTCCATCAGCGGTAGGTCCGACTTGGAGCCGAGGATGACGCCGACCACTGGCTGCACTAAACCGCCTCCTCGGCTATGTCGCTTCGAAAGAAAGCCCCCTCGAATCGTACCTGCCGGGCACCGGAGAGGGCGGTCTCCCTCGCCCTGGCCACGGTGTCGGCCAGCGCCACGGAGGTCACGACCCGACCGCCGTCGGTGACCAGCCCGATTCCCGGCTCGAAGCGCGTCCCCGCGTGGAAGATGAGGACGCCGGGCGGCATCTCCGCCAGGCCGCGAATGCGCACGCCGAGCTTCATGGCAACGTCGTCGGGATAGCTGCCGGAGGCGACAACCACGCCGACGCAGGCCTGGCTGCTCCAGCGCAGCTCCGGATGGTCGGCCAGCCCGCCCTTTGCGGACGCCAGCGCCAGCGCCACGAAATCGCTCTGCAGCCGGGGCAGCACGACCTGCGCTTCCGGGTCGCCGAAGCGAGCGTTGAACTCCAGCGTCCGTATGCCCTGCCTGGTGAGCATCAGGCCTGCATAGAGGACGCCGCGAAACTCGGCCCCCGCGCTTTGCAGCTCGCGGACGGCCGGGCGCATGACACGGTCGACCACCTCCTGGACGAGCGCGTCATCGACGCCCTTCGGTGGTGAGTACGCGCCCATGCCGCCGGTGTTGGCGCCGCGGTCGCCGTCGTGGACGCGCTTGTAGTCCCGGGCCGGTGCAAGGGCGACGACGTCGGTGCCGTCGGTGATGCCGAGGACGGAGAGCTCGGGCCCGTCGAGTCTCTCTTCGACCACGATCGTCGCTCCACTGCGGCCGAAGCGCTGCTCCACGAGCACTGCGTCGATCGCCTTGTCCGCTTCCTCCACGTTCTCGCAGACGATCACGCCTTTGCCCCGCGCCAGGCCGTCTGCTTTGACCGCCACCTGACCGTCCTTCTCCCGTGCCCACTGCTTCGCCGGCGCGGGTTTGGTGAACACCTCGAAGTCCGCGGTCGGAATGCCGGCGCTCCGCATCAGCTCCTTGGCGAAGGATTTGCTCGACTCGATGCGCCCCGCGCCGCGGCTCGGGCCGAACACGTTGAAGCCCGCGTCGCGCAGCGCGTCCCCGACCCCGGCGTCCACCGCGGCTTCGGGACCGAGGACGATGAGACCCAGGCGCTCGCGCTTGGCGAAGTCGACCAGCCGGACGACGTCCGCCACACCAATCGCGATGTTGCGCGCCATGCCTCCGGTGCCGCCGTTGCCGGGCGCGCAGTAGACCCGCTCGACCAGGTCGGACTGGACGCATTTCCACACCAGCGCGTGCTCTCGAGCACCCGAGCCCACGACGAGGACCTTCATCGAGAGGTCATTGGAGCAGTGCCAGCGCCGCAGGCGTGACGATTTCATGGGCGTCACCGCAGTCGACGACCTCGGTTCCCTGCCGCCAGTACTTGCGGCCGCTCACCCTCCACGTGTCATCCGGGCCGCGCGCCGCTCTCAGCGTCTCCAAAGCTTCGCCCGCTCGACGGTCGGCAAGGCGGCCGAGCATCGCGACGGCACGCAAACCATGGAAGTAGTCGTAATGCCAGTAGTGCGGCCAGTGGATGTGCCGCCATTCGGCTTCGATCACGTCTCCGGTCCGGATGGACCGAAACATGCGGTGTTCCAGGAACAGCTCCGCCGCCCAATCTGCGGCAGCGCGCGCGGGTCGGTCGCCCGTTGCGCGGTGATACTCGACCAGGCCCCAGATCGGAGCCAGCGTCTCGTGAAACGACGAACGACGCGCGTCCGGTTTGCGGTCGCAGTTCCATCCTCCGTCGGGCCACTGCGATCGCAATAGGACGTCGACGAGGTTGCGAACGCGAGTATCACGCGCCATGCCGAGACGGCAGCAAACGGCGAGAGCGTTGCCTTCCATCGACGCGTGACGGCGCTCCAGGCGCTTGATGACCGGCGCGGCGTTGCGAGGGTCGACGATCCAGTCGAGCACGGTCCTGGCCGCGGTCAGCGCCCTGCGGTTGGTGGCTGGGACGCCGAGCTCGACCAGGGACACGAGCCGCCAGTTGGCGCCGGTCCACTTCGAGTACGGGTGCACGCCGAAACCGCCGTCCGCACGCGGGCCTGACAGCAGGCGCTCGATCGCGGACTTACGCCAGGCCGCCGCTACTCCCACTCGATGGTGCCGGGTGGCTTGCTCGTGATGTCGAACACCACCCGGTTCACGCCCTTCACCTCGTTCACGATGCGGTTGCTGATCCGCGCGAGCACCTCGTACGGCACCCGCGCCCAATCGGCCGTCATCGCATCTTCGCTCGTCACCACCCGCACCGCGACGACGTTGGCGTAGGTCCGATAGTCGCCCATCACCCCGACCGTCTCGAGCGGCGTGAGCACGGCGAACGACTGCCAGACCTGGCGGTACAGGCCGTTGCGCTTGATCTCGTCGACCACGACCCAGTCGGCGCTGCGCAGGATCTCCAGGCGCTCCGCCGTGACTTCGCCGAGGCAGCGGATCGACAGGCCCGGTCCGGGAAACGGCTGGCGGTAGACCATCTCCTCGGGCATTCCCAGCTCCAGGCCGACCGCGCGCACCTCGTCCTTGAACAGGTAGCGCAGTGGTTCGATGAGCTGGAAGCGCAGGCCGGGCGGCAGTCCGCCGACGTTGTGGTGCGTCTTGATCTTGGACGCGGTGGACGCGACATCGTGCGCGGTGGACTCGATGACGTCGGGGTAGAGCGTGCCCTGGGCGAGAAAGTCGATGAGGCCGAGGCTCGTCGCTTCCGCCTCGAAGACGGAGATGAACTCGCGCCCGACGATCCGTCGCTTCTGCTCCGGGTCGATGACGCCTCGCAGCGCGGCGAGGAACCGATCCGTGGCGTCGACATACCGGATGTTCATGTCGAGGTTGCCGTGCATCACATCGAGCACTCGCTCCGGCTCCTCTTTCCGGAGCAGGCCGTTGTTGACGAACACGCAGGTCAGCTGATCGCCCACCGCCCGGTGCACCAGTGTCGCGGCCACCGCCGAGTCGACACCGCCCGAGAGGGCGCAGATGACCCGGCCTGCGCCAACCTGGGCGCGAATGCCCTCGGTGGCCTCGGCGATGAACGATCCCGCGGTCCAGGAGGGAGTGCAGTGGCACACGCCGAAGAGAAAGTTGCGCAGCACCTCGCGGCCGCTCGGCGTGTGGACGACCTCGGGGTGGAACTGGATGCCGAAGATGCCTTTTCCGTCGGTGAAAGCGGCGACCGGCGAGTTGCCGCTCGTGGCGAGAAGCTGGAAGCCTGGCGGCATCTCGCTGACGTGGTCGCCGTGGCTCATCCAGACGGGGAGCTCACCGTGCAGGCCTCGGAAGAGGGTGTTTGCCTCGTGGACCGAGAGGAGCGCCGGACCGTACTCGCGTGCGCGACCCGGGTCGACCTTGCCGCCAAGGTGGTGGGCGATGAGCTGCATCCCGTAGCAGATGCCGAGCACCGGGACGCCCGAACGCAGAGCTTCGGGGTCGACCTGCGGGGCGCCGGCGTCGTAGACGCTCGACGGGCCCCCGCTGAGGATCAGCCCGGCCGGATGACGCTTTTCCAGCTCCGACCATGCCGTCGCGCCGGGCACCAGCTCGCAGTAGACATTGGCCTCGCGCACGCGGCGCGCGATGAGCTGGCTGAACTGGGAGCCGAAGTCGAGCACCAGGATGGTTTGCTCACGCGCGGCCGTCTTGACTCGCTCCCGCCTGGCGGAGGCGGTCTGGCTCAGGACTTGCCCATGCCCACGTGCTGGGCCTGCTGGAACATCTTCCCCTCAGAGACGATCGAGGGCGCGATCACCATCTCGACGTGCTGGAACTCGGCGATGTCCCGCGCGCCGCAGACGCCGAGCGCGGAGCGCAGCGCGCCCGCGAAGTTCTGCGTGCCGTCGTCGACCCGGGCCGGGCCGACCAGGATCTCCCGCAGCGTCGCCTTGGTGCCGACGCGGATGCGGGTGCCGCGCGGGAGGTTGGGATCCGGCGTCGCCATGCCCCAGTTGAAACCTTTCGACGCCGACTCCTCCGCGCCGGCGAGCGGCGTGCCGATCATCACGGCGTCCGCCCCGGCCGCGAAGGCCTTGCACACGTCCGCGCCGATCCGCATGCCGCCGTCGGTGATGACCGCCACGCGCATCCCACCACGCCGCATGTGCTCATCGCGTGCCGCCGCGACATCCGCCGTCGCCGTCACCTGCGGCACACCGACGCCGAGCACTCCGCGGGTCGTGCAGGCCGCGCCTGGACCGACGCCGACAAGGATCCCGGCGATGCCGGTCTCCATCAGCTCGAGCGCGGTCTCGTAGTGGACGCAGTTGCCGACGACCACTGGGATGTCGCACGCACTGACGAGCTCCTCGAAGGAGAGCTGGTGATAGGAGCGCGAAGAATGACGCGCGGTGAGCACCGTGCCCTGCACCACGTAGACGTCGGCGCCGGCTTTCTGCACCGCTTCGGCGCGCTCTTCGGCGCGAGCGGGAACCGTCGAGACGGCGCACCCGACTCCGGCCGCCTTGATCGCCTTGATGCGCTCGCTGATCAGCTTCGGCTTGACCGGCTCGCGGTAGGCCTCCTTGAGGACGGCGTTCACGGTCGAGCGATCCGCCTCCGCGATCTTTTTGATGACCGGGGCCGAATCTTCGTAGCGCGTGTGCACTCCGTCGAGATTCAGCACCGCAACGCCGCCGAGCTTGCCCATCGCGATCGCGAATTCCACGTCGACGACGCCGTCCATGGCCGAGCCCCAGAAGGGCAGCGGCAGATTGAATCGCGTGCCTAGAGAAAACGTGATGTCGACCTCGTCGGGGTTCAACGTGACGCCGCCCGGCACCAGCGCGACTTCGTCGAAGCCGTAAGCGCGGCGGGCTCGTCGGCCGATCCCAATCTCAAGGCCAGACTGCTCCCCGGAAACTTCTTCTCGGGTCTCGATCCGGCTCTGATGCAGGGTGTGTTTACTCCATTGAATGGGGGCGGGTTCGCTGAATTATAACCGGACACTATCCTGTGATCGGTGTATCGCACGCTCGAGTACCTGAACGGAATCTCAGACTCCGACGTGCAGCGTCTGCGCGCGGTCGGCATTCGCCACACCAACCATCTCTTGCACCGGGCGTCCCTCGACATCGACCGCAAACGCCTCGCCAGGAAGACCGGCATCAGCACCGAGCGCCTGCTCGAGTTCGTCAATCAATGCACCATGCTCGAGGTCTCGGGCATGGACCGCTGGATCCCACTGGTCCGGCGGCTCGGCATCAACTCGATGCAAGACCTTCGGGCGCAGGACGCGAGTCAGCTGCACGCGAAGCTCCTCGAGGCGATCGGGCTGGCCGGGGCGCCAGGCCTCACCGACGTTCAGTACTGGATCAGCCAGGCGACCGCGCTCGACATCGTCGAACCGCCCGAGCCGGCGAAGCCCATAGCGGTCATCAAGTAAGGAGAGGGCGGGCTTTTCAGCCCGCCCCCTTTGCTTTCAGGTCAGGGCAGTGTGGCGACGAACACGTCGGTTGGATTCGTGTTTGTGGTCGGCGCGAGGTTGCTGCTGGCCTTCACGCACAACAGGTAACTCGGGTCAAACGGCGCGTCGCAGTAGCTCTTCACGAAGACGGCCATGAAGCCGTCGCCGCTTGGCTGCAGTCCTTCGTAGTCACCGAGGAAGAAGCCGAGCGCGATCGCCGCGGTCCGCTCGTCGAACGAGTCGGCGATGTGCTGCTCCTTCCTGCGGGAAGGTCACGCCTCCATCGAATGAGTAGCTGACCCAGTAGTCAGTGGGCAGGTTGGCCGTCTGGCCGGGCTGGAGGTTGCGGGTGTCGTAGTAGGTCACCGCCACGCGGCCCTTGTTCACCGCGACAGTCGGTGTGAACGTCGGGAGACCTGACGCCAGGCTGTGCACCAGCGTCGGGCCGGTCCACGTCGTACCGCCGTCGTTGGAGGTCACAAGCAGGATCTCGTCATCCCAAGCCCCGCTGCTCTGCTTGAGCTGCTTCTGGTAGTTCGAGGAGCTCTCGTAAACGACATAAACCTTTCCAGTCGCGGGGTCGATGGCCACCTCCTCGAGGCCGTCGCCAACTCGCAGCCGCTCGCCTGTGTTCGGGTCGATCACTCCGAGGCTGTTGAAAGGGCGATGACCTGCGGCTGTGTCCAGGAGTCTCAGCCGTCGGTCGACTTCACGAAGGCGAGCAGCGCGTTGCTGCGCGTGCCCTGTATGGGCGTGTTTGGCGAGACGATCAGGTCGGTGAAGTCATACAGCCGCCGCGAAACTTCAGATGACCTTAATCCCAGCCTGTCCGCTCTCGCAACCATGAGATCGCGACCCGTCCCTGGGCCGCCTGAAAGGCGCGAACGGTGGGGATTCCGGGCGGCGGCGGGTCGAGCGCGCGGACGACCAAATACCCAGCTACGGCGCAGATCACCGCGTCGATCGACGCCTTCGCGACATCGTGCAGCTGGAGCCTGCCCAGGAAATCTTCCGGCGCTGGACCGCCCTGCATCGCGACGCTCGGCGCCATCAGCACGAGGTCGATCCACCATGCGCCTGTGCGCGCCCACGGCCAGTCGAGCACGAAGACGCGATCACCGGCGATGAGCAGGTTGTCGGCGCGGACGTCGAAGTTGAGCAGCGTGTCGCCCTCGGCAGCGCCTGGCGCTCGGTGCTCCATGTTGGCCAGTCGCTTCAGGTTTCTCAAGATCCACTGATCAAGGCGATCCTCGCCGCGCTGGAGCGCGACCTGCCATCCATTGATGTGGGTCGCGAAGGCCCCGGCCGCGGTCTGGTCGACCTCGATCGGTGAGGGCGTGAGGTCGACGGCCATCTTCTTCAAAACGGAGATCACCAACCGGAGATCCTCTTCCGTCCATGGCTCGGCCGGATGCCGTCCCTCGATGTCCTCCAGGCACAGCGCCACCCAACCGGCCTCGTCGTAGGTCCAGAGCAATCGCGGAACCGGTGCAACCGCCGGCAGCTCAGCCAGGATGCGGGCTTCGCGCCGATGAATGTCGGGGGTATCCGGGTTCGCCGCCTCGCTCACCGCCTTCAAGAAAAAGCGACGCCCGTCCCCCAGGACAAGCCTGGCGGCCAGGCCCGGCGAGAACCCGGTGGGCTGCGTTGTCGCCTGGACGACGCGCGAACCTAGTCGCCACTCGAGTGCGGCGCGAACTTCAGGCGGCAGTTGTTCCCAGTTGACGCGCACTCCCTCGGCCGGAGGGTTAGAGGAAGACACCTCTCCGCAGCTTGAGGTTGTCGTAGATCCCCCGCTGGATCGTGTCCCGCACATGGTCCGCGAGCAACATCACCCGGTGCTGGTCCTCGGCAGCGCTCGGGGGGAACTGCTCGACCTCGACCGGCGGATGAAACTGGATCCGCCACTTGCTCGGCAGCGGGATCATGCCGAGCGGTCCGAGCCACGGCCAGAACGGCGTGACGGGAAAGTAAGGGAGACCAAGCAGCCGGGCCACCGGCCTGAGGTCGCCCAGCATCGGATAGATCTCTTCCGACCCGACCACCGAGATCGGAATGATCGGCGCCCGCGCCCGGATCGCGGTGGCGGCGAATCCGCCGCGGCCGAAGCGGCGCAGCCGGTAGCGCTGCTGAAATCCCTTGCCCGTGCCTCGTGTGCCTTCCGGAAAGACCAGGACCAGCTCGTCCCGCTCGAGCAGCTTTCGCGTGTCCTCTGGATGACCGACCGCCTGCCCTGTCCGGCGCAGGAACCAGCTCAAAGCCGGCATGCCCATGAACTGACTCGCGACCAATGCCCGCACGTGACGCGGATGGGAATGCTCGGTGAGGACCGCGGTCTTGATCATCGCCCCGTCCCACGGCAGCACGCCCGCGTGGTTGGCTACGAGCAGCGCGCGTCCCGAAGAGGGCACGTGCTCGACCCCGGCCAACTCGACGCGCCAGTAGTCGCGGTACAGCGACTTGAAAATGGGGAGGAAGGACTCGGTGAATTGCGGGTCGAAGCCGAAGTCGTCGACCTCATAGTTCGGGCCGCGTCGCGCCAGCTCGCGCTGCTGGTAGATGAACTGGGCCACCTCCATGACCCGGTTCATGTCGATCACCTCGCGGCCGGTGAGGGTGCGCAGTCGCGTCGACAGCTCGCCGGCCGCCTGCAGGGCGAGGAAGGGCGCCTGACGCTGGAGGCGGCGGATCGGCTTCGGCAGCCGGAATCCCTGGCGAGGCGCCACGATCTCCGCCTTCTTGCTGGTGCGCCGCCGTTCGGCGGGCGTGGTTTCGGCGATCAATTCTGGCCTGACGTGAGCTGCCGCTCCCGCCGGCGCCTCTGCTGGAGGTAGAGCTGGAGCTCGTATTCCTGCGGCGGTGACGGGGCCTCGATCAGCTCGACCTGCTTGCCGCGCGCCAGGGCTTCCATCGTCTGCCGCGAGCCGAAGGCGGGTGCCCACTGGAACTCCCCCTCCGACCGCGAACAATCCATCACCGACCCGAACGCGATCATGTCGGCCAGGTGCGACGGAAGGTCGACGCCCGCCAGCAGCTTGAGGCCGAGCCGGGAAAGCCAGCGGCCGTATGGCGGCAGGATCGGAGTCGCCCTGCCGCCCATGATGGCGATCGCCTGGCTCAGCAAGACCACGCCCGCACCGGCCACGTTGAAGACGCCAGGGTGCGCTCCCATCACGGACCGGATGATGGCCTCGGCCGCGTCGTCCTCGTGGAGCAGCTGCAGGCGCGGGTCGAAGCCGGCAAACGTTGGCACGATCGGCAGCGAGAGGTAGCGCGCGAGGCTCGTGTCCTCGCTCACCCGATAGCCCAACCGGAGCACGGTCACCTCACAAGCCTCGTTGCGCACCGCGTACTCGCTGACCAGCTGCTCCATCTCGAGGAGGTCACGGGTCACACCCGAGGCGACCCTTTCCCAGTTCGTCATGTCCTCGGCAAAGAAGGAAGGATCGAGCGGTCCCGCGCCGTAGACGGCCTGGCTCGATTTGACGACCAGCTTGCGGACCGGGCTCGACGGGGCCGCGCAGCCGACCAGCAGGTTCATGGTGCCGATGACGTTCGTCTCGTGAATCGACCGCTCGTCGTGAGGCGAGTCGACCATCACCGCCAGGTGCACAACCGTGTCGATGTGGAGCTGGCGGACGAGCTTTCCGATCACCGAGAGCCGCGTGTCGGCGTGCACGAAGTCCATCTCTTCGAGCGCGCTGACCGGATCGGCGACGTCACAGCCGAAGAGGTAGGGCACCTGCGAGGCGAGACGGCGAGCCACCTCCGCGCCGAGGGGATTGGACACGCCGGTGACGAGGACGCGGTTGGGGGTCACTAGACCCCGATTATGGATATATCCCTCGAACCGTCGTCGCGTTGGCCACGCGCTGCACCGCGATCGCGTACGCCGCGGCTCGCATGTCGATCCGCTTGTTCACCGAGGTGTGCAGGATCTCGTAGAAGGCCCGGGTGATCACATGGTGGAGCTTGGTGTTGATCTCCTCCTCTTCCCAGAAGAAGGCCTGCAGGTCCTGGACCCACTCGAAATACGACACAATCACGCCGCCCGCGTTGGCGATGATGTCGGGCACGAGGAAGACCCCACGCTCGTGCAGGATGGGGTCGGCCTCGGGCGTCACCGCCGCGTTCGCGCCCTCCGTGATCAGACGGGCGCGGACGCGCCCGGCGTTGTCCTCTGTGATCTGGTCCTGCACCGCCGCCGGGACGAGCACGGTCACCGGCAGCTCCAGCAGCTCGGCGTTGGTCACTGCATCGGCCTTCTTGAAACCGCTGACGCCTCCGCGCACCTGGCGATGCTCGTCGAGCGCCGCCAGGTCGAGGCCCTTGGGGTTGTAGACGCCGCCCTTCGAATCGCTTACCGCGACGATGCTCAAGCCCGCCTCTGACAGCAGTCGCGTCGCCGAGCGCCCAACCTGGCCGTAGCCCTGCACCGCGACCGTCGGCGTCTCCTCATCGATGTGCAGGTATTTCAGGGCTTCGAGGGTGAGGTAGGTAGCGCCGCGGCCCGGCGCCTCGGTGCGGCCCTCCGAGCCTCCGACGTCGACCGGCTTGCCCGTGACCGATGCCGTGACCGAGTGGCCCTGGTGCATCGAAATCGTGTCCATGATCCAGGCCATCACCTGAGGGTTGGTGCCCATGTCCGGGGCAGGGATGTCTTTCTCGGGGCCGATGAGGATCGAGATCTCGGTGGCGTAGCGCCGGGTCAGGTGCTCGAGCTCGGTGAGCGTCAGCTTGTTGGGGTCGACGGCGACGGCGCCCTTCGAGCCGCCGTACGGGATGCCCACCGCTGCGCACTTCCAGGTCATCAGCATGGCGAGCGCCTTGACGAGGTCGAGGGTGACGTCGGGGTGGTAGCGGATGCCGCCCTTGGCGGGTCCGCGGCTGATGTTATGTTGCACCCGCCACCCCGTGAACACGTGGACCGAGCCGTTGTCCATGCGCACCGGGAAGTGGACCGTCAGCTCGCGCTTCACCTCGCGCAGGCCTCGGCGTACGTCTTCCGAGAGGCCGATGACGTCCGCCGCGGCGTCGAAACGCCGCTGTGCGGTCTGGAAGGCGGAGGCGCGAGTTTCGACCGCCATGTGGCGACCTCCGATAGTAACGCTCGGGATTCTCGGGTGGCTGAGAATTGGTATCGATGTCACCCCGCCACTTCGCCAGCGTCACCCTCGTCGCGGTCGTGGCACTCGCCACCGGCTTCGTCCTGGCTGGCCAGATCAAGGCGCAGCTGCTGACGCCATCGAACCAGCTCGCGCGCTACCAGGCGCTGGTGCGCAATGTGCAGGAGCTTGAGGCCACCAACGCCGAGTCCCGCCGGCAGATCGCTGCGCTGAGGGCCCAGATCGACGCCCTCGAATCGGACGCGGCTGCCCGCTCCGCCAAGACGCAGGCCCTGCGGGACCAGGTCAACGACCTGCGCGACCACGCCGGGCTAGTCGCCATGCATGGTCCCGGTGTCGAGGTGGACCTGCGTAACGGCATACCCGGGCCCGACACCGGAGCCCAGGCCGGCTACCTGGTCAACTTCCAGGACGTGCAGGACGTGGTCAACCTGCTCTTCGCGCAGGGCGCCGAGGGCATCGCCGTCAACGACCGGCGTATTACGCCACTGACCGCATTCTCGGGCTCCGCCGGCGAGGTGGTGATCGACCAGGGACCACCGCAGTCGTCGCCGATCAAGATCGTGGCGGTCGGCGATCGCAACCGGATGCTGGCCGCGCTCGACGACCCGGCGGCGCTGCCCGGCGTCCGGGCGCGACAGGTCCAGTTCCAGCTTCATCTCACCTTCCAGGGCAGCCCCGACGTGTCCCTGCCGCCCTATGACTCGAGCCTCCAGATCACGCATGTCAGCCCGGCCTAGAACCACCCGCCGGCGCCCGAGCGCCGGCCGCGGCGTCAGCGTCTGGCTGATCGCGCTGCTGGTCGCGCTTGTCGCCACCATCCAGATTCGCAGCGAAGCCGAGGTCCAGCGCAACCTGGTCGGGACAGACGTCTCGTCGCTTGCCTTCCTCATCGACGACCTGCATCGGGCGAACGACTCGCTTGATGCAGAAAAAGCAGACCTGGCGGGCCGCCGGGCACAGCTCCAGTCGGGCCAGAGCGGCGCCGCCGATCAGGTGCTGAAGGGCGAAGCCGACCGTCTTCGCGCCATCGAAGGATTGGTGCCGGTGCAGGGACCCGGGGTCGTGATCGAGATCGACGCCAGCGGGCTCACCGCCCTCGACCTGCAGGACGCACTGAACAACCTGGCGGCGGGCGGGGCCGAAGCGATCGACGTCAACGACCATCGGGTGGTGATGGGTGTCCCGGTCTACCAGGCGAGGGACGGCGTGGCCGTCGACGGTGTGACCGTGCCGCCTCCCTGGACGATCTCAGTGATCGGCGACCCCAACCGCCTCGGCCTTGTGGCGGACCTGATGGCGCAGCAGCTGCGCGCCGACCGGCGCGTGCGCAAGGCGACCTACCGGGTGGAGGCTGACGTCGTGATTCGCTCGGTGATCAGCGCTAAGCCTTACGTCTACGCGATCCCGTCGTAGCGCCGTTCGACCCCGCCGACCTCTTCAACTGCGCTGCGAGCTTGTCGATTCGGTCGTTGATGCGGTCGATGTCGCGTCGGGTGGGAATGCTAAGGCGACGCAGTGCGCGCTCGATGGCGTCGTCGGCCATCGTCTCGAGACCTTCGCGCCGGCGACCCATCTCGTGGCGCAGGTCAGCCGGGACGTTGAGAGTCTTCCTCACGTAATCCAGCAGCGCCTGTCCTCGATCATGCAGCATCTCGCCACCGGCGTCGACCAGCTGTGCCGGTCCGCGTTTCTCTTCCGACAGCACGATCTGTGACAGCGTCACCTGCGTCAGGTCATGGCCGTTGTCACGGTCCACGACCTTGATCTCGTGACCGTCCCGCACCAGCTGCGCGATGCCCTCCAGCGTGATGTATCGACTGGTGCGAGTGTCGTAGAGCTTGCGGTTTGCGTACTTCTTGATAAGGTGTCGTTCGGGGGCTGTTGTCACGCGGCTGACCCATTCTAACGCGGTGCGTTAAGCGCCCCGCGCGGCATTCATTTGCGGAGGAGATGATGGCAAAAAGGAAGCGCGCATCACGGCAGTCCGGTCTTGTCGGGCGTGCGGTCAGAGCGGGCCGGCGGGCGCTAAAGGAAGCGGAGAGCCGCATCCCACCTGACCTGCGACGTCAGGTCGACCGAAGGCTGAAGGATGCCGACAAGACGGCGCGCGCCGCGATCAAGACGCTGCAGACGCAGGTCAAGCGCGCGAGCACACGCGCCGACGTCAACAGCCTGCTGAAGCGAATCGACGACCTGACCAAACAGGCAAGGCAGATCGCGATTGGCGCCGGCACGAGGGCGGCGACGCCGCGACGGGCCGCCACCACCCCAAGGCGACCCGCGACTCGGACCAGGAAGGCGGCGACCACGACGCGCCGAACCACGTCTCGAGCCGCCTCTGGCGGCGCGGCGACTCGCAAGGCGGCGACGCCACGCCGAGCTCCATCCCGGCGTGCCCGGCCGGCCGCGACCACGATGGACGGCGTGCCCGAGACCGGCACGATGCCGATGGGGTCCGAGACGGACGGCACTGAGATGGGCGGCGGGATCAGCGGGAGCTGAGCGAGCCGAACACCTTCACTCCGCCCAGGAGGACTGCTCTTGGGCGGAGCTCCTGCCACTCGACGTCGCCTTCGTCCAGTGGGTCGCTCTTGTAGATCTGCATGTCGGCCAGCATGCCGGGCTCTAGCGTGCCTTTGACAGCCTCCTCGAAGCTTGCGAAGGCACCCGCCGAGGTGTAGGCGCGCAGCGCAGCCAGCTGGCTGATCCCGCTGACCTGGTCCTCCACGGCCACCCGGATGCCCGGCCAGGGATTCGGGTCGGGCGAGACCGGAAGGTCCGAGCTGAAGGCGAGCGGCACGCCTGCCTTGAGCAAGCCGCGATGCGGCGCCAGGTGTGTGCGGTCGCGGACCGGAAAGAAGATCGTGGACGCCACCCGGCCGAACCGGGCCGCCATCGGCTGCATCACCGCCACCATACCGAGCCTGGCCAGCCGTGCTTGCAGGTCGGGCGGACAGATCGTGCAGTGCTCGACTCGATGACGCAATCCGGTCCCGCCACCCGCCTCGACTGCGTCGCACATGGCCTCGATCGCGGCGTCGCCGATGGCGTGGGCGGCCACCTGCAGCCCGGCCGCGCTCGCGCGTCCAACGAGCTCGCGAAGCTCCTCTCGCGTCGTGCGCCACACCCCGCCGCCTGAGCGCATCGCGACGCGCTCGGCCCCGCCGTCGATGAAGACCTTGATCGGCCCCGCGCGCACCATCGGACCGCCGAAGCCGGCCCGCACACCCAGGGAGGATGCGGCCTCGAGCAGCTCCCATGACAGGAACTCGTTGACCCGCATCCTGAGGCGGCCGTCGAGGGTGAGCTGCTCGAAGGCGCGGAGGTCATCGGCAAATCCGCGGTTGACCGCCGCACCGACCGACGTGATGCCTCGGGAAATTAGCAGCTCCTGCGCCGCCAGCACGCCGGCGACCCGGCGCTCGAGGCTCGGCTTCGGCTGGACGTCGGCCACCAGGCGCATGGCCGACTCGAGCAGCAGACCGTTCGGAGAGCCGTTGAGGTCGCGGCCGATGCGCCCGCCGTGCGGGTTCGCGGTGTCGGAGGTGATCCCTGCCGCGGCGAGCGCGGCCGAGTTGGCAACGCGGGCATGTCCACCGCGCTCGTCGATGAACGCCGGGCGGTCGCCGGTGACCCGGTCCAGCTCCGAGCGATGGGGCTGCCTGCGCTCGATCAGCTCGTCGGTCCGGTACCCCATCCCCTGCTGCCAGTCGCCCGGTTTGAGGTGCCTGGAGTGATCTTTGAGCCGGTCGAGGATGTCGTCGATGCCGCCCGCGCCGCTCAGGTCGGCGCCGAATCGCGTCAGGCCGTAATAGACGACGTGCGCGTGCGCATCATTGAAGCCGGGGAGGACCGCGCCGCCGGCGAGGTCGACGACTCGCGTCCGGGGGCCTCGCAGGCCCATCACCTCGCGGCCGCCGCAGGCGACAACCTGGCCGCCCGCGATGGCGAGGTGGCTGTGGGGGTTGAGACCTGAACGTCCGAGCGTGCGGATGCGCCCGCGCGCCAGGATCAGATCTGCTCTCACTCGCGCGTTAGATTAATCGCGTGGCCGTGATCGACTTCCGTTCCGACACCGTGGCCATGCCGACCCCGGAGATGCGCCAGGCGATGGTCACCGCCCCGCTGGGCGACGACGTCTTCGGCGACGACCCAACCACCAACCGGCTGATGGAGGTGGCCGCAGAGCGGATGGGCAAGGAGGCCGCGACCTTCGTGCCCAGCGGCACGATGGGCAACCTGATCGGCATCGCAGTCAACGCCCACCGCGGAGAGGAGCTGATCGCCGACGCCGACTCGCACGCCTTCTACTACGAGACCGCCGGCGCGGCGGCCGTGTGCGGCGTGCAGATTCGCCCGGTCGCGACCGACGCCGGGGTCATGTCGCCCCAGCAGATCGTGGACGCCGTCCGGCCCCGAGACGACCCGCACCAGCCGATCAGCGCGGCCGTCACCTTCGAGAACACGCACAACAGGCATGGCGGCATCGCCTGGCCGCTGGAGGACCTGCGCGCCGCAAGCGACGCCGCTCACGCGCAGGGCCTCAGGGTCCACCTCGACGGTGCGCGCATCTTCAACGCCGCGGTCGCCCTCGGCGTTCCCGCGGCCGATATCGCGGCCTGCGCCGACACGGTCACGTTCTGCCTGTCGAAAGGGCTGGCCTGCCCGGTGGGCAGCATCTTCTGCGGTTCGCGTGAGGACATCGAAGAAGCGCAGCGATGGCGCAAGCGCCTCGGCGGCGGCATGCGCCAGGTCGGGGTCCTGGCGGCCGCCGGGCTCATCGCGCTCGACCGCATGGTCGACCGTCTGGCGGAAGACCACGCCAACGCGCGCACCCTCGCCGAGGGCCTGGCCGAGCTGCCTGGCGTGAGCTGTGACCTGGGCCGCGTGCAGACCAACCTCGTCTACTTCGACCTGTCCGCCATGCAGGCGCCCGCCTTCACCGACGCGTGCACCAGCCGCGGGCTGCTGAGCGATTGGGTCGGCCCCCAGCGGATGCGATTCGTGACGCATTACGGCATCGACGCGGGCGATGTGCAGTCGGCGCTTCAGATCTGCGAGGAGGTCCTCACCGCCTGAGCTCACGCCTGTCGCCCGACGGCATGTACTGCTGGGACGGGCAGCGCTGGGTCAGCACGATTTCGCCCGACGGGCGGCACCGTTGGAACGGGGTGTTGTGGGAGAAGCTGGCCACTACCGCCTACGTGCCTACTGCGTACCCGCCGGCCAGGGCTCCTCGCCGGCCGACGTCATGGACGCTCCTGCTCCAGCTCGCTGTCGCGGGGTGGTACACGCTGTCCGGCATCTACGCCGTGTTCCTGCCGTTCTGGATGAGCGGCGTGATGTCGCAGTACGTGCAGCAGACCGTCCAGCGACAGCAGCAGGCGTACCCACCTGGTGAGGGTCCGCCGCCGGGCTACACCGAGCTGATGACCTCGATCATGACCGGCTCGCTGTGGGTCGCCGCTGTCCTCGCGATCGCTATCGCGGTGGTCGCGATCCTCGGCGCGTGGAAACGATGGACCTGGGTTTTCTACGGGGTCATCGTCCTGCTTGGATTTGGCGTCTTCGGGCTCGTCTACAACATCATCGACCTGGCCGCGGGAGGTGCCTTGACCGCCACCCAGAGCGTCCGCGTCCCCCAATGGTCGCGTGTGGTGTCGGTCATTACGGGTGGCGTGGGCACCGCTCTGTTCGTCTGGATGCTCGTCGCGCTGGTCAAGCGCGGCCCATGGGGAATGCGGCGGGTCAGCTGAGGAGGTTCGCGAGCAGTTTCGGGTCGATGTTGCCGCCGCTGACGACGGCGACGGTCGGTGGTCCCGGCTCCAGCTGTTCGAGCGCCGCGTATGCCAGCGCTCCGGCCCCCTCGGCCACCACCTTCGCGGCGGAGGCAAGCTCCGGTATCGCCGCCTTGAGCCGCGGTTCCGGCACCGTCAGCCAGCGGTCCACGCACTCCTTGAGCAGCTCGAACATGCGCGCATCGAACGGAGCCGTCGTGCCGTCCGCGATGGTGTCCGGCTGGATGGAGACCGCGCGGCCGGCCTCGAAGGTCCTGATCCAGAGCGGGTAGCCGTCCGACTGAACGCCGATGACTTCGACCTCGGGCCGGGATCCTTTGACAGCGGAGGCGACTCCGCTCACCAGCCCGCCGCCGCCGACCGGCACCACCACCCGCGCCAGCTCGCGGACGTCCTCCAACAGCTCGATTCCGAGACCGCCGTGACCCGCCATCACCTCCTCGGCGGCAAAGGGATGGATGAAGCATTCCGGCTCCTGGTTCCAGCCCTCGGCGGCCATCCACTGCAGGAGCTCGTCGCGGGGCATCAGAACGGGCGTGGCCCCCCACCGCTTGACGCCGGCGAGCTTTGGCGCCGGGGCGGTGTCGTACATGAACACACGGCATGGCACGCCGAGCCTCCGCGCGACATACGCGCACGCCTGGGCAGCGTTGCCCGCGCTCACGGTGATCAGACCCCGGCGGATCTTCTCGGGAGGGAGCGCCAGCGCCGCCGCGAAAAAGCCGCGCACCTTGAAGCTTCCGGTGGGCTGGAGGCACTCCAGCTTGAGGAGCGCGTCCTGGACCGGGACCAGCGGCGTCCTCAGCACGTGCGGGCGGGCCCGTTCGGCGGCCGCGCGGATGCGCTCGAGTTCGATCAACGTGGGGATAATCGTAGGGATGCCGATTTACGAGTACCAATGCGAGGAGTGCGGCAAGCGGTCTTCGACGTTGCTGGCCAGCTACTCATCCACCGACCCGGCGTGCCCGCGTTGCGGGAAGCACTCGCTGCGCCGCCTCGTCTCCAGCTTCGCCACCGTCAGCTCAGGTGAGAGCGACGGCGGCGATGGCGGTGACGACGACTTCGGTGGTGACGACACGTTCGGGCGCGGCGACGACGACTTCGGCGCCGGCGGCGACGACTTCTAGGCGGCTCGTCAGCCGGTCAGCCCCAGCACCTCGTTCGCGGCCTCGATTAGCGCGTGCCGGTGGGTCTCGTCGCGGGCAAAGATCCGGAACAGCGCCATGCGCACCGGAAGCCGCTTGAAGAGGTCCAGGACGCGGCTCTGGCGGTAGCTGTCCTCCAGCGGCTCATAGAAAAGAATGTCCGCCGTCTCGGTCATCGGGTTGAAGGCCCGCGATTCCTGGGCCGCGACGTCGACCTCGAATTCGATGCCCTGAAGCTGCGAGGGCAGGCGCTCGCGAAGCTGGCGTGCGAACTGCTCCCGCGTGACGCTCAGGGCTGCGCTCGGGATGTCCCGCGCGTCGGTGAGGCCCTGGTAGATCAACTTCCACTTGAGCCTGCGGGCCACCACGGCCGCCCAGGCCAGGCCCAGCTCTCGGTGCTGCGCCTCGCCGTCGCCCTTCGCCCAGCGGTCGACGTCTGACAGCAGCGACCACTCGGTGAGCCCGAGATAGCGGTCGAGCCGCTCGAGCGGGTTGCCGCCCAGCAGGACCTGCAGGGTCGGCCGGAACACCTCACGCAGCTGCAGGTCGATCCGCCGGACCGTGCGGTGGAAGTAGACCTGGTGGTAGAGGTACAGACGTGCGTTGAGGAACATGTACAGCGCCTCGGCGGCGTGGGCGTGGAGCGTCAGGCCGCGTTCCGAGATGAACGAGTAGTGGATGATCCGCTGCACGTCGACCGGGCCGGCCGACACACCACATATATAGGAATCGCGAGGGACGTAGTCCATGTTGTCGGCCGAGAACGCGCCGATCAAAGCCGGCCGCAACACCTTGAGCCAGGGCGGCGGCTGAAACCCCGCCAGCTCACGCGATGAGATCAGGTAGGCGACCCAGCGCGGGTCGATCCGCTCGTCGCGCTCGAAGTCGGCAGTGGGTGACGCCCCCAGCTCGGCCACCATGTCGGCCAGTGGCCCGACGATCAACTCGCGCCCGATCACCTCGTGGTCGATGCCCCACGTGTCGAGATAGTTCTCATCGAAGAAGTGGCCGAACGGTCCGTGTCCCACGTCGTGCAGCAGGCCGGCCGTGCGCATCGTCTCCTCGACGAGCTGAGGCGATGGCACGTCTCCGAATGCGACCTTCAGCGACGGGTACAGGTGTCGCGTCCATTCGCCGGCCAGATGCATCGCGCCAAGGGCGTGCTGGAAGCGCGAGTGCTCCGCGGTGGCGAAGACCCACCATGCACTCTGCAGCTGGTGGATGCGGCGCAGCCGCTGCAGCCAAGCCGCATCGACCAGGTCCTGCTCCGCCGCCTGCCCGGCGACTCCGCCCGGGCCGCCCTTGGTGATGCGAAGGTAGCGGTAGATGGGATCGCTGGATAGATTGACGCGCGAGTACTCGGAGCGCGCCTCTTCCATGAATCGATTATCACGATGACGTCCCTTCTCGTGGAGGGGGTCGAGCTTTTCAACTGCGGCCGGTACTGGGACGCCCACGAAGTGTGGGAGCGGGACTGGACGCGCGACCGCAAGGGCCCCGACTCAGGCTTCTACAAGGGGTTGATCCAGGTCGCGGCGGGATGCCTGCACTACACACGGCACAATCGCCGCGGGGCGGTCAACAAGTGGCGCAGCGGAAGGGATTACCTGCATCCATACCTCCCCTCGCACGAAGGGCTCCGCCTGGCGCCGCTGGTCGATGCGGTGAACGGATTCCTCGCCGCCATGAGCGAGGGTGATTGGCCCACCCTGCAGATGCCGCAGATCATTTACGAGTAGGGCGGGAAGCGCCTCCCGGCCGCGGACTCGATCATGCCGCCGTGACCAAGGCGAAGAAGGTCGCCCGCGTCAGCCCGGCCGTAGGCGAAGACAAAAGGCAGCAGCAGGTCCAAGGAGCTGTTCCGTCCGAAGCCCGCGCACGAGGCGACGCCCACGACCGCCGCCTGGGCCAGCCGGCCGAGCCACAGCATGCTGCCGGGGTGCATGGGCGCGCCGAGCTGGAGCAGCTCGCCACCGGCGCGGTTGAGCTCGGCGTAGGCAGGGTCGAGCGGATCGATCGCCGATGCGCCGGCGAACAGGACCAACTCCGCGCCATCGGCGACCGCCTCCTGGTAAGCGGCCGCGACCGCTTCGTCCGTCCGGGCCACCTCACGCACGGCGAGCACGTCGGCGCCGTACCAGCCCAGCTTGGCCGTGACGGCGGACCGGAACAGCTCGCGGGCCTTGGGCTTCAGACGCTCGGTGGCGACGACGAAAGTCTTGAGCGGACGGAAAGGAAGCAGCTCGATCACCGGTCCGCGCTCGCGACAAAGTCGCTCGGCCTGCTCGATCAGCCGCCCGGGGACGGCCACGGGCGTGACCTTGCAGCCCGCGACCTCCTCGCCCTCGCCGACCGCCTGGCCGTCCATGAGCGTGAAGACCGAGACCGAGCCCAGGGCGTTGATCGCGTCGACGACCTCACCGCGTACCCGGACCAGGCCCCGCCGCCCAGCCACCAGGCGGGCCTGGCTCTGCACCGGGGGCGTCGCCTCCAGCCCCGGCGCAGCCAGCGCCGCGGCCAGCCGTCGCGCGGCCTCGTCCTCGTGGAGGTCGCCGGCGTCGAGCTCCACCACATGGATTTCGCCGAACTGCCGCGCGCGCTCGAGGTGCTGCTCGCCGAGGACGGTGCCCTTGCGAAGGTCCGGGCCGAGGTCGTGGACGAGTACGCGTCCTTTTATGTCGTGTACCGAAGCCGCCTTTCCGTCAACGCGAAGCGCACGCACCAATTGAGAGGATAGAGATGGCATGAGCCTGCCCTCGGTGCGCCTGTACAACACTCTGACCCGGAAGAAGGAGGAGCTGCGCCCGCTGATCGAGGGTGTCGTTCGCATCTACTCCTGCGGCCCGACCGTCTACCGCTACGTGCACGTGGGCAACCTGCGCACCTTCATGCTGCCCGACCTTCTGCGGCGCAGCCTGGAGTACCTGGGCTACGAGACCGAGCAGGTGATGAACATCACCGACGTGGGCCACCTCACAGACGACACGCTCGAGCGGGGAGAGGACAAGATGCTCGTCTCGGCGCGGCTGGAGAAGAAGTCGACTGAGGAGATCGCGGCCTTCTACACCGAGGCCTTCATGGCCGACGTGAGCAAGCTCAACATCCGCCGCGCCGGCACGTTTCCGCGCGCCACTCAGTACATCCCTCGGATGATCGAGCTGATCGAGACGCTGCTCGAGAAGGGACACGCCTACCTGGTCGACGGAACGGTCTACTACGACATCGCAAGCTTTCCGCGCTACGGCAGGCTCTCGCGCAACACGACCGACAAGTTGCTCTCCGGCGTCCGCGCCGAAGCTGACCCGCACAAACGCCATCCCAGCGACTTCACCCTCTGGAAGGCCGCCGGCGAGCATCGCATGCAGGTGTGGCCCAGCCCGTGGGGACCTGGCTATCCCGGATGGCACATCGAGTGCTCTGCGATGTCGATGTCGATCCTCGGCGAGCGTTTCGACATCCACACCGGCGGCGCCGACAACGTGTTTCCGCACCACGAGGCCGAGATCGCGCAGTCGGAGGCGGTGACCGGGCACCAGGTCGTCGGCCTGTGGATGCACGGCGGGCTGCTCATGCTGTCCGGCGCGCGGATGGCGAAGTCGGCGGGCAACTTCTATCGCATCACCGAGCTCGAGGAGCAGGGGTTCGACCCGCTCGCCTTTCGCTACCTCGCGCTGCAGGCGAAGTACCGCGCCCCGCTCAACTTCAGCACCGATGGGCTGGCGGGCGCGGACAGGGCGCTGCGCCAGCTGCGCGAGCGCGTGGCCGACTGGTCGCGCCATGACGAAGACCCTGTCGTCCCAGGCGGGAAGGAATGGGATGCGCGCTTCCGCGACGCGATTGCCGATGACCTCGACTTTCCGGGCGTGATGGCCCTCATGGCTGGGCTCATCCGTTCGAACGTCGCGTCGTCGACCAAAGCGGCACTGCTTCTCGATTGGGACACCGTTCTCGGCCTTGATCTCAGCCACAGCAACTCCGCGCGTGCTCTCCCTCCGGGAGCCGCTGAGCTGCTCGCGGAGCGCGACAAGGCGCGCGCCGGAAAAGACTTCGCGAGGTCGGATCAGCTGCGCGACGCGCTCAGGGCTCTCGGCGTCCAGGTCTCCGACAGTTCCCTGAAAAATTAAGGAGCCGAGCCTTGCGGCCCGGCCCCACGAGAGGAAGGGGTCTGACTAACTAAGCCACGCTACGGCTAAAACACGAACTCGATCAGTCCTGACGTCTCGTGAGAGCCGCCAGAGCCGTTGCCGTGGCTTTGGCTCTTGCTGTGGCCGTTGCCGTTACCGTTAGCGTGGCCGTTGCCGTTCGAGTTGCCATCACCGTGGCCGCGTGAATCGCTGGCGCGATGCGAACCGCTCACAGCCTTTCCATGCTGATTGGCAAAGTCGCTGACGCACTCACCAATGCCGTGTACACCCAGGCGCGCGGCGCTGGCCTTGCAGGCTGCGACCTGCTGCGTCACCTGTTGACCCCAAACCAGCGGGTTTGGGCTGCCGGTAAGCGCGACTTCTGTCGCCGCTCCCGCAACCGTTGCCGCCGCGGCGGCGACCGCGATCCCCGTGAGGATCTTGACGCCGATGGCGGCGCCGGCGCCGCTCAAAAGCCGCTTCTTCATGGTCCCTCCTGACTGAGTTGTTCTCCGAGCCGGGATTGAGCCCGCTGTCATCGGGTCGATGACTCGATGCAGCTCGCTCCCCAGCTCCCGCTCGAAGTCGTCCATGTGGCAAGTGCAACGCCGAGCCCGGCCTGATCAACCAAAGTTGGTCGTTGTCCCCGATGACACACTCGAAGGAGCGCGCAAGCGCAAAGAAAGCGAGGAGCCGAGCCTTGCGGCCCGGCCCCACGAGAGGAAGGGGTCAGATGAATCGCCGGCTAGGGCGACGAGTTCTTGGCAGGCGGGCTGTGGTCCTTGGCCTTGTCCTTGTCGTGACCGTTGACGCTCCCGTTGCCATTCCCGTTTGAGCTTCCATTGCCGTTCGGGTTGCCGTTGCCATCACCGTTGCCGCTGCCGTGGTGGCGAGCGGCGCTGGACACGGTCGCCCCGTGCTGGCTGGCAAACGGGCTTACGCAGTCGCCGATGCCATGCTGGCCGCTGTTGGCGATCTGCTGCTTGCAATTCACGACCCGGTCCGACAGCTGCTGGCCCCACACCTCGGGGTTCAAGCTGCCAGTGGTCACGGCGCCCGCAACGGTCACCGCGGCGGCCGCCACCGCGACGCCGGTCAGCACCTTGATCGTCAGCGCCGTCCCGGCGCCGCCGATTGCGGCCCTCCATCCGAAGCCGGCGTGCCCCGCCCGCCGAGGCGGAATCGGCCGCGCTGATACCGCGTCCAGGACCCGGTGCAGCTCCTGCTCCAAATCGCGCTCGAGATCACTCATCTGCAACAAGCCATAACGCCGACCGGCCGGCAGCCAACCACTCTTGCCCCTCCCTACCCGCCTAGCACCGCCTGGAGGTGCTTGCGGGCTGCGGCCAGCCGGGAGGCGACCGTTTGCTCGGGTATGCCCAGCGCGGCGGCGATCTCACGGTTGCTGTAGCCGTGGTAGTGGCGCAGGACGAGCGCGGCCGCCTGTTTCGGGGGCAACTTTTGCATCGCCTCCACCAGCTCGGAGCGCTCAGCCACCACGGCTGGGTCGGGCCCGGGAGCCGGCCGGCCCAGCCTCTTGATGACCTCGCCCACCTGGCGCAGCCGCTGATAGCGCCGATCTGAGATCGCCACGTTGATCGCGATCCGGTGCAGCCACGCCTCCACGGGCGCCTCGGGCCGCCACCTCGCCCAACCGCGGTAGGCACGCTCGTAGGTCTCCTGGGCGCAGTCTTCGGCCGTCGCCACGTCGCGGACGATCGTGACCAGCGTGCCGAGGATCCGGCGGTAGGTGTTGCGGTAGAGGCGCTCGAAGTCGGCGTCCGAGCCTGGCTCGTAGCGCTCGGTCGCCGGCTGCTCAGCGGCGCCTGGCGTCCCTCCCACCTCGCTTGACTGCAAACGAATGTTCGTCTAACCTCCCGAACATATGTCCGACCTTTTGGAGGAGCGCGGTCCGCGCGCCTCGACGCCGCGGTTCGATCCGGCGGAGTTCCCAGGTGACATAACGCTGGACCACGTAATACCGGCAGCGGCCGCCGATTTCGTGCCCTTGCCGGACGATCTTCGGCCCGAGCTGGTCGCCGCGCTCGCGAGGCGAGGCATCCAGCGGCTGTACTCGCACCAGGCCGAGGCTTACGCGGCGGTCCGCCGCGGCCGGCACCTGGTAGTGGTCACCCCCACCGCAAGCGGAAAAACCCTCTGCTACAACCTCCCCGTCCTCCAGCGACTGCTGGAGAACCCCGAAAAACGAGCGCTCTATGTATATCCGACCAAAGCCCTGGCGCAAGACCAGCTCGCTGAGCTCGGCGCGCTGAAATCCGGCCTGCCGATCGAGGTACGCGTCGACACGTACGACGGCGACACCCCTCCTGGCAGGCGCAGCGCGATTCGCGAAGGCGGCCACGTCGTGATGACGAATCCCGACATGCTCCACACGGGACTCCTGCCCCATCACACGCGGTGGCGCCGCCTCTTTTCGAGCCTCGAGTTCGTCGTCATCGACGAGCTGCACACCTACCGCGGTCTTTTTGGGAGCCAGGTGGCGAACGTCATTCGTCGGCTGAAACGGATCTGCAGCTTCTACGGCTCGAACCCCACTTTCATCTGCGCCTCGGCCACCATCCGCAATCCGCTCGAGCTGGCGCAGCGCCTGCTCGAAGAAGACAACATCGCGCTGGTCGACCGGAGCGGTGCGCCGCGCGGTGAGAGGCGGCTCGTGTTCTACAACCCCCCGCTCGTCAACCGCGATCTTGGCGTCCGGCGCAGCTCGATGCTCGAGGCACGCCGCATCGCGGCGCCATGGATCCGCGCCGGCGTCCAGACCATCGTCTTCTGCCGCAGCCGCTTGCAGGTCGAGGTGATGCTCAGTTACCTGAGGCAGGACCTCGATCCTCGCCTCGACTCCACCCGACGCGTGCGCGGCTATCGCGCCGGCTACCTGCCGCTGCATCGGCGAGAGATTGAAGCAGGGCTGCGCAACGGGGAGATCACCGGTGTCGTGAGCACCAACGCGCTCGAGCTCGGCATCGACATCGGCAGCTTGCAGTGCGCCGTGCTGGTCGGCTACCCGGGCACGATTGCTTCCACCTGGCAGCAGCTAGGCCGGGCCGGACGCAGGTCTGGGTCGGTCGGTGTCCTTGTCGCTTCGAGCTCACCGCTGGACCAGTTCATCGTCCGCCACCCCGAGTACTTCCTCGGCACAGATCCCGAAGAGGGCCTCATCGATCCGGACAATCAGCTGCTCCTCGCCGCGCATCTCCAGGCGGGGCTGTTCGAGCTCCCGTTCCTGGATGACGAACGCCTGGGCGCAGCCGACGTGCAGGAGCTGCTCCACCTCTTCGAGGAGGACGGCTCGGCGACGCGTTCCGCGGGTCGGTGGTTCTGGAGCCGGCAGGCTTTTCCCGCCGAGGAGGTGCACCTCCGCCGCATCCTCGCCGACAACGTCGTGATCATCGACACGTCCCAGCCTCGCCCGCAGGTGATCGGCGAGATGGACCAGTTCACCGC